>CDYY01005043.1_pt1 | contig 21336 bp, 20 predicted proteins | sample 480691 | NCBI WGS metagenome assembly CDYY01 (sample SAMEA3182107, study PRJEB8094) | gut metagenome | biome: human; feature: gut; material: Stool; isolation source: human stools | place: Canada | collected 2013-02-25
CAGACGATCAGGGTATGGGAGCGCCGCAGCATATCCCGGCGCATATCAATCCCGGCCTTGTGTTCCTCGGGAACGCTGTCATTCAAAAACAGCGGCAGGTACAAGAGCGGGCAGATTGGGGAAAAGCCCGCCTCATAAGCAAGGCGGCAGTAGTGGACCGCCAGCTCCATATCAACATCCGGCTCGCCGCTCCATGCGGCGGTCAGGTATGCTAAAGGTCGTTTCATTGGTTGAGCCTCCATTTCTGTTTTGATTTAGGGAAAAGCAAGAGTTTGCCCAGCCCCTCCGCCCCTTCCCCCGGGAAGGGGAACGGCTCTGGAGAATTTATATCCCCGTCGCTTGACCCGGAAAAAGCATAACCGGGAGAAATCCGTCAAGGGTGCCTCTGGCACCGCCTGCGGCGGCGCTGCCCTTGACTGATTTTCCCGGCTATGCTACGGAATAACTGGCGACGGGGAATAATTTATATCTCCAGAGCTTCGGGGCGCGGGGCAGAGCCCCGCAATCCTCGGGCCATGCTGACCCGAAGTTTGGGCTTACTTTTCCTGTTCGGTTTTCTTCTCCGGCTTTTCGTGTTCCTTCTGCTGACCCTTCCAGTCGTCCAGCAGCTTGATGATCTGGTCCTTCATTTCCCTCGGCGTAGTTTCCTTGCCGAAATACTTGCTCAGTTCCGCACCTGTCAAAATCACTTTGTCTACCTCCTTTTTGTCCTCCATCATAATGCCGTCGATCACATCCCCGTTGAGCAGCTTCTTTTCGTCCAGCTCACGCATACGCTTTGCCTGCGCCTGCGAAGGAGAGGACTGCTGGCTGTCAATGGCAACGGCGATATAGTTCTGGTTCTTTTTGCTGACATAGGAAAGCTCCACCGCCGTAGTAAAGCCCAGCTTTTTTTCATCCATCAACTTCATCAGGTCGGGAACCAGCTCATTGAGACGGATATACCGCTGCACCTGCTTGACCGCCATCTTATTGCGCTCGGCCACGATCTCGTTGGAGCGTTTGCCAGCGTCCTTCGGGTCAATCTGGCCCGAAGTGCGGGAGCCCTGGTGCTTGATAGCTTCAAGCTGCATTTTCAAGGCTTTGGCCCGCTCACTGGGGAGGATTTCTTCACGCTGGTTCAGATTGTCCTCGACCATCTGGGTGATGGCTTCATCGTCTGTCAGGTTTCGGACGATACAGGGCATATCCGCATATCCGGCAAGCTCACTGGCTTTCTGGCGGCGGTGGCCGGACACGATCTCATAGCCGCCATCCTCACGGGGACGGACAATAGCAGGCTGGGTCACGCCCTTGTCCTTGACGCTGGACACCATAGCCCGCATTTCTTCATCGTCCCGGACTTCAAAGGGATGGTTCTTGAAGGCGTGGAGCTCGTTCAGCTTGATATAGACGATCTGTTCCTTGCCCCGGCGTGGTGCATCCTGCGGCTTTTCAGGTTCCTTCGGAGTGGGAGCGGTCTGTACCGTTGGAGCCGTTTTTTTCTCCGGCTCCTTTTTGACCGTCTTTTCCGGTTTCTGTGCGGGGGCTTTGGACTTCGGGGCTGCGGCCTTGTCCTTATCTGCTTTCGGGGGACGGCCCCGTCGCTTCGGCTGTTCCGGCTCTTTGGGTTTTTCCTCTGCTTTTTTCGGAGTCTCCGGCTGCTTTTCCGGTTTCTCCACTTTTGCCGGGTCAGGCTTTTCCCCGCTGGGAGCTGCCGCCCGTTCCTCGACCTTCTTTTCCTTCATAATTTCAGCGAAGTTATAGACAGAAACCTGTGGGTTCTTTACCTCCGGTTCCGTCTTTTTTTCCGGCTCCGGGGAAACGGAAACCTTCTCCGGCTCTTTTGGGGGAGCGGGAGGCGTTTCCTTGCCCGGCCCGCTATCCGTTACCGGCTGTTCCGGCGTTTTTGTGGTTTTATCATCTGCCATAAGCATTTACCTCCTGTTTTTTGGCATGAAAAAAGAGGCTCAACTTTTCAGTCAAGCCCCCGTGGGAAGTTCCTCCTTTCTCCGCCATGATACAAAAATACCGCCTGTAGTCTCGTTTGGGCGGTACTTTGTGTAAGATTGGCAGTCCATTATTAAGTTTTTTATTATGTTCCCTTTGTACACCGTTGCAATTATATATTTTTTCCCATCCCCTCCGTGATACATATTCCAAAAACTGTCCATATAATTGCACTGCTTCCATCATAAGATTTTTATTTTCTTTAGTCTCAATCTCATCTACATCTTTTAAGAAAATTCCATTTCTTGGCTCAGTCGGATTAAATTGGGAACTATTAACCACCGCCGGAAAAACAAAATCTTCTGTTCCAATCAAAGGGAAATCACAAAAAATTCTTGGCAATTGATTTGTAAATTCTTTTACAGCAACATGATTCCCATGCTTTTCCACTTCAGCAGCTACCGCTACATTTGCTCCTTGAATAGCAGCAATATATATACCACTCTCTTCTTCATTCTCTCTTACAATGATTTCTTGTACTTTTATATCCTTATTTTTTGACAAATAAAGTTTTCCTCTTGTAAACTTCCATGCATATTCCTCTACAGAAACAGATCGAATCTCTGGAACAAACATAAAAACATATGGCAGAGCATCATAGAGATTGCCTAACCCCTCTTTTGCAACACCAAGTCCATTCTCATTTATTCTATATGTAAACGATGTATTAAATAAATCTTCATTGAAATCAAAAATTATTTTCCCATTCTCAATACTATTCTGTAGCTGTTCAAAACTCTTTTTATTCCCTGCGATAATTCCTTCCCTCGTCTTTTCGGAACGGTTGATATCTAATTCAAATCTTTTGAACTGGCTATTTTCGTCTTGTAAAACACCTGATATCGTCACTATTTCTGACAACAAATGAGTAGTCAAAAATCCCGTACCAAATTTTCCCGTGCTCCTTTTAGCTTCCTCTTTTTCGTCTCTATCTTTTGTTGATACCTGCTCTATCAAAAAAACAATGTTCTGCATTGAAAATGGTTTCCCATTATGTGCAAATTGGAGTATTCTCTGTTGCTCATTAAAGCTAATCTTTACATCTACACTTCCACTACTATTAGCCACATCTTTTGCATTCTGAATAAGTTCCCAAACCCATCTGCAGCGACTTTTTTCATCTGAGCTTTGTTGTAATTCTTTTAATGAATCAATTATCTTATTAGCTACATTAGCGTCATGTGCTTGTGCACGTACCTTCTCTATATCATTTGCCATCATCTTGATACCTCTCTAAAAAACCTTCTCCTCATTCAAGTAAAGAACACAATCTTGCGATAACAGAACTATTATATCAAACACGTTTCCAATAATTAATAACTTCATCTTTCTACTCTAACTCAACCAATTCCTTACCTTCCCTTTGAAACTCATCCTTAATAATTTCCCGATAAGTAAGCTGACCACATTTTTTCATTCCATATAATATTCGTCTGAATATATCCTTCTTTTCTACTTTCTTCAAAGCATCATTTCTATCAATTTTTGATTCCATAAAATACTTACAAATTTTTTCTGCGTTTTCTGTAAAAAGATGCTCCCCACTACCATATTCTCGAAATACTAATAATAGTGCAATCGTATCATCTGAAATTTTTTTCGACAATTCTAATCTCTTTCTTGCCTTCTCTTGGATAACATTTAGCAATACTTTCCCTGATTGCGCTCGTACTTTTGTTTTATCATATAACTCAGAACCATTCATCTCCATGACAAGTCTAACATATTCTCGTAATTCGTCTTCCGGAATATCTCCTAGTTTTTGTTCCATATCAATATACGTGCAAAACTCTCTATGATTTTGAATAATATTTAATGCTTCTGAAAATTCCTTTGATCCTATTCCATATTCTAATTTTATTTTTGTCTTACATTCATCAAAAGCGTTATTTCTCCACTGCTTTCTCGGTAGTAGTTTTACAGCGATATTCCTAATATCCTCCCTAGACAAATTTTTCGTAAATGTACCAACTGCATATTCTTGACAGAGATACATCATTTCAAAAATCAATTTATCAAAAAGTACCATCATCTCGTTATATTTTCTTTTTAATACATCATAGCCTATAGAACTTATTCCTAATTTTATTAAATGCGGATTTCCATTATAATCTGTTTCATACTTAAAAACATCACCTTTTGTATCGAAAAAATAATCTTGTAGATATGGACTGATTTGGTCATAGTATACTACTATTCTCTTGTCAACAGAATAATATGCTTTTACTATATCATCCAAGGTCTTTAAATCATGCGTATACACCTTGCTTTTATCTGCATCAGTAAATTCAAAGTGAACAAAATCGCTGCGCGATGGCCTGCCAAGGCTGTGGCGCAGTTTTCTACTTTTTCTAAAAAAGGCAGTGACAGGATTGTCCCAAGATAGTATTGTTAATGCACGACCAATAACAAACTTCAAACACGGGCTTAGTCCCGACAACTGCCTATGAAAATGATACCACCTTCAGGCTGCTTTCACAAGCAGTTTTATTTTGCAAATGCTCCTCCATGATGGGTAGTTACTGTTGTTATTACTACTTTTATTTCATGGAGGTTATTTTATGTACGAAGATATTTTTGAATTAATAACTATTGCTGCACAGAAAAAGAATCTTAAGGAATCCACTACAAAGGCGTATTGTCACGCCCTTAGTCCTTTCCTGAATGCTACAGGTAAACCCTGGCAGGAACTTACTGTAGCTGATGCGGATGATTACCTGACCACCAAAAGACTGATGGGCATTTTACCTGAAACCTACAACCACTACTATGGTGCTTTACGCTTCATGTACAAGCGGGTACTCAAACTCAACTGGGACGAAGATGAAATTCCCAGAATGAAACGTGACCGCTCCCTGCCTACTGTTCTCTCAAGAGAAGAAGTAAATGCAATCCTTGATGTCACCACAAACCTGAAATACAAAGCCATCTTTGCTGTTATGTACTCAGGCGGTCTTCGAGTGTCTGAAGCAACCCATTTGCATTATGATGATATATCTCGAAGCAATCATTCCATTCACATCCGCAATACCAAAAACAGAATGGACCGATACACCATTCTGGCTGACCGCACTCTCGACATTCTGACTCAGTACTGGTTTCAGTGCCAAAGACCCAGAAATATCCTCTTTCCAAGTCAGACAACCGGAGAATATCTGGATATCTCTGCGGTAAATCAAGTATTAAGAAGAAGCTCTGAACGGGCCGGAATCCCTAAGCATGTCACTTCACACGCATTCAGGCACAGCTTCGCCAGTCATCTTCTGGAAGCCGGATGTGATATTAAATATATTCAGGCATTGTTAGGTCACTTGGATCCTAAGTCTACCGAGATTTATCTTCATGTCAGTAACAAAACTTTACTTGGCATTAAAAGCCCTTTTGATATACAGTAGGATTCATAATGAAGCATCCTACTGTACAGGATATATTTCTACGGTTTTATCCTGAATACCTTGATAAATACACACCTTCTCCCCAGCAGTCCAAAGTTGCAAACTGCATCATCAACTGCAAAACCGGTGCTTATGGTGCCAACGTAAGCATGTGTGAGGACTGTGGACACTTGCAAATCCATTATAATTCCTGCCGTAACAGATGCTGTCCCATGTGTCAGGCACTACCAAAAGAAATGTGGATAGACAAACGCCGTGAGGATGTTCTGGATGCTCCTTACTTTCATGTGGTATTTACTGTTCCACAAGAACTCAATTCTTTAATCTACAGCAACCAGCAGCTTCTATATGATGCAATGTATCATTCTGTTTCCGCAACTATAAATGAGCTGACCGAAGATACAAAACATCTCGGAGCAAAGGTTGGATATATTTGCGTGCTACATACCTGGGGCTCTGAAATGAATTACCATCCCCATATTCATGTCATTCTACTCGGTGGTGGTCTGACTTCCAACAATCAATGGCGTGATAAAGGAGAAGAATTCTTTCTTCCGGTAAAAGTGTTATCAAAACTGTTTCGGGGTAAATATCTGGATGAACTGAAAAACCTCTGGGAAGAGAAAAAACTTCTGTTTCACGGAAGCAGTGAAAAGTACCGCAACCATTATGTTTTCAAAGAACTCCTAGACCTTTGTTATGACAAAGACTGGGTTCCTCATTGCAAAAAAACCTTCAACGGTGCACAGTCCGTTATTAACTACCTTGGAAAATACACCCACCGGATTGCCATCAGCAACCACCGTATCATCCGCATGGATGAAGATACCGTTACTTACTATGTCAAAGACTACCGAGAAGAAGGCAACTGGAAGGAATTTACCATTTCCGGTGTTGAATTTATTCGCCGGTTTCTTATGCATGTGCCTCCTAAACGCTTTGTCAGAATCAGACACTATGGGTTACTATGTACCAGAACCAAAACCAGACATCTGACATTATGCCGGAATCTCCTTGGCTGCAAACAGTATCTTTCCCGGCTGAAAGACCTGGATACTCCACAGATGCTCGAAACCCTCTACGGTATTAAGGTTACTGTCTGTAAATGCTGTGGCGGACACCTTGGAAAACCACAACAGCGGATACCACTACGTATTTAAAGCTTGATATTCATATTTTTTGAAAAGCCTCAGAAATGAGGTCTATTTGTCGTGCTTAGATTCAGAAACGAGACATCTGCCACAATGGCACAACCTTTATCTTATAGTAAAGTGTAAAGATTGAAAGTCCATACATATCGGCTCCGGTGACGCGACTTTGTTCACTATAGAAAAATCGAAATTGATGTAAACGATAGGGCAGTTTATCAAATGTTGTAAGCTGCTTTATCGTTTACACCAACTTCGATTGGTTTCTAATCAAGTTCTTTACATCATATATATAAATAATCTTCTCAATAATTATTTTTAAACTCAATTCAATACTATGTCTTGCATTGTAAACGACGGGATATATAAGAGTGTCTTCATATCCTCCACTTTCTACTGCATTTATCATTATATTTACAGATGACTTAAATCCTTCTCTAATATCAAAGTTATCTGTTCCACCATTCTCTCCCACACAAGCAACATACATATCTGTGTCATGAAATTCAAAGGGATTATGTTTTTCCATAATATACAAGCTCCTTTAAGCATATCCCACTGCCATCACATCGTTTTCTCCGCAATTCAAATTTCAAATACCAACTTATTATAATTGCCTTCTTCCGCTAATGCTCGGACTTTATTCCATATTACAGTAGATATATCCATTTCCCTCGTTAACGCTACTGCTAATTCCTGTACTGTCATTAGCACTATCTTAACTTCTCTACCATTACAAAACGTTTCAACTGCATCACTGCTATAACCAGCAAAACTGATAAATAAACCTCTTGTAAATCCCGATTTTGAGGATACTTTTTCGTTAAAAACTACCAAATCACTTTTTTCAGTTGGCTTGTTCGTCCATTTTGCCTCTAATAAATATATATCATTCCTTAAAACAAAACTGCCATCTATCTGTTCTCCCTTGATTCTAAAACTTTCTCTTGGCTCTAACGCACAATCCTTGAATAACCTATTTAAATACCTCTCAAATTGATATCCTCTTGCTTGCGGATTATCATGATAATCCGCCAAATCTTTCAGTTCATTAAGATACTTTTTAAAATCAAATTCGATTTTCTGAGATTCAGGTACAGTATCAACTGTTTTCGCTGAAACTTTCTTTCCAATCAACCGATATCCTATTTCTGTGCATTTCTGAAAAATTTCTTTTTTCTCATCTGTCACAAGTTCTCTTGCCTGCATATATTGCATTAATCCTAGCAACAATTTACCAACTGTAACATTGTCACAATCATCCATAATTGCTCTTAATATTTTGGCTTTAGATAAATTATGATACTTTTTATAAACATCTATGTTAATAGTATCAGCAACAAACCTTTGATAAGTATAGTTTGTAAAGTCTAATACATAACCCGTTTCCATATCGAATAATCTCTCAAAGTAATCTTTCTCGATATATGTCATCTGTGCCATAGATTAATACCTCCGTTGTCAGAAAAATATAAATTTATTATACAATATTTTCCTACTATTGACATCCAAAATGTTAACTATGGTATTTTATGGTATTTTATATGTAAAAAGAAGAAGCCTCATTTCACTTTAGACTTCTTCTTTTTAATCTTACAATAGTTCTTCAAATTCCTCCCGATACTTCCAGACAATCTCTATCCGCTTATCTTCATATACTATGACTTTCTCCACCATCTCCCTCATAAACTCTTCTGTCAATGTTTCGCTCGTTCCATACCTTTTCACAAGATCTGCAACACATCGATAGTTTTTTTCCCTTTCCTCCTGCATATCAATCTGTTCAGAGACTTTCTCTATTTCTCTCCGTACTACTTCCTCCTGCCTGCTTAACTGTTCCTTCTCTTTTAAGAATACATCCTGCTTTACCATACCAGAACGGAACCGTTCATACAGCTTGATTTTTTCAGCAGGAAAACGCTCTAAGCTTTGTTTCAGTCTATTTTCCTGCTGTTTCGACTTCTCCTGCTGTTTTTCAAAGAGCTCGGAAACAGGGATTATCGCAAACAGTCTACAATGTTCCTGCCAGATAGTCCATATCGTCTGCTCAATCTGTTCTTTTTCCATACGAATCTCATTGCACTTTGCATTGTCCAGCAAATTTCTGCGTTTACACAGATAATAAGGTGTCTTTGTTTTCCGCAGTTCTAACCGATTTCCACAGCATCCGCAAAAGACAATTCCTCGGCGGACCGCAGATCGGTCATAAACCGCTGTTTTTCCTTTTCTGATACTGTCATTCGCCTTTTTGAAAAGTTCCCGGCTGACAATCGCCTCGTGATGATCCGGTATCACAAGCCATTTTTCTTCCGGCTGTCTTACCTTCTGCTTACAGCCAATTTGGGTACGGACCGCCTTTCGATACACCATATCTCCCTGATATACCCGGTTATGGATAATAGAATGTATCTTGTTACGATTCCATATATCTGCTTTATAATGCCGGTTAAGCTGCTCTCCCTTTGCCTGCTTATAAGTCAGTCTGGTCTGCACTCCCTCTGCATTTAGTTCAATCGCCAAAGTTTTCGCATCTTGTCCATCTGCCAATTCCTGAAAAATACGCCGTATGATAACTGCCGCACCCTCGTCAACTTCCATTCTTTTCCCATCTGATGACTTTTGGTAGCCATACACCATACAACCTGCGTAGTATTCGCCCCTTTTCATGCAGGTTATAACTCCGCTTTTTACCTTTTCAGACAAATCTCTGCTATACAACTCATAGATAAAATTCTTGAAAACGACATCCATTCCACCCGTCTGTCCAAAAAAATCTTTACTGTCAAACCCATCATTGATGCTGATAAAACGAACACCCAAAAACGGGAAAATTTGTTCCAAATAATCTCCAACTTCCAGATAATTTCGTCCAAAACGTGACAAATCCTTTACGATAATGCAATCTATTACTCCCTGTCTGCATGACCGGAGCAGCTCCTTTATCGCCGGTCTGTCAAAATTAGTGCCGGAATATCCGTCATCCACAAATTCCTTGATTTCTGCTCCCTGAAATTCTTCTCCTTGCTCTATAAAGGTATCTATGAAATTTCTCTGGTTACTGATACTTACACTCTCTGCCTTTTCTTCAGAATTGCATAAATCTAAATCTTCCATGGAAAGCCGGATATATTTTGCAACCATATATTTCTTCATCCTTGCTCCCGTCTGTCCGCTACAGCGGACACTCGAATCTGGGAGATTAAAATTCTCTTTCAATCTACTCCCTCCTGCTCCATATCAGCTCTCTTTTCCAGTAAACTCCGATATTCATCCTCGAATCGAAACATAATATGAATACGCCCCTTTGCAAATACTTCTATTCGTTCTATCAGGGCATCCACCATATCTTTTGTAACCACCATCTGCCCGAAATACTGTTCTGCAGCGTGAGATAGTTCTAGATCTTCTCCATAAGTTTCCTGCATTTTATTCAAAAGCAGTTCTTTCTCTTTACGAGCTACCTCAAGTTCTGCAAGTGCAGCTTGATATTTATTTTTCAACATGAAATATTCCTGAACCGTAAGTAATTTATCTTTATAGTCAAGATAGGTGCTGCTTAATTTCTGCTGATACTGTGCCTCTTTTTGTCTTAAGTCTCTTGTCTCACTTTCAAGCACCATTCGCCTCTTTCCGATTTCAGCACTTCCATTTCTTGACCGAATTTCTTCTCTGCCTTCTAAGAATATTTTCAGATGTATTTGAGCCGCTTCTAATACTACTTTTTCCAGTTTTCTTGCACTGATATGCTTTTTAACGCATCCCATTGCTCCATTTTCTCTGTAATTGGGGCAATAGTAGCTCATGGAATTGTAATTACCAATAGCACATCCCATCGTGATGCCGCAATCTCCACAAAATATTTTGCCTTTAAACAAATTGTCACGTTTCGGATTTTCTTTTGCTTTTTCCAGATTATCTTTATGCTCCTGCGCTTTCTTTTTATTAACCGCTTGTACTGCTTCAAAGAGTTCTTTGGATACAATAGGCTCATGGGTTCCCGGAACAATCACCCATTCCGACCTTGGAACATAATGTCTCTTTTCTCCCTTATACATAGCTGAATGTGTCTTGCCTCTTACCATGTTTCCCAAGTACACTTCATCACGAAGCATATCCTCTATGGCATAGATTTTCCAAAGAACATTCCTTATCTTCTCGTTCCTTACAATCCCTTTTTCATAGCGGTATGCGCTGGGTGACTTTATTCCTTTTCCATTCAAAATCTTTACAATACTGCAATATCCATAGCCCTCAGATCTCAGTCTAAAGATATAGCGCACCACCTCGGCGGCTTCCTCGTCCACTTCATATTTACCCTTAACTGTACTCGATTTCTTATAACCGTATGGGGCAATTCCACCGCCATATCTGCCCTCTCTCTTCTTGATTTCTATGGCAGAACCTACTTTTCTGGAAATATCCTTTGCATACACCTCATTAATAATGTTTTTCAGCGGTATTTCTATCCCATTCGCCAATACCCAGCCATCTTCAGAAGAGGTTACGGCAAAAGTATCAACGTGGTCTGTAACAGAAATGAACCGAATGTTTAAGAAAGGGAATATTTTTTCCAAATAATTTCCTGCTTCTAAGTAACTACGTCCAAAACGAGACAAATCTTTTACAATAATACAATTAATCTTACCCCGTTTGGCATCTTCCATCATTTTCTGAAAAGCAGGACGTTCAAAATTTGTTCCACTAAATCCATTGTCGATATAAATATCAACCGCTTTCATATCTGGCTTATTTTTTACAAAATCTTCCAGAAGAGCTTTTTGATTTTCAACTGTATTTTGATTGTTTTTTCCGCTATCTTCTTTAGACAGTCGAATGTAAAGTGCAACGGAAAAAGCCTGCATTTTAGCTTTTGAGGTCTGTTCCGATAAGCTATTCTCATTCATCTTATCTCTCGGAACCGGATGATTTCTAACTTTTCGTGCCATCAAATCACCTCCCGGGGAGCCGCTTCCTGCTTGATTTCATCTACCAGCCCGGCTAATTGCTCGATCTCATCCTGATAGCGAAAGATAATCTCTATCCGATGATCTTCATACACATAGATCTGACTGATAAAACGGACTAATAAGGAACGCTTTAACTCTATCTCTTTGCTTATCAAAAATTTCTCCATAGAACTTTCTTTTTCGTATCTTCTTTCTAATAACATTCTCTTTTTCTTACCCAATTCTATGACAGCCTTCTTAGTATCTTCCATTCTGTTATCTAATTCCTTCTTAAACATCAGATACTCGTCCTGGGTAATTAGTTCTTTTTTATAGTCCTCATAACATTCCAATTTTAAACGATTATACTTTTCAATATCTTCCTTATTTTTTTCAGATTGCAGTACCATCATTTTTATCTTATCTGAATTGCAGGATGTTTCCCGTATGTACTGGATATTCGCCTGTAAATCAGCCAAATACTTCAAATGAAGCTGCAATGTTTTTGTTACGGCACGATTTAATGCATTTTCACTGATTCTATGGCTACTACATGTATCTTTGTTCTTCTTATTTCCAGAGCAGACATAATATACATATTCAAAAGAACCGCTGTATGCCTTCTTTCTTACCATACTGCATCCACAATCCGCACACAGCAGATAGCCGGAATATACAGAGACTGCACTTTTTCCGGCAGTTACCCTTGTGTCTTTCTGTATAATATCTGAAATGATTTCAAAATCAGCACTGCTTATAACTTCCTCATGTGCATTTTCTACCCGGATCCATTCTTCCTGTGGCTTCTTTTCCCTCACTTTGACTTTATAATTGGAGGTGCTCTCCTTTCCCTGTATCAAAGTTCCCACATAAATCTCATTTGTCAAAACACGCATAACTGCCATTGCGGTCCACTTCGCCTTACTGTGTGTCTGGAATGCCGTCTTATATCCGCTCCCCTGCTCTTTCTTGTATTCTGCCGGAGAAAGAATCCCCAAACGGTTTAATTCATCAGCGATTGCCTGCTGGCTCATTCCATCCATCTTCATACCATAAATCTCTTTTACAATCTCTGCTGCATAAGGATCAACAATCAGCTTACTTTTATCTTTCCCTCGCATATATCCATAGACTGCAAAAGCACCAATAAATTCCCCACGTTTCCTCTTTACTTCTAAATGGCTTCTGATTTTAATTGAGATGTCTCTGCAATAAGCATCATTGATTAAGTTTTTAAAAGGAACAATCATATGATTGGATGCTGCCGTATCATCTGCACTGTCGAAATTATCATTGATTGCAATAAAACGCACACCCAGAAAAGGAAAAAGTCTCTCAATATATTTTCCAACCTCAATATAGTTTCTTCCTAATCGCGACAGATCCTTTACAATGACACAATTTATCTTCTTGTCTTTGATATCCTGCAGCATTCTTTGAAAATCAGGTCTATCAAAAGCTGACGTTAGATAACGATACTTTTGAAAACACTGGAAAATCAAGGTTTTTCGAGCGACGGACAAGCAGGGTATTGTACTAAAAACTGAATACGACGCAGAAGCGGCGTTTCTTACTCTCTACATGGGAGAACAGGAACGCCGCTTTTTTCATGCCCTTTGTTACGCAGTAGGGGCAGAAAAAGCCTTGCTACAAGCGGTTTTCCGGGCGCGTATCTGGTGCGGAAAGGGATTTATACCTTATCCCCCGAAACCGCGCTTCTACTGCGTAACAAATCCAAAGCAAAGGAGTTATGAACTATGGCAGTTTTCAGAGTGGAACGGAACAAGGGCTACACCGTAATGAGCAACCACCACCTACGCAACAAGGAGCTTTCCCTAAAGGCAAAGGGGCTGTTGTCGCAAATGCTGTCACTCCCCGAAGATTGGGACTACACCTTGAAAGGCTTATCCCTTATCAACCGGGAGAAGATAGACGCTATCCGCGAAGCCATTAAGGAGCTTGAACGCGCCGGGTATATCGTCCGTTCAAGGGAGCGCGACGAGAAAGGACGCTTGCGGGGCGCGGACTATGTGATATTCGAGCAGCCGCAGCCGCCTACGCCGGATTTACCTACATTGGAAAATCCAACATTGGATAATCCAACACAGGAAAAACCTACATTGGAAAAACCTACGTTGGAAAATCCAACGCAATTAAATAAAGATATACAAAGAACTGACTTACCAAAAAAAGAAAAATCAAATACAGATTTATCAAGTACCCATTCCATTCCTATCCATTCCCTAAATCCCTTGCCTTATGGCGAGGACGAAGCGGCACAGCCGCCGGAACGGAAAGGAACGGAAAGGAACGACGCTTACAGAGTGTATGAGGAAATCATCAAGGACAATATCGAGTATAACATTCTCTTGCAGGATATGAAGTTTGACCATGACCGTCTGAATGAGATTGTTGACATTATCCTTGAAACGGTCTGTACGTCAAGAAAGAAAATCCGTATTGCAGGGGACGATTACCCCGCCGAGCTTGTGAAGTCAAAGTTTATGAAGCTGGACAGCGAACATATCCGCTTTGTCCTTGACTGTATGCAGGAGAACACCACGAAAATCCGCAATATCAAGCAGTACCTAAAGGCGGTTCTTTTCAATGCCCCGTCTACCATTGACAGCTATTATACTTCCCTTGTCGCTCACGACATGGCAAGCGGCGCATTATCCGGCAAGCCTAAATACGGCGACCCGGACTACTACACCTACAACGAGGGCGAAAGCCTGTAAACGAAAAAAGGAGGATTTACCACATGGCACAGAAAACAGGAGCTTTAATTTTTGACGAAACCGCTGACCGCTACGATATTCGCTTTGATATTGCCGACTATTACGGCGGCTTGCATTGCGGCGAGTGCATGGACGTATTCACAGGCGGCAAATGGAAGCCGACCCGGATTGAGTACGGGGACAACTGGTATCTTGTAGGTATCCGCGCCGAGGACTTGAACGGGCTGCGGGTGCGGATTTAACGGGGCGGCGTGAAGAACGGACGCCCTTTTTTCACGCCCAAAAGCGGCGTACCACCTTAACACTATCACTACTACCGGGAAAGGAGGACGGTAAACATTGCAAGATGAAATCAACGAAAAAGTGGTTGCGCTCTCTGTCAAGGGAGCGAAGCTGACCGCTGAAACGCTGCAAAAGGCAATCAAAGCCATGCTTGCACAGGCAAAAAAGCAGCAGGAAAAACAGCCCCACGGGAAGCAGACCCTAAAGCAGCTTGCGAAGCAGAACGCGGGGCTATCCAACATTGAGATAACCGAGGGCAATATCAAAGCCTTTGAGCAGACGGCAAAAAAATACGGTATCGACTTTGCCCTAAAGAAAGACAGCACCGAAACGCCGCCCCGTTATCTCGTCTTTTTCAAGGGGCGGGACGCGGACGCTCTGACCGCAGCCTTTAAGGAGTTTTCCGCAAAGAAGCTGACACAGGAGCAAAAGCCCTCTATCCGAAAGGCACTTGCCACATTCCGGGAAGCAGCAAAGCAGCTTAACGCGAACCGTCAAAAGACAAAATACAAGGACAGGGAGGTATCGCTATGAAGCCGAATATCAAGAAGCTGCTTATCCTAAACGCCCCCTATCTGCTCTTTGTGTATCTCTTTGATAAAGTCGGACAGGCGGTGCGGCTCTCGCCGGGGGCTGACCTCTCCGGCAAGCTGGTTTCCATTGGCAGCGGCTTTTCCGCTGCCTTTTCAAATGCCCTGCCGAGTTTTAACCCTATGGATTTGCTTATCGGCATTGTCGGGGCTGTCGTTATCCGGCTTGCGGTCTATGTGAAAGGCAAGAACGCAAAGAAATACCGTAAGGGCATGGAGTACGGCTCTGCACGTTGGGGCAATGCCGAGGATATAAAGCCATATATCGACCCCATGTTTGAAAATAACGTGCTGCTGACGCAGACCGAAAGGCTGATGATGAGCAGCCGCCCGAAGCACCCGAAGTATGCAAGAAACAAAAACGTGCTTGTCATCGGCGGCTCCGGCAGCGGCAAAACAAGGTTTTTTGTAAAGCCCAACTTAATGCAAATGCACAGCAGCTATGTTGTCACAGACCCGAAAGGAACGGTTTTAATCGAGTGTGGAAAGCTCTTGCAGCGGGGCGGGTACAAAATCAAGGTGCTAAACACCATCAATTTCAAGAAATCCATGCGGTACAATCCCTTCGCCTATCTGCGCAGCGAAAAGGATATTTTGAAACTGGTAAATACCATTATCGCCAACACCAAAGGCGACGGGGAAAAATCCGGCGAGGATTTTTGGGTGAAATCGGAACGGCTTTTTTACTGCGCCCTTATCGGCTACATCTGGTACGAAGCCCCGGAGAATGAGAAAAACTTTACGACGCTGCTTGAAATGATAAATGCGTCGGAAGCCCGCGAGGACGACCCGGAATTTCAATCCCCCGTTGACCTCATGTTTGAACGCTTGGAGGAAAAAGACCCGGAACATTTTGCGGTGCGCCAGTACAAGAAGTTTTTGCTGTCTGCCGGAAAAACAAGAAGCTCTATCCTCATTTCCTGCGGTGCGCGTCTTGCCCCCTTTGACATTCGGGAACTGCGCGAGCTGATGGAAACCGACGAAATGGAGCTTGACACCTTAGGCGACCGAAAGACCGCGCTTTTTGTTATTATCTCCGACACCGACGACACCTTTAACTTTGTTGTATCAATCCTTTACACACAGCTTTTCAATCTGCTTTGTGACAAGGCAGATGATGTGTACGGCGGGCGGCTACCTGTTCATGTGCGCTGTCTGCTTGACGAGTTTGCAAATATCGGGCAGATACCGAAGTTTGAAAAACTCATTGCCACGATAAGGAGCCGCGAAATCTCCGCGTCCATCATCTTGCAGAGCCAGTCGCAGCTAAAGGCTATCTACAAGGACAACGCCGATACCATTGTCGGCAACTGCGATACGACCCTGTTCTTGGGCGGCAAGGAGAAAACGACCCTTAAAGAAATGTCGGAAATCTTGGGGAAAGAAACCATTGACAGCTTCAACACTTCCGAAACAAGAGGACGGGAGCTTTCCCACGGGCTGAACTATCAGAAGTTAGGCAAGCAGCTTATGAGCGAAGATGAAATTGCGGTCATGGACGGCGGGAAATGTATCTTGCAACTACGCGGGGTGCGTCCGTTCTTCTCCGAAAAATACGATATTACCAAACACCCGAAGTACAAGTACCTTTCCGACTTTGACAAGAAAAATGCCTTTGACATGGAAAAGCACTTGCGCCGCCGTCCTGCAATCGTAAAGCCGGACGAGGTATTTGACTATTACGAAGTTGACGAAGCAGATTTGCAGGAGGACACAGAAAATGAATAAGCGTATCAGAAAGAAAAAGGCAAAACAGCAGCTAATCCGGGCTATCAGCGGGCTTGTGGAAGCTGCCGAGGAAATGCAGCGGGAACAGGAACGCAGGACAAGACAGGCAGGTATTTCCTATATCAAGTATATCGAAGCTGTCCGGGAACGGCAGTACGGCATTATGCCTGTCTACACACCACTTTTTGAAAAGGAGGGAGCTTAAAGTAAAAATAATAAACACGGGCTACATGGTACGCGCCCCTACTCCTTGCGCGTATCGCGGCAGGAAGCCGCACCCTTACAACTGAATACCGCCGCGCCGCAGCAACAAACGCAGCGCGGGGACTTATGACCGCGGCAGTTATCGAAAACTGACCGCCGTTTTTTATGCCCTTTTTCGGGCAGCCGCACAGCGGCAGAAAGGAGTTATATTATGGCATTTTTCAACAGCGCAGTAGGCGTTTTACAGACACTCGTTATCGCTCTCGGAGCAGGTCTTGGCATTTGGGGCGTTATCAACCTCTTGGAGGGCTACGGAAATGACAACCCAGGTGCAAAAAGCCAGGGCATGAAGCAGCTCATGGCTAATTAGATGTAATAAAAGCGGAGAAAGGAAAAGCACAATCCAGACGGAACCGGCGGTGTAGTCAAGAAATATTGTGGAAACGCAAGATTTCTGCTATAATGGGTATAAAACACTTGACGATGGAAAGAAAGGCGGGAAGCCTATGCACATTAGTTATCAGCCACTATGGAACACACTGAAAGAGCGTGGCATGAGGAAAGAGGATTTGCGGCTTGCCGCCGGTCTTACCACAAATATGATTGCCAACATGGGCAAGGGAAAGAATATCAGCATGGAAACGCTGGTTCGCATTTGTGAAGCCTTGAATTGTGGTATTATGAATGTGATTAAATTAGAACAGGACAATATCTAAAGCGATATAATTTTATATTTGATTCGATTTGCACAAAAAATTAAATTTTAATGGTGTATATTTTCTATTGTACCCAATGTAAATAAGTGCTATCATAAAATAAAACAAGTACATTTGAAACATTTTATGATTTGAGAGTGTGCTTGCAGGTTAGTAGCATATTGCCAATAACTGAATACAAAAAATGTAGGTTCTGGTCATTTTAGAAAGGAGCATTGTTTATGAAAAAATTTAGTAAAAGATTGTTTACCTCGTTGGTAGCGTTTTGTATGCTTTTTTCTGTGAGTGCGGTTCCTGCTTTTGCAGCGGAAACAACAACGGAAATAACGGATACTCAACAGCCGGTAGTCATTGGAGAATATGACGGATACTTAACCGATGTTATGATTTCCGATGGTGTCACCAAAAGAGCAGTCGCTAATGTTCGTATTAACTCTTATGCAACTTATGATGAGGATGATGGGATTCAAGTTCATGTGAAGTTGTATGTACCGTGGTATGAATCTCCAAAACCGGAGTTCACTGGTATGACTGGTACAGTTAATGTGCTTATGAACAAAAAATCCACCAATACGGCATTTGCAGAATTAGCCGACGGTGAAGAAACAATCGAAACTGATGTGGATACTGGAAGAACAGGTAATAGCGGAGATAAGGGAACGGTTTCTGTTTCTGGTGTTGCTACCGCTAATAATGCCTTGGCAGGCGGTGGAGCTTTCGCTATTTCTTACCCTGTGACACTTCCCTAATTAAATGCAAAACAGTTGTGAATTAAGGTTGGTAATAGGTAAAATGAAACGGTTATTGGCAATATGCGTATGTTTTTTTATGTGTGTAGGCTTATGTTCGTGTGATTCTTCCCAAACTCGGTCGGTATCATCATATAACTGGTCTTTAGAATTTATTACTGATTTAGATGGTAATATGTTATTCTCAGGTTCAGTGCATGATGACATACCAGTATTGGATTTGACATTGAGTTTTGAAGAAAAAAGTTTTATCTTAACAGATAACACTCATAAACAAGAATGGACAGGTACATATTCGCTTGAAAAGATTGACAATTCTTCTTCGAAACTCGGATTAACTTTTGAAAATTTAGAGGAGCCTGTTACAGGCGTATATGGAACAAGAGTTTATTCTGATGATTCAGAAAGCGCAACAATTACATTACAAACTGATGAAAATATCCTGTCTTTTGTTGGAGAAGATTCATAAATAAAAACAGCCGCTGTAGGAACAAAATCCTACAACGGCTGTTTTTATTTCCACGGCCTGCGCCGGAAGTTCATACCAGACTGTTTTATCAGCGGGGATTTCTTGAACAGCTTTTTCAAAAGGCTTCGTTCCTCTTGTGAGAGCCGCTTGTATTTGAGCCGGAACGCCTTGCAGAATATCTCCGTGAATTGCTGAACCCTGTCCCCCGGAGATTGCATGGCCTTTTGTACTTCCCGTATAAGTTCATCGGCAGGCGTGGTATCCGGCGCACTTTCGCTGTCATTTTCGTGCGCCTTGCGTATATCATGGAGAATGACGTCCCATGTTTTGTGCGTCACATGGCAGAAAAAATCTTCTTCCTCTATCTGACAGGCTTCCAACACTTTGATTGCCCGGTCTGCCGCAGCTTCGGGGTGTTCTTCCAGTACCATAGCCCGTAAAGCAGCCAGTGAGCTGTTTGTGTCATGGAAGTGCATGGTTGCTATCCCGTCCACATAGATTTCTGCGTCTGCCAGCAATTCCTTAAATTTTTCATGGGAGATAATCTCACACAGCAGCCGGTTATTGAAGCGTTCACTTTTCAGCAGTTCCACGACTTCATCACTCAAATGTAATTCTTCTATCGGGGTGTTTTCATATCTCCGATTATTGGTAAGGCCGAGCAGATAGTCAACCGACACCTGATAGAAGTCTGCCAGCTTCAACAGGCTGCCGTGGTTAATTTCCTTGTATTCGTCGTTGTCGTTTTCATAACTGCCGAGGGCTGATTTTGAAATGCCGGTTTCCTGTGCCAGTTCTTCCAGATTCAAGCCCCGTTCCACCCGTAAATCTTTCAGGCGTTCCTGTACGGAAATGCGGGTTTTCATAAACACATCGCTCCTTCCTGCGGCTGGCTGCCGCTGTTATTCCTTATTATACCATATACCGTTCCGAAATCGTGGAATTTTTCGATTTTGGGGCGGTTTTCCTATTTTATGGACATACGGGAAAGGGTTCAAAAATGAGCTATGATTAAGTCAGTTCATCGATGGATTATTTCCAATCGAATGACCGGCCTGATGGGATATGCTCCCCGGCGATGTAGCGCAACGACCTGCGGCAAGGAAATGGAGGAACCTTGACCGCAGCGAGCGTACCAACGGGAACGAAACGCCGCTGTGAGATTCAGGGGCAGGAACGACAGCAGGACAACCCGGCAGAACTGATACCAAAACGCTACCCAAACACGACAAATCGGCGGGGTGTAGTCTGCCCCGTCCGTAATACTATGGGGCATTTCAAAGCGGCTCTATGGCCGTATTTTCCTTGAAAATCGCCCCGAAACATGACACCAAAAACCTTTATCCGCCTGTTCCCGTTGTTACGGCTGAAATGGGCGGATTTTCTATGATAGGAGGCACTATGCCGAGAATGAGCAAGAAACGGAAGTTGGAGCTTTCCTTCTTCCTCAATGACCGGGGGCGTGTGGCCTACAACGACCTGTGCCGGAAGTGCCAGCATAAGTGCAAGCAGAGTTTCCGGGCTGTCGTGATAGACTGCCCCCATTACCTGTCAAAACGAGCCAAGCGAAAGGAGAAAATCAGTTAAATGGAATTTGAATTTATGAGCGCAGACACGGTTCTGCCGCCTTGTATGCCGCTACCCGCCGCAATGCTTCGGCTGCCGATCAGCAGCACAGCAAAAGTCATGTATGCCCGTCTGCTGAACACCACCCTTACGGCAGGGATAGAGGATAGCAACGGCATTTTGTTTGTCCGTTTTCCTATCATGGAATTAGCGGCAGCCCTCTCCCGCAGCCCCGTCACTGTGAAGCGTTCCCTGAAAGAATTGGAGGACATCGGGCTTATCCTGCGGGTGCGCCGGGGTGTGGGAGAACCAAACCGCATTTACACGCTGCTTCCCAAAGGAGGGCTGCCATGATAAATGAGAAGCTGGAAAAGCTGAATCAGGAGATTGCCAAAGGCGAAGCCAGACTGCGGCGGGCGCAGCATGAAGAAAAAATACTGGAACACCAGGTGAAGCAGCTTACCCGGAAGGAACGGACGCACCGGCTCTGTACCAGAGGAGCTATGCTGGAAAGTTTCCTTTTAAGGCCGGAAGTGCTGACAGACGAGGATGTGATGGACATTCTGAAACAGGCATTTTCTCAAAGTGGCATGAAGGAAATAGTTGCAGAAAGCGTGAAAGGGCGGGTAGCCGGGGAATCCCTTACGGAGTAAGGGCGCAACTATACACCGGTCGAGCCGGTGCGTTGCGCCCTGCCGGGGGCTTCCTGCGGAAAGCGGATGATTTCCAGCACACTTGCGGTTGCTTCCAATCATCACAGGGGACGCTATGCTTCCCCTGCGCTGGCTGCGCCAGCTACCCCTTTGTGGACTTGCC
>CDYY01007226.1_pt1 | contig 20321 bp, 10 predicted proteins | sample 480691 | NCBI WGS metagenome assembly CDYY01 (sample SAMEA3182107, study PRJEB8094) | gut metagenome | biome: human; feature: gut; material: Stool; isolation source: human stools | place: Canada | collected 2013-02-25
CTCCGGGGAAGAGTGCCGCTTTTCAGGAGAGATTTATGTATTGAATGTTGCTGGCGAAATATTAACCCTTGACGCTTCCCATTGCCACGCCCTGGACAATGTACTTGGAAAGGAACAGGTATACGATGATAACAGGGAAGATAGAGAATGCAATCGTTACATACACCTGACCCATATCAAACTTCAGGAAGTCTGCGGAACGCAGCTGAGCGATCAGGATAGGTAATGTCTTCATCTTGTCATCATGCAGAACCAGTGCCGGTGTGAAGTAGTTATTCCAGTTCGCTACGAAAGTGAAGATCGCCTGTACTGCGATTGCCGGCTTCATCAGCGGCAATACGATGGAATTAAATGTACGGAACTCACCGGAACCATCGATTCTGGCTGCCTCTACCAGAGACAGGGGCAATGCACTTTCCATGTACTGCTTCATATAGAAGAAAGTAGCAGGTGCTGCGATTGCCGGGATGATCAGGGGGATAAAGTTATCCTCCAGCTTCATATCAGCTACCAACTGGATAAATCCGAGTGCGGTAACCTGGGTAGGAATGGTCATGATTGCCAGGATAAAGGTAAACATGAACTTCTTTAACTTAAAATCATATACATGGATCGCATATGCGGTCATGGTAGAGAAGTAGGTACACAGCACAGCACTGCAGGTTGCTACTACAAGGCTGTTGATCATACCTCTGACTACCGGCAGGGTTCCTGCCATGACACCCTTCCAGTTCTGGATCAGATGTGTGCTGGGCAGCAGGGTAAATCCCTGTGTCAGCTCGCCTTTGGATCTGGTTGCATTTACAAACAGTATATAGAACCAAAACAGGCAGAGAAAACTCATAATAACCAGTACGATATATGCAAGTGCTCTTCTGGCATGAATGCCCAGACCTTTTTTTGTCTCGTTTGTTTCTACGCTCAACATTTCTGCCACCTCCTACTTATCCTGTTTGCCGTTCGAGAACTTAAATACGATCAAGCTCAGGATACCTGTGATAATGAACAACATTACAGACAACGCACCACTCATTCCGTAGTTCTTACTGTACAAATGGTTGTTCAGGTACATGATCAGGGTCATGCTGGATCTCATAGGATCGCCCTTACCGTTGGTCAGAATCTGAGGTACATCGAACATCTGCAGACCACCGATCAGGGATGTGATCATTACGTAGATCAGAATCGGCTTCAACAAAGGTAATGTAATCTTGAAGAATACCTGGGTAGAGGTTGCTCCGTCTACCTCGGCTGCCTCGAAGAGGGAAGTATCGATACCCATCATACCTGCCATCAGGAGGATCGTTGTATTACCAAACCACATCAGGAAGTTCATCAATGCTACCAGACCTCTGGTACTCCATATGTTTGTAAGGAACTGATATGGCTCTTTTAAGATTCCGATCTGCATCAGCATTTCATTGATAGGACCACCATCAGAGAACAGCGTGAAGAACAACATTGCAAATGCGGAAGCCATGATCAGGTTCGGCAGATAGATAACTGTCTTGAAGAATCTCTGTCCCTTTAATCTAAGGCTGGGATCCGAGAACCATGCACCCAGAAGCAGAGATATGATGATCTGCGGTACAAATCCCAGTACCCACATGATCAATGTATTCTTGGTGTACATCCACAGGTCCGGATTGGACAACAGCTTTGCATAGTTACCAAATCCGATGAAATTCGGTCCGATCTGTGTCAGTCCGGAACGATAATTTTCAAAAAAGCTGTAATAAAATGTCCTGAATAACGGGATCAACTGGAATAATACATACACTACTACAAAGGGGATCAGGAAAATATAACCCCACTTATTATAGCGTACCACCTTTCCGCGTTTTACCTTTGCCATAATGATTCCTCCCTTTTGCCGTCATGCTCTCTTAGCGACTTTACGTTTTTCGTGCCTTTCTTTGTTTCCGATCAGGCTCGCAGCAGCTCTCTTCTTTTTGTTCTTAATTATCTTCTTCTGAAAAAAGCTTCTGCCAACCGGGAATTTTGAGAGAAAAACCGTGCCTACCTGACCAGCCAGGCAGGCACGGTTCTCAATTCCTTATTGTTTCGCTATTCGCCTATCATTTCGGATTAGTGAGTAAGCTCAGGATACTTCTCTTCTACACCCTTGTAGAACAGATCCAGTGCATCATCCAGAGAAGCCTTGCCATCGAAGTAGTTCTTCATAGCATGCTGGAACTCTTCGTTACATCCCTGATCGTATGCAGACAGGTTGCTCAGATCGATCTTCTCAGCGCCTGCGCAGAACATAGCCAGAGGGTTCTGTCCGCCCAATACCTTGCTCTGATAAGAGGTATCTGCTGCCATAGCTTCCATAGCGGGTTTGTTGTTTACGAAATCATCATCAGCTACAACGATCTCTTTCATGATGTCTTCATCAGTGGTCATCTTCAGGATGATATCCTTAACCAGAGAAGCGTTGTCGGTTCCGGTAGCACCGCAGATCCAAGTACCGCCCCAGAAAAAGCCCTGAGGTCCTTCAGTAGCGCCCCAGCCACCCTGATTTGCGATAGATCCATCGGTATCAGCTGCCATGGAGAAGTTGATCAGCCAAGCGGGTCCAAAGTAGCAGAATACTTTGCCATCGGGATAGAAGCCTTTGCTCCAGTCATCAGACCACAGGTCGAAGGTACCGGTCTCCTTAGCGTCAACCATCTTCTTGGAGTCATCAACCCACTTCATCAGGTTGTCATCGATTACGATCTTGCCATCCTGTACCCATTTGCTGGATACGTTGTTGGAGTATACACGATAAGTATCGTTTACGGAAGATACCATGTTGTAACCGGCTGCTTTCATCTTCTCAGCGGTTGCGGTGAAGGTATCCCAATCAGATACAGACTTCTGAACCTCTGCAGGATCATCGGTTCCCAGAACAGCCTTAGCAGCCTCACGGTTGTAAATCAGAACGCCGGGGCAGCCCTGCCATGAAACACCCTTCAGATTGCCGTTGGAGTCGGTAACAACATCCTTGGTGTACTGATACTGGTTAGCCAGATCTGCATCGGTGATGCCCAGATCCTTAACAGGCATTGTGTAGTCGGTATCAACATATTTCAATGCGTAGTCAGCCTCAATCAGGAACAGGTCGATCTTGTCATCAGCTGCTGCATCAGCCTGCTTTAACAGTGTTTCATCCAGATTGTTCTGATAAGCGTTGTCATCAGAAGGAGTGATGTTCCACTTTACAGTGATGTCGCCGATCTTACCGGTGGTTCCGTCTACTTCTTCATATCCGGGATAATGATCTGTCAGACGGCTCTTGAACTCCTCGTTCCAGCAGTAGATGTTGAAGACTTTGCCTTCCTCTGCTGCTGCAGGCTCTGCTGCCTCGGTGGATGCAGGCGCCTCGGTCTTAGCTTCGGTGGAAGCTGCGGGTGCCGCATCGGTGGATGCTGCAGGAGCTTCATTGCTGCTGCCACAACCTACCAGCATGCTGGCAAGCATAGCAGTTGTAAGTAAAGCACTAAGTACTTTTTTCTTCATGTTTGTTTCCTCCCATTTTTTGTTGAATGTTTGTTGTAAGTGTTTGTTGCATTTATATTCATATGTCGGCGGTTGCGTCGCTTCCATATAAATGCCTGATTAATTGTCTGTCGGAATTCTGGCCACCGACTTGCCTTCAGCAACTTTCCCGGGTACGATGACCTGTTCTATGATGGTGGTCTTGGGTCTCTCAATGAGACTGATCAGTTCTCTGGCTGCCAGGCAGCCGATCTGTTCTGTGTCCTGTTGGACTGTGGTCAGTCTGGGCTCCAACTGCCTTGCTGCCTGTATGCCATCATAGCCTGCTACCGAGATATCTTCAGGGATCTGTAATCCTCTCTGTCTGATAGCGTTGATGCCTCCGAAAGAAGCAAAGTCATCCGGATAGATGATGCATGTCGGTGGATTCGGGAGATCCAGCAGTTCATTGGTCACACGATAGGTTGTTGTTGTGTCTCTGTAAGCTGCTTCTCTGATATACTCGTCCGGAATCTCCAGTCCCAGACGTTCCGCCGTCCGGTAGAAGCTGGACAACCGTCCCGAGGTAACCGCTGACATTGCTCCGTGAATATAAGCAATTTTCCTATGTCCTCTACTATATATGTACTCCAGCAGTTCTTTCATTCCCGCAACATTGTCCGACATGATTGCGATACGATTGTTGAACAGGTAGTCAATGGTGACTACCGGGATGGAACTCTGTACCAGTTCGATGACTTCGGGATCTCCGAAATCAATACAGGCGAGCACCACTCCGTCAAAGCCTCTGTACCTACTGTGTTCCAGGTAGGACATCCGATCCGGCCGGTTCTTGCAGCTATTAATGAATGTAATGTCGTAACCGCTCTTCTCTGCCGTCCTCTTGAAACTGTCCAGCACACTGGAAAAGTAATCGTGGGTAAGACCGCTTCTGGCTTCATCTGCAAAGAGGACTCCGATGCCGTAGGTCCTGTTCGTCTTCAAAGCTCTTGCGGAAAGGTTCGGGGAATATCCCATTTCCTTTGCGACCCTTTTGATAGTTGCTTTTGTTTCTTCTCCAATGTCCTTGTGGTCGTTCAGTGCCTTGCTGACAGTTGCAACGGAGACTCCACAAATCTTGGAAATGTCTTTCAGTGATGCCATATCTTTCTCCTGTTCCATGTCTTCGTCATTCCGTCCGACCTGTTTTGTAACTTAATCGTTTTCGTAGTTTTAATATATAACATCTTTGAGCATTTTGCAATACTTTTTTGCAGTTTTTTTCAAAAAAGTATCCACTTTGTCTATAATTAACAATTTCAGATAGGCTGTTTTGTACATTTGGCTTGTACATAGATTGTGTTTCTTCTATATAAAGGCAAAGTGTGCGATAACGTTTGCTATTATTTTGTTTCGTAAAACCGGTGTTTCGAAGGTTCTTTCATTTTGTATCTTCTGCCCATGTTTCCCCACTGTTTTTGTATACATTGCGCATTTTACGGGCTTTTTCAAGATTCGTATTGCATTTTTCCCTTTGCTTCTGTATAATACAAATCAGAAATCCGGAGCACTTAATCGTTTACTTAACATTAAGCACTCCGCAGCGAAAAAACAAACACTCAACATACAACAACATGAAAGAAGGAGATTTTCTTATGAAGTATGGTCATTTTGATGATGTGCATCAGGAATATGTCATCACCACTCCCAAGACTCCGCTTCCCTGGATCAACTACCTGGGCTGCAATGAGTTTTTCAGTCTGATATCCAACACCTGCGGCGGATATACTTTCTATAAAGATGCAAAGCTGCTGCGTCTGACCCGTTATCGTTATAATAACGTACCGGCCGACATCAACGGTAAATATCTGTACATTAAGGACGGAGATACCGTATGGAACCCCGGCTGGCAGCCTACGAAGACTGAACTGGACTCCTACGAGTGCCGCCACGGTATCGGTTACAGCCGCTTCACCTCTTCCAAGAACGGTGTCAAGGCTTCCGTGCTCTCCTTCGTTCCTCTGAACGATAATTGCGAGATCTCCCAGCTGACCCTGACCAACGGTAGCTCCGAGGACAAGAAGCTGTCCGTATTCTCTTATGTAGAGTGGTGTCTGTGGAACGCTGACGATGATATGAAGAATTTCCAGCGTAACTTAAGCACCGGTGAGGTCGAGGTACAGGATTCCACCATTTATCACAAGACCGAGTACCGTGAGCGTCGTAATCATTATGCGATCTATTCCGTAAATACGAAGATTGACGGTTTCGATACCAGCAGAGATGCTTTCCTGGGTGCTTACAGGGGGGCTGATTCTCCCGAAGCTGTAGAGAACGGCAAGTGCACGAATTCCATGGCAAGCGGCTGGTCTCCCATCGCTTCCCATCAGATCAACGTGGATCTGGCAGCCGGTGAGACCAAGACCTTTATCTTCGTTCTGGGCTACATCGAGAACCCCGAAGACGAGAAATGGGAATCCTACGGTGTGATCAACAAGACCCGTGCCAAAGAAATGCTGGCAAAATACCAGACCGATGCACAGGTAGATGAGGCTTTTGCAGCATTACAGGCTTACTGGAAACAGCTGCTGGCACGCTACACGGTAGATTCCGCTGACGAGAAAGTCAACCGTATGGTCAACACCTGGAACCAGTATCAGTGTATGGTTACTTTCAACATGTCCCGTTCCGCTTCCTATTACGAATCCGGAATCGGCCGTGGTATGGGTTTCCGTGATTCCTGTCAGGATCTGCTCGGTTTCGTACATCTGATTCCGGACCGTGCAAGAGAGCGTATCATTGATATCGCTTCCACCCAGTTCCAGGACGGCAGTGCTTACCATCAGTACCAGCCTCTGACCAAGAAAGGCAACTCCGATATCGGCAGTGGCTTCAATGATGATCCTCTGTGGCTCATTGCAGGTACCAGTGCTTATGTAAGAGAGACCGGCGATACCTCCATCCTGACCCAGATGGTTCCTTTTGACAACGATATGAGCGTAGCTGCTCCTCTGATGGATCACTTAAAACGCTCCTTAGACTATATCATCAACCACAAAGGCCCTCACAATCTGCCTCTGATCGGCCGCGCCGACTGGAATGACTGTCTGAACCTGAACTGCTTCTCCGCTCATCCCGGAGAATCTTTCCAGACCTTCGGTCCCAGTGAAGGACCCGTTGCAGAATCCGTATTCATTGCCGGTATGTTCGTAAAATACGGCGAAGAATATGCTCAGCTGTGCGAGCTGATGGGTGACGATACCGAAGCAGCCCGCGCACGTAAGGAAGTACAGGCAATGTACGATGCGATCCTGAAGGATGGTTGGGACGGCGATTGGTTTGTACGTGCTTACGATGCTTACAGCCACAAAGTAGGTTCCAGGGAATGCCGCGAAGGTCAGATCTACATCGAGCCTCAGGGCTTCTGCGTACTGGCCGGTGTCGGTGTGAAGGAAGGACTTGCCGAAAAGGCATTGAATTCTGTAAAAGAGAGACTGGATACCAAGTATGGTGTCATGATCTTACAACCTGCATACACGGAGTATCACCTCGAACTTGGTGAAGTATCCTCTTATCCCCCCGGATATAAGGAGAATGCCGGTATCTTCTGCCACAACAATCCCTGGGTATCCATCGCAGAGACCGTTCTGGGCAGAGGTGACAGAGCTTTCGAGATCTACCGTAAGACCTGTCCCGCATACATTGAGGATATCAGTGAGATCCATCGTACCGAGCCTTATGTATATTCCCAGATGGTAGCCGGTAAGGATGCAAAATTCTACGGCGAGGCAAAGAACAGCTGGCTGACCGGTACTGCTGCATGGACTTTCGTAAATATCTCCCAATACATACTGGGTGTATATCCCACTCATCAGGGATTGTCCGTAGATCCTTGTATTCCCAAGGGCTTCGGTGATTTCTCCATCACCCGTAAGTTCCGTGAGGGCATCTATCACATTCAGGTGAAGAACCCTCAGAACGTGGAAAAGGGTGTCGTATCCATGACCGTGGACGGCAAGGCAGTAGACGGACACATCATTCCTTACGAAAAGGGCAAGGAAGAGTACAACGTAGTTATTACCATGGGTTAATAAACCTGATGTACATAGTTTAAAACGATTTCTATCCTCCTTAAAACCCCGGCAGTTGTTGTAGCTGCCGGGGTTTTGCATTGGATATTCGTAGTTTGCGCTACAACATCTACACCATAAGGACAAGCAGGCCGTAAGCAGACGTCGGTACTTATTGACCGTATTGGGGTCAATTATGTACCGCTACGTTCTGCGCCAGAGCGAGAGCGTGCCTGCGGTTCTTATGGTGTAGATGTTGTGGACGTTTTTGCGGCTTCCTTCCGGGACTCGATCACGTGCCGGATGGCTGTCAAATGATATTATTTTCTCCATTTTTCTGAAGCAGCTTCCGGTATGTGGCATCCATTCCCAGTGCTCCCAGCGGGGCTGTGATAAGGATGGCCAGCACAGCCACGGACAGAACGATCTTGCCGCAGGACAATCCCATCGATAACGGCACAGAGCCGATAGCAGCCTGCACTGTGGCCTTCGGCAGATAGGCTATCACGCAAAACGTCCTCTCCTTCTTATTGAGATCCGTTCCCAACATGCACAGTGCTACACCGGCGGAACGGAACAGCAGCGCCAGCAGGATCATCCCCACCGCTGCCGGTCCAGCTTCCATAGTATAGCGGATATCCACTGCCGCACCCACCAGCACGAACAGCACTACCTCCGCTGCCAGCCACAGTTTACCGAATTTAGCAGACAGTCTGCCGGCGACTTCCCTAGGTGCCCGTATTTTCAGCGCGCAGGCCATGCTCACCACCGCCAACAGGCCGGAGAACGCCACGGTCCCCTTTAACAGGGTTTCCAAAGCCATTAATAAGAAGGACAAACCCATGATGATAATAACTTTCATGCTGTTGCGCACATAACTGCCCTTTCGGTACAACAGTTCAAAAAGCTGCCCCAGCAGCCAACCCACCAATGCACCGAACAACACACCCGTCAGGATCGATACCGGGATATTCACAAAATCCAGGGCATTGACCTGTCCACCCTGTGCCATTCCAACAAAAGTGGAAAACAATACTATGACATAGATGTCATCACAGGATGCCCCAGCCAGAATCATCTGCGGAATGCTTTTCTCCGTACCATAGCCACTTTCCATAAGATGTACCATCCGCGGCACCACAACCGCAGGTGACACTGCTGCCAGAACTGCTCCCATGACCGCTGCATCCACTCTGCTGATGTTAAGGATCATGGGTGCAAATATCACAAAAGCCAACAGTTCGCAAGTGGCAGGAACACAAGCCAGCATGACTGCGGAGCGGCCCACTTTTTTCAGATCCTTCAGATCCAATGATAATCCGGCCTTCAACAAAATGATGATCAGCGCGATCTGCCGCAGTTCCGATGAGATATTCAGGATTGACACATCCAGCAGATCCAACACATAAGGCCCCAGAATAATACCCGTAAGCAGCATCCCGATAATACGGGGCAGGTGAATCCTCTGGCAGACCGCCGCCATGAGTAATCCCAGTAAAAAGATCAGTCCCAGTGATGTAAGCATAAAAATTCCTCCGTTTTCTCGCAGCAGGGCATTTTGAATTCCAACAAAAAAGGCTGGTGTCCCCTGCATATTCTGCAGAAGTCATCAGTCAAATCGAATTCATATGTTCAAATTCCGGCGGTTCGAAGCCTGTGCTTCCGGGAGAACCTCATTCCCGATGTTCTTATTATATACACGGTGCCCGCCCATGTAAAGTCCTATATTTTGCAAATATACCCGCCAGCATCCTGTGCTCCATTAAAAAATATCTGCTGTGAGATCATCCCCGAAGTCTGCTGCCGGAATCTCAAAGTCAACAATTCCAACTGCATAGGACTGTAATACATACTGGCCGGATTCAAATACAAAGCCGTCCTCTGTAATGTAGAATGTAGGGTCTGCGGGGCCATTATCCGTACCTGCAATGTCCGGCCCATAAATTTCCTGATAGATAGCATTCAAATCTTCCGTACCATCCAACACCACCAGTTTGATACTCTTCTCGTAATCGTTAAAGAAGCAGTCCTCCTTTGCCTGCATTTCCGCTGCCTTTGCTGTCACCAGTTCCAGTGCTTTGTCGCGGAATCCGCTCCCCAGACTGTCAAAAGTAATTCTCTCTCCGGTCTGCGTATAATAGTTCATATAATACAAAGTATACCATCCATGAGCCCCCTGATCATACCCTTCCAGCCCCCACGACAGGCTGATCACCTTATCATCCGCGCGGATCACACGGAAAGTAAGATCCTCATAGCTCTGCTCATACACCGGCATATCCTCATAAAGTGTACCAAACTCCCCGTTCTTGATTCCTTCTACAAAACTGTCTACATATTCATCCAGCTCTTTCTGAATCTTCATCTGCACCGTCTCATTGCCCGGAATCGTCACTGTAACTGTTGGATAGTAATAGGTATAACTTCTGGTCTTGTCTTCGGGATCACTGCTACCCTCGTGATCCTCTGTGGTAAACTGCACCCATTCACTTCCCTGTATTTCACTCTGGCCTTCTGTCGGTTCCGTCTGTGTGGACACTTCCGCAGTCTCCTCAGTCCCGGCCGTCGTCTCTTCCGTCGTCTGACCGCTCTGTGTCTCCTTGATGCTGTCTATAACCGTCTCCATCTCCGGATCCGTCACCATCTCCCGGTTTCCGCAAGATGTAAAACCTAACAGTGCTCCTGCAAATACTGCTGCAAAAAATATTTTTTTCATAATCCTCGCCTCCTGATGCCAGTATATCTGCCGATTGCATCATATCTGCATCATTTTTATAATTTTTCTCGATTTCACTTTTTAAATATGATAGACAATTCCTATATTTTGAGCTATAGTAAAGCCAAATCTGGGTATGATTAAAAATAACGATACACATACTATAAAAATCAACCCGAGGAGGACTGTTATGAAAATATTATTTTATGATACCAAAAGCTATGATAAAGAATCTTTCGAGGCAACTCTGAAAAAATATCCCGGCATCCAGATTGATTACATCCGGTCGGATCTGGATCCCCGTACTGCTGCTCTGGCTGACGGCTTCGATGCCGTCTGTGCTTTCGTCAGCTCCAATGTGAGCGAAGCCACATTAAAAATTCTCCACGAAAAAGGTGTCCGTCTGGTCCTGCTGCGTTGCGCAGGATACAACAACGTGGATCTGGAAAAGGCGTCCGAATATGACATATGTGTCATGCGTGTCCCCGGTTATTCTCCGGAAGCTGTCGCAGAGCATGCCATGGCTCTGGCTCTGGCCTGCAACCGCCGCCTGTACAAAGCCTATAACAAGGTCCGGGAAAATGATTTCAGCCTCGCCGGACTCATGGGCTTCAATTTCTATGGTAAGATTGCCGGAATCATCGGAACCGGCCGGATCGGTGCAGCTATGTGCCAGATCTGTAACGGTTTCGGCATGAAAGTCATCGCCTACGATGTCTACGAGAACCCGGATCTGAAAGACTTCGTCACCTATGTGACCTTAGACGAATTACTGGCGCAAAGTGATCTGATCTCCCTTCACTGCCCGCTGATGGATTCCACCTACCACCTGATCCAGCTTGACACCATCAAGAAAATGAAGGATGGCGTCATTCTGGTAAACACTTCCCGGGGTGCTCTGGTCAAGACCGAGGATCTTATCGAGGGCATCCGCCTGCACAAGTTTGCCGGGGTCGGTCTGGATGTCTATGAAGAAGAGACGAAAAACGTCTTCGAGGATCGTTCCGATGAGATTCTGGAGCATTCTACCACCGCAAGGCTTTTGTCCTTCCCCAATGTCATGATCACATCCCATCAGGGATTTTTCACAAAAGAAGCACTGGAAGCCATTGCAGAGACTACCTTGCAGAATGCTCTGGATTTCGAAAGTGGAAAGAAGAACCACAATCAGGTGCAATAAAATATTTCCAATCGAATAGGCTGACTCATCGTATACACAAAAAACGGATGGCCCTCCCAAGCCATCCGTTTTTCTCGTTTTTCAGTTTCCCGTCTTGTCCTTTTTCTCTATCTCTTACAGTTTTTACGATCAGTCCAGATTCAGTTTCTGACCAACTCTGATCACATTCTGGTTTGTAATCTGTACATTTCTGCGAAGCAACTGTGCCAGAGTCATGTGATTTCTCTTAGCGATCCTGGAAAGCGTATCACCACTCTTTACCGTATAACCGCCCTCTGTATACCAGAGGCTCTCGGAAGGTCTGCGGTCAGTAACAGTTACCAGATAATTGCCGCCGCGCTTCAATGCGAACATGGACTGTCCGGTGGAAGTTACGGTAAAGGATCCGCAATACTCCAGGCGTCCCTTCTCTGTATTATAGCGATACAGGTTTGCACTCTTGCCGGAATTGTCCTTGCCTACATTTACATGAATGTTGACATTCACTCCGAAGCTGCCGGTATCTCTGATACCCAGCTGTCTGTTCACGGTTCCGGACTTTGCGGATACCACATTTGCCGGGATTGTGTTGCTCGTCTGGTCTACTGTCAGATCAATATTCTGAATCTTTGACAGATCTTTATTCTTCAGATCCTGTCCACTGATGCTCAGTGCCACACCGTTTCCGCTGTGGAATGCCACCGTCAGCTTCGTACCTTTAATGGTATTCAGTACATTCTGAGGCACCTTGACTTCACCGCTGCATACAAAGTTCATGTTGACACTTGCAATAGCAGGATTTTTCATCATCTCTGCCACCTTATCCTGTACAGAGTTGCTTACATCCGTCCAGTCTACTGCAGGTGCTGCAGAGGAACCGCTGTTGTCATCATCATCGTCATCGTCATCATCGTTGTTCACCACATCTGCCGCTACCGTAAATACAGCAGAAGGGGTTCCGGTCATTCTGGCTCCAACACCTGATGGTACTGCGGAAGTCACTGCCAGGAAACCGTTCATATTGATGGTACCGTCCGTATTTCTGCGAATGCCTCCGTGGATTGCACTGTTCATATCCATGTTCTGGAACCATTCTGCTGTAGCTGCTATTCCTTCACTGTTGGTAGAGTTTTCGCCTCTCCAATAATAGTTCATTGCATTTTCGTAGGCACTGGTCTCCTGAGTTCCTTTCGGTTTGAACTGTTCTGCAACCGTCTGCCCTGCTGCATTGCTGCTATCCTTAAAGGACAGGATTCCTTTTGCTATAAATGCAGTATTCTTTGCGTCATTTGTATAGAATGCCACGTTAAAGGACTCATTGTTATAACTGGTAGAAGAATATGCCTCAATATCCGGACAGCTGTTGGAATCAATACCCTTTGCCTTATTGCCGAATGATACACTGTTGCGCAAAATATGATGTCCGCTGATGCTGGAACCACCCATCTTGAAGCCGTTACCGTTACCGGCATCTACTTCCTGTCCGTTCTCATCCAGTACATAACCGTTCTTGAATGCCACGCAGTTCTGAATGACCACCTGACCGATAGCTCCGGTCTCTACCTTGGCGAACAGATCCCAACCGTCATCGGCATTGTATGCTGCGATACATCCGTCAAATACGTTGCCGTCTGCTACCGTCAGTTTAGCCGCAAATCCATCCGCATCCTCATATCCCGCATCTGCATTCAGATAAGAAGTACAGTTCAGCATCAGGTTGTGGGACGGCCAGTCTTCCCAGTTATCTGTGCTCTTATATCTGCTGATCTGAAGACCGGTATTACCATTTTTGTAGGTCATTACGTTGTCCACAGTGTTGTAGCTTCCGGATACCTGAATACCCTTCTGCGCATTTGCGGATCTCGTAACATCAAATCCCTGGAAATACCAATAATCGCCTGCCAGGATTATACCTGCACATCTTCCCTGGAAATCCAGTACCGGGCGTGTGGCAGCTTCCGGATCTGCGATCATGTAAATCTTCGCATCTGCGGTTCCGTTAACACCTCTTTCTACAATGACTGTCTTGTCCAGTGCATAAGTTCCGCCCTTTAACAGGATCGTCCGTCCGGGAGCAGCACTCTTCACTGCGGTATAAATATCTACAGGATCATCCTTTGCACCGCTTCCATAGCTTCTGCCGTCGGGACTTACATAAATATAACTTCTGTCTTTTACATTATAGGTTACGTTGAAATCAAATTTCACAGTATCATAACTGCTTAAAAGAGAATACTTTGCAGGCTTGTAATCTGCATCCGGTGTGAACTCCACTGCAAAAGTATTGCTGCCCTGCTCCAGAACCGTATTGACACGGAACTTGGTCTTGGCATCCACATGCTGTCCGGATACCACTGCCTCTCCCTTGCTGTTCGTAATACTCAGAACGCCATCGGCATTGCCGTAGTATACCATCTCATAGTTTGCATTGTTGGCAACCTTGGCAGACTCAATGCTGAAGTTCGGGGTTACATAAGTAATCGGTCTTGCTTCTGCAGGTGCATCGTTTTCCGGAGCCACTGTGGTCAGGCTCATATTGCTGAAGCTTACCTTAGCACTTCTGGAAGCATAGAAACCTACATAAATATTGTTTTCATCCAGTCTGGTCAGTTCATCACCGTTGTCACCGTGGTAATATTTGTTGGTCACGGTCTCTCCGGTAGCTGCATTGGTATAACTTAAGAAATATCCGGTATTGTTTCTCTGGATCGTCATATGGAAGGTTGTCTGTGGATTGACATCTGTGATATCCTTTAATGCTGCCTCATATCCGCCTACCATATTATAAGTTCCGGCACCCTGCCCACTTGCTACGGCACTGGTCTCAAGTGTTCTCATGGCCGTCTGGAAATCATCTACTACAGTGTCTGCCGCAAGATTCTCCGGTGTTACACCGATCTTCTCCTGAGATCCGACACCCAGCTTCATGGTGTACTTATCTCCGGCATCAGATACCTGACCGGCCTCTGCATCCCAGAAATATTCCACCTTGGTCGCACTTACCATATAAGAGTTGTTCCAGAAAGAATTACCGGAACCGTTCTCTCCCACACGGTCTGCTGCCATCAGGCCGAAGCCTTCCTGACCATTGGTAAACTTCCAACTATCTACGGTTACATCTGCGGACAGCGTAAAGTTCTCTGTCTCAGGATCAATGGTGGTATAGTAGAATGCCACACCATCGGTGGAGTTCGGTACCAGCTTACCCTTGCTGTTCATACTCCATACTTTCAGATCCTGGGTATCATAACTTCCGCTGAAACCATTGTTCTTGCCGCCTTCTGACATCGTATCTACGCTGGAACCGAATGCGGAATAATTCCAGGTCTTTACTGCATCTTCTGTTATCGTTAATTTCACCTCTGCCGGTTTGGAAATATCATTTCCTCTGACTGCCGCAACTCCGAAAGTATATTCCTGTCCTACGGTCAGTCCTGAAATTTTCTGTAATAACTTTGTCACACCCTCTGCATATACCTTGCCATCCACATATACTGTGTAGTTCTCCGCTTCCGGAACAGCCTGCCAGGTCAGCTTCACGTTGCCATGGCCTTTGTTCTCGGCGTTTAAGCCTGCGGGAGTTGCCATAGGAAGGACAAAGTTAACGCTGGTTGTCGTATTACTTACCTCAGAAGCTTCGCCGGTACGGATCAACTCTGCTTTAAAGCTGTAAGTACCGGATGCTGCCGGTGTGAATTCTGCTACTCCGGATTCTCCTTCGGTAGTTATAGACTGTTTATTTACCGCCTTACCATTTGCATCGTACATAGTCACATCCAAGGTCTCTGCATAAATTCCACCTACCTGTGCAGTGTAAGGAACAGAAATTGTTCCTCCCTTTACAGAAGGAGTTCCAAGTACGGGAGTCTCGATTTTGTTCCAATCAAGAGACGTTCTGTAATCTACGGTAATTCCATACATCTTGATTTTGGATCCGTGTGTATATAAATAATAAGTTTTTCCTGCTTCTACCGGAAGAATCAGAACCTTTCCACCAGTTTGTGTATTTGTTGTATTATCAAATTTCAATACTTCCTTGGGACCGTTTGCAGTCTCTTCCAGGAAATAGTAAACTTTGCTTACAAGGGATACTGTAACCTTCAGCTTACCCGCCTTTTCTGCAACCAGTTTCACCGCAGCACCGGTAGTAGGGATTGCTCCATTATTTGGTGAAGGATTCTCTTTCGGGGTCTGTACGGTTCCCTCATATAAAACACCACATGCCTCTAACGTATTCGATGTATAAGGCATATCTGCCAGAACAGAAATACCGCCTTCATAGGTCTGTCCTTTTAACAGTCCACCGCTCAGATCCAGTTCATGCAAATCTGCATCTTTTGCACTTATAACCACATTTGCATTTGTAGTTTCTCTTGACGCTTTGTATATTGTACTGTTATTGATCTTAATAATTGCGTTGTTTACTGCGCAGCTTACTTTATATACCTCTCCAATCGTCAGAGATACTGCTTCTCCACTCTTAAAGCTATGTACGTCGGCAGTATCTTTCATATTGGTCAATGTCACCGCTCCATCACCCAGCAGACCATCTGCATCTTTCACAGTGATCGTTGTCGCTACCTGTGTGGATTCTATAGAAATGATCAGCTCTGTAGTTTCTTCTGTAACAGTAACCGTTTTTTCACCATTTACTTTCGCATCAGCTAATGCCATACTCGTAGAAATCTCGTAGGTTGCACCTACCTTAAGGGGTACTGTTCCATTAGGTGTCAGCTGAACAGTATCACCAGCATCTGCTGTATTGATCAATGTTAAAGTCGCACCATTCTCCAGTTCAGAACCTTCTGCCAGTTTTACCAGCGCTTCTACTTTTGCCTTACCTAAGGTAATGGTAGTGCTAAAAGCTTCCGTACCGGTGGTAATGGTGGTCTTACCGTCTTCTGCAACAGCGCGGACATTCTCGTTCGGAGCAACGATGTTGTACTCAGTTCCGGCACTCAAGGTAATATCCTCATTTTCAACCCCTACAGCTAACTCTACTGTATCTTTGTTCTCTGCTGCGGTCAGGCTAACCTTTTGGCCTTCCTGCACCAATCCGTTCGTGTTATCTACAACTGCAATGTTACCAGAAACGGTTGCACCTGCGGGAACATCCTGCGATGTCTCTGTTACCTTAATACTTATGATTCGAACGCTTCTCTCCGTAAATCCTTCTGCACTAATGATTGAGTAAGTACCTGTAGCAAGGTTCGAGTAAGTTACCGTTTCACCAGTTGTTCCTGTAGCTTCCTTCACAGAATCTGCTATCTGTGTTCCATCTTTTTTTAATGCCAGTTTCGAGGTTTTTCCACCACCAGTACTACTAAATTTCACTTCCAAGGTTGCCGTTCCACTAACCGTAAAATTTATGGCAGATTTTCCTTCCTTATTTGACAGTTCAACAGCTTTTACTTTTGTTGCTTCACTGTTTAATCTACACATTGCACTTCCAACAAGTGCATAATAGCTGTCTGCCATCATATCATTTGTAAATGGATCCGTATCTTTTTTTCCTTCTACAGGTAGCTTTGTAAAGTTCACCTCATGGACCGTCTCCGCAGCCTTCACACTGGCAATACCGCCCAGTAGATCCACCGGCATGACCCCCAGCAACATAGCCACGGTCAACATAAATGCCAGAAATCTTTTTCTCTTACATCGACTCATACAATCCTCCCATTTTTTTACGGTAGCGCTCTAATCTCCGTAATTTTTTGCACTGTTTTCTGTTCTTGCGCTTTGTTGTAAACGATTACATTTGTAAGCTCTTACAACACTATGTACTGTATATTAGCACTATCACTTCACATTAGTAAACTGTTTTTGTGTATTTTGAATATTTTTGGAAGTTATTCCTATATTTTTTGAGCAAATTTTAGCTATTATTTTTGCGCAACATTTATTTTTTATAAAATATGCACATTTTCTCATGAAATGTCTATTTAGGAATAGTAAGTGTTTACATTTCCCTTCTGCATTCATTTCCCATAGCCGCAATATCTCTTGCCAAAAGTTATATAAACTTATATAATAATTACAAAGTTATATACACTTATATAAAGTTATATAAGATTTTAAAAGTTATATAAACTTATATAAGAAAAGGAGGTTTTCATTATGAGTGCCAATCCGTTTACGTTATCTTTTGGAAAAAAACCATTGCAATATATCTCCCGTCTCACGGAAACAAACCAAATTCTGGAAAGCTTTTGTGCCGAGATTCCATCCAATCAGATCTACATGATCACCGGTGTCCGTGGCTCTGGCAAGACTGTAATGATGACAAATATTGCTTCGGAATTACGAAAAAGAGAAGACTGGATCGTTGTGGAACTGAATCCTACCAGAGATTTACTGCAAAGTCTTGCTGCAAAAATCTACAGCATTCCCGAATTACACACGCTGTTCATTAATGCAAAACTTGACTTTTCTGCTTTTGGTCTGGGAGTATCCATTGAAAACGCTGCTCCGGTCACGGATATCGAAAACGCTCTGGAACTCATGTTGAAATATATCCAGAAAAGTGAAAAAAGGTTGCTGATCAGCGTTGATGAAGTGACGAATTCCGAATATATCCGAATCTTTGCAAGCTCCTTTCAGATTTTTTTACGAAACGACTATCCCATCTTTTTACTGATGACGGGATTATATGAAAATATTTATAATCTTCAAAATGATAAAGTACTGACCTTTTTATACCGTGCACCCAAATTAATCCTGGAGCCACTCAATTATACCGCTATCCGCAAACAATATATGGATATCTTTTCTCTGGATATAGATGCTGCCGGAGAACTGGCTTCACTGACCAAAGGCTATCCTTTTGCCTTTCAGGTACTTGGTTATCTCTACTGGGAAAATCGCGATAAAAAGACTTTGGAACAGATTTTGCCGGAATATGACCAATATCTGGATGAATATGTATACAGTAAAATATGGTCGGAATTATCCGATCTGGATAAAAAAATCGTAACTGAAATGTCTCTCAGCGGAGAGACTCAGGTAAAAGCTCTCCGTGAGCGATTAGATATGAAATCTGAACTTTTCTCTGTCTATCGTGAGCGTTTAAAGAGAAAAGGTGTCATTATTTCCAAAGAATACGGGAAAGTCACGCTGGCCTTACCTCGCTTTGATGAGTTTGTAAAAATACAACAGCTTATGTAGCTGGGAGGCACAGCGTCTATTCCACGCCCCGCAGGATAACTTTCCCCACATATTTCCGGGCCAGTTCCTCCATCTGTTCCAGTTCCTCTCTGGAAAATGCGCCGAACGGATCTACACCGCCCGGTTTCACATCGTCACATTCCGCTGTCTGTATCATCCGGTACAGGCAGTTTTCATTCTCTTCGTAATTCTGAAGATAATACGCAGGGCATCCCGCAATCCATTTACCGATTTTCTCAAATTCCGCCACGGTATGAATTCCCTTTACCACGGTAGTGCGGAATTCATAGGGGATGCCACTGCTTTTCAGGACGCCGATACTCTCCTCGATGCGGGAGATATCTATATGCGGCAGTCCCGCCGCCCGGGCATAATTATCCCTGGAAGCCTTAATATCCATCGCCACATAATCAATCAGGTGCTCCTGCAACAATTCCCACAATACCCCCGGCATATAGCCATTGGTATCCAGCTTGATCGAATATCCGAGTTCCTTGATCTTGCGTAAAAAATCCTTCAGATCCTTTTGCAGAGTCGGCTCTCCGCCGGTGACGCAGACCCCCTGGAGAATCCCCTGCCTTTTTTTCAGGTAAGAGAGTACTTCTTCCTCCGGAATGAGCGGCTGGCAGCCGGGATCCAGCACCAGTTCCCCGTTGTGACAAAACGGACAGCGAAAATTGCAGCCCCCTGTAAAAACAGTGGCTGCAATATGTTCCGGATAATCTAATAAAGTTGTCTTGTTAAAACCATGTATCTGCATAGTTTAAGTCCTCGGCATAGTAGAATCCCGCACCACCAGTTCTCCGTCGAACACGCAGTGCTGGTGCTTCGCCTTTTTCCCAATGATGTCGAACAGGATCCGGGCCGTCTCTCTCGCCATGCTGTCCACCGGCTGCTTTAAAGTCGTCAAGGACGGGATAACATATTTCCCGATTTCCACACCATCAAAGCCTGCCAGAGAAATATCCTCCGGCACCTTGTATCCGGCATCAGACAAGGCTTTCCCAGCACCGATCGCCAGCATATCGGAGATTGCGAAGATCGCCGTGCACGGAATCTGCTTCTCGAGGAATTCCTTTGTCACCATATAGCCATTCTCCAGGGAGTAATCTTCCAAATCACTCCTCATAGGCAGGATCAGTTCTTCTCTTACTTCTATTCCGTTATCCTTCAACGCCTTTTTATAGCCCTCCAGACGCAGCTTACCGATGGAAGCATCCGTTTTGCGGGCACAGAGGATTGCAATATCCTTATGTCCGTTCTTGCACAGATAGTCCACCATCTTGTAGCTTTCCTTGGTATCATCCACCGCTACGGAGGAATAGGTGTTGCGGCTGAAGCCCTTGGGTAGCATTCCCGTGGTACTTAAGATAAACGGCACATGAAGCTGTGCCAGCTTTTCCTCACTGTGCACCAGATAACCGCCGAGGAAGATAATGCCGCGAAGTCTTTTTTCCTTGACCAGCTTCAGTGCCACTTCCACTTCGTCCTCGTCATAGTCTACATGCTGCAATACCATGGCGTAAGATTTTTCCTTGATCTCTTCTTCCAATACCTTGATCATCTGGCTGAAGAAAGAGTTGTTAATACCTTTGACCAGTACTGCAATTGCCTTGGCATCCTGACGTTTCAGGTTTCTGGCACTGTTGTTTGGTACGTAGTTATTCTCTTTGATCACCCGCATGATCATTTCCTTGGTCTCAGGATTGATGTCCGGGTGGTTATTTATGGCACGGGATACCGTGCTGAC
>CDYY01004109.1_pt1 | contig 20094 bp, 17 predicted proteins | sample 480691 | NCBI WGS metagenome assembly CDYY01 (sample SAMEA3182107, study PRJEB8094) | gut metagenome | biome: human; feature: gut; material: Stool; isolation source: human stools | place: Canada | collected 2013-02-25
TCGCCGTCCTGCATGTAATAGATGGTCTGGGCATTACCGTTGACGTCGTTGCGGTATATCTGGTTGTTGTAGAAATAGGCGGTCATAGTCTTGCCCGCCACCTGGTTGTAGTGTGTCGTATCGAGCTGGCTGGCCATCATCGGGCTGCCGATGAATTCGGCACGTTTGATCTGCTGCCGCTCGGTGAAAATATCCATCACGTCCGAAGTGATCTGGTTGCTCTGGTTCCACAACACGGGGTCGATATAGAGGTGGATCGTCGAGTCGGTGCTGATCGCCACGATCGAGTCGCACACGGTCTGGAAATCCGACCTGAAGATCCTCACGTCGCGGTACCCCTTCATCAGGCGGTAGATGCTGTCGCGCGGCAGGGCGAGCGAGTCGACCGAATCGGCCGGAAGCGCCATCGCTGTCGTGTCGGACAACAGCGAATCTGCCAGCAGGTTGAGCAGCGAATCCTGTTCGGCCATGTTCATCTCGATCAGCGAATCCAGTTCGCGCAGGGCCGCCGAATCGACCGGGATCACCTTTCCCTTGCGGGCGGCACGCGCCTGCCGGGCTTTGAGCTTCGACGCAGCCTTCAGCCGCCGGGCGGCCAGACGCGCCTCCTCGCGCTCCTTCTGCAACAGCAGTTTGGCCGTGGTCTTCTCCTTGCGTCTGACGGCTATCGAATCGAGCTGCGCCTTCTTGATTTTGGCTGCCGCGGCCTTCTTTTCGGCCTTGGCCTTGCGCGCCGCTTCCTTGAGCAGGGCCTTGCGCTGGGCAACGGTCAGCGTATCGGCAGCCCTGTCCAACGAGTCGGGCAGGCTGCCCGGCACGGAGAGCGAATCGGCCATGCGCAACGAATCCGCCCGCGGCGAACCATGCGTCCGCGAATCGGAGCCGGAACCTGCGGCGAGCGAATCCGCCCCGCCGGTCGACGCGAGCGAATCGGCTGCGTCGCCGGGATGCAGTCCGGGCTCGGTACGTCCCTCCTCGGGGCCGGCCGTCGCGGCCAATCCATCGGGATGCTGCCCCAGCGAATCGGGCCGTTGCAGGGAATCGGCCCCCATACGCGCAAGCGAATCGGCCGCGGCCTTCTCCTCTGCCCGGCGCCGGGCATTCTCATTGACCGTAAAGAGGAACATCGAGTCGGCACGCATGAAGAGCGAATCGCCCTGTGTAAGGTCGTAGCTCACCACCGAGGGTCGCCGCGTGAGGAATATATCGCCCGGTTCCTTCCAATACTCGCCGTAATCGCCGAAGGCGAGTACTTTGTGCTCCGTATCGTCAATCTGGATGTCCCGCCACAGCACCACGTGGTCTTTGGCGCGGAAATAGTCGATGCTGTCGCTCCACATCTCCTGTTTCTCGGTCAGCACATAACCGTTGCGCGTAACCCGGTAAAGCGTATCGGCCTTGTCGTACGCGCCCCGGTCGGCATAGAGGTAGTCGCCGTCCTTGTTCCAGATGTTGGTATTCTCGAAGAAAAAAGCGTTGTCGGTGGCCATGTTGTAGACCACCGAGTCGCCCTTGAGTTCGTATTCGTCGTTACGCATCTCGACGCGGTCTACGCAAACGAGATCCTTGGTGTTGGCATAATAGTAGCCGCGCACCGATTCGAGCCGGTTGTCCCGGTTTATCAGCACGCCACCGTCGGCGAACTGGCCGATATTCTCCTTCGTGTTGAAGACAAACCGGTAGGTATAGAGCGTGGCATCGCCGTCGACGACCTTGACGATGTCGGAATAGACCCGTGCCTCGTTCAGCTCGCCGTTGTATTCGGCGCGGTCGCCGTAAATATAGGTCGTATTCTTGTTGATGAGGACATTGCCGAAGAACTCGATCCGCATGTCCGAATAACGCACGGCACTGTCGCACGTAATGACAGCGCCGTTATGCTGCGCGGCGAAATTGCCGACCAGGAAGATCACCGAGTCGCCGGGGGCTATGGGGCCCATGTTGTCCGACTTCAGGTCGATGAGTTTCTTCTCGGGCTCGGGCTCCTGGCCGGGTGCCTGCATCCCGCTGCGGGCGAAAATCACACTGCCCGCAGCCAGCACGACGGCAGCTATGGTAAAGAGCCTGCGCACGGTTTATTTCACCCAGCTTTTATTCTCGAACTCCCCGTCGCGGAATTCGGGGGCGATGTAAACGTACATGGCGTCGATCTTCTTGGTCAGCCACTCCTTGAACACCCGCTCCTGCTTGGCATTGAGCGCCATCTCCTCCAAGCGGAGATAGTCTTCGTTGAGCGACGCGACATGCGTGGGAATGATCTCCACCAGTTTGACGATCTTGGCCAGCTGGTTGCCCATGATGTCCTCGGTCAGGAATGCAGGCGAAATCTCGCCCGGTTTGAGGCGGATCAAGGCATTGTAGTCGTCAAGTGCACCGAAGTGCGCGAAATCCTCACGCAGGAACTTCGTCACGGTGAGCTTCGCCTCGAAGGCATTGAAACGCTCCAGAATGTCGTGGTTCGAGACGATACCGCCGTTCATCTTCGACGTGGCGTCGTCGGAGAACTGGAGGGCGGCCTTGTCGAACGAGAGGGAATCCTTGCGTATCTGGTTGGCGATGCTGTCCAGGAACACGACCCCTTCGTTGAGCTCGTCCATCGTATAGACCGGGCGCAGCAGGATATGGCGGAAATGGTAGAGGCTGCCGCGCTTGTCGAGCAACTGGATGATATGCTGTCCGTAGCGGGTCTCGACGACCTCCGATATCTGCCCCGGCTTCATGTTCTCGAGGGCGTCGGCGAACGGTGCTTCCAGTCCGTTGAGCTCGGTGGGATCCATCTCGCCGCCGCGCATCATCGTCCCGGGATCCTGCGAATACATGCGTGCCAGGTTCTCGAATTTCGCCTTGCCGGTAATGATCCGTTCGCGCATGTCGAGCAGGCGCTCGCGCGTGCGCTGCTTGGCCTGCGTGATCGACTTGGGGAAACGGGTGATCTGGGCGTAGACATACTGTTCGGCCACGGTCGGCAGGCTGTCCTTGTCGATCGACTTGTAGAAATGCTCGACCTCGCCGGGAATGACCGATACCTTGCTCACGACCTCGCTCTGCATGGAAGAGGCATACGACTGCTCCTCATAGCGCTGGCGCATGTTCTCGCGGATGCTGAAAATGGCCATGTGGTGCTTGGCCTCGAGTTTGGGGATCGACCCCTCGGTTTCGATCATGTTCTGAATCTGCTGTTCCACATGCGTGGCGATGTCGCCCGCATTGATCTTCACCGAGTCGATCTGCGCCTGGTTGAAGAGCAGTTTCTGGGTCATCAGTGCCTCGAGCGCCTCGTTCATCGGATCACGGTCGGAGGTATATCCTTCGGCACGGCGCTGGGCCGTGAGCTGCCGGGCATACTCCGCCACTTCGGAATGGAGGATGGACGAAGACCCTACGACGGCGACCACCTTGTCGAGCATCACCTGCTGTTTCTGCGCGAACGCCCCGGCCCCAGCAACGAGCAGGGCGAAAGCCGCCCCCAGCATACCTTTTTTCAACATTATTCTTTTTCTTTATCGTTTGTATTCTCGTTTTCGAAAATCTTTATGCTCCCGCCTTCGCACGCACGGTTATAGAGTTCCTCCTCGTGGCTGCGGATGATCTCGCTCTGGCGCTGGTTGAAGAGGATGCGGCGGATCGTCCCCCGCAGCCGTTCGAGCGGGATGGGCTCCCCTTCGCGGCGCACGGCGTCGATCTGGAAATAGTAGTGCGAATGGCTGTCGCGCATCTCCTGCACGGCCGTCGATGCGAGCACCGGGTCGTAGTTCTGCGACCGGAGCGTAGGCAGGTAACTCAGAAATTCCGGGAAATCCACCCACTGGTCGCTGAAATCGGTGACCGTAAAGTCGTTCTTCGCACATATGTCCCGGAAATCCTGCTGCCGGGCTTCGCTCTTCGTCCCCATCAGCTCCCGCAATTTGCGCGCCTGGCGGTACCCTTCGCCGAACTGCACGATCCGCCCTTTGACCAACGTACGGTCGAGCCGGAAATCGGCCTTGTGGGCGTTGTAATAGGCCGCGATCTCGTTCTCCGTGAAGGTCGTGTCGATGCTGCGGTCGACGTAATGCTGATCCAGCTTGCGGATCAGCAGCGCCTGCCGGTACTCCTCGACCATCTTGTCGATATCGTCCGCCGAGGCGGAAAAAAGGATCTCGGCCTCCTGCAATTTGAGTTGTTTGCGCACCCAGCGGTCGATATAGACCTTCATGAAGGCCGCGCTGTCCTCGCCCGTAACCCCTTTCGGAACTACCGACTCGACATCACGCATCTTCAGTTCGCTGCCGCCCGCCCGCGCCAGCGTGGTATCGCTGGCAAAATAGCCGGGCAGTTCCTGGCAACCGCCCAGGAACAATGTAGCCGCCACGACCGCTATTTTCGTTCGCAAAGTCATAATCCGGAGGACAAAGATACTGTTTTTACTCGTAACTAACGCAGCCTCCGCCCAGATTATTACGCCGCGCCGCGATTTTTCTCCTCGGCCTTCAGGCGGCGCAGCGACACGAGCATCATGTAACCCGAAACGGCGAAGACAGCCAGCGCCGCAATATAAAACAGCACGTAAAGCGTCCGGCTGCCGACCATGTCGATCAGCATGGAATTACCGTGTCCGGCAATCAGCGCCAGGTAGGCTATGCCGTTGTTGATTGCATGGAGTATGATCGCAGACCAGAGCGAATCGGTGCGCAGGTAGATGAAGGCCAGCACCAGGCCCATGACAAAAGCGTTCACCACCACCGTGGGATGGACATGCACGATGCCGAAGATGGCCGACGAGAGCAGCCATGCGGCCACCACGCCGTACCGCACGCGCGTCGATTCGAGCAGTACGCCGCGGAAGATCACCTCTTCGAAAAGCGGGGCCATCACCACGACCGTCACGATCGCCCACGCCCCGCGCCCGTAGACGTTCGGCACCTCGGGCATCAGGCTCAGCAACGGCTCCAGCACGACCGAGGTCGAGAGCATGAAGAACACCCCCCAGAGCAACAGCACGGGATTCAGCCCGCGCCGGGAGAAACGCGCCACGACCGTGGGGCCGTGCCTTCGCCTGCGGTAGAAGAGGAATCCCGCGAGCGTCACGGACATCGACACGAAATAGGTCATGGCATTGAAATGCCCGGCGGCGATCTGCTCCGCCGTGCTTATCGCCTCGTCGGGGCTGGCCAGCAGCTCCGGATCGGGCCATTTGCACCCCGCCAGCCATGCCACGGCAGTCCCCAGGCCCTGCGCCAGCAGGAAGATGCCGAAGAAAACCAGGTAGTCCACCACCACGGGGAATTTTCCGTTGTAGTGCCATATCTTATTATTGTCCCCCGCCTTTGCAGGCTCTTCGGCGGGCACGGGTTCCTGCACGGGAACCCCTTGTTTTTTTTCTGTCATAACAGGCTGTTGCTATCAATTCGTTCCGAGCCCAAAGATAGTGCAAGTCAAGGGCAAAAGCAAATTTATTTGCGCCGGCGGGGCCGCAGCCCATTTCCCGAAAAGATCAGCAAATTTCGGTTACGGTTATGGATTTCCATTTTAAATCATTAAATTTGCCCGATTATAAACCCGATTGAAACATGGCAAAGGTTATCGCTTTAGCGAATCAGAAAGGCGGCGTGGGCAAGACCACAACGGCCATCAACCTCGCAGCATCGCTGGCCCTGCTGGGCAAGAAGGTGCTGCTGCTCGACGCCGACCCGCAGGCCAACGCCACCTCCGGACTGGGCTTCGACATAAACCTCGAAGGCATCTACGAGTGCATCGCCGGGCTCAGGAAACCCGAAGAGGTCATCCTGCAAAGCCCCGACGTGAAGAACCTGTGGCTGCTGCCCTCGTCGATAGACCTGGTAGCAGCCGACACCGAGCTGCCCAAACTGGAGAACGCCCACCATGTGATGAAGCGCATCGTGGACGCCGTGCGTGAAAGGTTCGACTACATTTTCATCGACTGCTCCCCTTCGCTGGGTTACACCACCGTCAATATCCTCACGGCCGCCGATACAGTGCTCATCCCCGTGCAGTGCGAATACCTCGCCCTCGAAGGGCTTTCTAAGCTGCTGAACACCATCCGCAAGGTCAAGAGCGGCCTCAACCCGGCGCTCGACATCGAGGGTTTCCTGCTGACGATGTATATGCGCAACCGCCTGAACAACCAGGTCGTGAACGAGGTACGCGAACATTTCGGGCCGTTGGCTTACGACACAATAATTCAGCGCAATATCCGTTTGGGAGAAGCACCCTCGCACGGAAAGCCCGTCATGCTTTACGACGCGGGCGCCGTCGGCTCGGAGAACTATCTCACGCTGGCCCGGGAATTCCTCAAGCGCAACCGCAAACCGAGAAAATAACATACCGAAATGAAACAACCGAAGGGATTAGGGCGCGGACTGGACGCCATATTCGGCACCGACGCCGTCGACGCCAAGCTCAAGCCGATGAGCCAGATGTCCGAGATCGACATCACGGAGATCATTCCCAACCCCACGCAGCCGCGTACGCAGTTCGACGAGGAGGCGCTCGACGAACTGGCCGACTCGATCCGCCAGCTGGGGGTCATCCAGCCCATCACGGTCAAGAAATCCGGCGACGGGAAATATATCATCATCAGCGGCGAACGCCGCTGGCGTGCGGCGCAGCGCGCCGACCTGACGAGCCTCCCGGCCTATATCCGCGAGGTGGACGACGAGAACCTGCACGCCATGGCCCTCGTGGAGAATATCCAGCGCCAGGATCTCAACGCCATAGAGATCGCGCTCGGAATGCAGCGCCTGATCGACGAGTGCAACCTGACGCAGGACGCCCTCTCGGAAAAGGTGGGCAAGAAACGCTCGACCATCTCAAACTACATGCGGCTGCTCAAGCTGCCCGACGAGGTGCAGCTGGCGCTCAAGGAGGGGCTCATCTCGATGGGGCACGCCAAAGCCATCGCCGGCGCCCCCGACGGGACGCAGGTACGCGTGCTCAAACGCATCATCAAGAAAGGCCTTTCGGTACGCCAGGCCGAGGAGCTGGTACGCTCGCTCACCGAACAACCGGCCGCAGCGGCACAGAATGTGGAGGACGAGGAGTATCCCGAAAGCTATTCGCGGCTGGTGGAGCAACTCGAAAAGTTCTTCTCGCAGGACATCAGCATCAAACGCTCGAAGAACGGCGGCGGGCGCATCGTCATCGGGTTCGGCGACGACAAGGATATCGAACAGTTCATCGAACGGTTTTCGGGACGCATTAAATAATATGGTAAGTATCCGGTTCAGACACCTGCTGCCGATGCTCGCAGCGCTCATGTTGTGGCTCCCCGCCGAGGCACAGCTCCACCGCGGGGGACGCACCATCGTACGCGGCGGCATGTTTGTCAAGCCGGATTCGCTGCGCCACAAGAGCGATTCGCTGGCCAACAACGCCCTCACGCGCGAACTCGACTCGCTCCTGACACTGGACTTCACGGCCGATTCACTCGCCGTGACGGCATTGCGTACGGACGACATCCGCACCACGGACTCGCTCATGCGGCTCAGGCTGGCCGGCATCAAGACCGAACCGGATTCCATGCGGCACAAGAAAGGCTGGCTCATGAGCGACTCGATGTCGCTCTCGAAGGTCTGCTGGATCTCGACCGTCCTGCCCGGCTACGGACAGATATACAACAAACAATACTGGAAACTGCCCATACTCTACGGTACGGTGGGAGCGGGGCTGGCGCTCTACATCAACGAAAACAGGACATACAAGCCGCTCAAGCGGGAGTATGACGCCTACACCGACAAGAACCTCACGCGTACGCCCGAACTGGACGCACTGCAGGCCAAGATGATCCGCAGCAACACCCGCCGCCAGGTCTACCTGGGACTGACCGTCGCCTCGTACATCTATTTCATCGGCGATGCGGCGGTAAACTACTCGACCAACGACGTGTCGAATGTCAAGAAGGCCACAACGCTGGCCTGCATCTTCCCCGGCGCGGGGCAGATCTACAACAAAAGCTACTGGAAAGTCCCCTTCGTGGTCGGAGGTTTCGCGGCGATGATCTACTGCATCGACTGGAACAACCGCGGCTACCAGCGTTTCAAGAAGGCGTACAGGCTGCTGAACGAGTACGAACAGAACCCCGACAAATTCCCTGACGGGCCTACCGACGAATTCCACGGCCGCTATTCGGCGGATTATATCCGCAACCTGCGCAACAACTTCCGGCGCAACCGCGACCTGTGCATCATCATCTCCGCAGGCCTGTACGTATTACAGATCGTCGATGCCCACGTCGATGCCCACCTCAAGGACTACGACATCTCGGACGACCTGACGATGAACCTCGAACCGATGGTCGACTACACCTACGTGCCCTCGCTCGGCGGCAACCGCCCGGTATTCGGCTTCAACATGAGCATCAAATTCTAACCGATGAGAACCCTCCTGACCATACTGCTGCTACTGGCAGTCGCCGTCCCGGCCTCGGCACTCGACCGCCGCCCCCGCAAAAAAGACAAGAAGAAAAACAAGACCGAAGCCGTCGTAACACCCCCGGCCGCCCCCGTGGCCGAGCAGCAAGCCGCCCCCGAGCCGGAGGAGCCCGAACTTCCCGACCCCGCCGAGGTGCAGTACGACGACATGACGCTCGGGCTCACGGCAGAACAGGCCGATTCGCTGGTCGCCGTGTGGCGCGAACGGCAATGCGGGGATTCCTACCAGGAATTTTTCGACAACTACATCCTGGTCGACAGCACGGCCGAAAGCACGACCCCCGATTCGGTCTATATCCAGCGGCTGCGGGCGCTCGTCTCGCCCATCCAGCTGCCTTACAACAGCATCGTACGGGGTTATATCAACCGCTACACCGATTCGCGCTACGGCACGATCAGCCGCATTCTGGGCATGTCGCAGTACTATTTCCCGCTCATCGAGGACGAACTGCTCAAGGAGGAGCTCCCCGTCGAACTGCGGGCACTGCCGATCATCGAATCGGCGCTTTCCACCACGGCCGTGTCGCCGATGGGCGCCGTAGGCCTGTGGCAGTTCATGCCCTCGACGGGCAAAAGCTACGGACTGGAAGTCAACTCGCTGGTCGACGAACGCCGCGACCCTGTCCGTTCGACACAGGCCGCCTGCCGCTACCTGAAAGACCTCTATGCTATCTATAACGACTGGTCGCTGGCCATCGCCGCCTACAACTGCGGCCCGGGCAACGTCAACAAGGCAATAGCCCGCTCCGGCGGCAACGGGCGCACATTCTGGGACATCTACGACTACCTGCCCCGCGAAACGCGCGGCTACGTCCCCGCATTCATCGGCGCCTCGTACGCCTATGCCTACCACCGCCAGCACGGCATCGAACTCACCGAATCCCCGATCCCACTGGCCACGGATACCATCCGCATCGACCGGCTGATGCACCTCGGGCAGATCGCCTCGACGATCGACATCCCGATCGAGACCCTGCGGCAGCTCAACCCGCAATACAAACTCGACATCATCCCGGCCACGACCAAACCCTATACGCTCGTGCTGCCGCAGCGCAACATCACGCAATACATCGCCAACGAGCCTGCGATCTTCGCCAAAGACTCGGCCTACCTCAAGGAGTACATCAACCCGGCGAACATCGACAAGAAACGCCAGGAACGCTCGGGTACGGTCTACGTGGTCAAGAAGGGCGATACGCTGGGCGCCATCGCCCGCCGCTACCGCGTGACCACAGCGCAGCTGATGCGCTGGAACGGCATCAAAAACGCCCATAAACTCCGTCTGGGACAGCGAATCCGCATCGAAGGAAGATAACATGATCCGGGATCACGATACCATCGCAGCCCCGGCAACCGCCGCAGGAGGGGCATTAGCCGTCATCCGCATCAGCGGGGAGGAGGCGTTGCGCATCTGCGACCGTATCTTCCGCGGCCGGAAACCGCTGGCCGCAGCAGCAGGATACACGGTACACTACGGGGAGATCGTGGACGACGGCCGCGTACTGGACGACGTGCTGGTCACGGTATTCCGTGCACCCCGCTCCTACACCGGCGAGGATGCCGCCGAGATCTCCTGCCACGGATCGCAATACATCGTTTCCGAGATCCTGCGGCTGCTCACCGCCTCCGGCGCCCGCATGGCCGGGCCGGGCGAATTCACCATCCGCGCCTACCTCGCCGGCAAGTTAGACCTCTCGCAGGCCGAGGCCGTGGCCGACATCATCGCTTCATCGTCGCGCGCGGCCCATGCGCTCGCCGCGAACCAGATGCGGGGAGGTTATTCCGACGCGCTGGAAGGACTGTGCGAAAAGCTGCTGGAACTCACTGCGCTCCTCGAACTGGAACTCGACTTTTCGGAGGAAGAGGTCGAATTCGCCGACCGCGCGCAACTGCGGGAGGCGATGCAGCGGATCGGGGCGCATATCGACGCCCTGCGCAATTCGTTCACGCTCGGGAATGCCATCAAGGAGGGGGTCGCCGTAGCGATCACGGGAGCCCCGAACGTCGGCAAGAGCACCCTGCTCAACCGTCTGCTCAACGAAGAGCGCGTCCTGGTCTCGGACATCGCGGGCACGACACGCGACGTCATCGAGGAGCGGATCAACATCGACGGGGTCGTCTTTCGGTTCCTCGACACGGCGGGCATCCGCGCAACGGACGACCGGCTGGAACAGATGGGCATCCAGCGCACGATGTCGAGCATCGAGCGGGCGCAGATCGTGATTTACATGACCGATGCGGCACGCCTTGCCGCAGGTGCGCCCGTTGCCCCGGAATTCCCGCTCCGTGCCGACCAGAAACTGCTGGTGCTGGTAAATAAAACGGATACGGCACCGGACTGCCCCCTGCCCGAAGGCACGATCGGCATTTCAGCCCGCAACGGCGACGGCATAGAGAGCCTGCGCCGGATATTACGCTCCTTTGTGGATACGGAAGCCCTCTACCACGGCGACGCAATCGTTTCGAACAACCGCCATTATGAAGCCCTCACGGCCGCCGGCGATGCGCTCCGCCGGGCCCTCGACGGGCTCAACAACAGCCTTCAGACCGACCTGCTGAGCGAAGAAATCCGCCAGGTCATCCATCATGTCGGCAGTGTCACGGGACGCAATTCGTTAGCCTCCGAAGAAGTGCTAAAGCACATATTTTCAAAGCATTGCGTGGGAAAATAAAATTTTGGCATATGAAAATAATGCCCACAGCAGACATGCCGGGCACCGCGGCCGCACGACGCTGCACGCGGGTATAACCCCATGCGGCGCCCCGCACCGACCTCAAGACACCCATACCCGAAACGGCCCGGCACGCAGAAATTACGCAACAGTTCCGCCCGCGCACGGGAGGATATAATTCCGGATTATGCCGGCCGGGAACGGTGCACCGCAACTGCGGCGATACCTGCCCTCGGGACTTAGAAATTGATCTGATTGCCTTCCGCAAACAGGGAATCGAGGATCACGTACAACTCCGACTCCAGTTCTTCGGGTTCGAGGTCACCACCCAGCGAGAAGAATTTCCCCGGGGGCGTGCAATACTGCACCGTGCTGGCCGCCTCGCAGGATTCGATACCGCAGACGATCACCGCATCGACGTCGTCCTCATGGCGCAGCATGGCATTGTAGAAAGCGAGCAACTGCCGCGGGGTGCCCATAGGCGGCACCAGCACCACGGTTCCCGAAGGCTGGAACTTATCGGGTGTACTTATCAGTTTGAGGCCGTATTTCCCGGCGATTTTCCCGGCGATTTCCGCCGATACTCCATACAGTACGATATTCATAACCATCGTTATTTACAAAAGACATGGCCGCATCCCAAAATTCATTACAGCATCGTGTTCCATATTACCATGCCTTTCCGGTTTGTCAATTCTCAAAATTTCCGCCGCACGGCTTACGGGAATACGTCCGGATCCGCCCGGCAGTCCGCATAAACCTCGCATCGAAAAACAGGACAGTAATCCCTGCAAAACGCCGATTGCATAAAATCCCAAAGCATCATACGACCGAAACCAGACGCCCAGTCCGCGAGACTTTCCGACAACGAATCGATCTGGCAGGTCTTCTGACTGACCCCTGTCCCGAAGCCTTCCCGCCCCGCGGGGCAGTGGCTGAGATATTCGGAACGTCACGGGGCTTCACAGCAGCGGGACTGTCCGGGATTTGCACCCGATTCCCTTTTCACACCCTCCCGCGACGGGGAGCGGAGAACCAAATCTGAAGCAAATATAGCGGATTATTCCGAAAAATTGTCCGGAAATCCGGATTATTTTCACAAACCGGCACCACGGCACGGTAAAACCGCTATTTTTACCACGTGGATATTTCGCTTCCATATACGGCCCGGGATTTTTCGGCAGAACTTCCCGCTGCCGATTACATCGCCCGTTTCCGCGATGCCGAACGGATCGGGGACTACTGCCGCGCCTGCCCCAATTACGGGCGCAGCTGGGGATGCCCCCCTTTCGGATTCAGCGTCGGGAGGTACCTTTCCGGCTACGCCACGGCACTGCTCACCGTTACGAAAATCGTTCCGCAAAAGCAGGGGCTCCCCTCGTCGGAAGCCGGACGGCTGATCCTGCCCGAACGCAGACGCCTCGAACAGCAATTACTCGGGATGGAACGGCAGTACGGCGGCCTATCGTTCGCCTACGTCGGGACATGCCTCCACTGCCCCGAAGGCACCTGCACACGTCCCGACGGGAAGCCCTGCCGACACCCCGAACTGGTGCGCCCGTCGCTCGAAGCCTGCGGATTCGACATCGGCAAAACTACCGCCGAGCTCTTCGGCATCTACCTGAAGTGGGGCACGGACGGCAAATTGCCCGAATACCTAACCCTCGTCTGCGGATTCTTCCACAACGCCGGACATGTGACATGGAACGGATAAAGGCGGTTTTCAACTGGAGCGGCGGCAAGGACTCCGCCCATGCCCTGCTGCGGGCGATGCAGTCGGGCAAATACGAAATCGTCGCATTGCTGACGACCGTAAACCGAGACACGCACCGCTCGACCATGCACGGCATCCCGACCGCCCTGCTGCAGGCACAGGCCGACAGTATCGGCATCCCCCTGCACATCGTCGACCTCACCCCGAAAGGCAATATGGAGGACTACGGCGCCGCCATGTCCCATGCCGTGGAGCATTTCAAGGCGCAGGGCGTAACCTGCTTCATCTTCGGGGACATCTTCCTACACGACGTACGTAAATATCGCGAGAGGCAGCTCGCACCCCACGGCATCGGGGTCGCGGAACCGCTCTGGGGAGAATCCTCCGGCGGCGTGATGCACGACTTTCTCGCCTCGGGGCTCAGGACGGTCATCGTCACCACGATGGCCGACAGCCTTGGCGCCGACGCCGTCGGGCGCGAGATAGACCCCGCATTCATGGCCTCGCTGCCTGCGGGCGTCGATCCCAACGGCGAAAACGGCGAATACCACACATTCTGCTACGACGGGCCGATCTTCCGCACCCCCGTCCCGTTCCGGCTCGGCACGCCTTTGCGCCGAAGTTACCGCATCCGCCTTGACGACGGATCGGAAAAGAGCTATTCCTATTGGTTCGCCGACCTGCAGCAGGCATAATACGGCACCGAAGCGGGAAATTAGCCTCAGGGCGCTCCCCCTTAAAATATTCCGATTATCTTTGCCCCCGTAAAACCGATGTAGTGATGAAAACAAAGACGAACGGACTGCGTGATTACCTCAAGGCCAACCGCAGGGCAAGCCGTGAGGCCGAGATCGGGAATCACGACCGCCCGGTCAGTTTCAGCCGGGTACACAAGTCGAAAAAGGTCTATGACCGCAAAAAGCTGAGGGCAGATGATAAAAGGCATCTGCCTTCATCGTTTCCATGCGGCGGCCGACAGGCCGGAAGCCGGGGACGAAACGGGTTCACGGCACCCCTACTATCCTCCCCACCCTCGGCAAGAACCGGGGCTAACGCTTCGGCGCACGGATCCGTTGTGCAATGAGCGTATCGGCGGCGTAGCGCCCGGGGCCGGCTGCGTACATCAAGACGAAGACAACCAGGTAAACCAGCGCCAGCTCACGTGCGGCAAAGGGATCGCCGCCGTGTACCGCAAAGAAAGCCACACACATCGTAAAGACCATCGGGATCAGCGCCAGCCGGTAGAATAACCCGGCCACACACCCGGCCGCGCAGACGACCTCCCCAAAAACGGCCAGCACGAGCGACACCCGGCTCCCGACACCCAACGGATCGGGGAACGTCGCCGAGAGCGCCTCGAAGTTCTGCAACTTGGCGATGCCGTGCGACATCAGCAGCAGGCCGAAAACGACACGCGCAGCAAGCAACAGCCACGAGCTGCGGGAATCCCGGGGTTCCCCCGGGAACAGGAAATTCAGGATAGCGGACATGATAGCGGCATTTAGTGCTGCGAAGATCAAAATAAATACCGGATTTTCCAATATTTCGATGCATAATCTCCCGCTGCCGTACCATGCCCGACCCCGGCGGCAACATATACTCGTTCCCGGGACACGGCGGCCCGCAATTTTTCGTACCTTTGCACACGTACATCAATATTCCACCATGGTTCAGCAAGCAGAATTCACACTCACGCCTCGCAGCCGCGGGTTCCACCTGGTTACGGACGAGGTACTGTCCCACCTCCCGCCGCTGCCCGACGCCGGACTGGTACACCTCTTTGTCAAGCACACCTCCGCAGGGCTTTCGATCAACGAAAACGCCGACCCCGACGTGCGTAACGACCTCGGGGCGATCTTCGACCGGCTGGTAGGCGAACGCGAGGTCTACTACACCCATACGCTCGAAGGCGACGACGACATGCCCGCACATGCCAAATCGACGCTCACGGGCGTCGAACTCACCGTTCCCGTCACCCGCGGCAGGCTCAACCTCGGCACCTGGCAGGGGATTTACCTCTGCGAGTTCCGTAACCGCGCCCCGGGCCGCCGCATCGTCGCCACAATCATCGCGTAAAGCGCCGTCACCGGGCGAAGCACATTGGGCAACGAAGCAGCCGCTGTGCGAAAAAGCGGTGGCTGGCCGGGAATTTGCGTATCCCCGCAACAACACCAATGCTGCAACAGCCATGACGACACAGACCAAACCGCACGACCGCCTCACCGCCGCAGAGCGGCACGAACTTCCCGATTCGGCATTCGGCATCCCCGAAACGCGCGAATTCCCGCTCGTCGACGCCGAGCACGTCCGTGCGGCGGAAGCCTATTTCCGCTATGCTCCCGATACGGAGAAAGCCGCACTGGCGCGGCGCATACTCGCCAAAGCCGCCGAATTCGGCGTGCACGTGCAAAGCCCGACCATCCGCATTTGGGCCGAAAAGCCCTGACCCGCACGGCCGGAACAGCAGCCGGGCCCCGCCAACCCCAACAACACCCCAACCCCATAGAAACGACATGAAGCGGCGGCAGGGGTATTCCTGCCGCCGCTTCATGCAACGATCATCCCGGGCACGGGCACCCGGCTGCACCTTCCCGGCTCCGGCACTTTCCGGCACTTTCCGGCACCTTCCGCCACCTTCCGCCACCTTCCGGCACCTTCCGGCCGGCAGCCCAAGCTCCCGCCCGAGGGAGGCGAAAGGCGCGGGGGCATCCCCGCGCCCCGCGCCGTTATTTTTCGGAGGTCGCGATCACCAGTTCGCCCTTGTTCAGCGCATCGTGCGACACGAACCAACCGTCGACGGGCTTGCCGCCGCAGGTGATGCCCGTAATCTTACGCCCCTGACCGTCGTGGCGGATCGTCCAGCGGTTGCCGTCGCCCAGCGCGACCTGCACCTTGTCGAACAGCGGCACGGTCACGATATATTCGGGGTCGGCCGGCGAATAGGTGTAAAGGCCGATGGCATTGAATACGTACCACGACGACATCTCGCCCGCATCGTCCATACCGCACAGCGCCAGCCCTTCCGGCCCCATACCGTAGAAGCGGTCGAGAATGTAATCCAACAACTCCTGCGAACGCTCCTGGCGACCGATGAAATAATAGAGGTACGGGAAACTGTGGTCGGGCTGGTTGCCGTGGCAGTACTGGCCGATGAAGCACGAGAGGTTGTCCACTTCGTATCCTTTCCACGGAATCGAGAAGAGTTTGTCCAGCTGTTCGCCGAACGCCTCGCGGCTCGGGAAGAGGCCGATCAGCCCCTCGGTGTCGTGCGGTGCGAAGAACGCCTGCTGCCAGGCATTCGCCTCGCGGTACATATATTCATAGTAGGGATACTGGTCGTCGAAGGGCGTGATCCACTCGCTGTTTTCGAGGCGCCCGCGCATCAGCCCCGTCGAGGGGTCGAAGAGGTTCTTATAGTTCGACGTGCGCTTCATCAGCATGTCGCGGTTCTCCTTGTCGCCCAGCGCATCGGCCAAGAGGGCGACCGCATAGTCGTCGTAGCTGTACTCCAGCGTCTTGGTGACGGCGGCCTTGCAGACCGTCCACGTCACGGGGTTCTCGACGTCCATTTCCGAAATGTACCCCTTGGCAATATACTCGTCGAGCCACGGGCGGCTCGGGCCCTGTACCGTAGCGTTGCGCAGCACGAGGTTGTAGGCACGGTTGACGTCGAAGCCGCGGTTGCCGCGCAGGTATGTCCCGGCCACGAACGCCGAAGCGTGGTCGCCGTGGAAGAACGTGGGCATGAACCCGCCCCGTTTCTCGCCCTTGTCGACATCGGAGCTGATGACGTCGGCCGCCACATCGGGAGCCAGCATCCCCAGCAGGATCAGCTTATTGCGGTAGTCATCCCAATACGACGGGCCCGTATAGTAACGGAAACCGGGATTGATGACCTTTCCATCGACATCGGTGAACTCACCGTTCACGTCGCTGCGCAGCGCCGGCCAGAGGAACGAACGGTAGAGGCTCGAATAGAACAGCCCCTTTTCCCGCTCCGTGCCGCCTTCGACGCGGATCCGCCCCAACAGGTCGTTCCACGTCGCCGTAGCCTCGGAGCGCACCTCGGCGAAGCTCTTGCCGAGCATCTCGGCCTCGAGGTTCTCGCGGGCGTTCTTCTCGCTCACGAACGAGAACCCGATCCGGAGCTCCAGTGCCCCGTCACCCTCGCCGAAACGCACGATGCGCACCTCGCGGTCGCCCTCGACGACGGGCTCTATCCCGGTCACGGGACGGTTCGCCACGGCGTAGAAATACATCTTCTCGCCGGTCTGCTGCCAGCCGGCGAACACGTTGTCGCCCTCCTTGCGGATATCCCACGCACGCACATGCTCGTTCGAACGCTGCAGGTCTGCCAGCACGGCGGGCGCGGCACCCGCGGGATAGGTATATTTATGGAATGCACAGCGCAGCGTCGAGCTGAGCTGGGCATCGACGCCGTAACGGTCGAGGAATACCTGGTAATACCCCGGGGCGGCCGACTCGCGCTCGTGGCTGAACGGCGAGCAGTAGTCACCCGGCGTGGGCGTCCCCGTCACAGGCAGCAGGGGAATATGGCAAAGGTTCCAGTGCCCCTTGTTGGTGTGCGTAAAGCCGTAGATCACGGAATCTTCATACTGGTACCCCGCACCGCTGTGGAACTTGGTGACGGGGCTGACCTGCACCATGGCGTTGGGCAGCGACGATCCGGGGAAGACCTCGGCGCCCCATGTCCGTTTGGTGGGTTTGAATCCCAGGTCGACGCTGTCCCACAGCGTCGCCGTCCCCAGCATGGGGTTCACATAGTCGGTAAGCGGCTTCTGCGCAGGGGCGCACCCCACGGCAAAAGCGAAAAAAGCGATACAAAGTCTCGATTTAAGCATAAGCGGTCAGATTTACGTTTCAGACAAAATTAGCGCATTTTGCAGGGCTCCTGCAAGCCCATTCGGGCAAAAAAGCTATCTTTGTCCCGCAGGCAGACTACTCTTGCACAAAATCGGACACCAAGGCATGGAATCGCTTTCGCAAATACTGGCCGACTGGGGCTATTGGGGACTTTTCTTCTCGGCATTCATCGCCGGGAGCATCCTCCCGTTCAGCTCCGAAGCTGTGATGATCGTGCTCGTGCACATGGGGCTCGACCCGGTATTGTGCGTCGCAGCCGCATCGCTGGGCAACACGCTGGGCGGCATGAGCTGCTACTGGATCGGCACGCTGGGAAAAAGCGAGTGGGTCACCCGGCTGGGCGTGAGCGAAAAACAGCTGGCACGGGCGCGCAGGTTCCTCTCCGGGCGCGGGGCGCTGATGGCCTTCTTCGCATTCCTGCCCACGATCGGCGAGGCCATCGCCATCGTGCTGGGGCTGATGCGCAGCAACGTCTGGCTCACGGGCGGCTCGATGCTCGCGGGCAAGACCCTGCGTTATATCGTCGTACTGGCGACCTTCGAAGGCGCCGCATCGCTTTTCTGACATGGATCTCGAAATTGTAAAGACAGACACGCCGCAGCGCGACCTGCTGCTGCTGGCCGACGAATCGGAAGAGTCCGTAGCCGACTACGCCGACCGCGGCACAACCTATGTCGCACGTCGTGACGGGGAAATCCTCGGCCAGTATGTATTCCTGCACACGCGGCCGTTCACGGCCGAAGTGGTCAATATCGCCGTCGTCCCCGAACACCAGCGCAAGGGCATCGCCACGGCCATGCTCCGCCACGCCGTCGCCACGGCCCGTGCGGCCGGGTTCCATCTTCTCGAAATCGGTACGGGCGATCTGGGCGTGGGACAGATTGCGCTCTACGAACGCTGCGGGTTCGTCCGCTGCGGCATCGACGTGGACTATTTCAGCAAACACTACCCCGTTCCGTTTTTCGAAAACGGCGTCGAGTGCCGCCACATGGTGCGCCTGCGCATGGAACTCAAATAACAGGTTATGTCGGTCAGTTGGAACCCGTGGCACGGATGCCGCAAGCTCAGCGAAGGCTGCCGGCACTGCTACGTCTACCGGCAGGATGCGCAGCACGACAAGGACAGCCGCGAGGTACGCAGGACAACGGCCTTTAACCTCCCCGTGCGCCGCACGCGCGACGGACGCTACAAAGTCCCGCCCGGCGAGATGGTCTACACCTGCTTCACGTCCGATTTCCTCGTCGAGGAGGCCGACGCATGGCGCGCCGAAGCGTGGGAGATGATCCGCATACGCAGCGACCTGCGCTTTTTCTTCATCACCAAGCGTATCGACCGCCTCATGCAGGTATTGCCGCCCGACTGGGGCGGAGGCTACGAAAACCTCGCCGTGGGCTGCACGGTCGAGAACCAGGCGATGGCCGACTACCGGCTGCCTTTGCTGCTGGACGCCCCCCTGCGCCACAAGCTGGTCATCTGCGCCCCGCTGCTCGGGCCGCTCGACATCGCACGATACCTCGTCCCCGGAATCGAAGAGGTTTCCGTCGGGGGCGAATCGGGCAACGAAGCCCGCCCCTGCAATTACGACTGGATACTTTCGATCCGCGGCCAATGCGTCGCGGCAGACATCCCCTTCGTTTTCCACCAAACCGGTGCACGGCTTGTCAAAGACGGGCGCCTTTACCGCATCCGCCGCCCGTACCAGCATTCGCAGGCCCGCAAGGCCGGGATCGACTACAAGGCAAAGCGATGAGGTGAGCCCCCCCTATCCGCCCTGCACGAGCCCCGGCATCCGGCTCTTGTTTTCCCACATCCCGCTCCCGGCCCTCTTCACAAGGCCATTCCCGCGCCTCCTTCCCGGCCGGTACGGCTCCGGCATGCGGTAACTCGCTCCCATATCAGCCCCGCAATCTCCCTCGGGAATCGCCCTTGCCCGACACCTCGCCCGATACCTCGGAATCGCTTTCCCCGGTATCATGCCTCTCAATAGCCCCCCCCCGGAATAGCTTCTCCCCAATAGCTTTCCAGGAACTGTTTTCCCAGCCATCCTGCCCCGATACACGGCCTTCCGGATCATCCGGCAAAAGCAACCGCCCCGGATTCCCGGGGCGGCAGATTCAGCAATCAGGTTCGCTGCGAATTATTCGGTTGCCGTGGCAAGCGGCGAAGCCTGCTGGTAGACACGGGCCGCCAGCTCCTTGTCGAGCGTATAAAGCCCGAACTTGTTGCCCTCGACAGCCTCGCAGGCGGTAATCATGTCGCGTGCCGACTCCTCCTCCTCGACCTGCTCGTCGACGAACCACACGAGCATGTTCGACGATGCGAAATCCTTATCTTCGGCAGCGATGGCTGCCAGGTTGTTGATCATCGAAGTCACCACCTTCTCATGCTCCAGCGT
>CDYY01026569.1_pt1 | contig 19742 bp, 36 predicted proteins | sample 480691 | NCBI WGS metagenome assembly CDYY01 (sample SAMEA3182107, study PRJEB8094) | gut metagenome | biome: human; feature: gut; material: Stool; isolation source: human stools | place: Canada | collected 2013-02-25
GAACGGCGACGGCTCCCCGCTGGCGTTCCACGGCAAGCCGTTCCCCACCTACGAACTGACGAGCAGCAAAGCCACCATCAAGCGGGTGCAAGCACGAATCGCAAAGATCGAGGCCGCCAAGGCTGCCGCCCCGGTGGAGGACGAACGCGACGGTTACACCTACAAAGAGGATCAGGAGTCCATGCGGGTTCAGCTTATCTTCCCCGGCAAGCCCGACGACGAAACCCGCGACGTGCTGAAGCACAACGGTTTCCACTGGTCGCCCCGCAACGGCGCATGGCAGCGGCAGTTAAACGACGCTGGCAAGTATGCCGCGCACCGGGTCATGGAATTTCTGGACGGCAACGAATAACGAAAACAGCGGACACCCCAGCGGGGCCGCACCGCACGAAAGCGGCCCCGCCCCAGCCCGAAAGGGCCACAACAAAACAACTTTGGAGGTATCACTTTATGGAGCAACGAAAATGGTTTTTTAACCACGGTGCCAATTTCGAGCTGTTCAACGTGCTCTTTGATTGTGACGGTTTTCTTGTTGTCCAGAACGACGAAACCCGTACTATTTCTTTCGGCACGGCAGACTGTTTTGGTTCTCTCTTTGGCTTTCCCGTGAATCAGTCCTGCCTTACTAAGGACGAGGCGATTTCTGTTCTTCGTGGCTGGATCGAGATTGACAAGGGTTATGGTTTTCCAACTTCTCGTTGGAAGAACATGATTAGCGTCATCCAAGCGGCGTAGTGGCTCCACTATGGCCGTGCCGCACGAAAGCAGCCCCGCCCCAGCCCGAAAGGGTTTTAAGTTGAATATTGCTAATCAAGCTAAGTATTCAAGCTAATCAAGCTAAGTATCCAAGCTAAACGAATTTGGAGGTTTTCACATGGCAAACGAAAAGAGTAGCAGCGAATCCGGCGGCGGTCTGCGCACCGTCACCCTCACTAACGTACAGTGGAACAAGCTGTACATCTATCTGCTCACCACAACGAATTACCGCAAAGAGCAGATCAGTGCATGGGAAGAACTGGCGTGCAAAACGAATCCCGACGGTTCCCCGGAATACCCGAACGCCGCAGGCAACGCAGAGTATTTCCGCGAATTGGAGCGTGACCTGTCCGAGATCGTCCAGAAAATTTGCTAATGGCATCGGCCCCGGTTCCCCGCCGGGGCATTTCATGCTATACTGTCATTAACGAAACGGAGGCTTTTTATGAAGAACGATTCTAAGGCTATTATGCTCGACAACGGGCTTGTTGTCTGCGAGTCCTGCGGTGCAGAACTTGAGTGCAACCACGAAACGGGCGATATGCCCGATGTTTGCCCAGAGTGCGGCAAGGCCATTGATTGGAGCGACTTTTTTATGGTTCTTTGAGCGGAGGTGCTTCTATGAACGAAATGCAGACTTTTTATCCCTGGTGCGTGGTTGCCGCCTTTTCTGACGGTTCCCGGCTCACGTTCGGCGGCTCTACTGAAGAGCAGGCCCGCAGCGCAATGGAAGCCGCCAGCAACGAACACGGTGAAATATCCTGGTGGGATCATGTCACCGACACGAATTATGTTGACGGTCAGTATTACCAGCTTTTGCCCGATTTGCCCACGCTCCACGTCGTCGATCTCGCAGGGTATGACGGCCCCGTGGATGCAAACGGTTTTCCCGCTGGCTTGCCGGACAAAATCGCCCGGTACGCCGTGGAGCATGGAGCCGCCGAGGATGAAGCCCAGGTCATTGTCAGGATGCACGAAAGGTGGCGACGCGCATGAACATTCTCCCGGAAGAGTTGCAGGCCGTTTTGAAGAAAGGCCTATCCGATACGTTCCAGCGTGAGCAGATCATTTCGGAGGACGAACGCCTGCGCAGTCTTGAATCCGCTGTGCAGAAGAACATCTGCACACTCCACGATCTCCCGCCAGACGGTGTTATTGTGTCTGGCCGCAAGGATGCACCCGGCGCGTTTACTTTCATCATCACAGAACGAACGCCGGAAATTGTATTTACTTTTGACGCAGACTCTTTTAACGAACACGAATAACGAAAACTCCCCCGACGGAATTACCCGCCGGGGGAGTTTCTTTTGTTCCTATTCGCAAGTTGTTTTTCCAGGGAGGTTTTCGCTCTCGCGGAAGTCCCCACTTTTACGCGCGCACAAATCCGGCATCATCATAGCCTTTAATGTTTTTCCGGCACACGAATTTTGCCGCCGCCTGTCGGGGGCTTTTCATGGCATTTTGATAGATTTTCTATCACGAATCCGCCTTTGTGTTTTTCCTGCTGTTTTTAATCGCGCGCGTCATACGCGCGCAAGAGGATTTCTTCTGCCATTGGCATTTCGTCCAGCATCGGGCCGAGAATGGCAAGTGCAACCTTTTCTTTCCGCTGAGCGGTGATTTCCTTTACCCCCAGTTCCACCGCAATACTCGTCCAGCCTCTTTGTAACGATTTTTGCGTGTAAACGTACCGCCCGCGCAGAATGATTTTGTAATCACCGTTCATGCGGTCTAATTGGTCACGAATATTATCCCTGTCAGCCAGCAAAACGCCCCTGCGCACCAGCAGGCGGTTTTCTGTGCGTTTGTATTCCTCGCTGCTGTCTGCCAGCTTCACTGCCAGCGACGCGGTGCTGTCGCCCGGAGTGGTTCCATGCGGCATCCCGTCCATGTCCATGCCCTTGATGGGGTTGTAGCGATCCTGCAACTCTGCAAGTTCTCTGTTCACGTCATAGAGCTGTGCTTCAATCCCGCCCAGGTAACGCAAAATCATTTTCGCTTCTTCTGCCTGCATTTTACCCTCCCGCGTTTTGCTCTGTTAGAATTTCCCGAAAATCTGGCCTGCGCCCGGTTCTGCTACTACCTCGACGCTTCCGCCCATGATCTCCGCCGCCTTGCGGCCAAGCATGGTATGCGCCGCATACTCACCGTCAACGGCCCATTCCAAGAACTTCTCATAGTTCCTGCGAACCTCTTCCACAGCTGCATTGATCTTCGCCCGGTCGTAGCCCATTTCGTTTAAGCCCTCCACGAAATAGCGGATCGTCAGGTCGCCAGCATCCCGGCGTTCTGCCAGCGCGTCTTTTTCATGCTGCTTTCGCGGGTACTCTCCCGCCGGGAGAACAAACGACCTGTCCAGCATCGGTTCCGTGCGCTCTCTAAGTAACTGCCGCGCGCGGGTCTGCCCCAGCACAGCGCGCTCTGTTGTGTACACGTCGGCGCGGTTTTTCATGGCCGCCGTCAAACGGTCAAGCGCGTCCTTGTCAAATTCCAGCACATCAAAGGCCGCAATGATGGTGCAGTAGCGCAGTACCTCATCTGTGGCCTTTCCGTTATCCATGATATTCTTTTTCGTGCTGATTTTCGATGTCGCGCAACGGCTGACAGAATTTCGCACCATCATGCGCTGTACTGCCGCGTTCGGTCTAGCTTTCATGGTTTATCCTTTCTGCTTTGCAAGCTTCTTCCACGCCTTGATCTCCGCCGATGTGTCAGGCGTGATGTGTTCGACAAATTTCCATCCCCGCGGCTCTGCCACAAGGTCGATGAACAAGCGGCGGCGGTAAATATAATCCCGCTGCTGCCGCCTGGTAAATTTGCTTTTCACCTCCACAACCTCCGTTGTGCCGTCTGCATAGGTCAACACAAAGTCGGCGGTGTATCTGGCCGCCGGGAGTTTCACGTTTCCGTATTCCTTTTCCGGGAGCAGGGAAAACGCCCGGTGCGTTTCCACGTTGACGATCTGCCCCCGCTGTACTTTCGGCAGGATCACGCCCATGTAGTAGTTATACTCGCCGCGGGAGTCAAATTCCATGCCTGCGGTTTCTGCAATGCTTGCCGCCGTAGCCATTGACGGCGCAGCAGGTGCTTTTTTCTGGCCTCTGGCCGCGATCTGCGCTTCCGCCTGGGCGCGGATGCGGGGCGGCAGGTCGGAAAGTTCAAGCCTCACGCTCAAGGTTGATTCCTCCTGTTCTTCATCCCGGTTTCTTTGCGGTACAGGCGCACGATCAGATGGCGGGTGCTGTTTCCCGTGATGATGGGTTCGCAGTAGTGCAGGGTATAGCCGGGGTACATTTTCTCCCAGAACGCACGATCTTCCAGACGGTTTTCGCAAACGTCTTTGAGTTTGCCGCGGCTCATTTTCCCATCGTTCGGGCGGGGCATTTTGGGCGGTTTCAGCCCGCGGCTCTGCCTCCAGTGCCGTTTGCACCGAACATTTTTCACGATATACTTTGCAAGGCTCGTGATGTACCCATGGTCAAAATGCAGCGGTTCGCACCGGGCCATTCCACGGTCGCCCCATGCTTTTTCTACCATTTCGCGGGTAAGTCCCTCGGTGTGTTGCATGACGATGTGGTGATGGTGTCTGCCAACCCACTTTCCGTCAATATACGTCGTATACTCTGCCACTTCCGCCCATCCTGGGTGTGTGATTCCGGCCTTGTCGCACATACGGTACAGCTTTTTCATCGCGGCAGAAAAATCCTTATCCACACGCTCCATGTCGCCAGGGGCGGGCAGGTGGTCGTTGTCGTAGGTGTATGTAACGGAGTAGTCCGTTCTGTGGAAATTGCGCTGGATCAGCAGTTCCAAGTATCGCCCGGACTGCCGGAAATTGTATGCTTCTTTCGCAATGGAGCTGGCAAGTTCTTTCTTCTTGCGGGTGCTGGCCTTGTGCTGCTGTTCCGTGATCTCGAAAAAGTCAACCTGCATCGTTTCAGCCGTGGCATAATCTTTGCCGCAGATGAATTTTTGCTCTCGCACTCTGAATCCGCCTGCCATACTCTCTACGTCCCTCCTTCCGTTCACGTCATGGAACTTTCTTTATCTTGACCCACAAACGAAAGAGGGGAACGATGCAGAGGAACAACGCCGGGCCGCGTTCCCTTTGTTCTCTATTCCGATAAGCTGCTGGAACACTGCCCTCGTTTTCCCTCTGCACTCCCTTTCCCCGCCGGGGGTAGGTGCATCGTTTTGCTCTTCTTTCTCGTCGTGTCCCTTAACTTAGCTTCCGTATACAAGCCCCTTGCCGCCTCGTCAGGGCGGCTATTTAACGACGGACTACTATGTATAATATATAATGTAAGAGGCTTGCTCTTCGGCGGTTACTTTTTCTTGAGGAATCCGCCAATGATTTTCTTGTATTCCTTGCTACACTCCGGGCAAAGGTCGCGCTTGCGGCCATGGTCGTCTGTCACTTCTTCCCAGTCCCTCGTCATACGTTCGCGGACACTGTTCATGGTGCTGCACATATCCGTCGGCGCAAACATGGTCTTGCCGCATTTGTCGCAGGTATACTCGACCCCATCCCTAGTCATTTTCATCTTTCCTTTCTTTCCATTCCTTGCAGGTGTTCTCCGGGTCAGTAAAATCCGCCCGGTGTTCGGATAAACCGTTGAAGCATACCCACGAGAAGCTGTCATGCCATGCGCAGGTGGAGCAGTTCTTTTCCATTACTCGCGTTCCTCCCAGTTCCAGCATGAACTTTCCCGGTGCGTCGTTGGTTTCGGGCGATGTTTGTTAAAGCACGTCCCGTCCCGCAAATGCCACCTGCAAAATTCGCAGCTTTTGTGTATTATGATTTTTGCGCCGCATTCCGGGCAGTGCTTAAACGTGTACTCGCAAGTTTCTTTCTCCCCGTCGTCCGGGTCGATCTTGATTCGCTTCCAGTCCTCAATATGGATTCCGCACTTGTGGCAGATAAATTCGTCGCAATCCAAGTAGTCCATATTTTCGTTGTACGTCAGCGGTTGCAAGCTCTCCGCAGTTATGGTCGGTTCATCTTCCAGACTTCCCATAATCAACTTCACCACGTCGATCTTGATTTTTCCATACGTCAGTTCGCCTTTCAAGGCATACGCTATGTTTTTGAGCACCTGCTCAAAGTGGTTTGCGTCAACCAGCCGTTTTGTTTTCATCGTGCGCCTCCGTCGTCTTTTTCTTCTGTTTTCGACCTCTCTTCGGAATTTCCGGGACTGTAACCACAACGTCCTTTTGTTTCTGCTGCTTTTCCATTTCCGCCTGGATGGCTTCAACCAGATTTCTAAAACTCTGTAAGGTTTGAAGCGCCTGCATCTCGAACACAAGCCGCGCCAACTCTTCCGGCGTTCCCTGCTGGATGGAGTGACCGTCCGGGTATATCGTTATCGTCATTCCGTACCATCCTTTTCTTTCAGTTCCACTTTCGGCATCGGCTGATCTGAACGGTTGAGCGGGGAGAAGAAGTCGTTCCACATCCCGCCCTCCGGGAAGTCGTGCCACGCCAGGGCATAACGGATCGCCAGCCATACGGATTCTGCCCGGTACGCTTCCCTCAATGTAAACTGGATAGAAGCTGTCGGCACATTCTGCGTCCAGAGCGCGCGCAGCCCCGCCCGCATACGGTCGCGGAGCCGCATACACTTGTAAAAATCCTGTTCGTGATCCCGGTTGAATTTCTTCCGTTCCTCGGTAGTGTGGCACTCTTTCTCCATCTGCTCCACATAGTCCCAGCAGCAGACCTCGTTCGTAAAGTCCTCGAACTGGCCCATCCGCAGGCGGAGATATTCTTCACACGCTTGCTTTACCGCTTCCGCCGTTTTCCGGCTCATGGTTATGGTTACGGTTTCCACATCCGCCGGGTGTGACTTTCTTTTTTGTGCCATACTGGTTTTCCTTTCCGCCAGGCCATCCACGGTGCTGGCCGTGCTCAAACTTTTTCACCATTGCGGCTACCTGAATCGCTTCCACTGCCAGACTGACAGCCATTTCACGGATTTCTTGAAGTTCTTCCCGCGAAATTGTTTTGTTTGCCTTGACGGCGTTCCACATTCTCTTTTTGACGTGGAGTTCCAGCGGCATAAGTGCCTGTTCAACTTCTTCCAGCTCTTCCCGGACGATGTTCTGCCCCTCGTGCGGGCTGGCAAAAGGCCGGAACCGCTTGTTTGCAGCGTTCAGTTCCTTGTTTACCAGCTTGCGAACGTCACCTCTGATTGCATCCATTGTTTTTGCTCCTTTATCGTGATTTTCTGCCGCGCAATGGGGCATATTCAGCAGTTACCTGCCAGCTTTCCTCCCACCACGCGAGTTCTTTCGGTGTGATTTTTGTGCAGTATCGCACTATTTCTTGATCCGCCGAATTTTCGTGCGTCCGATTGTACTTTTCAAACGCATCTTCAACAGCTTTTCTCAATCTATTTGCTTCCTGCAAGTCAGGTTCTTTTTCGCCTCGTGCAGTCTGGTAGTCCTTCGTAGAAAATATATTTTCTTCAAAGAAACGTCCGATCTGCTGGATAGCATTCCATCTTACTACATATCCATCTTCATTCAGGGCATCCATGTTAAGAAGTGAAAATTCCGCTATGCCCTCTGTGCAGAATCTCTCTTCATTGATTCGTACATCAATATATTTGTTTGGCATTGTGTTTCCTCCGCTTATGGACGATCCATGTTTTCCAGCCAGTAGACTATCCCGACCCAGAATCCGATCATTTGAAGTACCCGGTCGCCCAATGTGCGGTGCTTTTTCTTTTTCTCAAGCTGCTGTGTCAAAGCCGCAATCTTCTGGTCTGCAATAGCTTTGCTGGTTTCTGCCTTTTCCTGCTCGTTCTGGACTTTGCGCTTCAAAAGGTCAATTTCTCTTTCTTGGCAGGCGCAAATGTTTTCTTGTGCCTTGAGCTTTTTCCAGAGCATAGCGTTTACCGCTTCGGTCATTGCCTTTTGGTTCTGCCTTATCCGCTCCATTTGCAGTGCTTGGCCGTTCCAACTTGGGTTATTGTCTTTCATCAGATACAGTGTATTGTACGTCAGCGTTATTTGCTTTTGCGGCATAGCACCCGTCCAATGCCACCTTGTGCAGAGTTGAACAAGCACCTGATCCATTGTCATTGCATGGTTCTGTTCGTACTCCCAAACCCTGCTGTGAATAATTGTCCGCACCAGACTTGCGCTTTCTGCGTCCGCCTTTAGCCCCCACTCGACCAATTCCTCGAATTTTCCCGCCGAAAAAATGTTATCCTGGAAAAATTCTGCGAACGCTTTTGCTCCGTCCGATTCCAGGTATATTCCGTCGTGGATCATGGCTTCGCCGTTGAGAAGTTGGACGGTCAAAACGCCCGTTTCGGTAAATCGTCTAAGGTCAACCTCCGGCACAACGTATATATTCATTCCGTCGCTCCCTCGTCTTTGATCTTGAGGCCCAGAAAATCGGCTACGCCATAGCTTCCGCCGCCGCAGGAATGGCACTCATACAGCGTCGGTTCCATGACTTCTTCCGGCTTTTTCTGCCTTACGGCCCGGTACATCATGTCCATTACAAACCGTTGGTTGCTCTTTTCTCCACTGGTTGAACATTCCACATACTCTTTGCCGCATAATCGGCACTTGTACATAGCATCAAGTCTCTTCATCTTCCGCCTCGGTTTCTTTGCTTCCACCTGTCGGCCAGCACTGGCGCGTTATGTCCACCGTGCCGTCCTTTAAGCCCTCCACGCGCAGGAGCGTCAACGCTTCCAGAAGCGAATCCCGCAGGGCTTCTTTCACGTCCGGCTGCATGATCGCCGCCCGGACAGAAAATCCATCCTTTACTACGATGTACTTTTCACCCTGGCTGGATGTCCGCAGATAGAACGCCATGTACGCAGAGTTTGCAAATTCACCCTGTAATGGGGCCAGGTCGTCGGCGGTGGCAATGGCGATCACGTTCTTTTGCTCGTCCGTCAGCAGGCGGAGTTCCTGGCCGTGAATCGACACGTCAATGTCCATCGTCACCAGCCGGATTTCTCCCTCCACGCTGTCGGTCAGGTTGTATCCCTCAAGCCATGTTGCGTCCTCGTCGGTGAAGTCGTTGTAGGCGATATTCTCCATCGTCTTAGGGCCGATGCCAAACATCATAGCGGTTTCGTCCCGGTCAATGGGCTTCGGGTAGCCGTTCAGGCGGTAGATTCCGTGTGCCGTCATAATCCATACTTCATGCAGCGGGCCGACGTAGTGAACGCCGCACACACCGCTTGCCTTGATGTTCTTTGCGATAGCTGCAAGTCTCATTTTCTGATTACCTCCACGTCCGGCTTTTCGGTCTCTCTGAATCTCGGATAAAACGTCATTGCGCACATCCTTGCTTCATGGAGTGCGGCCTTTACACTTGCCGCATCGAGTTTGTACGGCAGATACATTGGTTGCTTCGTGTAGCTGTCGATTCCGTGCAGGGCTATGCTATATCTTTCCATTGTTTTCTCCTTTCGTTTTATTTTTCTCTGCGGGCAATCCCGGAATTGAACCGGGGCGGGCCTGTCCCTTGCTCATAAAAAGGAGCCGCCGCATGGGCGGCTCCTTAAAAACTTAGTTGATGCCGTTGATAATGGGAATGCCGCCGTCACCGCCAACGTATGTAGGCAGTTCGCCGTTCCAGAGGGAATCGACGTTTGTGATCCGGTAGTACTCCAAAAGATTGCTATTCAGGCTGTCATTCAGCGCACGGTTTGCCTCTGCCTTTTTCTCGGCCACATACAACTCCGCATCTGCTGCCACCTTGGATTTTTCGGCCTCGGCATTTGCGGCGATCAGGTCAGCGTCCGCCGTGGCCTTGGCCTCGACGCGGCGTTTTTCTGCGTCCGTTTCCGCCTTTTCCTTTTCCTGCTGGGCTTTTACCTTTGCCTCCACCGCATCGGTGAATGTGTCGGTGAAGTCAAAATTCGTCACGGAAATGTACTGCAAGTCGATGTTGTACTCTGTCAGCACCTCGCGGAGTTTTGCATCCATCTGCGCCGCTACCGCATCCCGGTTTGAAATGAGGCTGCTTGCATCGTAGTGCGCCACCACCGCTTTCACCGTTTCCAGCACGCGGGGAGTAATCAGCGTGTCCTCGTACTTCTTGCCAACGGACTTATAAATCGTCATGGCGTTGGCCTGGTTGATACGGTAGCCAACGGATACGCTGGTTGAGACCTCCTGAATGTCAGAAGAGAACGCAGATAAATCCATGCTCATTTCCTGCACCCGATTGTCCATCTTCACGATGGACTGCCAGGGCTGTTTGAACACGATACCTGCGTCCTTTGTACCGTCCTCGACTTTGCCAAAGGTCGTAACGATGCCCGTATAGCCAGTAGGGACGTAGGACACGCAGGAAATGCCGATCATAACCACGGCGACCACCGCCGGGATAATTGCGCTGTTCTTGTATTCTTTTGCCAGGAGCAGCACTGCCAGCGCAAACAGGGCGGCGACCACACCGATGATGAAGAAAATCATGTTTCCTCGCTTTCGCTCATTCGTTTATGTACGGGCGGAAGTTCGGTTGAATCTGATCGTGGCAGGTACGGTCTCCACTTATTTTTTGCCATCTTTTTTGTTCCTCTGCGGCTTCTTCTGTTCGGCCAGGATTTCCGACACGAGTTCAACCAGCCGTTCCAGCTCCCAACGTACTTCATGGAAACCGTATGCGTGTTTATCGTCGTAGGCATAGTTGAAAATCTTTTCTGCCGCAGTTCTGGACAGGTTATGTCCCACGTCGTCCTGTATTTTCTGGTAGACCAGTTCGTGTACGGCCAACAGGGCTTTATTTTTTGCCGTATTCAGGCGGCTAACTTCGTCCTCGAATTTTTTGTTTTCCTCTTCCAGCTTGTCGCGGTTCCACTTGACTGACATATTTTCGTCGAAAATGTGTCCGGCCTTATACTTCTGCAAGCCCGACGGCTTGCATGACATTCCGTATGCTCGGTCGAACTCGTTCTGAATTTCATCCCAGTCCATTTTGTTCTCCTATCTCGTCGCCCCATGCGTCCCATCCGGGGCAGCGGTTACGGGCGAAAAGTTCTATCCGTGGCACGTCGCCCATCAGTTCCACGATCCGCCGCCTTGTTTCATCCGGCTTTGCGCTGTGCGCTTGAATCTGTGACTCTATCACTTGATGTACGGCATGGTTTTTGATCTGAGTGGCTGCCTTGAATCCGGGTGTCACGCCCAGCAGGCAAATTTCTGCGTTTGCCCTTGTGTACGCTCCCATGCCCCAAAAATTCGTGTTGCTCTTGCGATTTTTCTTGATCCAGACAAAGGCGCAGGTCTTGTACTCAAACCCCCACGCCTCCATAACTCGCAGAGCGTCGGCAATTTGTGGGAATGTGGCCCACATGAAGCACGCCGTACCCCCCCCCGCTAGGCTGTGGACTGGCAGTGCGCAGATGTCGTCCGTCGTCATGGTGTGGTAATGCTGTGCTGCATTGCCCCGGCTTTTCGGCCCGGTTCCGCACTGGCGGTAACTCCACGGTGGGTCAGCGTATATCACGGAATACTTTTTATCCGGCAAGATCATCTTCTGTTCTCCTTACAAATCGTATGAATAATCTTGGATGTACGGAGGAAACAGCACCTCTCCCAGTATCGGTTTTATTCCCTGCGGGCGTTTCTCTACATCCACCCGGTAATCTTCCAGCAGCATCGTTTCTCCACAGAATGGACACTTTTTGGGTAGCTTTTCATTCGGGATGCCACCTCGCTGATTGTGGCTTATTTCCGTTGTGCAGTAAACGCACCTGTATTTTAGCGCAATTTTCACTGGCGCATTTTCTCCAAAGCTAACTGGAAACCGTTTTTCTTTTGGATATATCTTGTTGTCATAGATGTCATACAGCTTATTGAATCCGCCCTCTGCTTCCTTCATCCAGTTGAATTGCCCCTTGGCGGCATCGTGCAGATTCTTGTATCGGTTTACTGTCACAGGCATCCCATTGTTGAAGTCCTCGTGTGTCACCCTCGTTTCAAAGCCACATGGGCTGCTTCCGATTGGGCGCGTTTCGATTTCGTACCCATTGACCTTGCTTTCGAGTTTGCCAAAGTCCTTCGCATCGGTTGTACTCTTTGCGCGGTCGTCCCAGTATTCTGTGGCTCCAACCTTGCGTGGATCATTGTTCCAGGTGTCAACCAGCGACGGCAGGTTTTTGTTCACCGCGTCGAACGTCAGACCCCATTTTGCGCAGGCATCCACAGCATCGTTCAGTTCCTTTCCCGTCCTGCACGTCCACAGGATCAAGGCCGCACCGTTTTCCTGCTCGGACAGAGCCTTGAAGATAACGCCCCAGCGCGGCAGACCGATTTCTGGGTATTTGTTTTCACAAAGCGTCCCGTCAAAATCAATCGCAATTACTTTCTGCATTGTCGCTCCTTTCATTCCGCTTCCCGGATGATCCACACCCGATGTTCACCGTACCCGCTCCATGCCAACGCATTTTCGTGAGTATCAACCGCAACGTCCAGGTGATAGCCCTGCACACCTGCGCCCTTGTCTTGCACAATGCGGATTCCCACGCCCTCTATGTACAAAACCGTCCCATAGGGGAGAAGCGTTTGGTCTGCCGCCACCGTCACGTCCGCCTGAATCGGCTGCCCGCTGGCTGTTATTCCGTGTCCCTCTCCGCAAATGTGCTGGCGCTGTTCCGTGCAGTACGCCGTACACATAAACGTCCCGGCTTCTTCCAGATAAACCTTGCCGTCTGCCATCGAATCAAGCCGATCCTGCAAGGCGGAAATGGTTTCTTCGTCCCGGATCGCACGGTCAGACCAGTTCTGAAACCTGCTGGCGTAGATGTCGCGCTCCTGTGTTACCTGCTGAATCCTGGTGTGCAAAACTGCACCATTAAAAATTGCAAGGCCGAGAGCCGTACAGCTCAAGGCAAAAGAAATTGTCGGCAGCATAGGCTTTCTCATGATTTCACTTCCTTTTCTCCGAACCATTTCTTTGTTACGGCGATTGGAAACTCTTCGATTTCAGATGCCCACGCCGCCGTCCCGGCTCCGTATGTTGTTTCCCACACCAGCGGAAAACCGCCGATGCCGTCAAACAGACTTCCCAGCTTTGCGCCGTCTCTCATGTACGGTTTCATTTTCTGAACGATCCAGAACCATTGCGGAAGAGCAATGCTATTTCCCAGCGCCTTATACCGCGGGCTGTCTGCTGCCTTGTGCTTTTTCCCTTTGGTGTCCGTCCACTCTCCAATGTCCGTCCACCCGTCCGGGTAGCCTTGCAAACGTTCGCATTCCATAGGGGTTAGACGGCGAACAATCCATTGGAGTGTAAACACATATCCATGTCCGCCGCCTTCTCCGCTATACAACGCAGGCCATTTCCCGTATTCAGAAAAAATCCTGCGGCTCTGGACATCCCACGGTGTCAAACAGCCAGCGTGTTCTATTGCAACTGCCTGCGCATCGTGCATCGTGTCCAGTGTGCCAGACTTTTCTTTTGTGACCGACGAATGAGCTTGTCCGTTCCCGATTCCATATCTTTCCATGACCTGCGGCCCGGAATGTGATGCTATGCTCCGGCAGGTGATAGATGTGGCCGTATCTCCCGTCACGGCTCCATTGTACAAGTCAACTGCAATAGCGGTGTAGTCCGTGATTCTGCTTTTGTGGTCGCCCGTAATGGTCGGCACTATCTGGCCGTCGCCATTTCCTCGTGCATCAAACACTTTCACAACGGCGGATGGCGTATGCGCGCTTGCAGCCAAAGGATGGCACGGGTCGCCCCAGTGCGGGTTACTTCCGTTCTGCGGGCTGGTTAGTTGTGTAGTGTCAAACGGTAGCGCGTCAATCACAATCGGGTCGTGTCCCTTTGCGTTTGCTCTCAGCGTCCCCACCACGTCATACGACACATCCATCTTGCCGCCGCCCTGGTCGTTTAAGACTTGAACTTTGTACGCTGCCGCTGGTTGGAAGAGCGTCTGGTCTTGGAGCGTCGATAGCGTCCCGGTTTTCTCCGTTTGTACCAGTGCGCCCTTGCCGCCGCCTGCGCATCCTGAACGTATTTTCAAGGTATAGGCTGCGTTCCGCCCCCCCTCTGCCACCACTCGATCATTTCCAGCAGCGCAGTTTTTAGCAAGTCCGGCAACGCTTTTCCACGTCTGGATGCCCTCGTCAGGATGCCCTGACACGCCCGTTCGCTCAAATAGTATTTCAGAGGCGCGTTGGCCTCCAAAATCTGCGACAAGAGCGATTCGTTTTCGACGCTGGGGGACTCCCCAATGTTGAGCGTCGAGCTGTCTCCAAGCAAGGCTCCATCCCGCTCCGGCGATTGCTCCGGCTTTGCTCCATCTGCCCCCCCTCGGAGGTCTAGGAATAACAGTGTCTGGCTGTTCCACGCGGGCAAGCTCTTCCAGCACGGCTCTGAAATCTTCTCCGCTGTTGCTGGAAAAAGCTCCTGGTACGTTCTCCCAAATAGCGAAAGTTGGGTGCATTCCATTTGTCGCTTTCCTCATTTCCTTGATGATTCTTACCGCCTCAACAAAAAGGCCAGACCGTTCTCCGGCAAGTCCCGCCCTGCGTCCTGCAATGGACAAGTCCTGGCACGGGCTGCCAAACGTGATGCAATCCACAGGTTCTATCTGGTCGCCGTGAATCTTCGTAATATCGCCAAGGTGGATCACGTCTTTTCTCCCGCCTTTCTCGCCATTTCCACGACCTGCTCTGCGGTCAACCATCCATCAACGCCGTTGTCGCCCTGGATGTTGCCCATCACTTCAAGCAAGCCCTGTTTGAATCCGTAGGAACCGTAACCGCAGATGGCATCCCAGTTGCCGCCAAAGTTCTTGTCGTTCACCGTGACCTGCCAGCCCCAGTCCTTGTCTGAAAAGTCCTTGTCCATCTCCGGGAAGCGGCGGTGCAAATCATGGTTGACGTGCAACTCCGTCAGCATTGCGTCGAGCTTTTCAATCTCCGTCATGCCTCTTTCGCCTCCCAGCTCTCTACGATCCAGCGAATTGCGGCATGAAGTGCGCGCTTCGGGCAGGCTCTAACCGTTGCCATTTTTGCTACCAGCCGGATTGCCGTGCGCACTTTTTCTCTTTCTTCCTCGGTAATGGGCGTAAAGCGATCATCTGCCATATCTTCCAGCAGTTCGATAGCCTCTGAATACAGCATGAAATCAACCTCCTTTGTTTTATTTTTTCTTGTGTGGGCGGTTGGAGTCGAACCAACTTTTATCTCGGTGTTTTGGGGGAGATAAACGCCGCCGTCGCCGTCAGCCATAGGCGCGCCCACATATAAGACCGCCGCCTCCCTGGAGATAATCGTAAAGACGGAGAGGCGGCGGGCGGCCTTATCTGCCTTTAATCAGCAGGGGGAAAGGCCTGCCGCCTTTGGCTTGGGCGGGTAGGACAAGGCACTTCTTCGCTTGTGCGGCGGCGCACCCTCTTTCGGCTTCCGTTGCCGTCATGCAGGGTACGACTTGACTAGGAGCAGCATGGTTTTTCACCAGCTTTTGCGTTAGGAGGGACGCTGCCATACGGCACTCTTTCGCCCTGTTGGTGCGCAAATGTTATGGAAAATCGCACCAGCTTCCATGATGCCTATACGCAACCGACGCAGGCGGGGTTCGGCCCCGCTTTCAGCGGATCAGCAGCTACCAACAACTGATTCGCCCTGCGTCACATAAAAGGCCGCCGCACTGACGCGGGGTGTAGCGGCCCTGCAAAATAAGCCAAATGGGGTTACTTGTTCTTCGGTCGATAGTGCTTGCACTGTTTGTCGTAGCCACCGCACGGCGCGCACCGCGGGATGGTTATTTTGAACGTATGCTCACACTGTACTTCTCTTGTTGCACCCTTTTGCGGGGCAGTCTTGGTGTATGCGCTTCTTGCCAAACGGTTCTCCTTTTTCGCTTTTTGGATGTAACTTGCGCGCCCCATCGGGGCCGGATGCTCTCGTTCGTCCTGCCAGATTTCCCAGCGTTCCGGCTTGTTATAATTTCTTGTCAGCCGCCAACATGGCCAGATGTACCGATAGTAGATTCCGCCTTTACAAGCGTCCCAGGCTGCCAGTCCGGCAGCTGCTATATATGCAATCTCGGTCTCCGAAAACCCGCAGTTCAAATCTTCCGGCAGGAGTGCAGCATCTCCCGTGATTCTTGTTCCATCCGGCAGATACACAACGTACCTTACCTGGTTTGCATTACCGTTCATCATAGTGGGTGGCGATCATGTCTGCGAAATGCAGGCAGAGGACTTCGGGATAGCGGTCATAGGCTGTTCCGAGTGTGTCCCAGCTTTCCTTGCCGCAGTACGCCCCCATGTGCCAGCGAATCGCAATGATTTCTTTCCCGGTCAGCTTGATAAACCGCTGTGCCATAATCACGCTCTCTTCGCCGTGTCCCAGCAGACCGCGATCCTCATAACCGTACTTGTGGAATGCAGTTTCGTGGTACTTGTTGACCTTGCAAATGTCGTGCAGGAGTGCCGCCACCAGCACGGCGTTCTTGTCGCAGTCCTTAAAGGCGTGGTTGGTTTCGCACAGTTCCATTGCCGCATCCGCAACATTGACGGTGTGGGTTACTAGGCCGCCGAAACGGTTTGAGTGGTGCTTAATGCTTGCCGGGAGATCAAAGAACCCCTGCTTCTCTAAGTCGTAGAGCAGTGCATCCGCACCGGGCCGTTTGTGAAGTCCTGCTTTCAGCCACAGTGCGTCAAACTTTTCCCGCGGCTCCATGTCCTCATACAGCCTTTCGTTTGCCATTGAGCTTGCCCTCCTGTTTCTTCTGCCATTCCTCTAACCGCTTTACGTTCGCCGGGTCAGAGTAGAAAAGTTCTGCCAAGTCAAGCAGGCCGCGGGTCTGGTATTCCGTAACGATGGGCTGGGCTTTTTTTCTTGCCATTGCCGTACCGCCTTTCTTAGAACTTCCCCATGAGCAGATGTGCGAAAAACTCCGTCATGTTGTCTGTCTGCACACCGCGCTTTCCGCTGATCTTGTCGAGCCATTCTTCCTTGCAGGCTTCGTCGATCATCTTGTGCATAACATTCTTGAGTTCGGCCAGCTCCTTTTCGTTGCTCGCCACGGTCACAAGCACCCCGGATGCAATTCTTCCGGCCAGCAGGAGCAGGCCAGCTCCCGACCCGTCCAGACCGATCAGCATTTTCCCGGATTCGTCCCGGCTTGCGTTGATTTTTGCAGGTGTTTTCATGTTCGTTCTCCTTTGGTTTCTGTTTTATATTCGGATGTGGAGGCGCGCCCCGGAGTCGGCACCGGGCGGGCGGGTGAATAACTCCCGCCTTGCACTGGCTGCGCCATATCAAAGGGGCGGTTTGGACGGGTTGCCGCCCCGCCCATGCGGGCCGCCCTGACGTGTTCTTTTTGTCCTCGTCTGGTAGGACACCCGGTAAATCCGATAAACCGGGGTGGCCGTCTGCGTCCCCCGCTTCCGGCCACATGGCAGGCGTGTTTCGGGTCGCCCAGCCCGTGCCGGGTGTTATTCCCAGCCATCACCGCCGCCGATAAAGACGGCTATCACCAGCAGGAAGAGCCAAACCAGGGCGACGATGCCCCAGCTAAAAGCCGTATCGGACACCCAGCAGAAAAATGCCGCCACCGCCAGTGCTATGACGAACAGGATAATGAGCATCACGCACAGAACAATGATCGTCACTTCTTTTTCCTCCCGCGTTTCTTCTTGTGCTGCTGTGTCTGCCGTGCCTTTGTGCGGTCTTTGCACGGTCGGCAGTACAGTGAAACCAGCGTATCGCACCGACGGTATGCCGCGCCGTCGTGCCTGCGTTTTGAGCAGTTCATTTGCTTCTTCCTTTCCGCCTCGCTACCGCTCGGCTCACAGCTTGCCAGCGAACAGCTTTCAGCGTTTCTTGAAATAAGCGGAACGGCCCCCGATGCCCCAGTTCGAAACCGCGCGGGAATTGTTGAGGCTCAAGCTGAACAGGCCAGCGTTGCCGCCACGGTGCCAGCTGCCGCCCCGACTCGGAAGGTATTCACCTTCCGTTGCATCCACGGCGCAGTACGCTTTTTTCTCGCCAGCAAACAAGCCCAGTTCCATAAGCTGGTCGCTCCAACATTCCATCCGCACATCTTCCCAACTCTCGAAGTTGGCGCGTCCATGCTGCGGTTTCTCGTTGGTGAACTTGATTCCGTCCATTGCATCGACGTAAACCTGGTCGCCGTTGCTATCCACGATGGGCTTCCATCCGTCGCCGCAGGTGGTCAGGTCGGTTTCCGGCAGGGCCGCGTCGTTGTTCTCCGCCGCCCAGAGTGCGCCGTCCTTGATCCGCAGACCCCGGACGATCTCTAAGACGTTTCCGCACAGGTCATGTACGCCCGTCGGCGTGTGGTCATGCGTCCAGGTAGCAGGGCCGGAGCCAGTCAGCGTCTTGTTGCTGTCCTTGACGTTCACGCCGCACTCTGTCGGGTCAGCGTGATACTTGCCGCAGTTGGTGTTACCATGCGGCAGAGTGCCGTTCTTCCAGCTAAGACAGGCCAGCAAGCCCCACTCCGCCGCCGTCATGCAGTGCCATCCCTCGCCCTTGGCGAAACAGGCATCCGCAAACTTGTCCGCGGTAATGTCGGTGACAGGCTCCATGTAGGGCAGGCTGTACGGTTTGCCGTTAATCATGGTGTTCTCGTATACCGAAATGTAAATCTCGTCGTATACCTCGCCGCCGATGATGAACGCCGGGTGCGGCTTGTCCTTTCCGCCGGGGAACAGGTCTTTTTCGTTCATGCGGCGGAAGCGGTGCATGATGCTGGGAATGCCTGCGTTGTCGTAGATTGCAACAACATCCCACTGTGCGCCGGGGGCTACCTCTTCCGGCTCGGTCAAAGGCTTTACCGAATTTGCTTTCTCGTAGGTTTCGCAACTCTCGCAGTCGTCATTGCATCCCACGCATTCCGGCTCTCCAACGCCCTCTTCCGGGTCGCGGCAGCCGTCCCGGAAGATGGTCGGCAGCACATCAAAGCTGATCTTGTGCGCCTCTTTCACATACTTCAAGAACTGCTCTGCCTGTGCCAGAACTGCGGCATCCTCACCCTCGGCTTTCATGCTCATGGGCGGCCAGTTGATCTTTACTTTCGCCATGCTTCTTTTTCCTTTCTTCTATCTTGCGGCGAATTGCTTCTTTCGCCTTTCTTTTTCTGTCGTCCTCCCGTGCGCGCCATACGCCGTAGGAAAGCCCCGCGGCATCCGCCGCCCGAACGTCCAGTGTCAGGGCATCCGGGCAGTATTTGCTTGCCGGGTTTTCGGCTACAAATACCGTTCCGCAGTCGGCGCACTTTTTCAGCACTCCCGTTACTGCCATTTGCCGCGCCTCTCTTCCTGGGCCTTTTTGTATGCAGAGAACCAGCGGTCGAGGGCTTCTTTCTGCCGGACGTACCGACGGTGATTGCGGATCATCGTTACGATGGTGTACGTTACCGTGCAAGCTGCCACGATGACCACCGCCAATGTTGTGAACTTATTCATTGGCTGCCTCCTTGCCCGCCGGGGGTGGGCTGTTCTGCCTCCGGCTCCATAGACTTTGCCAGCTTCATGCCCTGGGCCAGCCCCGCCAGGTAGATTTTGGCCGTCGGGTTCTCCGCCAGCACCTTGGCGATCTCTTCACTCTTCATCTTTTCTTTTTCGCTCATGTTATCACGCTCCTTGTTGTCCGCCCCTGCCCGCCGTGCTATAATCATGGCAGGCGGAAAGGGGGTGATTTCAAATGCCTACATATAAAATCGTCACGAAAGACAAGGGCCTTACCAGTTCCCAGATCACGGAGGTTGAAAATCTCGTGGATTCTTCCTACGCAATCGCCACTCCAAACCCACGCCTTGGATTTATCCATGTTACGCCGCTTGGCAACTATTCAGCAAAAGACCTGCCCGCGTTGCCTTATGGCCTGACCTACGAAGAAAACCCCGGAACCTGATTGTCCGCGCCCCGCTTGTGCAAGAAGCGGGGCGTTTTTCATTCTCTCGGTTCTTTCATCCCGGACACCGTGACGAGTGCCGCCGGGTAGTCCGGGTCATAGTGAAACTC
>CDYY01011060.1_pt1 | contig 19519 bp, 20 predicted proteins | sample 480691 | NCBI WGS metagenome assembly CDYY01 (sample SAMEA3182107, study PRJEB8094) | gut metagenome | biome: human; feature: gut; material: Stool; isolation source: human stools | place: Canada | collected 2013-02-25
GTGTCGAAAGGGCTTTTGACCAAGGGCGAAAAGGTTTTCGACTAAGGGCAAAAGGTCTATGAGCAGGCGGTATGACAACAGTAGCATGGCGATTGTCACTTAAATAGAGCCTTTCGGGGACGACTTGATCTCTGATAATGGAGCATTTCGGAGCGGTTGTCCTAACTTCACAATAAAAGGAATAACAATATTTCATACAATAAATACGTTACATATATAAGAAATACCTATTTTTGTTGCAATATAAACGAAAACTTGCTTGTAAGTTTTCATGAATGGAAAAAGGAATGGCGAATAAAGAAAAAATAGATTACCTGCTTCTGGATATCCGGGAGCTTGAAACATTGGTTGCCGGCATGCGGGATGCAGAAGTGTATCCGGTGTCTTTTTTCGGCCAGACTTTCGACCTCACCCATAAGATTCTGAAGGACCTACATGCTTTGGAAACGGCCCAGATCGAAATGCTGCGTAAACAGATGGAAGAGCATCAGGCTCTGATCCAGTCTATTCCCCCATCGGTTGCCACTCCGGTACAAACAGTACAGGAAGCTTCGATTACAGCCCCGGCTCCGATTCCGGCCGAACCGGAGCCAGTCATCCAAGAGCAGGAAATCAGACAGGAGCTTCCTGCGGAACAAGGATTACCGGCCGGACCGGAGCCAATCCCCGTTGAAGAGCCGGAGACTCCGGCAGTGGAAGCATCCGGCAAAGTGATCCCCGCAGAGCGTCCCGGATTATTCCTCAACGACCTGTTGGAAAAGAAAAATTTTTCGGATTTCCGAAAGGCATTCAGCCTGAACGATCGTTTCCGTTTCCGCCGCGAGCTGTTCGGAGGTGATGAGGCACGGATGAACAAAGTAATCAATGACCTGAATGATCTTCATTCGTATGAAGACTCGGTCACATATTTGAATAACGAATTAAAGTGGAATATAGAGGATGAAGCGGTAGCAGACTTTATCAAGCTGCTTGAAAAACGCTTCCTCTAAGCAATGTGACAATGGACAATTGACAATGTATTTGTCTTTGTCTTTTTAATTGTCAATCGTCAATTATCAATTAAAAAGTGCTATGGCAAAATTAACAGTAGTACCCACTCCCGTCGGAAATCTGGAAGATATGACGTTCCGGGCAATCCGCGTGCTGAAAGAGGCCGATCTCATTCTGGCGGAAGACACGCGTACTACAGGTATCCTGCTCAAACATTTCGAAATACAAAACAGGATGCAGTCGCACCATAAGTTCAACGAGCATAAAACGGTCGAACAAGTGGCAGCCCGTATCAAGGCGGGCGAGAATATAGCATTGGTATCGGATGCCGGTACTCCCGCGATATCCGATCCGGGATTCATGTTAGTGCGTGAATGTGTACGTCAGGGTGTAGAAGTGGAATGCCTGCCGGGAGCCACGGCTTTCGTCCCGGCATTAGTTGCTTCGGGGCTGCCCAACGAGAAATTTTGCTTCGAAGGCTTTCTTCCCCAGAAGAAGGGAAGACAGACGCGCTTGAAAGAGCTCTCGACGGAATATCGCACCATCATCTTCTATGAGTCACCTTTCCGGCTGGTCAAGACATTGACGCAACTAGCCGAGTTTTTCGGGAATGACCGCCCTGTTTCCGTATCACGTGAAATATCGAAGATACACGAAGAAACCGTACGCGGCACGCTCGAAGAAGTTATCGCTCACTTCACCGTGAACGAACCGAAAGGTGAAATTGTTATAGTATTAGCAGGCTTAAAAGATAAAAAGGACAAAGAGACAGGAACAGAAGTTTAACGTAACAACAGAAAGAACATGAAGAAAGTATTAATTGCAACAACGATTTGCACAGCCATGCTGGCCTCCTGCGGACAGAATTCAGCAGAATATAAGAAGCTGAAAGCAGAAAACGACTCTCTGAGAATCGAAAACACCAAAAGCAATGCCGAGATGGATGAAATCCTCGGAACCCTCAATGACGTAGAGGCTGACATCCAGTCTATTCGTGATGCAGAAAATTATCTCAACATACAGCAACAAAAGGGAGATCTGAATAAGAGTAATCGCGAACAGATCAAAGAAAACATGCAGTTGATCAGCGAAACACTGAAAAAGAACAAACAGCAGATCAGCGAACTGGAAGAGAAACTGAAAAAGAGCGGAATCCAATCCTCGGCTTTGAGGAAAACAATCAGCCGCCTTTCTTCCGAACTTGACCAGAAAGCCAATATGATTGTCACGCTACAGGAAGATCTGGCAAAGAAGAATGTTCGTATCCAGGAATTGGACGAAATGGTTGCTTCTTTGAACGAAGACGTGGAAGACTTGTCCACTACAACTGCGGCCCAGTCCGAGAAGTTGCAGGAACAGGACAAACAACTTCATACTGCTTATTATTGCTTCGGCACGGCGAAAGAACTGAAAGACCAAAAAATCCTTTCCGGTGGCGGCTTGTTTGCCAAATCCAAAGTATTGCAGAGCGGCTTCAATAAAGATTATTTCATTTCTATCGATATCCGCGAAGTGAAGGAAATCCCGCTGTTCGCAGGCAAGGCAAAGCTGAAATCCAATCACCCGGAAGGTTCTTACGAATTTGTGAAGGACGAGGACGGCAATATGACATTGAAGATCACGGACGAAAAAGCGTTCTGGAGCCTTGGCAAGTATTTGGTGATTGAAGTAGGATGATGAAATACAAAAGTCTTTTTATTGATTTGGACGATACCCTTTGGGACACGTACCATAATAATAAGGAATGCCTCGAAGAAGTATATACCGCTCACCACTTTGACCGGTATTATGCCTCCTTCGAGGCTTTTTTCGAGATCTACTGGCCACACAACAACCTGCTATGGGAACAGTACCGCAACAATGAAATAGACCGCCAGACATTGATCATCGAACGTTTTCGCTATATGCTCCGCCCGTTAGGGATAGAAGACACAAAATCGGTACTGGCGATCAACAACGATTTCCTGCAACGAACAACCCGCAAGACACGCCTAGTACCGGGTGCAATCGAGCTATTGGAATACCTGCGTCCCTCCTATCGCATGTATATCCTGTCCAATGGTTTCCGGGAAGTCCAATTCAAAAAGCTCTGCAATTCCGGTCTGGCCCCCTATTTCAAAAGGATGATCCTATCTGAAGATGCCTGCATCCAGAAACCTCATAAGGAGATTTTCGATTTCGCCCTTAAAAACACCAACTCCCGCCGAAGCGAAAGCCTGATGATCGGCGACAGTTGGGAAGCCGACATTATCGGTGCCCACAATTCCAAAATCGACCAGCTATGGCTGAATCCGAAAGGGCTGCCGGCAAAAGAATTCATACCGACTTACACGGTTGGAAGCTTGGAGGAGATCAAACGGATCTTATGACTTACACCTAAAAGAAAAGGAACCGGAAAAGCCGTCTTCCTGCCCTTTCCGATTCCTTCCCTCTCTTCAGGATGCCTCCTGTCAAAAATTATAATGGAAACCGATGCTGATATTTTCCGTGTCGAAGTTCACACCTCCAAAATCAGAAGTTCCGTTGTACGAATCGCTATAACCAAGAAATCCGACTTTAGTGACAAAAGATATATGTTCCGTCGCTTTCAAAGAAAGTCCCGGACGCAATCCCAACCGGAAACCGGTATCACCGTCACCGGCAGCAATCCCACAATACCCGTCTTATAAAACGTATAGCGAGCATACGGAGCAAACTGGAAACGGTTATAATCATCGTAATGCGTATAACCGATTTCACCCCCCACGGCCCATTGGTCAGTCAAATGACATCCCACTTCCGGTGAGATCTGGAAAACAAACTCACTATCTTCACTACCGACTGTAAAACCACCGCCAATATACACCTCCTGTGCACCGACCGAGCAAATCGCCATAAAGGCAATCATGCATGAAACAAATAACTTCTTCATTTTACTTTATTATATATAAATATTATTAGAACTCTGAGGTAAAATGGAATTTGATATCGGGGAAATCCTGCTGTGCCATCATCAACACATAGCTGGAATCGGCCAGATAGACATCGCGGCCCTCTTTGTCGAGCGCCATATATTGAGCTTTACGGCGTTTGAAGTTTTCAAGAGCGGCAGCATTATCGCTTTCTATCCAGCAAGCCTTATAGAGGCTGATCGGTTCCCACTTACACTGTGCGCCGTATTCGTGGAGCAAGCGGTACTGGATCACTTCGAACTGCAATTGTCCGACCGTACCGATAATCTTACGTCCGTTGAACTGGTTGGTAAAAAGCTGGGCGACGCCTTCATCCATCAACTGCTCGATGCCCTTGTTCAACTGCTTGGCCTTCATAGGATCGGCATTCTCGATATATTTGAACATTTCAGGAGAGAAACTCGGCAATCCTTTGAAATGAAGTTCTTCACCGGAAGTCAGCGTATCACCGATCTTGAAGTTTCCGGTATCAGGCAAACCGATGATATCGCCGGCAAAAGCCTCGTCCACTACTTCCTTCTTCTGCGCCATGAAAGCCGTAGGACTGCTGAAACGCATCATCTTTCCGAAACGGACATGCTTGTAGTTGGCATTACGTTCGAAACGGCCGGAACAGATCTTCACGAAAGCAATACAACTGCGATGATTCGGGTCCATATTGGCATGGATCTTGAAAACGAAACCGGAGAAGGCATCCTCTTCCGGATCGACCACCCGTTCCACAGCCGACACGGGACGGGGAGAAGGAGCGATATTGATAAAGCAATCCAGCAGTTCTTTCACCCCGAAGTTATTCAAGGCAGAACCAAAGAACACGGGAGCGATATCTCCTTTCAGGTAGGTATCGACATCGAATTCGGGATAAACACCTTCTATCAGCTCGATACCGGAACGCAGCTTTTCTGCCTGTCCGGCCTCGATATAGTTTTCAAGTTCCGGGCTGTTGATATCCTTAAATTCCACGTTTTCCGTCACATACTGCTTGCTCGGAGTATAGAGGTTCAGTTTCTGTTCATATATATTATAGACCCCCCGGAACCGTTGTCCCATGTCGATCGGCCAGCTCAGCGGACGCACATGGATATGCAGTTCTTCTTCGATCTCGTCCAGCAAGTCGAACGGGTCCTTACCGTCGCGGTCCATCTTATTGACAAACACGATCACGGGGGTCTTACGCATACGGCAGACTTCCATCAGCTTACGGGTCTGGGCTTCCACACCTTTTGCGGTATCGATCACGATAATAACGCTATCCACAGCCGTCAGCGTACGAAACGTATCTTCAGCGAAATCCTGGTGGCCGGGCGTATCGAGGATATTGATTTTATGGCCGGAATAATCGAAAGCCATCACGGAGGTTGCGACGGAGATTCCACGCTGCTTTTCAATTTCCATCCAGTCGGAGGTAGCTGTCTTCTTGATCTTGTTAGACTTTACGGCTCCTGCCACATGAATGGCCCCCCCAAAGAGCAACAGTTTTTCGGTAAGAGTCGTCTTACCGGCATCCGGGTGGCTGATAATAGCAAACGTTCTTCTTCTCTCAATCTCTTCTGAATACTGACTCATTGTTATTTATCTTATTTTGTTATTCTTTTCATACATTCACGCAGACTCGCTTCCCAATGGGATATACTGATCTTATAGATCGTTTTGATCTTAGCCTTGTTCAGGACACTGAAATGCGGACGGGCAGCCTTCGCCGGATAATCTTTGGACTCGATCGGGAGAACACGGCAGGGGGCATTCCCTAACTCCATAATCTTCACGGCAAAATCATACCAACTGCAAACCCCTTCGTTAGAATAATGATAGATACCGGGAACGAAAGCATCCGCCTCCGCCTGCACCAACACTGCAAAAATGGCAGCCGCCAGATCCCCGGCATACGTCGGCGAACCAATCTGGTCGAACACGACAGACAACTGTTCCCGTTCATTTCCCAGACGCAACATCGTCTTGACAAAATTATTACCGAACTCAGAGTAAAGCCATGCCGTCCGGATGATTACTGCATCCGGGCACACCTCCTGCAAAGCCTGTTCACCGGCAAGTTTCGTACGCCCGTAGACAGAGGCCGGACAAGTATTGTCCGTTTCCACATAAGGCAAATGATTTGTGCCGTCAAACACATAATCGGTAGAAACATGGATCACCCTCGCCCCAGCCATACGTGCCGCCTCGCCCAAGTTTCGTACGGCATCCCGGTTGATACGAAGGCAAAGAGCTTCGTCATCCTCCGCCTTATCCACAGCCGTATAGGCGGCACAATTGATGATATAATCGACTTGCTTCTCCTTAACAAAAGCATTCACGGCTTGAGCATCGCAGATGTCAAGCGTATCCACATCCGTAAACACAAACGCATATTGCGGATATCCGGCAGCTAACCGACGGATCGAATTGCCCAGTTGCCCGTTAGCCCCTGTTACTAAAATCGTTTTCATCTTGTCTTATTCTTCTAATTTCAGTTCCCCATTCATATCTTCACGATACTTCTCGGCCAGAAGTGCCAGGAACGAACTGATCTGTTTGATCCCCTCCATCGTTTCAGGGCTGATTTCCTTCCCTTGCATCTTCAGCATCAGGAAACCGTAAATAGCATTGAAGCAAGTCTCCAACTCAGGCAAGTCCTCGCCGCCCGATTTGGCACGGAGCTGAACGATAAAGGGGAGTGTTTTATAATAGGCCGCCCCATACACCATTTCCTTCGGCGATTTCAAAAGACGGAGGTGCAGATCGGTCAGGGCAATGATCACATTCTTGTTCAGCTGGATATGTCCCTTTTCCATCACCCCTTCGGAACGCATCATCTCGATTAGTTCCTCATACCATTTGGCGATTTCTTCCTTTATATCGTCCGGTTGGTCGTAACGATCTACAACCGTGCGGCGGATCGAATCCATATCGAAGTTATTGGCACGTATCAGGTCTTCCACCTGCCACATGTACAACAGATATTCGGCTATATTTTCTTTTCTTTTTCGTCTTGCAATAATCATGGTTGCAAAGATACACTATATTCGGATAATGCCTGATAAAAATCCGCATCTTTTACACCTAACTGGCGGCAGGCCAGGCGGGCAGCATTCAGGTTGATCAGGAAAAAGCGATCCGGAATATAGACGGGAAAGTCCCCGTAGCGAGTCTGCAAATAGGTCTTTCCCTCTTTCTCGACCACGACATGCTGGTCGTAAGGCATGGCTGTAATGTCTTCGCGAACCTCTTGCGCAAGCTGTTTGACAACCGGATCGCCGTCGAAATAGATCAGCTTTCCCCCGCGTTCGATAGAAGAGGCGAACGTACGGAAAGTCGTGTGATAGGCCTCCGGTGTGGCGTGGTCGGTAGCGGAAGTCCACATCAGATTGGTCAGAATAGCGATATGCGGACGATAGAACTCAAGCTGGAACCGTTTCTCCAAAGCAGACGTTACATGCTCATCACCTTCGATAATCGCGATCCGAGCTTCATAACTCAGATGCACACGGTCGGGCAACAAGGGGACTTCGCTGGTCAACGCATAGTCGAACGCCAGTTTCTGCCGCTTCAGGGCGCACACAATCATCGAGATGATCGTCTTCTTTCCCCGGCTACCGGCAACAACAACCCGCGTCTTCTCTTTCGTCCGCTGAAAGATGAATTCAGGTATTGAAAGCACTAATAATCCCAGTTCCTTTGCACGTATCAATTCGGGGTTATCCTGCCGGACTGCGGCCCCTAATACCACAAAATGTATATCTTTAGTTAATCTCTCCGGGAACCACCCGTCTCCATGACAAGTACACCCCTCTTTTTCCAGTCTGGCAAGGGTCGTATCAGTCAGTCCAACACCGGATACACTTACTTCATATCCTTTTTGGTGGATAGCCAGGGCTAAGTCAAACAACAGAGGCTCGGTTACGGAGATTAAATGAACTTTTCGCATCACTCAGATTTTGCCTGCAAATGTACACAATTTCATTCACGCTTCGCATGGGTTTGAAAGAAAAAACTTCCCTATCTTTGTTGGAAAAAGTATAATTTATGGATATTCAACTTATAGACACAGGCTTTTTCCATGCAGACGGAGGTGCCATGTTCGGTGCGATTCCCAAAACTGCTTGGAGCCGCCGTTATCCAAGCGATAAACAAAATGGATGCATCTTGGCTATGCGCAGCATGTTAGTCCGCGACGGGAACGGGAAGATCGTACTCGTTGACAACGGGGCAGGCAACAAACACCTGAAACAACTCAGCTATTACAACTTCTTCGACCTGGTCGATCTGAAGGAAGAACTTCGAAGGCGGGATGTTGCCTGTGAGAATGTTACGGATGTCATACTCACACATCTCCACTTCGACCATTGTGGATATACGACACAAAAAGAAGAGCAGCCCGGTGAAAAGTCTCTCTTCAAAATGGCCTTCCCAAACGCCATCCACTGGGTAGGTCGTGCACAATGGGAGAACTTCCTTCACCCGAACGCGCTCGAAGCCGACTCCTATTTCATCGAAAACATGCAGGCCGTCTACGACAGCGGCAAGCTTCGCCTCATCGAAAATGACACGAATCTCTGCCCCGGCATCGACCTGCGGCTGTTCGACGGACATACGCCGGGGCAAATCGCACCTTATATCACGACACCTGAGCGCACTTATATCTTCGCAGGCGACGTCATCCCATTGGCGGCAAGTGTCTCACCTCTCTGGATCTCGGCATACGACACCTATCCTGTCGTTTCCTACAACGAAAAAATGCGGATGCTAGAAGAAGCGGTCTCTGAGAAGCAAGCGATCATCTACTGTCACGACGCCTATACTCAGTGTACTACCGTGAAAAAGGTGAACGACTTTTTCAAGGCAGATCAAAAAGTTTCACTTTTTTCCATAGGGTGAAAATAAAGTCTCCCGCAGGTAAAAATAAAGTTTCATCGACAGGAAACTAAAGTTACCCTTACATGAAACTACAACAAGATTACTACCGGACTAAAGAAAAAGCCGGTTGTATTGTAGGGCAGTCTGCTATTTATCTTTATCTTTGTCTGATTATAATCATAAATTAATCCAGATCATCATGAAAAAGACAATCTTCGCTTCACTGACAATCCTGACATTCTCGGCCCTGATGTTCTGTTGCAGCAATGCTCCCAAGCAGGAGAAAGTGCTTCGCCACGTTGTCATGTTCGGTTTCAAGCCAGAAGTATCCGCCCAACAGATCAAGGAAGTCGAAGAAGCTTTCTGTGCACTTCCCTCCCAGATAGACCTGATCAAAGGGTACGAATGGGGAACGGATTGCAGTCCCGAAGGGTTGCAACAGGGATTGACGCACTGTTTCTTCCTGACTTTCCATTCGGATGCCGACCGAGACGCCTACCTGATCCATCCGGCGCATAAGGCTTTCGGGAAAGTATTAGGAGACAAGGCATCTGCCGTCACCGTCGTGGACTACTGGACCAAATAAGAATTATTATTTTTCTCACTTATAACATTTTAAACGCATGAACAAACTAACAAAGTATGCATGTATCCTAACAACCCTGGCCGGAGCCGTGGCTTGTTCGGGAGGGAAAAAAGCACAAGGAGACTATGCCATTATCCCTCTTCCTCAAGAAGTGGTGACACAGGGCAGCGCCCCGTTCCTGTTGAAACCGTCTACCCCGATCTCTTATCAGGAAGGTGATGCGGAAATGGAACAGACCGCCCGTTTCCTTGCCTCCTATGTCAAAGAGGCTACGGGATATGAACCGAAAGTGATTACCGGGAATGCGGACAAAGGCATTCATCTGTCAATCGCTTCCGACATCCGGAACCCGGAAGGCTACCGCCTGCTGGTCAGCGAGAACGGCATCGAGATCGCCGGAGCATCCAACGCCGGTATTTTCTATGGCGTGCAGACCTTGCGTAAGTCTATCCCCGCCGTGGCCGAAGGAATGGACATCGAGCTTCCGGCCGCCAGTATCAACGACTATCCGCGTTTCCCGTATCGCGGTATGCACCTCGATGTTTCCCGGCACTTCTTCCCGGTAGATTCGGTCAAGAAGTTCATCGATATTCTTGCCTTGCACAATATGAACCGCTTCCACTGGCACCTGACAGACGACCAGGGATGGCGCATCGAGATCAAGAAATATCCGGAACTGACCCAGATCGGGGCGCAACGCAAGGAAACCGTCATCGGCCGTAACTCCGGCAAATATGACGGCAAGCCGTATGGCGAAGGCATGTTCTATACGCAAGACGAAATCCGCGACGTGATCGCTTACGCCCAAGAACGTTTCATCACGATCATCCCCGAAATAGACCTTCCGGGACACCAGTTGGCAGCTATCACGACTTATCCGGACCTGGGTTGTACGGGCGGACCGTATGAAGTATGGACCCAGTGGGGCGTATCGGACGATGTGATCTGTGCCGGCAATGAAAAGGCAATGACCTTCCTCGAAGACGTGCTCGGCGAGGTGATCGATCTTTTCCCGTCCGAATATATCCATGTAGGCGGTGACGAATGCCCGAAAGTGCGTTGGAAGAGTTGTCCGAAGTGCCAGGCACGTATCAAGGCGGAAGGCATCAAAGGAGACAGCAAGCATACGGCCGAAGAATACCTGCAAAGCTATGTCATTTCACGCATGGAGAAATTCGTCGAAAGCAAAGGGCGCCATATTATCGGCTGGGACGAAATCCTGGAAGGCGGACTGGCCCCGAACGCTACGGTGATGAGCTGGCGCGGCGTAGACGGAGGTATTGAAGCAGCCAAACAGAAACACAATGTAATCATGACACCCAACTCTTACCTGTATTTCGACTACTACCAGTCTACCGACACGGAACACGACCCGCTTGCCATCGGTGGTTACCTGCCGTTGGAACGCGTCTACTCGTTCGAACCGACTGCCGGAATCCCGGAAGAGTACCAGAAATATGTAACGGGAGTACAAGCAAATCTGTGGACAGAATATATTCCGACATTCAGCCAGGTCGAATATATGGTATTGCCGCGTATGGACGCATTGGCAGAAGTGCAATGGACAAACGCCCCGAAGGATTTCAAGGCATTCCTGCCGCGTTTGGTCCGCATGACCGAACTTTACGACCGCTTGGGTTACAACTACGCCAAACACATCTTCGACATTCGCGCCTCCTTCGCTACCGATGGTGACAAAGGTGAAATCGTCGTGACACTCGAAACCGAAGGTTCCGCCGATATCCATTATACACTCGACGGCAGCGAACCGACGGCAACCAGTCCGAAATACGAAGCCCCTCTCCGCATCAAGCAAAATGCAGAAGTGAAAGCCGTGGCTGTCCGCCCGACCGGAAACAGCCGCATCTTCTCCGAAAAGATCGACTTCAACAAGGCGACAGCCAAGCCGGTCACATTGAAGGTGGCTCCCAGCAGAGGATATGACTTCAACGGCGGCCCGGAACTGACCGACGGCCTGAGCGGCAACGACAACTACAAGACCGGACGCTGGCTCGGCTTCCAGGGCAAGGACTTGGATGCCGTTATCGACCTGAAAGAACCGACCGAGTTCAGCAAAGTGTCCTTCAACACGAATGTTGTGAAAGGAGACTGGATCATGGGTGCGGCAGGCGTTACCGTAAAGGTTTCGGACGACGGACAGAACTTCAAGGAGGTAGCTTCCAAGGTTATCCCGTCTTTAGGCAAAGACGACAAAGACGGCCTTTACCCGCAGAAAATCTCCTTCGACCCGGTAAAAGCCCGCTATGTCGAAGTCATCATCAAGAGTGACAAACTCCCGACATGGCACGGAGGTGCAGGTAATCCGGCGTTCTTATTTGTGGACGAAATCAATCTGCAATAAGTAAATATTTAGGCACAGATTACACAGATTTCACGGATTCTCTTTCTCATCTCCGTGTAATTCGTGAAATCCGTGCCTAAAAAATATAAAGAAGTTTTGCTATTCTAACATATTCCCCCATGAAAAGAGACATACTTATCCTTTCTGCCCTTTGTACCTGTTGCAACCTTTTTGCCGAAGAGATCACTGTCAAGTATCTCAGGTATGCAGGTCCTTATGAAATAAAATTGTGTGCCGAATGTAACAAGATCATCTGCGCCGGGGTCGTGTAAGCGCCTTCACCCAGAAAAACATTTTTGTCCTTAACTGCATATCTTTTCAAGAAATACCCGGACTTTAATCTCGATTCTAAGTTTGTTCCTGCTATAATTTCGGATGATATACGGATTATCATGGACTATGAGTAATGAATTAACGTTAAATTTGGTATATTCATCTATTTTTCTTAACTTTGCAAGAACTTCAGGCAGAAATCCACTACTTTTTAAGTACATTAAGTTCTATTTTATGCATGGGATAACTTTTCATCCTCTCTTAGAAATTACACAGAGCCTGCTTTAAGAAAAAACATTTTATAAACCATTGCGAGGTATTGAATAAATGCCTTACTAAAACGTAACTTTATGAGATATAAAGATAGTTTGCAATTGCCATTTTTTTGGGCGATAAACATCATTTTACCTATAACAGCAGCTGTATACTGCTATAATTTTAGATTGTGCAAGCTACAGGAGAAAAGAGACGTGTGATGACGATGGCAGTTTACGGTTCTGATAAGGAATAAAGTCTTCAAGATATTGAAACAAGGGGAAAATAAAAGTGAGATTCTGAAGGAGACCGGAAGTACAGTCGCCATAGACAACACAAGCCTCTCTGTCCGGGAGGGTAAGATATTCGTAATCACGGGACTTCCAGAAAGCAGCAAATCAAGTGAACGGACATAGGGATTTGATAGACAACTGGATTCCAGACAAGAAAGAATATTACCGATAAACGTCACGCTGGAATGGACGTTCAGACTTTCCTTGTGATGATGTCACTATCGCGTACATGGAATAAAAAACACCACGACTACAGATACGCTCTGAAGATTTGTGGAATGATGAAATCTTATACCATTACCACATTTGGAATAGCAGAAAAGATCAAGAATTATATCTTATTGTTGATCTTGCAGACATAATTCGTTCAAAATGACTTTTATCAATAATTAATTGTCCATTTTATGTAATAGGCGTAGCATTATGCTTTTATAACTTTGCATCATCAAAAATTAACGTTATAAACCAAGTGATTCGGTCACTAAAAACAATATCAGTGCCAAAATGAAAAAAAGTATTTTTTTCTTCTTCCTGTTATTCAGTTTGCAAGCTTTTTCACAAAGAGTTGCGATAAAGAACAATCTCGTATATGATGCACTGTTGACTCCCAATCTATCGCTGGAGTTTTCTTTTGGGGAAAAATGGACCTTGGATACCCAAGTGGGCATGAATTTTTTCTTCTATAAGAACGATCCCACTGCAGATGAATACAAGACAAAGAAATGGAGCCATTGGCTTGTGCAGCCCGAGATACGATATTGGATTTGCGAGAGATTCAGCGGCTGGTTTCTCGGACTGCACGCACATGGAGGCCAAATGAATGTCGGTGGGATAAACATCCCTTTTATTCTTCAGAACAAGCATAAAGAGATGAAGGTGCACCGTTATGAAGGCTATTTCTACGGTGGTGGCATCAGTGCCGGTTATCATTGGATTTTATCCGACAGACTCAATCTTGAAGCCGCTTTGGGGATAGGATATGCACACGTGAGATATGACAAGTTCAAATGTACGGCTTGCGGACAAAGGATGGAGAAGGGAGGAGCCGATTACCTCGGCCCAACAAGAGTCTCTCTCTCTATTATTTATATACTTAAATAAAACAGGCCTTGGGCAAAATTAGTATAAGATATAAAAATATGAAGTGAATGAGATCAATGCATTATTACATAAAGCTGGCAGTAGTCTGTGCCAGCCTTGGTTTGACGGCTATATTCGGACAGGCCCAAGAAATCGCTGAGCGAAACCTATCACCATTACATTGGAGATATGACGTGAGGGTCAAGCGGAGCGCGGATGGAAAAAGTCTGCGTTTTTCCCTGCATGTGGACGCCATGACCCGGTTGGAGTCACAGAACGTTCTTGTCATCTATCCATCACTGGTTTCCGCCAGTGGGGATGACAGGATCGATTTCGCGCCTGTCGGTATCGCAGGCAGGATACGATATAAGGCCATTACGCGGTCGAAGGCTCTCGGTGAGAATTCCAGGACATCTCGGTTCGACAATGAGCTCCATCCTTTTTCGGACATAGAGGAGCAGGGGGTTTCCTTTCAGGAATCCGTCTCGTTCGAACGCTGGATGACGGATGCCCATGTGACGGTGAGAGAGGAACTGCTCGGTTGTGTGGGTTGTGGCATACGTGAGAATCAAGGTACCGTGGCAGTCATTGACCTGCCTGTTTTCAAGGAGGAGGATTATGCGTATGATTTCCTCGAACCGGAAAAGGTGACGGTCAAGTATTATAAAGACTCCTTTGACAGCAAGGTCACTTTTCCCGTGGCGAGCTACGAGCTGAGCAAGGCTTTCGCTAATAACGGACAGGAGCTCGCCCGGCTGGAAGAATTCATATCAAGAAGTCTGGAAATAAAAGGGGGCGAGTTGAAAGAGGTCCTCATTGAGGGCTTCGCTTCTCCCGATGGTAAAGCGGAATATAACCAGTCACTGGCGGAAAGACGTACCCTAGCACTCTCGAATTATATCTCCGGGAAATACCCTAGACTTAAAAAGGCCGCGACTTACCGGACGGTCGGTGCTGGGGAGGATTGGAAGGGCCTTAAAAAGCTCGTAGGCATTTCTCCTCTATCCAATAAAGAGGAGTTGCTGTCTATCATAGACCGATATCCGACGGATACGGAACGAGAGTCCGCCATACGTAACTTGGACAACGGCAGGACCTACGGTATACTTCTTAAAGAGTTGTATCCGCAACTCCGCCGTACGACTTTTCGTTTCAGTTTCGATGTAAGGGTCTATACCCAGGAGGAGTTACCTGAAATATTTGCCACGAGACCGGAATGTCTGAGCTCACACGAAATGTACCAACTCTCGGAAATCTATCTCATGCGGGGGGAAAATCCTCTCCCTGTCTTCCTAAAGGCGTACGAACAGTTTCCTGAGGATGTGGTAGTGACACTAAACTATGCCAATGCCTTGCTAAAATACGGGAAAAAGGCAGACAGTGCCTTACGGGTGTTGAACGACGTGAGGAACGACAGCCGGGCCCTTTTTCCGATGGCGATCGCCTATCATATCAAGGGAGACTGGAGAAAAGCGGAAGAATTATTGAAGGAGGCCTATAAACAGGGGGATGACCGTACCAGAGCTTTCTATGGCGAAGACGCTTATGAATAAAGTTAAGACTTTATATAACAACAGTTAATTTATTTATTCACTAATTTTTTAAGTTATGAAAGTAAACAAATTTATTTTAGCAGGCGTTGCTGTCCTAGGTTTAGGCATGACGGCCTGTAATAATGACGATGTTCCTTCGGTAGGGAATCCTACCGAAGGAAACACATTCGTAGGAATGTACATCTCTACTATGAAAGATGTCATGACCAAGGCGGTAAATGACAACCAAGGAGATTACGCGGGTAGAAAAGAGGAGAGCACACTTGAGTCTTTACGGCTTATCTCTCCTGGTACGCCTCGGGACTGGACGCTAGGAAGCGCTGACGAGGAGAATAAATTCTGGGCAACGGCAACGACCGGCACTTACACGGTCGCTCCATGGAAAGCCACCTCGGGCTCCCAAACAATGGCGTTGTTGTTTAACAGGGGAACTCTTGAGCCTGGTATCGCAACAGCCACGAACGAGGAGTATGGAAGTGTGGCTACCGCGGTGGCCGACATCGCGGCTCTCGCCACGGATAATAAGTTCGTGATGACCTCGAAGGTCGAGCAGAAAACCATCCAGGACAATATCTCCGAGGAAACAGTCAAGACAGGCACGGGAGAGGCTCAGAATGTATTCTCCTTTGACATGGAACGTGTCGTGTCGCAAGGCATGGTCACAAAAGGGGGAGGCCTAAATGCGGAAACAGCTGATGGAAGAGGATCTGTTGATCTTGATAACCTCACGTATACGGCTATCAACGGCGCCGCAAAGACGTATTTTTTCCTCAACCATGCAGGAGATCGTACAATCACAGTGGGAGACGGGCTTTACAAAGATTTCACATCCGCTATTGATGACTATGTTGATTTTCAAAATGCCCAAGATCCGAACGGTACTGCCAAGGAGCATTTGATTCGCCTGGGAAACCTCTTGCCGGAAGAGACTCCAACAGCGGATAAGCTTGGCATGTACGCGGCCAAGGCGGTTGCGGCAGATGCTACCGAGGCTAAAAAGGTGGCAGGTATTTATTTCTTGGAGAATTCCGTAAAAAAGGAGGCACTCACACCTGACAATAAGAATTTCGGTTACTATCGCCTACCGTATGCCAAGGTCTATACGACTTATACTCCAAAAGAGGTATTGCATTGGGATCAAGATCAAAAGAAGTTAATCAGTAAACCCGGGGTAAAGGGCGAGACGTTCTATCGAGGAGAAGGTGATGGGCTGATCTATGCCAGCAAGGATGCCGCAAAGAAAAGCCAGTTGAGCCCGGATCAAAAAGCTTACACCTACGCAAAAGGGAGATGCGCATATCGTGCGTTATGGAACCGTCAAACAAACGCTGATGGAAAAACGATTGTGAACGCTAATACTCGTCGTAACAACACCTATCTGTTGACAATTACGGCTTTCCAGGGTCTAGGTATGCCGTGGGATTCTTCCGATCCTAAAGATCCGTATCTGCCGAAGCCTGATGATAAGGAAGAACCGACGAATCCTGAAAATCCGGATATCGAGAAAGAAGAGACCTACATGCGTGTCGAGGCCAAGATACTCCAGTGGAACCTCGTCTCACGTGATGTCGTTCTTGAATGATATTTAGATAAGAGGTAAACTCAGTTAACAATTTCTCACATAACCTTCTGAGAGGGAAGGGGGAGTTTTCCCCCTTCCCTCTCCAATAGACAAATAAATAGACCTCAAACAGTTAATAATCCAAATATAAGCTATATCAAATGAGAATCAGAAGCGTACATCCTGTCACATTTATCATGCTGCTGGCCTGTTGTCTTATTGGTTGCGATTCAGCCGTATTCGATGACTTGAGTGATTGTCCGCAAGGCGTCAATTTCCATTTTTACAGCCAGACCCCTTGCGGACAATTTCCCGATTATCCGTCAGATATCAGGCAGGTCCGAGTATTTGCCTTTGACGAGAAAGATGTGCTGGTGAGCGAATTCTCTGATAAGAAGGCAGTTCTTTCGGCAGATTATTCCTTGTCCGTCACTTTGCGGCATACGGGGAAACTTACGTTTGTCGCATGGGGAGGCCGTAACCTAGAGGCTTATGATTTTTCTGGTTTCAAAGAAGGCGTCACGACCAAGCAGGAAATGTGGGTTGCGCTACGGTTGAAAGACAGAAGGGTCTCTTCAGTCCCAGAACCTCTGTACGTCGGGCTAGCTTCCATATCGCTGGAGAATCGGGAGGATATGGGAAGCATATATGAGTGGGTGTCCTTCAATATGCGGGAACTGACATACCGGGTACATTTTACCATCTGGCCCATCCCCGATCCATTCCCTATGGACGAGGAATTCGTCATAAGGATAGAAGATGATAACGGTGTTTATGACTTTAACGGGCAGATCGCCCTTTGCGAACGTTTTGAATACGTGGCCGAAGCCACACGTGATACGGAAAGGGTATTAAAGGCTGACTTTACGCTGATGAAGCTGGAGGAAGGCAGGAACACGCTCATATCCCTAGTCAACAAAACAACTGGGGAGATCCTTTATACCGCCAATCTGGTGGATGATATAATCATGTTCCGAAGTGATTCGGGCGAACCACCGTATAGCCTGGAGTGTGAGCATGATTTTCCCATAACATTGAAACTTAAGTACGAGAAGAGTACATGGACGTTGGTACAAGCGACCGTTCTGGGCTGGAATGTTGTTTCCCGTCCCGTAGAACTAGGTGCTGATATCATTTAGGACAGATTTAAAATCCGTGTAGTATCTGAAAGGAGTTGAGATTATTATAAAAAACGATATATAATGAAATACGGAACTGTGATAAGGTTGTTAACAGCGATCTGCGTGGTAATTATACAATTGACCGGATGCTCGCCAGATACGGAAGATATGAAAAGATCCCTCGCGGATATTCCTATCCGGATCGTGGCGGAAATGAACAAGGGCACCGGTGCTTCCCGGATGACGAAAGCCTCTGTGCGTTCAGGGGGGGAATGGAAGGAGAACTATATCGGTGCGGAGGAATACGAGAAAACCGTCAAACATGTCCTACTCTTCGCTTATAAGAACATCGGGACCTCTCCGGAGAAAATCATTTTCTATTATCCCCAAGGCACTGCCAATCCGCTGGCGGGTATAACCGGTATTGATCATTTTGAGATGAGAGAGATGGGAGGAATAACCGTAGAGGACTCCGATATAGCCCTGGACCTGGAGCTGATGGGTGGTAATTATAATTTTATCTTATTGGTCAATTGCGAATCCGGACTGAAAAAGATCCGGGAAGAGCATATGATTCCGGATCCGAGACTGCTGACGGAGAAAACCGAGATTTTCACGTCCGACGATCTGCAAGGAGAAAACCGGAAGTATCTTCCCATGGTGGGCCAATGTAATTTTCACGTTCCGAACAATATGGGCGGCAATGACAGGGTAACCCTTTCACCTAGCATACTCCTGGAACGCACGCATGCCCGTGTCGAGTTTATCCTTACGACGGTTGATGACGCAGGAAACTACCTGTCTCCCTTGTTACCGCTTTCCAGAGTGACGAAACTCTCCTTGAATAATGAGACCAGCGGTTATTCCGTCCTGCCTTCCGCCGGGGAATATACCGCCACCGGTGGCGGTAACCCGGATATCAGGGGGGTGGACTACACGGGAGATCCCCTGTTGTTACCGGAAAGGCCCAGTTTTCACGAAGGTGCCAACGAGGGCTCCGGAGAATCCGCCTTTGTGGCCAAATGTAAAGGAAGGCTGCTCCCATATACGGGAGAGACACCTCGCTATATCTACGTGGCCCCGGGAGTCTACGGGAAAGAGGAAGCGCTGGCCTTGGTACTATCCATCGATTACCGGACGGGAGACCCCGATGAGACGTACAAGATCGAGCTCCATAACCCGGATCTTGGGCAAGATGACAAGGCATATTACAATATCCGTCGCAATACCATCTACCGTGTCTTCTCCATGCTGAAAGGGACCAAGAACATGGAGTACGACGTTGTCATGGATGAATGGGAGGATACGGAGGTGGCCATCCCCTGGTAACAAAGACGCCACTCATGTCATCAAAAAGAGAAACAGTTTAAAGAACAGATACATATGAGAATCAAACATTACACTTTGCTATTCGCTTTCTTGGCGATATTTATGGGAATACCTCTCATACAAGGGTGCAGTGACCCTTTTGATGAGCATGGAAACAGAGGGACGGAAGTACCGGCCAAGGATGGCTGGCGATCTGTCACCATGTCCGTTGAGGGGCTTGGCCTTCGAAATCCCTTGACCCGCTCCCTTACGCCGGAGGGAGAGAACGAGACGACGGCGGAGAGGATCAGGGTACTTGTGTTTGACAAAGACAA
>CDYY01046683.1_pt1 | contig 19316 bp, 18 predicted proteins | sample 480691 | NCBI WGS metagenome assembly CDYY01 (sample SAMEA3182107, study PRJEB8094) | gut metagenome | biome: human; feature: gut; material: Stool; isolation source: human stools | place: Canada | collected 2013-02-25
TAACTCGCTCTAAATTGGACTTTGATTGAAAATCAAGAAGTTGGGCGTTTGCCTATATTATATAGGTAACAATATGGAAACGAGCGGACTTCTGCTCGTTTCTGTATTTTGCAATATGCAAAGAACGCCTCAATTCGGGGACAAAGATACGATATTTTTCTTAATATCCCATAATTTGCAAGAAGAGAAACATAGAAATTAGGACTTTTTTACATAAAATCTTCTGTTCAGATATATTCCTATTCATTTATATTATCACCCCCACTGACATAAGAAAGAACCAAACGGCGAACCACGGCATGAATGTCTTCATTAGGGAACTTCTGGCGATATTTCTCCGTAAGGTCTTCGCAGAAATACATCTTGCTATGAACCAAAGAAGAAGGAATATTTAGATGCATAAACACATCGTATGTTGCAACAGGCTTGCCATCCTTTGTGTCGACAGGCACAATATCCATCTTATACCAAGCTAGTCCAGATACGGCAGAGAACAATCTATAATTGTCCTTACTCTCCGCTTTACCAGCGATGCTCAGTATATACCCGTCAGCAGACTTATCGTCCTCAGGATTCACCGCATATAGCATATATACAGCAGGAAGCGTCGAGTATTTTTTTGTGATAAACTGATATTTCCTGCTTCCTCCAAAAGGAGGGTTTGCTTTCAAATCCTGCTCTATATCCTCACGAATTTGTGGCGCATCCACCACAAACTCTACTTCGCCAGTATAATTGACGACAGATTTCGATGGCTGTGGTTTTGGCTGAATACCTTCACCATTGTCATTGCTGTTGTCACACGCACAAAAAGCCAAGACTACCAACAGTAGTAAGACTGATTTTTTTACTAAATACTTCATATCCTAATTTGTTTATTAAACCTATTCTGATTAAACGTAGAATATACCTAAAAATTGCTCTATTTTACGTTTTTAACATTCCATCTAAAACTTGCCAACACTCACAAGAAGCAATCATTTCCCCGCTTCCTACTGACCCTTACGGTAGATGGCAACAAAGCGGTTAGCGATATTGATGAGTTTCTGCCGGGCGTTAGGATCACTTACATCATCAAAACTCCAGTTGGGAAATTCGCCACGCATCTTGGAGAAACTATTTGTCCAACCATTACAGTATCTGACAGTTGGACAAAAAACAAGCCTAATTGAGATATAATTAGAGGAATTGATAATTTTAATATAGACTTTATCGAATCCCAATTCATACAAATTAATGGGTGGCATTATACCATCGTGTATATATTTTGGGATTTGAAAGTCTATTACTACTAGGATCAGAAGTAGTAATACCAGAATAATGATTAATGGGCAATATTCCTTTAAAAGCAGAATAGTATTGTGGAGTATGACATTTGAATAATATTGTTTTCCTAAATTGATTTGAAAATTCATCAAGAAGCACACTATCATTACAAATCTTATTAATATAGTCTTCAAAATCAAAGAAAATAGTCGGAGTATATCCATCCATTACCTGGATACTATTTGCTGATATATTATTATTTTGATTTTCGATATTAATTCTTTTCACAATATTTGCCAATTGTTCTAATTCTTGACAATTCGTAACGGCTGCTGTACCATATGGATATGTATATTGACTATAAAACTCATAAAATGCTTGAATAACTCCCTCATAATCAACATTTCCTATAAGATATTTCCCACATTCATGATATGGGAATCCATATGCCATTACTTCAGTGGGACTAGCTATTAAATATTTCGTGACATCTTTTAAATCATATGCAACCTCGATTGAAGACATATAGCAATCATCAAATAGTATATATTCCATAGTAATTCCGGACTCTAAAATTGCTTGAGCCAAGACAGACGTTTCTATTTGATATTCCTGTGTTAATCCACCGAAATATCTTGTCATTGGGCCATTACTTACATTATAATGAAATATCTCTTGAGTTTCATTGGATTTTGTATGAATTACTGGCAACCATCCCATTCCATGGCAGCCGATAATTAATCCATATTTCTTTCCAGGCGCATATTCTTTTATAGCCTTCAATATATTAGAAATACCCTCTTGCGAAGTAAATCTTTGATTGTCATAAGTTCTAATATTCTCAACGATACAACTTCCATTATCATACTTTAATTCCATGAGATCCGCAGTATTTGGCGTTGTAGCTAAACAGACCATGACTCGTGCATTTTGTGAGCCTCTTTCTTCTATACTTTTAGAAAAATCTTTTATGTTTTGTTGAAAATAAGGTAACAAATTTGAACTCCAAGGGAAAAACATTATGACTGTTTGTTCATTTTCTTCCTTTGGAACAACAATTTCTTCATCACTCGAACATGAAATCACGATAGTCAGTGAGGCCAACGTGATAAATATGAATATTATATGTAATAATTTATTTTTACTTATGTTCATTGCTTAACACATTTTTTATTCCAAATTTAGTGATTTTTTGCCAACAATAGCTATTTTGTGTTATTTTTTTACGATATTTTTCATCTTATTCACCTATATTAATTTAAACTGACTTGTATCGTTTTAAACGAATCATTTTGAATTGCCTAGCAACAAAGCCTCAGATTGCCTCAATCCAAGGAATATTCGTCTCGTAACCCATATCAAAATTAAATGCGAAAAAGAAACTGATGGTGGCGAGGTAATATTTTTGCCACTATCAGTTTTTTATATAGTGTTCCACCTGCTACAATGGTGCAAACACAAGAAACAACATCTTATTATTTCTTGATAAGCCTTTTGATTTCATTTGATTCGTTTGTCAACTTTCTTGCCAAGCTATCTTTGTATGCTGCTATCTCCACCATTTTATGATAACGAAAGATTGAATCTTCATAAACAGCAACACGACTTCTTACATCATCAATAACTTTCTCATCTCGGCAAACAGAGAAATGCTTTTCGATGTAGCGAATATTTGGGTCGTCAGATGGAAGAACCATTTTTAAGGCTCTATACTTCAAGTCTGCCTCCTCCCAATTTTTGAGCTCTCGCCATTGGGTGAGATTACCCCAAATGGAGATAACAAGAGATAAAGCCAAGCCACCAATGAAAAGAAGAACATACTTTGAAGTAGGCTCGAAACGATGGGTGACAACCTTCTTTTGAGGAATGCTACCCATTGCGTGAAGTTTGTCCTGCACAACTTTTGATGTAGTATTCAGTTCTTGTTTCATCTGATTAATGGTATCAAACAAGAGTTTGCACCGCTGTTCATCTTTGCTTGCTTCTTTCTTGGTAAGGTCGATATAGATACATATCGCCTCTCTTAATTTTGCCAATTTGTCAATAGCTTCCCCTTCTTTTGCAGCCATAGCAAGTATGGCTTTTTCAAGTATGCTCGTATCAACACTTACAGGAACAGGAGTACTTCCTACCTCTGTATTCTTTGGTGAGGCAGAAAGTTCATCGACTTTCTGCTCCAATCTCTCAACTGTGCCGTAGATGGCTTCTAACATTTCTTCTTTCATCTTTCTTATGTTGTTTGAATGGTTTGTAACTTGCATCAAAGGCTAAAGCCTCTTCTGCGTTTCTTCTTTTTCTTCTTGACTGATTCATCCTCTGGGAATGGCTCAAAGGTCTGAGCATTGGCTGGAGCAAAAAGTCCAATGGAAGAAATACCGTCCCAAGGGTCCTGGCTGCTCTCCGATATGGATGGCTCATGGTTGCTCTTGTGATAGCCTTGTTCGTATTGCAGAGTAGAGTTGGATTTTGGTGATACATGGTTCTCCATTCCCTCAAACCTTGCATTCAGCTTGCCAAAGCTATAGTCTCGGCTAATCTGCGTACCCTTGAAGCTATATCCATCCTTGCAAAAACGGATGCCTTGAACCTTGCTCCGCTCCTTGTCCTTATAGACAAACTCCAAGTGAACACCTCGTTTTGCAAGTTCGCTTCTGAGCTTTTCCCAACTATCTGCCATTTTCAATGCGTCCTTAACAGCATTGTGAATCTCATATTTGGCTCGCTCGGCATTGCGTAATTTACGAGTATTAGTATTGCTCTTGTCCGTTCCGTAAGTAAGTCCATATTTGGATTTAAGAGCCTTGGTCACCTGCTCATTACGCCTGTAATCATTCCTGTCTGATATGAGTTTGCCCTCATTATTGATGCGGTTGTACACAATATGGCAATGTGGATTGTGCGTATTGTGATGCCTTACGATGAGAAATTGGGTATCGGTGATACCCATCATCTGCATGTATTCAAGGGCTATCTTAGCCATGAACTCATCCGTCAAACGTGGCCTGTCCTCTGGTTTGAAGCTCAATGCAATGTGTCCCACAGGCTTCTTAATCCTTGGATTTAGCTGTCTCTGTAGCTCGAAACTTTGCGTCATCTCGGCATTCGTGCCGAGTAACACACCATCAGAGGCAAGGATTTTCGCCTCGTCCTTGCCTGTAACATAGCGGATGCAACCAGCAAATAAGCTGCCCTTCTTTAGCTTGCCTATCATGTGGTATCCTCCTTTCTGCCCATACTACTTGGCTTCGGTTTATAACTTGCTTGGCGATACTCGCCAAGGATTGCTTTCAATCTTCTCAACAAGTCCACTACATACACATGGGTCTCATAGAAACCTCTCTGATGCGACAGCTTGGTAAGTTGGTTGAGGTTGTTTGCCATACCGATGAGGTTCTTGGCAATGGCAACCGTCTCTGTGTTGTGTCCGCTCACCACCTCGCCGTTCAAGGCGGACTCACGGATGTACTCCGCCAACTTGCGGTTGGCTTTTCTCGCCCTCAGTTTCAATGCCTCATAGCTTGGCTTTGAGAACTTCACCGTGACAGACTTCGACAGCTTGCGAACCCTGCCCGTGGGCGGTCTTCCGCCCTTTCTCTTGTCTTGTTCCTGTACGTTTGTCATTCGATACACTGTTTACAGTTGGTACACTCACTTTCTGCGACCGTCGGGAGCAAAATTCCTCCGCCCTCATGGTGGAGCGAGGCGTTTTGGGGTTCCCAAAACATAACCTCGCTCCCTCTCAGAACACGTTAGTTGGAACTACTGCCTTTCAGCTATCCACGTCCAAGGTCGCAGACCTTAATTCTCACAATTTGCGCCAAGCCTCGAAGTCCTCTTCATAAAGGCTTAGATGGTGGCGCACGATGTTCTCAATGATGCCCGATACGCTCATGCGCCTCCCTCCAAGGATGCGGACGACTCGATCAAGACGGTCTCGTACATCGGAACTGACGAAGACTGGCTTGCGGTCGTCAATCCTTGGGACTTGGAGGAAGGTCTGCTGATACTCCTCCAATGATGCCTTGCGCTGCTTGCCGCTGATGCGCTTCTGCGGATTCGGTGGCGATTGAACCTCGTTCGTCAGCTCGTCCTCCATGTTGGAGGTTGTTGCAGCCACATTCTCTGTCACAACTTCTAAATCGGAGTTCTCCACCTCTTCAAAGAAAGAGCTATGTTCTTGGGCATAGTCTTTACCATAAGTGGATGATTGAAGCGAAGCCATCACCTCCTGTGTCATTTTCTCCTGCTGTTCAGGAAACATTTTCGTTTCTTTTGTTCTTGCCATAGCTTAACTTGTTTAATTTGTTGGTATAGTGGTCACGGTATGCACCATTGACCGATTGTCGGGTGCAAAGTAAGTGTACTGAGTGCAGCCATGCAACTGATTGGGTGTAACGTGGCAATTTAGTTATGGCTTGCTTATTTGCATACCGAGATAGTTGTGAGAACTTCAACGTATTTCTCAACTCATCATTGTTCATGTATTCGTTGCAGTCGTGCAAGTTTTTCTTGTTGTTTTTGGCGTTGAAGTCGGCAAACCCCGGCAACATACTGCCACAGAAATTGAAAACGCTTGTTTTTAGATTGCCGTGCCTTATCTTTGCACTCGCAAACGTGGAGCACTGCATATGCGTGGAGCTTTGCGACATACAACATAGTATCAACTTTAAAAAAAAGAAAAGTATGGGATTCATCGTATTCGAGGAAGAGGCATTCAACTATCTTGATGCCCAGTTGGAGAACTTCGTGAAGCGCATGGACAGAATCCGTGAGCGCAGTGAGGACAAGACCATGAACAAGTGGCTCGACACGCAGGACGTGTGTCAGACGCTCAACATCTGCCCACGGACAGTGCAGACGCTTCGGGACAACGGAACTTTGGCTTATACGCAAATCAGCCACAAGACCTACTACAAGCCGGAGGACGTGATGGCTATCGTAGCAGTAGTGGAGGACAAGAAAAAGGACATGCGCTTTCGCAAGCGCACAGGTTAGGCTGTCAATATACAACAGCCACTTAATCCAAAGCAGCAAGTAAACCGAGTAACGTAAGTATCAACAATAAAACGAGACAACTATGAGCAATGAAGTAATGACAAGAAACAGCGAGTGGATGAACCACATCGTGAACCACCTCAACCGAATGGTTGACAATTTTGAACGTGCCGTGATGAACTACCGCCCCATGCTTGACGGTGAGCGCTTCATGACGGACAAGGAGCTTTGTGCCAGACTGCAACTGAGCCGAAGAACCCTGCAGGACTACCGGAACAACAGTGTCATCCCGTATATCCAGCTTGGCGGAAAGATACTCTACCGCGAGTCCGACATTCAGAAGATTCTGATGGCTAACTATCGTGAGGCGTACAGAATGAAGGGCTTGTAGGAGAAATACATGTCCTTGATGAGTGGGGTGAAATGAACAAGGCGACAACGTATAACTTACCGAGCGTGGTTGTTATAGGTTGTCGCCTCGTTTTATTGGCTATACCGAGTTGTTCGTGTTTGCCGGGTATCATTTGTGTTACCTGTATAAATCTAATACCATGCTAAAACACACTGCGGTGGTCGCCCAAGTGGCTGGAGGCGCAAAGCCTCCAAGGAACGTTGCTTTATGGCAGGTCTATGCCATTGCATTCTCTGTAAAGATACAGAACAGTTTAGTGCGGCTTGTCTGTCTGCCGATGACGGACTGCATGATGAACTCCCGAAAGGCTCTGCTCTCAATGCTGTCAATACGGAAGGCTACCGCAATGACGAGTTCAAGGCTATACACATCATAGCTGATGCGGTCGTTCTTCCTGACATGACGACGCACACCCTGCTCTTTCAGAATGCCGTCCTTGAATATAGCCTTGACAGCCTTGCGCACATAGCAGCCGAACACATTATACATGTCGGCAATCTCCTGCATGGTCATCCATACAGTATCGGTCGGCATGGATACCGTTCCGCTCTCGCTGATAGTTATAACTCCTCTGTTCATTTTCCAATAGTTTTTTCGTTCGACAATCTGTTCCTTTCTCGCTTGGCAATAAGCTTATCCATGTCATTTGAAATCTTCTGCTCCGTCACCTGCGCATAGACCTGTGTGCTTGTGATGTCTGCGTGTCCCATCATCTTGGCTATGCTGCCGATGGGAATGTCCTCGTTGAGCATCAAGACTCCGAATGTATGGCGGCTGGCGTGGAATCCCAACTTATTACTTATGCCAAGCACCATTCCAAGGGTATGCACATCAAGATAGATGTCTTTCTTCTCACCCAGTGGAAACACAGGCTTGCTGTCGTCCGTGGTATTGTAGAGCGAAAGAATCTTCTCGGCTATCGGATGGAGTGGCACGAAGAACTCCACGCCTGTCTTCTCTCTTTCCTTGCGGATGAACTTCCTACCCTCGGAGTTCTCACTGATATGGTGAGGGTACAGTTTCTTTACATCTATATAGGATAAGGAGGTGAGCGAGGCAAAAATGAAACATCTGCGTGCAAGCTCCGTTCGCTCGTCAGCCATCGGGGTAGAGAGCATCTTGATGAAGTCTGCCTTGCTGATATGGGTCATCTTCGGGGCTGCCTTCTTCTCATACCCTATCTTGGCTATGGGATTGAAGCGGATAATGCTCCTGTCCACTGCCTTGTACATCAACATGTTCAGCCAGAGAAGGCAATGGTTCACGTAGCTGTCGATGCGTCCCTGGTCTCGTTTCAGGAATAGCTTGTATTCCTCCCCGAAATTCTCGTCTATGTCCTCAAAGGCGATGTCGTCCTTATCCAACGAATGGACAAAGTCCCTCAGGTTCTTCTGCCATATTCGCTTGTGCAGAAAGGTTTGTCTGGCTTTTGCGGTTCGATACCATTCCACGATGGTATCACCAAAGCTCAGCAAGAACCTTCCTGTCGTGTCCTTGTCCTTCAACACTGCCTTCAGCATTTCCACGGTGATGATGCCGTTGGTGGTAAGAAGTGAGTTGTATTTATCCTTGACCTCAGCAAGAAAACCTGCCAATCGTCCGCTGTCCCTTGCGTTCCGTACCTCTCCCTTCTTGGCGTTCCACTCCTGTGGGGTACAGGATATGCCTGTGGAAATGGCTGCACTTTTGCCGTCAACGGTGATGCGGCAAAGTATGTTGGCTGTTCCGTCTGCCTTCACCTTCTGTCTGTTGATGTAAGGCAAAATTGAAAATGTACTTCTGCTCATAGTTGTTGTCCTTATAATATAATAATGTAGTTGAACTGTGAAAAGAAAAGTTGAAAGCCTTGGTCATAATGCGAGAACGAAGTCCTTCTCGGTTGCAGCGATGAACTTGTCCATGTCCTCAAACAGCTTCTTTTGGGTTACTCTCGCATACCGCTGCGTCATCTTCACATCCTTGTGACCGAGCATCTTGCAGATGGTCTCCATCGGCACACCAGCCTCCAGCGTAATGAGGCTGGCGAACGAGTGTCGTCCCGAATGGTAGGAATAGGTCTTGCTCGTTTCCGCCAACTTGCAGATGGTGATGAGATCGATACGAACACGATTCGTGCTCAGCAATGGGAAAAGGGTATCTCTTGCCTCGTCCTCGTATTTCGCCATCAGCTCCAACGCCTCGGGCAGGAGTTTCACCCTGGCAAGTGTTCCTGTCTTCTTGCGGTTATAGATGAGCCATTTGTCGCCATCCTCCAACACCTTGACATTAGCTTTCGTGATGGAAACGGTGTCTATGAAGGCTGTTCCTGCATAGCAGGCGAAAAGAAACAGGTCACGGCTAACGGATAGTCTCGGCTTGTCTTCGGGCAGTTCCACATCACGGATTTTTATGAAATCAGACATGCTGAGAGCCTTGGGTGTCGTAACCTTTGGAGTGCCAACCCGATAATGGGCGAACAGCAGGTTCTTGCACAAGCCTCGCTCAAAGGCGATGCGGCACATCTTCTTGAAGAGCGACACATAGATGGTGATGGTTCCTGATGAAAAGCCTTTCTCGTCAAGCAGGTAATGGTGAAAGTCACTGATGAAAGGCTCGGTCAGCTGTCCGAAAGCCAAATCAGTCAACCTATACTTCTCCCCGATGAACTCAGCGAGATTCTTGCGAATCTTTCTGTAAGTCCAGACACTGCTCTTCGACATATCAATGCCCTCATGGGTGCTGAGTTCACTGATATGCTCGTCCACGAAGGAGAGAAGGGTGGTCTGTGTCTTGACGCTGCCCTGCAAAGCCTCCTTGACATCCTTAGCCTCGAAGTCCGTTCTCTTTTCCACAAGCACATCGAAAGCCTTTTGGATGGAAAGCAACAACTGCTCGATGTCCTTGTTGGTCTCCACGGCTTCCTTGTTCTTGCCCTCCAATCGGCTGGCACGAGGATTCCAAAGCGATGGAGTGCAAGACAACTTACAGGAAAACTGCGCCATAGTCCTGTTCACCGTGATGCGTCCCATGATGGGAGCTTTTCCGTTCTTGTCCAATCCGCTCTTTTTTAGGTAGAGCAACACCTTGAATTTTTCGATTTTCATAACGCTTACATTTTGAGTGTGCAAATATAATCATTTTGTAAGCGTTCCTTGATACGCAAAACATTGAGAATCAGTGCAATAAAATCCGTTGATGCACAAAGTTGCCTTTCCGCATTGTTACCTGCTTTGCATAGGTAACTGTGGCTCACGATTTAGTAACTGAACTACTTCAATATTCCTCACTCGCTTGCTTTATGCCGATTTGGCAACTTTGTGCAAATCTACTCATTCCCAACTGTTTACGTTCCAACCTCTCTTATTCTCCTTTGGCTGCTTTAGAGCTTTATGTTAAGTGTTGATAAAACTAGAAACGCTTGTACGAATGCTCCGGGTTGTCTGGTAGCAGCAAAGCTCTATCTGAAGTTTAAAGATGCGAAATATCTGGCAGATGCGAAAATACTCTGTGCTTATGTTAATGCCAATATTCTGAAAAGTGACTATCGGGTGGGAGAACCTCCTCTGACTTATACACAGGGAACATTCGGCGAAGCTTGCCGACAGCTATACCACATCACACAGGAACAGTCATACATGGCAATTGCGGAACAGGTAATAAGTTATGCCTTTACTAGTACTCGCTGTACTAACAAAGGATTTCTGCGCGACGAAGGGACAGATATGAACCAAAGCATTTTCAAAGCAGTGTTAATTCCCTATGCCGTGAATCTCGTTTTGGATGATGCGGCATCGGGTACTGTTAGAAATACGCTGACGCTCAAATTGCAAGACAACGCGGAAGCTTTGCGAAAAAACATGGACAGAACACAATGGCCTGCCATGTATTGCAATTATTATTGGGGAAGTTCATTCAACTCGGCTAATATAGCTTCTATGGGAGCGCAGGCAAGCGGTGCTTCTTTAATGGAAGGAGTGGCTCGATTGGAGGCTGCTCAAGCAAAATAAAGTTTTAATACGATAAAATAGAAACTCATGAATCACTGTTTTCGTTGTTTTAGCATAGTTCTGTTCTTCTTTTTGAGCTGTATGAGCTATCTTTTTGGTCAGGAACAGACGTTATCCACTGTAGATACGGGGTATGAACTTTGGATGAATTATAAACCTCTTCCCGAATCTGGCTTAAAACAATCTGCCATTCGGTATGGTAGTCACATTAGTCTGCCCGGAAGCCGGTACGATGAAGTCATAAGAAAAGAACTGGAGCGTGCTTTGAAGGCGTTACTGACAGTTACACCAATATTTGTTCAGGATAATGCGGTGGGAATTCAAATGAGTTTCTGTAAAGATAAAGGGCTGGGAGAGGAAGGATATATCATCCGCAGTGGTAAAAAGAGGATAACACTTCAAGCCTATTCCGATGCAGGATTTCTTTATGGTACGTTCCACTTGATTCGATTGATACAATGTGGATATCCGCTTGAACAGTTAAATATCAAAGAAATTCCTGCATTGGAATTCCGTATGATCAATCATTGGGTAGGTCTGGGTGGAACGGTAGAACGCGGCTATGCTGGAAAAGGATTGTGGGCATGGGACGATTTGCCAAAGAAAATCGAACCTCGATATACCGACTACGCCCGCGCGGAAGCATCCATCGGCATCAACGCCGTGATTCTGAATAATGTTAATGCCGATCCGCGCATCTTAGGACATGACTATTTAGAGAAGGTTGCTGCGTTAGCTGATATCTTCCGCAAGTATCACATCAAGGTGTATCTTGCACCCAATTTTGCTGCTCCCGTAAAACCTTCTACGACCAAAGACGTGGGGAAACAATGGGGAGGTGTCGGAATTGGACATCTGGATACAGCCGATCCTCTCAATCCCGAAGTGCAAAAGTGGTGGATGGATAAGGTCAACGAAATTTACAGTCTGATACCTGACTTTGGAGGTTTCCTTGTAAAAGCCAACTCTGAAGGCATGGCAGGTCCGCAAGATTATCATCGTAGCCATGTGGATGGCGCCAATATGTTAGCCCGTGCACTCAAACCTCATGGAGGCATTGTGCTTTGGCGCACCTTTGTCTACAATCCGGAGATTGATAAAGATAGAATGAAACGTTCTTATAAGGAGTTTCAGCCTTTGGACGGACAGTTCGACGAAAACGTAGTGTTGCAAACCAAAAACGGAACGCTTGACTTTCAGCCTAGCGAACCGGCTCAACCGTTGTTCGGAGCCATGCGCCATACTCCTTTGTTCCCTGAACTCCAGATTACGCAAGAGTACTTGGGGCGTTCTGTTAGCTTGGTGTATCTGTTGCCCATGTGGAGGAAAACTTTCCTCGATTTCGATACATATTGTAACGGAAAGGGAAGTACTGTGTCGAATATTATCGCCGGAAAGACATTCCCGTCGCGTATGCTTGGCATGGCAGGAGTAGGCAATATCGGTCGTTCGCGCAATTGGACTGCTCATCACTTTGCCCAAGCCAACTGGTATGCTTTCGGGCGTCTGGCATGGAATCCGGAAGAATCGACCGAAAGTATTACATCCGATTGGATAAAGTCTACATGGAATTGTGACGAAGCAACGCTGGAAGTCATCCGGCAAATGATGATGCCCACATGGGAGAGCTTTGTTTGTGCTCATGCCCCTTACAGTTTGGGATTTACTGTGAAGCGGGAAGACCATTATACGGCGGGGTTCGAACAGCGTGCAAACAAAGAGTGGCATGTGAGCAAAGAGTCTATCGGCACTGATCGTACCACAAAAGGAACGAACTATGTGTCTCAATATTTTAAATACAACAAGGATATATTCAACAGTTTGTCACAGTGTCCCGAACTTTACTTGCTTTGTTTCCACAACGTGCCGTGGTCGCATAAAATGAAATCCGGGAAGTCATTACGTGAAGAGTTCAAATCTAATTTGAAACGAGGCATTGAGCAGGTTGATGTGAACATCGGGCTATGGAAATCTATCCGGAATAAGATTGACCCGGTTAGATATGAAGAAGTATTGGAGAGCCTATATAAAGAGCAAAGAGATACAAAGGTCTTTTACCAGGCGGCTTTGAATTTCTTTAGTCAATATTGGTAATTGCTCTGTGTATAACTATTGATCGTGGTCAATAGGCTCATCGTGTGTTTGTAACTGGACTATTTGTCATTTTTTGTCCTTTATTGAACAGCTATTTTCGTAGTTTGTCAAATGAATTGTCGAACTTTGGGCGTGAACGATTAAAGAATTTATTATATGAATACAAAAGTTTTAGTTTCAATCTCTGCGATTTCCAGTATGGTTAATGTTATTCCAATGCTGGCACAAACACCCAAACCCAATGTTGTTATCATCATGACCGACCAACAGCGAGCTGATTTGTGTGGTCGCGAAGGTTTTCCGATGGCTGTCACTCCTTTTGCCGATTCGCTGGCATTGAGTAATGTCTGGTTTGATAAGGCGTATACGGTAGCTCCTGCTAGTATGCCTGCGCGTTGTTCCATGTTTACAGGACGTTATCCGACTGCTACGCATGTCCGTACGAACCACAACACTCTCGATATGTATTATAAGAAAGATATGCTCGAAGTGTTTAAAGAACAAGGATATAAGACGGCATTAGTGGGAAAGAACCATGCGCATGTGAAAGGGAAAGATTTTGATTATTGTGAGGAATATTTTCATTGGGGAAAGAATCAGCGTGATACGCAGGAAGATAAGGACTTTGCATTTTTTCTGAATAATAAAGCGAGAGGTCAATATTTGGAAGCCACCCCTTTCCCGGCAGAAGCGCAGAATCCGGTGAAAATGGTTACCAAAGCTTTGGCTTGGGCGGAGCAGCAAAAAGATTCCGCATTCTTTATGTGGGTTTCAATGCCTGAACCGCATAATCCATATCAGATATCAGAGCCTTATTTCTCAATGTTTTCTCCGGAAAAGATACCGGCAACTTTGACTAGCCGGAACGATTTATCTAAAAAAGGAAATAAGTATGAGATTTTGGCGGAATTGGAAGATACAGCCTGCCCGAACCTGGCAAAAGATCTTCCTCGTTTGCGTGGAAATTATTTAGGAATGCTTCGTCTGATTGATGACCAGACCAAACGTCTGATTGAAGGATTCAAAGCAGCCGGGCTTTATGAAAATACCATTTTTGTAATCCTGTCAGACCATGGGGATTATTGTGGGGAGTATGGCTTGATTCGTAAAGGTGCAGGAGTGCCTGAATGTTTGACCCGTATTCCGATGATTTGGGCAGGATATAACATTCATCCGCAAAAATCTCCTATGGATGCACATGTTTCTATTGCTGATGTATTTCCTACTATTTGTACAGCAATCGGTGCAGATATACCTCTTGGAGTGCAAGGACGCAGTTTATGGCCGATGTTGACGGGTAAATCGTACCCAAAGAAAGAATTCTCGAGTGTAATTGTACAACAGGGATTCGGTGGTGAAGATTTCACCCGGGATGAACCGTTGACATTTGCTAAAGAGGGGGCTTTGCAACCCAATAAAATAGCTCACTTTGACGAACTGAATACCTGGACACAAAGCGGAACTGAACGTATGGTTCGCAAAGATGACTGGAAACTGGTACTCGACAATTATGGTCGTGGTGAACTGTATAACTTGAAAGCCGATCCTTCCGAGATTAATAATCTTTATAATAAAAAGAAATATGCTTCCAAACAAATGGAATTGCTGGAAGAATTGATGACTTGGGAACTGCGTGTACAAGACCCATTGCCGGTGCCAAGAAATCGTTACCATTTTAAGCGGAATCCATATAACTATCATTTTGAAGATAAAAAGAAATAGAACTGAATAACTAGAACTACTGTATCAATGAGAATCTTTTCGCTATTAATATTATTGGTAGTGGCATCTGCCCTGCAATCACAAGTGGTTGTGAATGAGAATGTAAAACATAGTAAATATACTTTCCCATTAGTCGCATCGAAAATAAAGGCGACCGTGTGTTATGATGCCAATGATTACCCGGTTGTAAAGAAGGTTGCCGAGCTGTTTGTGTCTGATATTGAAAATGTCACAGGACAGAGATTAAAATTGGCAGATGAATGGAAGAAAGGAAGAACAGTGGTGATTGTCGGTACTATTGAAAAGAATCAGGCAATTCGTCAGTTAGCCTCCAATGGGAAAATAGATATATCTCCTTTGGAAGGGGCATGGGAACGTTATCTGATCCAGACAGTTAATCATCCTTTTCCAGGAGTAGATAAAGCGCTGATTGTAGCCGGAAGTGACAGGCGAGGAGCTTCTTACGGTTTGTTTTCTCTTTCGGAAATGGCAGGTGTGTCTCCCTGGTATTGGTGGGCGGATGTCCCTGTGAAGAAACATAAAACACTTTATGTGGATGCTCCCACCACTGTTTCCAAGACCCCTTCCGTGAAATATAGAGGTGTTTTTCTGAATGATGAAGATTGGGGACTGAAACCTTGGGCCGCTAAGACTTTTGAGAAAGAGCGTGGCAATATAGGTCCCCGTACTTATGCCAAAATATGCGAATTGTTGTTACGGTTGAAAGCCAATCATCTGGCTCCTGCCATGCATCCGGTGTCGACCGCATTTTATAAGATACCTGAAAATAAGTTGGTGGCAGATACTTTTGCTATTGTAATGGGGTCCAGTCATTGCGAACCATTATTGTTAAATACAGCTAGTGAATGGAATTCAAAAACGATGGGGCCTTGGGATTATGGTAAAAATAAGGATAAAATTAATGAAGTTCTAGGAAACCGTGTAAAGGAAAACTGTGCTTATGAGAATGTATATACATTGGCTTTGAGAGGATTGCATGATGCGGCAATGGGAGGAGGTGATGTCCCCATGAAAGAAAAGGTCAAAATGCTGGAGAGTGCGTTGAAAGACCAGCGTAATTTGATTGCAGAACATATTGATCGACCGGTTGAAACAATTCCACAGGCATTTACTCCATACAAGGAGGTGTTGGAAATCTATTCGAATGGATTGGAATTGCCGGATGATGTAACCATTATTTGGCCGGATGATAACTTCGGCTACATGAAGCGCTTAAGTGGCCCGCATGAACAGAAGCGCTCCGGGCGTGCAGGTGTTTACTACCATGTCTCTTATCTGGGAGTTCCCCATAGCTATTTGTGGTACAGCACTACTCCCCCGGCTCTGATGTATGAGGAACTCCGAAAGGCTTATGATACGACGGCAGACCGTATCTGGCTGGCTAATTGCGGTGATTTAAAAGGAGCCGAAATGCAAGTGTCTTTATTCCTTGATATGGCTTATGATATAGATAGCTTTAATGCGAATAATGTGGTTACCTATCCCGCCCGTTGGTTGGCAAAGATGTTTGGGGATCAGTATTATAGCGTATTTGAAGATATCACTTCTTCGCATATCAATCTGGCCTTTTCCCGGAAACCGGAATATATGGGTTGGGGATATTGGAATAATTATTGGGGCGGGGGAGAGAAACGTACGGATACGGAGTTCTCTTTTGCCAATTATAATGAAGCAGAAAATCGTCTGAACGAATATAGCCGCATTGGGAAGAAAGCGGAAAATCTTTTGGCATCTTTGGATAAAGACAGTCAGCCGGCTTTTTATCAGTTATTATACTATCCGGTGAAAGGTGCCGAACTGATGAACCACATGACTATAAAAGGACAATATTATCGGCAGTATGTTCGTCAGCAGCGTGCCGCCGCCAATTTGATAAAGGAGAAGGTAAAGAATTACCATGATAGTCTGCAAATCATAACTGAAGGGTATAATTCTTTGTTGAACGGGAAATGGAAATATATGATGTCTTTGAAACAGAATTATGAAGGTTCCAGTTCTTACTTTATGCTCCCGTTGATGGAAGAAAGTTATACACCGGTTGGTGCTCCTAAATTAGCTCTTCAGGCAGAAAGTGAAATTTTGGATAAAGGTGGGATAAGCTATCATAGTTTGCCTGTTTATAACACTTTTTCCCGTAAAAGCCATTGGGTCGATGTGTATAATCAAGGAAGTGGAGATTTGAGTTGGACTGCAAAGCCGTCGGACGATTGGATTATAGTGTCTCAAAAAGCTGGGAAAACTCCGACAGAGGACCGAATCAGGGTATCTGTTGATTGGGAGAAAGTTCCGGTTGGAGAGAGTATTAAAGGTTCTGTGGAGTTTAGTTCTAATGATCAAAAAGAATGTGTATTGGTTTCTGTTTTTAATCCGGCGTCTCCTGTGCGTGATGAGATGCAAGGAGTATATATGGAAGAGAATGGGTATGTCTCTATTCCGGCTGCAGGGTTTCATCGTAAGTTTGAGAGTAATGACATAAAAATGAATATTCTTCCCGGGGTTGGGGTTGAAGGGCATGCTTTGCAATTAGGGAATCCTATATCTCCCTTACAGATGTATCGTGCTGGTGATGTACCTAGAGTGGAATATGATTTTTATACGTTTAATGCCGGGATTTATGATGTGTATACCTATGTTCTACCTACATTCCCTTTGCACGTAGAGCGAGACTATAAATTGCCGGAACATACTAATTCGGACACAAAGTATAGTGTCCGTATAGATGATGGTTCTATTTCTACTCCTTCTACTTCTGCTATTGAGTATTCTCAAGTTTGGTATGATAGTGTACTGAAGAATTGTAGAGTGAATAAATCTACTTTGTATGTGAAGAAGCCGGGCAAACACACCCTACAGATACGTTGTGGTGATCCCGGGGTCGTCATTCAGAAAATAGTCATCGACATGGGAGGATTAAAACGTTCATACCTTGGACCTGAAAGTACAAAATGTAATTAGTCTAATTGATTGGAGAACCAGATGGCTTTGCCATGGGTTCTCCGGCTTTATCCGGTATTCCCAGTATAGGCATCCCATCTTTGTCCCACTCTATTTTCTGCAAGCGGGGAGTACGTGAATCCATTGCACCCGGAGCATCATTTGGTATCTGACGGGCATGATAAAGCATATAACATTCCTTTCCATCCGGTGAAGAGACGAAAGAACTGCCGCCGGGGCCAAAAACTTCATTCTCCGGTTTCTGCTGAAATACGGGTGTCGGATGTTTCTTCCAGGAAGCAGGATCCAACAGGTTGGCATTGGCGTCTGCTGTTAGCAATCCTACACAATAATAGGGAGTCCAGCTACCGCTGGCGGAATAAAAAATGCATACTTTATCTTTATTCTTCGGCTGGAAGAAATGAGGTGCTTCGTTCACATGGATCGGATAGGCTGTTTTGCTGCCATCGGGATTCACCCATTGACACTCCCATTCATATTCAGGTTTGGAAATCAGAACTCTGTCGGAAGAAAGAGTCCACGGATTTTCCATCGAAGCGATGTAAATACATTGTGTCTCGCTGTCAATTCTTCGTTTTTGCCATCCGCACCAAATCATGTAACGCTGTCCGTTGTGTTCGAAAGTACTCGCATGAATTGCCCAGTTGTTATCTTTGTCGGTCGGTATGCGCCCTTTCATGACAAACTTACCCTCTGTAGGAATATCAGCCTCGTTTTCAATCACATAAATCTGGTGATTGTCCATATTACCATCGTCTGCTGCGAAGTAAATATACCATTTGTTGTTGATGCGATGCATTTCGGGAGCCCATAAGTGATGGGAATTGCTTGGATCGGTTGGTATCCATACAGGCTTTTTAAGACTATCGTTCAAGTTTGTAATATCACTGGTTTCCCAAAGCACGATTCTGCTTTCAGCGCCTTGTGTATAATAATATTTCCCTTCATGAAAAACGGCCCATGGTTCTGCTCCTCTTTCACGTAGCGGATTTGTATAAGTAGCTCCTGTTACGGCTTCCTTTTCCGGCTCTGTTTTCTTCTTGGGTTGACAGGATGCACAAATAATGACTAAAAGTACGGCTAGTAATAACAATCTGCTTTTCATGGTATTTTTCATTTAATAATGACACTGCAAAGAAAGCACAAAATCCTGATAAATCATCTTTTTTTTGCAGATTGGTTAGTATTTATCCTTAATTGGTTGGTATTTATTGAATTTCTAGTTGTTTTTTCTCATCTTTGTAGCACGAACTTTAAAATTGATATTGTATGAAACTGAAGCACTTTATTCTTCTTAGTATTATTTGCTGTTCCCAGTCTGTATTTGGACAAAAAGCCAATCAACAACCGAAGACGAGTGGCAATCCTGTATTCCCGGGATGGTATGCCGATCCGGAAGGAATTGTATTTGGGGATGAATACTGGATTTATCCTACGTATTCGGCGCCTTATGACGAACAGACTTTCATGGATGCCTTCTCATCTAAAGACCTGGTGAACTGGACAAAGCACCCGAAAGTGTTATCAAAAGAGAATATTAGTTGGTTTAAACGTGCTTTGTGGGCACCTGCCGTGATTCATGCGAATGATAAATATTATATATTCTTCGGTGCGAATGATATCCAAAGCAATAATGAACTGGGCGGTATTGGTGTAGCTGTGGCCGACAATCCTGCCGGACCATTTAAAGATGCGTTAGGCAAACCTCTGATTGATAAATTTGTAAATGGTGCGCAACCGATCGATCAGTTTGTTTACAAAGACGATGACGGACAGTATTATATGTATTATGGTGGCTGGGGACATTGTAATATGGTGAAACTGGCCCCGGACTTGTTGAGTATCGTACCGTTTGAAGATGGTAC
>CDYY01045885.1_pt1 | contig 18737 bp, 8 predicted proteins | sample 480691 | NCBI WGS metagenome assembly CDYY01 (sample SAMEA3182107, study PRJEB8094) | gut metagenome | biome: human; feature: gut; material: Stool; isolation source: human stools | place: Canada | collected 2013-02-25
TTTTTGTCGTGCCGAGCCAGTCTTTTACTTCCTCAAGCTGCTTTATGGCATTATAAGTTAAGGATACTTTTCTTCCATCCGCATAACAGATTTCCTCCACCTGACCATTTGTGCCATAATGGAAGGTAGTCTCATAACCATCTTTGTCTACTTTTGCCCTCATTTTTCCTGCCGGGTCATAAGTATAGCGTTCTATATCCCCTAAAGGGTCTGTCACGGTGGTCACATGACCTTCTTTATCCCAGGTATAGACTGTATTCTGTGGTTCTTCCCCATTGGCTCCTGTACAGCTTGTCTGTACCAGCTGTCCCATTGCATCATACTGATAAAATGTTTCATTTCCCAACGCATCTGTCACTTTTGCAAGATTGCCATTTGGAGTGTATTCATAACAGGTAACATTTCCCTTTTCATCTTCTGCTTTCGTTACACGTCCAAGTGCATCATAGGTAAAATATGCCACACCTCCTGCCGGGTTTTCAATGGATATGATGCGGTCAAGGCAGTCATAGCCGTAACAGTAGCGTTCCCCCGCCGTGGTGGCACGCCCTGTGAGGTTTCCCTTGGCATCATAGCTGTAGTCCTCCCCTGCACCGTTAGGGTAGCGCACACTCTTCAGCCTTCCGCCTTTTTCATATCCGTAGACGGTGCTGCTCCCGTTCGGATGGCAGATGCGTTCTGCCTTTCCCATCTCATTATAGAATACACTGGTGGTGGCACCTGCCGCATCCGTGACACTGGTCCTTCTCCCTAAGGCATCATAGGTGTAGCTGGTTGTCTGTCCGCATGCATTGGTCTCTTTTATGAGGTTTCCCTCCCGGTCATATTCATACACGGTCTCTGCCCCGTCCGGTCCTGTCACCCCTGTCAGGCGGTTTACGGCATCATAGCGGTAGCGGGTGGTGTTGCCTGCCGCATCTGTCATCCCTGTCCGGTTGCCTGCCGCGTCATAGGCATAGGATATCTCTCCTCCCATCGGGAGCACCTGTTTTACAAGGCGGCTGTCCCCGTCATACTCATACCTCTGTATCCCGCCGTCCGGTCCTGTCACGGAACTGATGTTCCACATCCGGTCATAGGCAAAGCTTGCCCGGTGTTCCTCCTTGTCTGTGTAGGTCTCCACTTTTCCGAGCGGGTTATAGGTAAATGTTGCCTGCATTCCGTCAAAGTCCGTTATAGTCTCAATCTTTCCGCCCGCATTATAGGTGTATGTCCTCCGGTTTCCCATGGCATCGGTCACGGCTGTGACACGGTCTGCTGCATCATAGGTATAACGTGTCACGTTCCTATTTGCATCTACTGTCTCAATCACACGATTTAAGGCATCATAACCATAAGTTGTCACATTCCCGGTTACATCCTTTAACTGTACGATGTTTCCGCTTTCATCATATCCAATCTCCAAAACGCTTCCATCTGCATAAGTGATTGTTTCCGGTCTTCCTGCCCCATTATTTATCACGGTAATTCTGTTTCCGTACAGATTTTCCGTGCCGATCAGATTACCTTTCCCATCATAATGGTTTTTCAGACGTTCTTTTCCGTTAATACTTACACTGATAAGATGACAATCTGCATCATAGGTATAGTTGACCCTGCGTTTTAGGGCATCCACGGTCTGTGTGAGGTTCCCACGGTTATCATACGCCATTCTCGTCGTTCTGCCAAGCCTGTCTGTCATGCTGATACACTGGTTTTTTTCATTATAGAGATAATGCTCCCTCGTCCCGTCCCCGTAAATGGTCTCGGTATTGCGGTAACGGTCATCATGCACATGGATGATCCTGCTCCCGTTCCGCTCGGTCAGCGTGACAAGACGGTTTTTGTCATCATAGGAAAACTCCATCGTCCCGCCGTCCGGGAATTCCTGGCGGATGATGCGGAACCTCCTGTCATAGGTGTTCTTCACGGCGGTGACCCTGCGGGCATTCTCCACCTCTGTTATCCTTCCGTTTTCCCCATAGGCATAGCGGTATTCTGCATCGGATGCCGTTGTCACCTTTTCGAGTTTTCCTTCCCTGTATGCCAGCTGCACGCTCCGTCCGGTGTGGTCGGCCACTTTTTCAAGCTGTCCTTCTTTATTATAAGAGTAGGTCAGGCTGCTCCCATTGTCTGCCTCCGCTTTTTCAAGTTTTCCATCTTCGAGATAGGAAAAAGATATGCCCCTTCCATTCCGGTCTTCTTTCCGGAGCATCTTTCCGTCCTGGTCAAACGATATGATCTCCGTGCCCGGATGTTCAAGCACGTATCCTGTTTCCGTTTCTTTTAAGGATTCGAGTGCTGTATTTCTTCCTGTCAGTTCCTCCCTGCCGTTTTCTGAGACCGTCCTGTCATAATGGTTGACCTGTCCGTCTGCATGGCGCACCCTGACGGCTCCGTTCCCTTCCTTTTCGATGGCTGTCTGGTAATTATGCAAAAAGCAGTCTCCAAGCACACCGCTGCGGCGGTCCTTGGAATTATAATAACGGTGGAACGATAACGGTATCGCCCCTCCCACCTTTAAGTCTTCATGCTCATAGATGAAGTTTCCGGTGCTCAGGTTGACCGGGTCTTCGCTGTTCATGCAGCCTTCTGCCTCCGTTCCGAGCATTTTTTCTTCGATCGTTTTCTCAACAGTTGCCTTTGCATTCCTGATGTTCTCGACATCTGCATCCAAAACGCCCTTCATCTTTCCCATGTCCATATTCCCACCATTTGGGTCAATGGTATTGGCAAGATCATTGATTAATTTTATGATGTCACTTCCACATACAGTCTGGCTGCCTGTAATACTGATATATCTGGTATCCACTGCCTGCACATTCGAAAAAATCTCTTCAATCTGTCTTTTTGTGGAATTATTTTTATCGAGGATTTTCTTATAATAGCATTCCACACTATTTACATATTTTTGAATATCAAGCCGTCCAAGCCAACTCTGAACATTCGGTTCTATGTTACTAAACCATTCTTTTACCTTGTCCCATGTTCCATTTGCCGTCACTTCATCAACATAATTTAAAAGCTTTTGTTTTGCTGCATCTGAAAAATCTCTTAGCATTGGTATCTTCTATCCTTTCTTTCGCTTTTCTGTTTTTCAAACAAAGATTCATCTAAATAAACATATAAGACATTTTTTCTATCCCATTTAACTGTGCAAGTTGTCTTGCAGTTAACAATGGGGTACTCACTTCATCAATATATTCCCTGATGGAAAACTCTGACTGTAATCCCGACTGAACATATTGGTTGTCTCTTGTTTCACTGTATTTGTTACAAATGACCATGTATTTTTCATGATCTCCGAAATCAAGGCACTCTGTGATATAGCGCATTTTGTTCGTTGAGACATCATCCTGTAACGTAATAAGCATCACTTTATCAGAATCCTGCAGTAACTGTATTCTCCATCTGCTGTATCCTGCTTCCACATCCACAATAATAAAGTCATAATCTCCACTGTCTTTCGCTGACTGTATTAATTTTCGATAGATCGTAAAATCAAGATTTCTTGCATCGAGCGTTGATTTAAATGGAGGCAGATATGTAAATCCTTCTTTTCTTAATGTAAAACGAACATTCTGATACATGTGCCCGGATTCATTTTTCATCGCCCGATATCCCTCATTGGGCATACCCGTCTTATTTTCAAGATAATAAGAAAAATCCTGCACGGACTCCGTATTTACATAGAGCACACGCTTATGTTTTTCTGCCAGACATCTTGCAAGCCCGACAGATAAGGCCGTTTTTCCGGTTCCTCCGATTGCCGAATAGAAGGAAATGATCTGCGTCTTATGCTCCTGAACCTGTGAGTTGGTCAACCGGTCTCTGCTCTGATAGGTCAGTTCATTGAACAATTCCCTGATTCCCAGATATTTATACACTCTGTTTACAGACAGATCCTCCGTACTTCCACTCTCATGTTCTTCTGCCAGCACACACAGATTGGAAATGTTATGTCTTTGAAGTCCTGCCGAATATAACGCCTCTGAGACAGCCAGAATTTCTACTGAGACAGGTGTCTCAAAACGTTGTTCAAAATAAACCGGATCGGATATGATTTCTAACTCTATCTGGTCATCAAACTCTTCCAAAAATTTTCTTTCCAGATTCTGCAGATACAGCTCATCTGTATCTGCAATAATGATTAATGGCTTACTCATTTTTTTATCCTCGTACTATAAATTCTGCATTTGCAATTCTCAGCTGACTTCTGTCTGAAATAGGCTCTGGCACATTTGGCTGTATTCTTTTTCCATTAACATAAGTACCATTGGAGCTTCCCATATCCACTACAAAATAGCTACCATTCTGCCTTACGATTTTGCAATGAACTCTGCTGACCGCATTATTTCCTGTTATCACACCCTGAACTCTTTCTCTGCTTTTTCCTATCAGGAATTCATTTTCACAAACAACAAAGTGAAACTGCCCATCTATGGATTGTATTGATATCTGATTCATGTCCGGCATATCCACTATCTTTTTCTGCCCAATATTGGGATCTGCAGAAGTATTTTTTGTATTTCTATGCATTACAGGTTTTTCCGCCTGTATACGTGTACTAATGTCATGAAGTTTTAATGTTCCATCCTCCAACGCATCTATCACCTGACGCATTTTCGGATGATCCATCATTCCTATCCGTTCTATTTTCTGCACCAGCTGAGCCTTTATTTCATTGTCAAATTCATTTTTATTTTTATGAACACCCGTTATATTTACAGGCAAATAAATGATCTTCACATTATTCGTGCCAGACTCTACATATATATGGCTAAGGCGATTATCAATACATGCCATATTTAAAAATCCAAGATTTTCAATCTGAATTAAAGCTTCGAGCAAACTGTGAATCGCATTTAAGATCGTATCCATATCCGAAGATGCAATGTAATCCTCCAGTGATGTATATTCTCTTGTGAAATAAATTAGTTTTATTTTTCCATTATATTTGATTCTATGACACCTTAACAGGTTGGCATTTTCCTGATTCTGCATCACTTTATAGCCAACGTCATAAAAGATCTCATTATTTTCCAATAAGTAGGCAGTGTCTTCAGTGTCTTGAATTTCTGTCAATTTATCTGCAAAGTACTCGTCCATTTTTTCACTTCCTAATCAAAATAAAATGTAAATTCTTCATCTGCAATCTGAATACTGTCATGATCCGAAAGCACATAAGAATTTTCAGCATCCAGCATTTCTCCATTCAGATATGTATGGTTCGTTGAACCTTTATCCATAAGATAATAAGTTCCATTTATCCGCTCAATTACCGCATGTCTGCGGCTGACCGCCTTATTATTTATTATTGTAAAATCATTTTCTTTTTCCTTACCGATATTAAAAATATTTTTTCTGACAGTCACGCTCTCCCCTGTGCTGATTCTCTCTAAAATTGGATATCTTTCCTCCTGCTGCAAAAGAGTTGTGTCTGCCTCGTCATCCTCCTGCTGTGTCAAAAGGGTTGTACCGCTTTCATCCTCCTCCATCAGTAATGTCGTTCCACCTTCATCGTTACTGTCACTGTGATAATGTCTTTCATAGGATGAACGGTCATTTGTGATGTAACCGCTTTTTCCCGTCTCTGCTTTTACGATTTTCCGGAATGCCTGTGGACATTTTTCGCGGATATATCTCTCAATGTCCTCTATTTTATAATTCTTTGTATCATTGAGGAATACCTGGAATTCCTTCAGAAACTGCTCTGGTTCTTTGCCATATCTGCCTGCATACTGTACGGTATCTGCAAGAAACGCATAAACATTTCCACTCGTAATTCTGCTATTGATCGGCTGATATACAAAGAACACTTCCCTGGTTCTTTCACATACAAACACCATTTCCGGCTGTAACATGAGATTATGCAGATACAACCCATTCATTTCAATTTTTTTAGTCATCTCAATTGTCTGCGCCACAAGCAGAAAAAACGTTTCTTCCTCCACACCCTTTTTCAGATATGATATAAGAGGTACCACATCTGGTGCCGTATAGATAATCGTCTTTTTTCCTTCCTGTCTCGGTCTGAAACAGCCGCGGAAAATCTGTTGTTCAAAAATATTGATTTCCCGCTCATTAATCTGTTCCCCAAATGATAACTTACTTTTAATCGTAACTATATTTCCCTTTGATACTATGCGATACTTTGCCATATCTCTCAGTCCTTTTTTATTTTCTCTTACGTCTTATTTTGATACGTCCACTGCGCAGTGCAATTGCTGCGCCAACGCCACCGCCTGTTACTACTGCTGCACCCGCAACAGATCCTACAAACAATGGCTTATTGTTATACCAACGGATGAATGTGTTGGTTGTTACAAGAATTCCATTTAAGACATAGTTTGTTTTATTGCCAGCTGCATCCACAGCCATAATTGTGACATCCTGTTTTTTCGTATTGTTTGGGATATTGAACTGATAGTTTTCACCATCCACTGTATAATCACATTTTTTATCACCAATATAAATCTCAACACTATCTAATACCAGGTTGTCATTAACTGCTACATTTGCTGTTTTCGTATCCACTGGATATTGCGCATTGCTCTCAACATCAATTGGAATAACGACAGGCGCTGTTTTGTCAACACCGAATGAAATCTCTGCTTCTTTGGATTCATCAATGTTCTCATTGACATTTCCTGCAATATCCTCTGAATACAGTGTTACAATGTAACGTCCATCCCCGGCAAAAAGAGACTTGTCGATGGTGTAATCATACTGATACCATTGTCCGTTTCCACCAGATTCCTGTACCTGATAATCGATACCTTCTTCTAATGTTCTCGGTGTTCCATTTGTATCTACTACTACTTTGATTTTGTCATGTTCCAGACTGTCTACATTCACTTCTTTTAACTTGACATCAATCTCGTTCTGAATATAAGTTCCTTCAATATCCTTTAAGGTCTGATCAAACACATAAACTGATCCAAAGCGATTTACGGAGAACGTAACTGTTGCATTGCTCTCATTTCCAGCCATATCGGTCAATGTGGCATTTATCGTATAGATGTCGTCATAGCTTTGCTCTTTCGGGAAGTTCTGGAATGTAAATGTCTCTCCATTTCCCTGATTCGTATAAGAGCCTTCCGGTGCCACACTTCCCTGATTTGCACCAACCAGTTCAATGTTCACACCATTGGTATCAAAGTTTGTATCTGACATTACGATCTGTGGAATAACATCTCCATTATTTGCCGAATAATCTTCGACACCAACAATTTCAATTTCCGGCTCAGTGAGATCCACATAGTACTCTTCCCCTGTATAGGTTTCAGCTATGTTTCCTGCCATGTCCGTATATTCCACATTAAAATTGTATAAACCATCTGTACCACATGTAATGGTCGCAGTATGAACATCTCCATTTCCGGTAAATCCGCCAGACTGTGGGAATGAGATTCCTGCTCCGTTATCAGTTGCTGTTCCTGTTATCCTTACTCTGTTTTCAGAGAAATTATGTTCTTCAATCTGAATCGTTGCTGTACGCGCTGCTGCATAATAATTGCCATTTACTGCATTATTGTTGTCATAAGTAACCGTAATCACCGGACGGGTTTTATCGATGGTAAAATCATCTGCTTTTACTGTCTCTGCCTGATTTGCTGCCTTATCCTTTCCACTGACAGAAAGCGTATAATCACCATCTTCTGCAAATGTAATGGTTGCAGTACTTACACTCTGATCCGGATTTTCTGTATTTTCAGTTGTCTGCCATGCTGACAATTCAGGAATCACACCATCTGTATTGGTAATATCTGCCTTAAAATCTGCCGCCTCAAAGTTACGTTCTGTAACTGTAATGGTAGCAACTCTGTTCTCTTTGAACATGGTTGTATTTTCAGCATCCGGTGTCTCATTATCAAATGCAATTTTGATTTCCGGTTTTGTCTTATCAATACTGAATATCAGTTCGTCTTCTGATGTATTTCCTGCACGGTCTGTCATTTTGATATGCATTTTTATCTCATTGCTGTTATTTTTTACAGTGAATGACTTTTTCAGTTCTGTAACAAGGTTTTTGTCTTTCTTTGTCTGACTCCAGCCATCCGCATTTCCACTGGAAAATGCACCCTGATTACTGATCTCCACATTTCCTGACTGATTATTTTCTTTATCATAAGGCGATTCCACTGTCCACTCCACAAAACGGATTCCCGAAAATGTATCTGTCACTGTAACATCTACCGTTACATCTTTTTCATACAGTTCATTTCCCTTTGCATCCTTGCTTGCAGCTGCCGCCTTGTTAAAATCAATATGTTTCTCACGGGCATGCTGTTCGGCTGTTTCAATGATCAGACTGCTCGGTGTCACATATCTTTCTTCGCGATTATTTAACATATCGTAAGCGCAGGCATAAATCTGTCCTTTAAATCCTGCCTGAACCACAAATGTCACTTTTCCTTCTGCATCTGCCTGTACAATCTGCTCACTGCTTTTTGTTCCATTGGCATCTACCGTATAATAGTGGATCTCCTTTACACCGGAATCCCCTTCTTTGGAGCCGTCCGTAGCCGTTACAGTCACCTTTGTATTTTCCACAAAATAATAACCATAATCCGTCTCTGTATAAGAAACACTTCCATCTGCTTCTTTATTTCCTGCTGCTTCCATATCAATGCTTAAAATTTCCGGAGCTGTAATATCCTTGTAGACACGCTGTGTTTTGGAATATTCATTTCCAGCATTGTCAATGGCTGTAATTACCATATCATAGCTGTTGGTATCTGCATTAATGACAGCATCCTTCGTGTTGATCTCATAGCTTTCCGTAACTGTTTTCTGATCCGGATAAGAAACGTTCACTAACTCCTTATTATTAACGGAGGCTTTCACACTATAAATTCCAGAATCTTTATCTTCTACTTTAATTCTGACTCCAGTATCACTGTTGTTATAGATGATTCCATTTTTTCCAACATATCCTTCTGCAGATAAAACAGATGTAATGGTCGGTTTAACTGTTTCAATCATTAAATTGCTGTTTTTCACATTCGAATTTGCTGTCGTCACAAGTGTCTTTTCAGACTGGTTGCCAACGTTATCCGTAACTGTTGCACTAATTTTTTTATCTAAATATACTTTCTGTTCATTTAAAACAGTCTCTGCCGGGAGTTCAAATACCGCTGTATCATCGCTTCCGACTGCCTTTGTCTGATAAGCTTCTTCACCTACATATAATGTAATTTCGTTCAGTCCTGCTGACGGTACTTCTGAACCATCGTCACTGTGTAAATCATCTGCTGTTACAGTAACTTTGATCACACCATTTCCATAGTTACCAAAGGTAAAAATATTTAAAATTTTTGATGCATCTTTCTTTTCAATATTAAATCTTGTTACATCTGGCTGATGTGTATCAAGACAGATTGTTTTTGTGTCAATTGTTTTATTTCCTGCGATGTCTGTATAGGTGGTGACAACTGTATTTTCGCCTTCCTGCACCTTCTGCAAATCGTTTGCTGAAAGTGTAAGAGAATCCTCCTGTACAATCTGATCACTACCTGCAATACTTTCCATAAAGTTCTTTGCCTTCGAAGTAAGTTTATCTCCGTTTACGGTCACAGTTCTCGCTGCAAGACCACTTCCGTTAGTCTGATCTTTTTGTTCTGTAATCTCGTATGCAATTGTTGGAATCTCTTTGTACCAATACTCTGTCTTTCCATCTTTTGCATTTTCATATTTGCCATCTGCCTGTGGCGTCACCTTTACTACAGGTGCATCTTTTTCCAGCATTAAAACATCCGATACAATACCATTATGATTCTTAATTTCTGTTAATTTATATGCCTTACTCTCATTGCCCAATGCATCCACTGCTTTGATATGAACCTCTTTCAGGCTTGCAAATATACCAGCTTCTTCCAATGGAACCGTAACTTCTATCGTTGCATCACTTGTTCCACTTACTTGTGTACTTACAGTTCCCGTATACACTTTTGTATCATCATCACTGTACACGCGGACTTCTTTCACACCAACTGCCGGATAATCCGATTTGCCGTCTTTTTCATTCACATCTTTCGCAGTAACTTTTACTGTAATATTTGCATTGCAATAATTTCCAAAATCGTATTTTTTTATTGTATCAGCAGGAATCAGAGACACTTCCGTAATTTCAGGTGCTGCACTGTCCCGATATACAGTAATAACTCCGGCTTCTGAACACTGTTTTGCTTTGTCAATGGCATAAATATAGATTTTATCAATGTTCTGATTTTTTGCTAATTGAATGCCACTTATTTCAAACTTTCCATTTTCATTTAATGCTGCTTCCTGTGCCCCATTCAACACATCATCCGGTGTAAGTTCTGTTTCTGACCAGACAACCTTTTTCAAATTTTCATCCACGGCTGTACCTGTGATATCCACTGTTGTGTCTGCTTCAGTTTTCCAAATTGTTTTCTCATCGTCACTCAGTTCAATTTTGGGTTTTGTTGTATCAATCACAATTTTCACAGACGGATTGAGACTTATTTGTTTTCTGCCAATAATTCCACCTTTATACACTGATGAAATGATAGTTGTTTCTGTTAAGTTGAGTTGCGTTTTGCCCACTCCCCATTGCGAAAGACTGATTTTAGTTTTACCATCAAATTTTAAAATGGCTGATGATGAATAATAGTTTCCATCCTCATCCGCTGTTATTTGATTATTTCCACTATCTAACAGATTCAGACCTGCAAGAGCCAACGAATCTTTATTTTCATTTTGAATATCTTCAAATTCAGCAGTTACATTCTGGTCACCATTTACGTTTTCAATCTTATAGACTGCTGTTCCATCTTCATCCTCTGTTAAATTATTTTCCTGTATCGGCGTACCATTGACCGAAAATATTTTTACTGTTTTACCTTCATTTGGTTTTACAATGATTGCAACTTCTGCTCCAGAATCTACAATAATATTTTTTTCACTGGAACCATTAACCTCAACAATTCCTCCATCATCAGTTGTAACAGAAACTGTGTACGTATCAATTTCTGCTGTCACTTCTATACTATGTGCCTGTTTTATTCCTTCTGAAAATATATATTCTTTCTCTTTTAAGCTGTTATTTATTTCGTTTTCATTAAGCCTTTCATCATTGTCCACTCTAAAACTTGTAAGATGATACTTGTTGTCTGTAACAGCTGCTTTTATTTTGTACTCAGAATCTGTATATGGAACATTCCGGCTACCGTCTTCTCCACTCTCGGTTGTGATTTCAACTTTATCATTTTGTGCATCACTATTTAAAATTAGCTTTCCATTCTGACTGATTTTATATGTGATTGTGAACTGTTTCTTTGCGAATGTGACTGTAAATGCATAATTTGCATCTAATGTTTTATCCTTAAATTCTTCATATACAAATGCACCGCTCGCATTTATATTCTTGTTCCACCAATTATCGTTGGTTTCTCCATCCGGTTTCCAATCTGCAGTTTCTTTTTTTACTGTTACAGCAGTGATTTCATAACCTTCCTTTGGTGTTGCTGTTACAACATTATTTTCTACCTTTACTTCTCCAGCATCATCTTTTTCTGAATGATCAGAAGTTTCTGCATTTGCAGTAACTGAATATGGAACAGACTTTTCTTTAAGTGTAATTGCACCTAACTCAATCTTTTTTGTTTTTACCTGATCTTCTGTGACAGTTTTCTCTTCACTGGAATAACTGTCATATGTACCTTTATCCACATCTGCTGGCTCAACTTTAACCGTATACTTATTATCCGTATTTAATGTCCAATCACCAATAGAAATATTAAATTTTCCATCGTCTGTTGTAGTCGCTTCATTCGTTACAGGAGTCGAACCGCTTTGTGGGTATGTTACCGTCACCTTTGCACCTGCATATGGATTTCCATTATTCGTATCTGTGTTTTCATCATCATTACCTGGAACCATCACCTGTCCTGTGATTGTGACTGCGACTGTACCACTTTCACCTGTTGCAGTGTTATCTGCTGATGCTCTGATACTTCCAAATGGTATCGTTGTTGCCATAATTAACGCAATCATTAACCATGCTGCAATTCTTTTTCCTTTTGTTCTCCAAAACATTTCCATTTTCTAAATTATCTCCTGCGTATGTATGATGATTTCGTTCAAGACCAGTTCATACCTTTTATCTGTGTTTCCTGCATTTTCAGTCAGCACAACTGTTTCATCTTCCTGTAATACAGTTGTAGTTTCTTCTAAAGCAGTTGTTTCCTCCTCAACCATCTGAAGCGGCATAGTGGCTTCTTCCCGCAGCAATGCTGTCTTTTCCTCATCTTTTTTCGGAAGAACCTCCGTTTTTTCCTCATTTTTCAATTCCACTGTTGTGCGTTCCATCAGACTGCTTTTCCTTGTTTCAGATGATTTGGCACTTCTTTTAGACAATGGATTTTTCTGTCTGTTATTTTCCTCTCGCATTGCCATAATCTGACGTTCTGCCGATTTACCGCTAAGATCATCTATGATTCCCCGTACATCCATTTTTAAAAAAAGATAAATGGATATCAGTGTTAAAACTCCTGCTAATGAAAATGCAATGATGGATATGAGTTGTAAAGTACCTGCATTCATGATGCTTTCACCTCCGTATCTTTTGCATATGCATTTTCCACTGCTGCCTCTGCATCCTGCAAACGCTTTAGAATATCATTTTTCATTTCTTCTGTTTTGTCTGTTGTCGTATCAACCTGCTCCGTACCAGCTTTTACCTGTTCCAGCAACGCTTTCATATCTTCCTGTGCTACGTCATCTGCCTTAAATTTTCTTGCATAAGTTTCCACAGCATTCATTGCCAGTTTGTATACTTCCAGATTTACAATTTCATTCTCATCCTGACTCTCAGATACGGTTGCTACGAGTTTTGTTATATTCTCCCAATATGGAAGATAGGTTCCTTTATCAGATGCTTCCTGCACATTCAGTGTGATATCGCGGTTAAACTGTCCTATATCACGGTACATTTCAGCCATCGTATAATAACTGCTGTCCTCACCGCCATAAGTACATGCCGCCTCAAACCACTGAATCGCACTTTTCATTCTGGTTATCTGATTGTCTGAATTTTCTGTTTTTCCATAATCGTAGTAATACCAGTATAATTTTCCTATCTCAAAAGCAAGATCCCCATAATCGCTATTCTGCTGCAAAACAGTCAAATTACTGTTTATTTTCTTTTTGAATAATTCCTCTTCTTCCAATGAAAAGACCGCGTCATCCTTAAATGCCTCGATTATTCCAAAATACGCTTCCGAATTGCCCGGCAGAATATCTATTGCTTTGGCATAATAATCGATTTTTTCCTCATCTGTCGCAGATAATTCTGCCTGCTTGATGTTATTATCATAATCGCTGTTGTTCACATGGACTCTCATTCCAGTACACAGACATCCTATAATAAGGAAAAGAACCGCTGCCCCGGATGTTGCAAAGAAAACATTCAGCTTTCTTTTCTGCTTTCTTCGGTAGCCCTCGTCCATCTCATCATAATGATCCAACGCATATAACATTTCTGCACATGACTGATAACGATCTTCCGGGTTTAACTGGGTACATTTTTGAATGATCGCTTCTAATCCACTGGACAACTGCGGATTCCAATATCGGATTGGATATATCTCATAAGGAGGTTCACATGGATTCTGTCCTGTGAGTAAATGGTATAGCGTCACGCCAAGACAATATACGTCTGTTCTGGCATCCGTCTGACCTTTTCCTCCAAACTGCTCCGGCGCAGCATATCCTTTTGTTCCAAGACTTACTGTATCTGCCAGATTCTGTTCTTTGTATTCCCTCGCAATACCAAAATCAATTAACTTGATATTTCCATTCGGCTGCAGCATAATGTTTGCCGGTTTCATATCCCGGTAGATAATTGGCGGATTCTGCGTATGCAGATAATCCAATACCCTGCATAGTTCCTTTGCCCACTCAATTACAACTTCCTGCGGCTGTGCACCTTCCTTACTTAGCACACTGCTTAAGGTTTCTCCCTCGATGTAATCCATGACAACATAGATTACATTTTCTTTTTCGATAATGTCTACAATTCTTGGCAGTGACGGATAATCTAGTTTTTTCATCATGTTTGCTTCCGCCATTGCACTTGCAACTACAACTTCATTGTTCTTATCATAAGCTTTTCTCTCGATTTCTTTGATTGCCCACTGCTTATTCAGGTTTTTGTCCATCGCCAGGTAAACTTTTGACATTCCACCTTTTCCGATCAGCTTTAAAACCTCGTATTTTCCCTCAATAATTGTTCCTCTCTCAGCCAACTTTCATTTCCTCTTTTGCCTTATTTGAGTTTGATATAAATTGCAGAAATGTTATCCGTTTCCATCCGTTGTTTATTCCATTCGATCATTTCTCTCAATTTTTCTTTTATCTGCGCTTCATCAAGATTTTTATGCGGATTCAGTGACTCAGAAATTTCGTCTTCTGATAACATATGACGGAATCCATCTGAGCATAACAAAAGGGCTGTGCCATGCGCCAGCCTTCCATTCTCATATTGTGGTTCAAAAAATTCATTCACACCGATACACTGAAGAAGCACGTTTCTGCGATTATCCTTTTTAGCTTCCTCTATTGTCATATTCCCACGTTTTATTTCTCGCGCAATGAATGTATGATCCTCGGTCAGCTGCTGCAACGTATCCGATAATGTATAAATTCTGGTGTCTCCAACATGACAAAGCATATATTGTCCATCACTGTTTAATAAAACCGCACTTATTGTTGTTCCAAGCTGAATCTGGTTTTCTTTTCCATACCTGATCAGTCTGCCATTTATTTCTTCCAAAAGACTCTGCCACTGTTGTCTTATTCCTTCATCTCCAACATGCATTTCGTTCTTTATGTAAACCTGTTCAAACCAGTCTGAAAAAGCCCTGACGACCGTTGCACTGGCAAGCTCCCCTTTTTCCATGCCACCCATGCCATCACAAATTGCGATCAGAAGTGTCTCTCCATGTTCCTCAGAACATCCTTTTAATAACAGACTGTCCTGATTGGTCTTCTTTTTTATCCCAACGTCTGTATCATATGCAATATAAAATTTCTTCAACTTTTTCCCCCTGTTTTTCTTTACAATTATTCTTTTTATTATATTATTCTCCTGCAATTCACACCATATAATCTGATGTAATTTGGGTAAAATATTTACATTTTTTCTACACGCAAAAAGGACACCATTTCAATAAATGATGTCCTTTTATCTTATTTTAGTATGATTATTAATTATTTGTCTTGTTTCTTTTCTTTAAAATGATCCGGTTCTGCTGCAACACAGGTTATAATCATTCATGGCTATCTTGGTTGTTCCAATCCAGCCTTCTCTTGTTCTGTCAGCCATTCTTCAATAACACCCAATGCTGATACATCCGTGATTCCTTCATTGTCTGCGGAACGTCCGTATTTTTTCAGTTTTCTTTTTCCTCTCACGCAAAATGTGAAGTCTGTGTTTTCAAAATGTACGGCATTTTCATTTTTCACATTGCAATAAGGATCATCACCGAAATCTCCAATAAATACTGGGATGTGTTCTTTCACTTTAAAAATATTTTCTAATATTTCCTGATTAGCAGCTCCCATACAAATCAGCTCTGTTGGCTTCAATATCTCGTATATTTCATTGATAAACTCATTAATATTTCCTGCACAAAAAACTACGACATTTGCTTCATTTCTCTCATCCAGAATGATTCTCACTCTCTTTAATACAGTCTCAATAGAAATGGGTTCTCGATTATCGCTGTGATCATAGCGAATTGTATGGTACCCTGCTCTCACAAAAAAATCCGATATCTCGTCATACTTTCCTGTATGACCAAGATATTCTTTTTTGTTTTTCTTGTGAAACCACACTTTTCCATTTAAATCGGCTTTGTAATAATCAGGCTGCATGAACACAATAATTCCTTTGAAACTGCTCTCTTTTTTCATTTGTGTACAGCAGATTTTGATGTTTTCTTCTGTTTCAAAGTTTTCTTCCTTTAAATCAAATGTTTCACGCGGTACTGTCTTACTAATTTTGTGATCACCCTTCATAGGCGCAACCACAATCAATACTGTTTCTATTATAAATACCAAAAATGTGATGCTTGCAAAAATCAATAATTGTTCTTCTCTACTAGTCTTTTCCACTGTAAAACATTTTTCTATAAATACAGCAATTGCAATTAAATTTACTGCAATAAGTCCTCTATAAAATCGAATACATCCCTTTGTTAACCATTCTCCCCTAAGCACAGCTATGCAAAATCCTATAGCTAATGTATACATTACTAATGTACTGAATCCTATCATAAATGTACTTGTTATCATATTCTTTTATTCTCCACATCTGCTTTTTATTTTATTACCTATTTCTTTTGAAATAATAAAAGTTAATATCTCACTATTTACATCAGACGCCCTATCTGCTATCTGCATTTTTGCAAAACTAAGTATCTCATCTTGAACAGACTCTTTGTATAAACTTCTGTTCAAGTCAGAACCAAGCACATTATTGCTACTATTCCATAATTTCATCTGTGTATAAAATCTTCCTTCCCTATTATAACGATATGTCTGTGTCAAACTTTCTCCCATTGTATGACTAAATGTTGATGCCCCAAAAGATACTCCTACTGAAATAAGAAAGGATTTCAACGCATCAATTCCTATTTTTTTTGCTGATGTTTCATGCTCACAAATTATATCTGTTGCAACATTTCCTGCTGCAGCTACAACTGCATTCATCACGGATTCTGAAGCCACTGTTAATATTTTGGATCTTAACTGTCCTACACCATTTTCTACTAGTGCACTACTTACAGCCGATCCTGCTCCAGGTATAAATGATGTAATCGCTCCGCACACAGCAGATATTGCCACTTCTTTTGCATCAACCTCTCCTGTTGTTCCATACTGCACCGCTGCATTCAGACCTGCTCCCATAACTGCTCCTGCTGCAAATGTTCCAACAACAGGAATGCATGATACAGCTCCTGCTGCTACCACTGTTCCAACTGCAATTCCTGCTGCAGCAATCTGCTGTTTATGATCAGCGACAAACTCTCCCACACTACTTACTGCGTTTTCAATTCCATTCCCGATATCCTTCAGGCTGGGCCACATGCCATTCAGGTCCACCAGATCCATCGGTCTGTTGAAGCAGTAGCTGTAATGGTTCATCGTGTATGGCACTGCGGTGTGTCCTTTTATCAAGTCCTCGCTTATGAAACGGCCCGCTCCGGCATCATATCTTCTTGCCTGTGCAAAATACAGTCCTCCTGCGCCGTCCATCTGATACCCTGTAAAGCCGAAGCTCTGCATGGAGTCCCTGAAGATATCTTTTCCAGTCCGTATGTCATTGCCGAATTCATCAAATCCATAGACTTCCTCACCCCTCCCTGTCCCGTCTGCCAGGCGCACCGGGCTTCCTAAGTCATCCTGGAAATAGAAGTGGTCTCGTCCTTCTTCTTCCATCCCTGTGACATTTCCATCCCAGAAATAAGTTTCCCTTCTGTCCTTTGTCCGGCTTCCGCCGCTTCCCATGCTGGTCGTTTTCTGCAGAAGGTTATGGTACTGGCGGGTCAGATCCAGAGTGTAGCGGATGATCCTGTCAGGGACTGTGCCGCCTGCAGCTGTTATGCTCTGTCCCATCCTGTGACCCAATCCGTTGTACTGGCAGGCTGCCTTCTTCATCCTTCCGTCTTCCATTTCCATGGCACTTTCCATCTGGTTCGCTGCATCAAAGCCGTATGCCCTTAAGACTTCTCCCCCGCTTGTTACGGATAACAGGTTTCCCCTGTGGTCATAGGCATAGTCTTTTGCCGTGTCTGCAGCTGTCTCCTGTATCAGCTGGTTTCTGGCATTATAACGGTATGTCGTTGTCAGGCTGCCCGCTGTCTGATACTCGGTCTTGCTGCTCCGGTTTCCAAAGGCATCGTAGCTGTAGGAACGGAGTATTTTTCCGTTCTGTGCCACGCCTGTCAGGCGGTTTAATTCATCATAGCCGTAGGAAAAGATCCCGCTGTCTTCCGGTGATCCCGGCCTGTCCTTTTCTGCCGTGACCTTGTTCCCCATGACATCATAGGCATAGCGGAGGCGCTCCGTGAAGTCTGCCCCCTTGTGCAGGATCTCCCCGATCCTTCCTGCCTGGCTGTAACGGTATTCCGTGCTGCCGCCCGGGAACTGCTTTCCTGCCAGCCTTCCGGCTTCATCATAGCTGTACCGGACCGTCTGCTCCTGCTTTTCCCCGGAAAAGACCTTCATGGCGGTCAGCTGCATGGCTCCGTTGTATTCGTATGCTGCCTTTCTTCCATCCGGGTAAAGGACTGCCGTTCTCTCGCCCATGCTTCCCCATTCATATCCCACGTTTTTTCCATATGGATCTGTGACAGTGGCAATACGTCCTGCCTCATCCATAGCGATTTTTGTCGTGCCGAGCCAGTCTTTTACTTCCTCAAGCTGCTTTATGGCATTATAAGTTAAGGATACTTTTCTTCCATCCGCATAACAGATTTCCTCCACCTGACCATTTGTGCCATAATGGAAGGTAGTCTCATAACCATCTTTGTCTACTTTTGCCCTCATTTTTCCTGCCGGGTCATAAGTATAGCGTTCTATATCCCCTAAAGGGTCTGTCACGGTGGTCACATGACCTTCTTTATCCCAGGTATAGACTGTATTCTGTGGTTCTTCCCCATTGGCTCCTGTACAGCTTGTCTGTACCAGCTGTCCCATTGCATCATACTGATAAAATGTTTCATTTC
>CDYY01012947.1_pt1 | contig 17936 bp, 20 predicted proteins | sample 480691 | NCBI WGS metagenome assembly CDYY01 (sample SAMEA3182107, study PRJEB8094) | gut metagenome | biome: human; feature: gut; material: Stool; isolation source: human stools | place: Canada | collected 2013-02-25
GGCTTATAGTCGGGTTGTTTCGATGGAGAAAAATCAATGAAGTATATTCAGAACAGAACAAACTGGTGCTGGGTGGCGGCCTGTAAAGTTGTCGGAGAGCAGTATAAGAAAAATTTTACGGAATTTGCGTTTACACTGGAAAGTCCGAAGACGGAGGTAGCGGTCAGCAATCTGGATGGACTGCGTACAGATATTGTAAAAAGAAGAAATGGAATATATTTTGTGGATGCGTGGCAGTCAGCTATTGCCAGGAATGCAGACTTTATGCACGGAGGTTTGGAGGGAAATTTTCAGGGAAATGATCAGATGAAGATGGGTATGTTTATCATAACGGATATAAACTAGATGAAACGAAAAGCTCTTATATAGCAAGTGAGGAATGTGATAGCTTATGGGAAGTTATTACATCTGTTTCAGGTGGAGATGCAAAGCCGATTAGTGTAATAGGTATTAATGGAAAGGCGGAGGAGCGGTGAGTATGGGAAAAAAGAGAACTCTGGCTATTATACTGTTACTGTGTGTTCTGGGCGGGCTGATAGCTTGTGGCAGAAAAGAAAAAGAAGATGAGTATACCTATACGATTAAACTAAACGATAATGCATCGGGCAGTAAGCAGTTTTCCTCCTGTGGTTATTTGTGGGTTTACTCTGTGACAGATCAGATGTTTACAAAGTACGGGAATGGTGAAATGCCAAGCAGCTGGACGGTGGGGGATACCTATATATTTTTCACAACAGAGCAGAAAAACGGGGGGATGGACAGCAGCTATAAGTTGTGGCGATGTAATAAGGCGACGAATGAGTGTGAGTTTTTGGGGGATATGTCGAGTGATGCGAGTCTGAACATTCATGAAAATTATTTATTCCTTGCGTTTGGGAAAGACAAGGTGTGGTTGATGCCGGTGGAAGGGGATTTTGGGGAGAGGATCAATCTGGCAGAACAGTTGGCAGAAAACGATGGAGATTCAGGAAGATACGAATTGGATATTGCTGGTTATCATGGCTGGAACATCTATTCGTATGATGGAGATATTATAGCAGTGACAGATCAGGATGATCATAGCGTTGCCATAAGTAATGTTTTGTCGATTGATGTGCGTGTAGATAAACACTGGTATTATAAAGATGGAGAGAGTATTGAGTTTCGGGATGACTATTTTCAATATAGGAGAGCGGGCGAAGACGAATGGCATGATATTTGTCCAGAGTATTTTGGTAACATATTATGGTTTAAACTTGGAATTAGGGAGGTAAATTTTCTCCCAAAGCGCATTGTGAAGGAAGGGGAAAAGCTTTATCTGTCAGTTGAGATAGGAAGGACGAAGGTGCTTGAGATGTCACAGAAGCATTTAGAGAGAGAACTGCTGGTCGAAATCGATCTTGAGACGGACACGAGCCGTATGCTATACGATACGCGAAATAATAGGACAAGAATCGTCGGATACCGGGAGGGAAATGTTTATCTGCTGAAAGATCATATTGTATACAAAAACGTGTTGAAAACTGGAGAGCAGAGGGAAATGTATGATTTGGGTCAAGAAAGCATGCTCTGGTATGAGGAAGATGGAGAACATAAGGATGTTCATTTTGAATGGTATGGAGATTATATGGTTGTATGGAGCTATAACAATGGGGATGGGGAAAATCTGGTGACGATAAAAAGCCTGGATATGACGAGGTAGGAAACATTAGGAGGATGGTAAGCTGAGAGAGGGCAAACGATAAAATAAAGGAGATGATTGTATATGATGGGGATGAGAGCTAAAAAAATCTGCATAGCAATGCTCCTTATTGTGGGCGGTATAATGGCAGTGTTTCTTGCACATAGAAAAGTGGCAGAGAAAATCACAGAGGAAGAGTACCAACGTTTTTTGGATGGGGAAGTGCCTGCTATGAAAGAGAATGGAAAAACTTATTTTCTGGAAGACTTGTTCTGGGAAGATGTAAGTGATGTGGAAACTTTTTTATCTGATATTGACAGCGATGGAGTGAAGGAACTGCATATCCGGAATGGCTTTTATTATATCTTAAAGGAAAAAGAGGGGAAACTGACGATTATATATGAGGGTACTTCTTATGACCATCCGGTAGAGGCGATGTCTGGCATTTTATTTTATAGGGATGAGGGAGCACCATATCATGAGGTTTACCGTTTTACAAAATTTCAAAAAGACGGAACGATGGTGGAAGAACCCACTTATGAATGCTATGACAGGAACGAGGATGGAGAGATTGGGGTGGAAGATGTTTATTTAAAGGACGGCGTAGAGCAGGATAGGACTGCGTGGGAGAAGGAAACGGAGATATACAGAGCAATAAAAAATGAGCGAGGCTTATAGTCGGGTTGTTTCGATGGAGAAAAATCGCAGTTTGATGAATCAGGAAAGCTCATTATATCTGAAGATACACCTATACATGTGCTGTCTTATGATGAAAAGCCAGGAATACAGGCTACTGCAACAACACCAGATAATTTAATGCCGGACGAAAAACATTCGAAATTGGGATAATGGTTTTGATATTCCACAAACGGTTTTAGATAATAAAAAATGTGATTTAAGTATAGCATTATTAATTTTTTATAGGGCTGGTGGACTTGGGAGTACCATTGTCGTGGAGGAATGGGAGAAGTATGAGAAAAATTAAAAAACTAAAACGAATATCTATAATGCTGTTATGTGCAGTATTGCTTCATGGAGGATGCGGTTCTCATACAACAGAAGAAATAGAAAAAGTCGATACAACGGAGAATTTTGATCTGATAGGAACGGAGGGCTGGGAGTATCAGGGAGAAAAGAAACAGTATATTTATGGAGAATGGACAGTCACCGGTGTCAGAAAGGGGGATACATGGGATGAGACGGATGAACGAGTGGGTGCTGTGTATGAGCTGTTACCGGAGAGCTGTTCATACAAAAGCAGCACGGAATCGTACTTACTAAAATTAGAAGGGTACTCTGCATCGTTGATTTCAGCACGGGAGTATGATATAGACGGAATGCTGCCGCAGGACACGAACTATTGTCTGGAGTTCAGTGAGGTGGAGATGGGAAGAAAGTATGGTGGGATAAAGAGTGCATTTACGGTATTGATTTTAATTGAGGAAAATGAAATCATAGGACGTGAAGATGGAAACTGGTGTCGTCTGGAAAAAACAACCGACTATAATGATATGCCAGAAGGAAAAGACTTTCTGATACCAATTAGCGGTATTTGGAATGGAGAGTGGGAGGTCACAGAGATTCTGAAAGAGGATGGTGATGATGCAGAGCAGTATATAGGAGCAGATTTTTCCACATGGTTTCAAGAGATACTGGAGGAAAAGTTTTGTAACTTTTATATTGTTTCCACAAGGGAGCCGTCCATAAAACAACTGGTAAAGGCAATGGGGCTGGAGAAAGAAACATTTGTAGGTTTTTATGAATTTTCAGATGATTTTTACTGGGATAAAATGATTGTAAAAGATGAGATGACAGCAGTACTGGTAAAGGATGGAAACTACCTGTGGGCAAGGCGGACATCCAAGAGGGATCAGTATGGGGTGTATCTGGATGCCTATATGGAGGATTACCTGAATGATGGTGATTTGATGAGAACGGAAGCAACGAATGAGGAGAAGGTGCATCAGGAACAGGACGCGGAAAACATGGATGGTTGGGAAAACAAGGGGAAAAGACAGCAGTATATATGGGGAGTCTGGCAGGTTACAGGTATCAGAGAAGGAGATACATGGGATGAGACGGATGAACTGGTAGGCGCTGTGTATGAAATGCTGCCGGAAAGCTGTTCCTATAAAAGCAAAACGTGGTCATATACCGTGGAGTTGGGTGGGTATGAAGCCTCTCCAATTGTTCGGTGGTTTGAATATGATATAGGAAATATGCTGTCGACGCCGGCGGGGTATTACCTGTCGTTTGGTGAGGTAAAGCCTGGTGAGGAGTATGCCAGATCACGCAGTGCCTTTTCTCCATGTATATTGACAGATGAAAAAGAGATGTTAGCCTTTTGGGGGAGAAAAGTATACCGCATGGAGAAGGTGGTGGATTATGATGATATCGTAGAAGGAAAAGATTTCTTTAGAGCAGACTATGGGCTTTGGAGCGGGGAATGGGTGGTTACGGAAGTTCTAAAATCAGAGCAACACGACGCAGAAGAATATATCGGAATGAACTTTTCCACAATGGAGGATAATGAGATCTGTGATTTTTATCTTGTGGATATAGGGGAAAAATCAATAGAGAAGCTTGTAGGGGCAATGGGTCTGGAAAATGAATTTTGTGTAGTTTTCTATGAATTTTCAGAGGATTGTTTTTGGGATAAAATGATTTTAAAGGATGAAATGACTGTGGTGCTGGTAAAAGATAATAATTATTTTTGGGCAAAGCGGATGTCTGAAAAAGATCCGGCAGGACTGTATGGCTCATATTTTTGAGTTAAGGTGTGAAGGCAGGAGAGTGTGATGAGAGATGTTTATTTAAAGGACGACGTAGAGCAGGATAGGACTGTGTGGGAGAAGGAAACGGAGGTATACATAGCAATAGCGGGCAAGGGCGTCAGGAACAGGATAATATTTACGTAGGTTAGTAACAACATTTGAAATCCCTTCTTCCGTAATATGAAGGAAAAATCAAATGCATATACATAGATCCACCATGGAAAATGTCGTACAAAATGTCATAGAAATTTCGGAAAACCCCAGTATTTCTATTGATGAATTAAGATTAGTCTTAGATGTAACAGATAGAACAATTGCAAGATATTATCTGAGCTAAAGAATAAAGGTATTATAGAGCGCAAAGGACCTGATAATGGTGGTAAATGGAAAATTCTATAAGTAAAAAGGAAGTGACAGCGATGATTGACATTTATACAGAGAAAAAAGATGCTAAAGACTGGATTATACAAAATGATCTCTATTTTAATCTGAACACCAGCAATGAAGAGATGTCTGAAAAAGAAGTTGAGGTCATAAAGCAGGCTGATGATGCTATTTTGACCCCAGACAAACATATTCAGACGAAGTATGGGTTAGGAACAATCAGAAATTTATCGTCTGGCTGTAAAACGTTATTAAATATTATGAAACATCCGGAAAAGGTAGTCTGTGTGGAAGAATGTGGACAGAATGTATTAAAGATGATATTTCAGATGGATAATATTAAGATATATATGTCAAGACCAAGTTTTACTGATATTCCAGAAGATGCGAAGCTCAGATTTAATGATAGTGAGGTTGTGACTGGAAGTATGGGATATAATGCATGGTGGAGCAGGGAATATGGGAGGAGAGAAAAAGATGGTTTATAAGAAAATTACATTTAAGGCAGCTCCATTTTCATATGAATTATCTTTTGATGACAGGATTACCCTTGTTGGTGGAGATAGTGGAACAGGAAAAACCGTGCTGTATGAGATGCTGGAAGATGTGAGATTGACAGAACAGTATAATGCTATTAAGCTGTTTAATTATAAATCAGAGAATATGAAAGAAAGCCTGATGAAATGCAGAGATTGTTTTATTGTCATTGATAATGCTGATATTCAGATTGATGATGACATCAGATGATTCATTAATTTTGAGTTTTCCAATCAATATATGCTTTTTTTAAGGAATTGTGATGGATTGAACGTGTCAGATAAAAGCTTCAAGATATTGAAATTAAAGGACGATAAAATAACACTCGAAGAGGAACTGTGATATGAAGTATTTATGGACAGAAGATACTGGCGCAGGGCTGCATTTCTGGCAGTTGGTAAATGAACTTTTCTTTAATGGAGAGTTAAAAGTGGAAAGCAAAGAATGTAATCAGGGATTACTAGAAGCAGCATCACAGATATGTATTACAGAAGACGATAAATATTATATTGCATTTGACTATGTGGTTGATAATCAGGATATTCGTAATAAATACAGATTTCTTAAGTCGGTTGCCAGCAAATCGGATAAACATATTGTAATTCTTGATATAATTTGTTTTGAATATTTGATACTTTCTTTTGATAAGCTTATAGAATGGACTGGAACAGGTAAAAAAGACAAGATAAAGATACGTGAGGAGATACTGAAAGTAATACAAAATCACAGTAGAGTGGTAATGAGAAGATGCGGATGCTAATGCAGCCCGATACGAAAAATTTTAAATATGATAGAGGAGTAATCATTGAAACAAAAAATTGTCTTAATATATTAGTATTTGAACTCGTTAGAAGACAAGCGAAGAAAATAAGCGAAGAAATCAGGCAATGCCCTGACGAATAACCCCAGGAGGAAGAGAGCAAATGAATGAGAGAACATTAGCCAGATGCAAAAATCTGATTAAAAACAAGGAAACCATGAAGAGTGCATTTGCATGGGAGGATGGGCTGACTCATCTTGCCTGTGCGGGTATTTTTATCAATAAGGAGCAGACCGCCAATGAAGAGATGCTGCTTCAATGCAAGGATATCCTGAAAAGAAACACGGGTATTTTTTCTAATTTCAAAAGTACGGCGAAGCCTATGATTGTGGCAATGCTTGCGGCAAATGAGAATCCGCAGCTGCTTATGGAGCGTGGGTTGAAGGTGTATGATCTGTTGAAGGAAGAATTTATGAGTTCCGTATATCTGCCGATAGCGGCAATGATCATTGCACAGTATGCAGACGAGGCAAGATACGCAGAGCTGGCACAGAGAACCAGGAGAATCTATAAGCAGATGAGGGCAGACCATCCTTTCCTGACCTCAGGGGAGGACAGTACTTTCTGTGCATTGATGGCATTGCTGGATAAGCCGGATGAAGTGCTGCTTGGAGATGCAGAAGAGTGTTATAAAATTCTCAAGAACAATTTCTTTTCTTCTAATGCAGTGCAGTCCTTGAGCCATGTGTTGGCAATGTGTGATGGAGAACCGGAGAACAAATGTCAGAAAACCATGGAATTATTCCAAAAGCTGAAGGAAGCAGGACATAAATATGGAACAAGCTATGAATTGCCAACATTGGGTGTCCTTGCCATGGCTGATGGTAATCAGGATGAGATTGCAGCAGAGATGGCAGAGATTGACCAGTGGTTATCTGAGCAGAAGGGCTTTGGCTTCTTTAGCAGTATATCTGCAAAACAGCGTCTGATGTATGCAGGGATGATTGCACAGCAGGATTATATCAATGATAAAATGATGCAGAGTGCTGCGGTAAACGGTGTCATATCACTGATTGTAGCGCAGCAGGCGGCAATGTGCGCAGCGATTACAGCCAGTGCAGCAGCTACAGCTAATAATAACAATAGTTAGTGAAGGTTTTTAAATAATCGGCAAAAGCAGCTCGTATTGCCATAGCCTGTACAGGCAACCATCGGTTCTGTGCCGATGGCAATGGGATTAGCCTGTGGACAGATCGTGCTTTCTGTGGCTGTATTGGCGATACTGATTACAGCACCGCTGGGGGCAATCGGCATGGATGCAAGCTATCAGAAGCTGTTAGAGAAAGAATAGATTATTGGTTAAAGAATAACATGGCAGTAACGACAAAGGAGTGGTTCTCTACTTTATATTCGAGGCTGCCATGATATTTTTGTACGATTTTTTTGACATTTTTCAGTCCCCAGCCATGATGACGTTTATCCGGTTTGGAAGTTACGACCGGGATATTGCTGGTGCAGGGGTTCGTAACCTGTATCAGCAGGAATTGATGAATGCGGCGTATTGTAAGGCGAAGCGAGCTGTCAGGCTGTGGATGTCTGGTGAGCGCTTCCAGTGCATTATCGAGAAGATTTGAAAGAATCACGCAGAAATCATCAGAAGCGATGCCAGTATTAACAGGAAGCTCCACATTGGCTTCAAAGGAGATTCCTTTTTCCAAAGCGAGCTGTCTTTTGTGATTGATGATGGCATCTACGATATCAACACCTGTTGAAACGTAAGGGGTGCACTCCTGTATTTCGTGGGAAATCTGTGAGATATATTCCAGAATCTGCGTATCATGATTTTTTTCTGCCAGAAAGTAAATTGCTTGTAAATGGTTCTTCATATCGTGGTAAAGCGCTTCATTGGCATTATAAGTCTCCCGCAGGATTTTGCATTGGGCTTCCAGAGCCTGATTGGTCTGTATCAGTAACTTTTTATTTTTATTTTCTATCAATTGTATACCTACCTTTATAGATTGGATTGCCAGAAGGTCAACAGACATTCTTTGAGCGGACGCATACGAGCCTGGCTGACGGGCAGATGGATATCGCCGTTTAGGATGCATTCGTTGTTTTTCACACTTATGATCTGTGTCAGGTTTACGATGCAGCCTCTGTCGATCAGGAAAAAGGCATTATGATCCAGATCCTGATAGACTTGCTGAATGGTTTTGCGCTCCCTGTACACAGAATCGTTTGGCAGATTCGTCATAAAAAGGCTGTTCTTCCCTTCATGTGTAATATACATGATATTTTTGCAGGGGATGCGTTCCAGCCGGTTTTGATTCTGAATAATATAGGAGTCATTCTGCTGTATCTGTATGAGTTTCACAGCATCCAGAAAGGCGTGCCGTAGTTTATTCTCCAGATCGGACTTGGAGATATACCGGAAAATAGACAGTTCGTAAGCATCCAGGGCATATTCTGTATGAGAAGTTACAAAAATGACAAGAATGTCAGGAAGTAGCCTGCGGATAGCATCTGCGACTTCCATGCCGTTTATGGCAGGCATTTCGATATCCAGAATTACCAGATCATAATGTTGTCCATCTTCTATATCGTAGATCAGATTCTGACCATTGGAAAAAGTCTGAATTACGGAAAAATACTGGTTTTGTGCAGACCATTCAGAGATCAGAGTATTGATTTTATCCACAAAAGTCATTTCATCATCACATATTGCAATTCTAATCATCTTGTATAGCCTCCATAAGAATGATATCAAATGAGGGGCAAAATACCTTTTACACCTCATATCATAATATAACGTATCTTCCAGACTAGCACAACCGCATTTCGGGGACAAAGTACCCCGTTTCGAACCCACATCAATACAAAACAGAACAGGTATGGTAAGATAGCTGTAGAAACAGGAAAGGTATGATGGGATATGGTGAAACTGAACCGATATATTATAAGGCTGGCGAAAGAATTAAGCAGGAAAAGAGTTGCATGTGCGGCAATTTTCCATTTTCTGTATTATTTTGACTGGTTGTTTTTTTCCGGGATTTTCATAAAGCAAATTGTGTATTTTCTGGAGAATGGCTTTTCCTTTCAGGAGATTATGTGGTTCATTGCAGGAACAGTATGTGTTTTTTCACTGGTTGGCATGTTCAACAGCTGGTATGAGAACTGTGTGAAGCCGGAAACGGATATTGATATCTATCAGGGGCTTTATGAGAGGATATATGCCAAGGCGCAGAATGCTTCTCTTTCATGCTTCGAAGATACGAAGTTCTATGATAAGTATATGATGGCGCTGGAGGATGCAGATACAAGGCTGATTACTTCAATAGATAATATATGGTCGATTCTGATGGGAGCGGTGGCTGTTGTGGTATCGTGGGGGATGATGCTTCGCGTAGACAGGTGGATTCTGCTTTTTATGATAGCGCCTGTTATCGGGAATTTCGTATTTGCGACAGCACTGAATAAGATTAGTTATCAGATTTATGAAGATACGGTGGTGTATAAGAGAGTCGCTGACTATGTGAATCGAATGATCCATCTGGCAGATTATGCAAAGGACATCCGCTTGACGAATATCTTTCGTATCATGGAACGTAAACATAAGGCTTCTGTAGACAGTACCCTGCAGGTAATCGACAGTTATAAGAAAAAGAGCATTCTATATGGCTGGGCGTATCTGTTTCTGTCTTATACTTCTATCTTTGAAGGGGTATTGTTCTATGGAATCTATCGCACACTGGTGACGAAAAGCCTGACAATGGCACAGTTTACTGTATTGAGCAGCCTGATGGTCACGATATCGAGTATACTGATAGATTTTACAGAGGCATTGATCAGCAATTATAAAAATACCTTTTTCATTGCCAATCTGAAGGAATTTCTGGAATTTGAACCTGAACTGCCTGAGGACTGGGATGGAATCTTGCCAGAGGAAGAGATTCGCAGCATTGAGTTCAGAAATGTAAGCTTTGGTTACAAGGATTCCAGGATGATATTGAAGGATGTCAGTTTCCGAATCAATGCTGGGGAGACTTGTGCACTGGTAGGGTTTAATGGAGCAGGCAAGACGACTCTGGTGAAGCTGCTTTTGAGACTCTATGACCCAACGGAGGGAATGATTTTCGTCAATGACATTGATATCAGGAAGTATAATCTGGCAGCATATCGTAAGCTGTACGCCTGTGCCTTTCAGGATGGCAGGATATTTGCCAGATCTATCCGGGACAATGTGACGATGCAGAGAAGTGCGCCTGCTGATGAAGCGGTCATTGACAAAGCACTGCGGCTGGCAGGTATCGAGGATGCTGTGCAGCAGTTGGAAAAGGGCATTGATACGATACTGACGAAAGAATTTGCTGATGATGGTGTGGTTATGTCGGGAGGGCAGTATCAGAAGATACTGGCGGCGAGGGCGTTTGCATCTGACAGACAGGTGCTGGTATTTGATGAACCCTCCAGTGCACTTGACCCGATTGCGGAGCATCAGCTTTATGAAAGTATTGCAAAAGCCGGACAGAACAGAATATTGATATTTATTTCACATAGATTATCCTCCACGCAGTCTGCACAGAAAATCTATCTGCTGGATCAGGGCAGAATCGTTGAACGCGGAACACATCAGGAGCTGATGCAGCTAAAAGGCAGCTATGCGAAGATGTATGCAACACAGGCGAAGAACTATCAGGCAGCAGAGGAAGAGGACTGGCTAAGTGGCAGTATATTTACGTGGCACAGAAAGGGGGAAGTGCTGTGAAAGAATCAATCAGAAATCAGTGGTATATGGTGAAGTTCTGTATGGAGGCTTCTCCCTTGCATTTTCTGTATCATATCGTCATCTGTGTGGGGCTTGAGATATTTATTTTTCTGGAGCATACGGTATGGATCGGCTATAATCTGGACGCAGCAGAGCAGAACCGGAATTTTTCAAGAGTTCTTGTCATGACAGTAGGAATGGTGGTTTTGCTGGCTTTTCATCAATTATGCAGCTCCATCTATTTCTACTGGTCAACGACGAAGATCAAGCCGCTGTTGTATCAGAAGCTGCAGGCGCGCATTTATGAAAAAGCCAAAGCTGTGGACATTGCCTGCTATGATGACCCGCAGTATTATAATGAGTTTATATTGTCTACAACGCAGGCGAATCAGTGCATTGACCGTTTCTATGATGATAGCTACAGTGTGATTCGGTATGTCACCTGTCTGCTGATCGATTTTGTATATCTGAGTGTGAACAGTTGGGCGAGTCTGATCGTGGTGCTCATCTGCTTTTTATCCAAATTCTGGTCAAGCAGGGCATACTACAGATTAGTTACGAATAAGAAGCTGGATGCAAACATCAGTGAAAGAAAGCGCAAATATCAGCACAGAGTCTTTTATCTTCATGATTATGCGAAAGAATTGCGTATCAATAAGAAGATCGGCGATATGTTAATGCAGGATTTTCAGGATTGTAATGAGGAGCTTGCGCAGTTGAACCGGCATTATGGGCGCAGACTTGCCATCTATGGATTTATCAAGGATTATCTGTCAGGTAATTTCATCATATATGCGATCTATTTGCCGATATTGATATTCGTATATCAGGCTTATGGCGGTGTGACACTCAGCGGGATTGTAATATTGAATAACATGGTTCGGTATATGAGCAAGCGTGGCAATAAGCTGGCGGAGCTGGCTCCACAGTTGGAGATGAACAGCACATTCGTCGGTAAGATACGCTCTTTCCTGGGGTATCAGGTGAAGATAAAGGACGGAGAGGAAAGCATGCAGGAGGAATTTGAAGAACTCACGCTGGAGAATGTGTCTTTTGCCTATACACAGGGAGGCAGAGAGATTCTGCATGACATCAATATGCAGATCAGGAAAGGGCAGAAGATCGCAATTGTCGGGTATAACGGCGCTGGCAAATCGACCCTCGTAAAGCTGCTTTTGCGGCTCTATGATCCGACGGGCGGCGAGATTAGAAGGAATGGCAGGAATATTCAGGAGTTTCATCTAAAAGACTATCAGGGAGATTTTGGTACAGTTTTTCAGGATTATAAGATGTATGCAGCAACAATCAGGGAAAATGTGGTGATGGATGTGTGTGAACACTCTAAAGAAGAAACGTATCAGGTGGAAAAGGCATTGCACCGCGCCAGATTCGCAGTGGATGATTATAAATTGAAATACCAGATTGATACGCCACTGACCACAGAATTTGAAGCACAGGGTGTGAATCTGTCAGGGGGAGAAGGGCAGAAGGTTGCAATTGCGCGTTCCTTCTATCGTAATAAGGCGGTGATGATTATGGATGAGCCTTCAAGTGCTTTGGACCCTATGGCGGAGTATCAGTTGAATCAGGCGATTCACCAGATTGCAGAGGACAAGACCGTGATCTTTATCTCTCACAGACTTTCGACTACCAGAGATGCAGACTGCATTTATATGATGGAGAATGGAAGAATCATAGAACATGGAACTCATGAGAAATTGTTAAATTCAGGTGGAAAATACAGCAAAATGTGGAATGTGCAGGCAGGGAGATATGTTTAGGGCTCCCTGCTTGTTTATGATTTAGAGCAGTTCTGCATAATCTTCCGGTAAAAAGCGGTGATAAATGATATGACAGCCCTCATCCTTGAAGCAGTAGTAATAACGGTCAGTCGAATCAATGAAGTGAATGGCGGTATCAAATTCGCCGTCAGTGATATCCTCAATGATGCAATCACAGGGCTGCTTGTGGAATAGTTCAATAATTTGCGTCATGGTAGTGTCATGGTTGGACATCAGGGCAACTAATTGCAGGATGAAGTCATCGGGATCTTTATGCAGATGTACATATTCGGATGCCTGTTCTGATAACTGGAAGCAGAAGCGCTCCATGCGATGACTGACGTTGACTGCACCATAGTGTTCCTGCATAAAGGCTGGAAAATCAGCTAGAAGAGACTGCATTTCATCAGCATTGGAGGCATTCTTGAATATGTGTCTGAGGGAGCTTAGCGGAAAGTAGAAACGTATGCTTTCTTTACGGTAGCCAAGCTTAGCCTGCTCTTCCAGAATCAGGTCGGCAAGGATTTCTTCTAATAATTTATATTTTGTGTTTAGTGAAGTCATGAGGTGGAATCTCCTTTGGGGGAATAAATAATTTTAGGTATTTATGAAAGCCACGCAATTCTGTGTGAGGAATGGGGCGTTTCGCAATGGACTAAAAGATAGATTTTAAGGTAATTATACTATGAAATTGGGTGGTTGTTAAAAAAATTAGTTTGACTATTATTATTTTTTTATGTAAATAATAATATCATAATCTCAAAACCAAAAAGTTAAGACGATAAAAGAAAGAGAGCTGAATTATGTCTAAAATAAAAATAAAATACACATGTGCATTAGTATTGGCGAATGATTTGATCGGTGGGAAATGGAAACTAAGGATTTTGTGGCATATTGCCCATGGAGATAACAGGTTCTCGCTTTTAACAAAAGCTATACCTGATATTTCGCAAAAAGTACTTACTGTTCAATTAAAAGAGCTGGAAGAAAGTGGAATAATCACAAAAACAGTAGTCAATAATAACCCACCTAAAACAATTATATATGCTATTGCAAAAGAACAGTTGGAATTAATAGACATTGTTGAAAAGTTATGCGAGTATACGAAAAAGTATGCAAAAAACAAGTCGGTTGATGTGTCGGATTAGGCAGAAAAGCCTGAAGAATCTTTTTACGTTGGATGATAAAGTGAGAAGGTTCTTTTTTTATGATTATTATACTTACCAAAAAGTGCGTTATTGAAAATAATTCGTTTGTAGGATATTCTAATTCAAGTCAGTGGCAACTAACCGAAGAAAGGAGAATATATTTGAAGAATTATAAAAGTACAATTATTCTTGCATTGATTCTGATGTTTCTATCGATAGTATCTTTGTTTATAGGCGTATTGGAGGTTAGTCCCAAAGCTTTGTTTAGCGAAGATATGGAGACGATAAAAATATTTTTTATATCAAGACTGCCAAGACTTTTGGCAATTCTTTGCACTGGTACAGGAATGAGTGTTGCAGGACTGATCATGCAGCAGATTTGTATGAATAAATTTGTTTCGCCGACAACAGGTGCTACTATTTCGTCTGCGCAGTTTGGAATATTGATAGCACTTATATTTATGCCAGATTCAACGCTGTGGGGACGTACAGTATTTGCCTTCATATTTGCAGTAATAGGAACATGGATTTTTGTGGCATTTATTCAGAACATTCAGTTCAAGGATGTAGTTATGGTGCCTTTGGTAGGAATAATGTTTGGAAATGTGATAACAGGGCTGATGAATTTTCTTGCGTATAAGTACGAGATGACACAGGCATTATCAACATGGCTTGTGGGACATTTTTCTATGGTTCTGAGAGGCAGATACGAGATTATGTATCTTGTCGTTCCACTTGTAATATTAGCTTTTATTTATGCCAATCATTTTAATATTGTCGGAATGGGAAAGGATTTTTCAAAAAATCTGGGAGTTCATTATAATCTGATACTTTTTATGGGACTTACTGTTGCAGCTATGATAACAGCATCAGTAGTAGTGATTGTCGGTTCTATTTCCTATATAGGCCTTATTGTTCCGAATATTATAGTAATGTTTAAAGGAGACCGTATTCGTGGAACTTTGGTAGATACAGCACTGTTTGGCTCAGTCTTTGTACTGCTGTGTGACATAATTGCAAGAAGTGTGATCCGTCCATATGAACTGCCAATTGAATTGATAGTCGGAATTACAGGCAGCATTATTTTTATTGCAATGCTTTTATACCGGCTGAAAAATGGTAATAAAGCTATAGAAATCAGGAGGGGTGGCAATGAATCAGAAATGTGCAAAGCACAATCATAAAAAGCTTATTATTATATTGCTTCTGGTTATTCTGGTCTGTGTTTTGTACATGACAGTGGGAGTGAAATTCGGTAATCGGAAATTAGTAGAGTATTCAATGAAAATAAGAACGCCAAAACTAATAGCAATGATTATAACCGCATATGCGATTGGAAGTGCGGCAATAGTTTTTCAATCAATTATTAATAATACAATAGTTACGCCATGTCTGCTTGGAATGGACGCATTATATACAATGATACACACTATTCTTGTATTTATACTTGGGTCAGGAAGTGTATTGGTGGTTAATCCTGATTACTCGTTTATTATTGACTTGATAATTATGGGAATAATTGCAACGGTTATTTATAGTTTTCTTTTTAAAAAAACAAAAAATAATGTTTTGTATGTTCTTATGATAGGTACGGTAATGACAAGCCTGTTTTCAAGTGTACAGAGTACTATGACCAGAATTATGGATCCTAATGAGTATGACACACTTTTAACAACGCTTGTAGCAAGCTTTAGTAATGTAAATTCAGAAATTATGATTTTATCTGTTGCTGTACTCATAATTGTTGCATTTGCATTGAGAAAAGAACTCAGGATTCTTGATGTCATGACTTTGGGAAAGGATCAGGCAATTAATCTGGGGGTTAATTATGATGTGAGTATCCGCAGACTGTTGCTTGGAGTAACGCTATATATTGCAGTGGCAACAGCAATGGTAGGACCATTGGCATTTCTTGGACTGATTATTGCTAATCTTTCAAGACAGCTTCTTCAAACGTACAGACATACGCAGTTGATAAGCGGATCTGTATTATTTGGCATGGTTATCTTGATTGGCGGGCAGCTCATTGTAGAAAAAATATTTGTATATGCGGTTCCCGTCAGTGTGTTTATTACGTTATTTGGCGGAATTTATTTTTTGTATTTATTGCTTAGAAGGAGAGCTTGATGAAGGTACAGGGATTAAAAAAGAATTATGGCAAAAGTACGGTTGTAGACAATGTATCTTTTGAAATCCATAAAGGTATGGTTACATCATTTATAGGTCCTAATGGGGCAGGAAAGTCTACAGTTATGGGAATGATATCAAGACTGGTTGCAAAGGATCAAGGATTGATTTCATTTCATGGAAAAGAACTGGAAAAATGGAATAGTAAAGAACTGGCAAAGCATCTTGCAATCTTAACACAGAGTAATCAGATACAGATGAAGCTTACTGTAGAGGAACTGGTTACATTTGGACGTTTTCCTCATTGTGGAGGGCGTTTGTCAGGTGAAGATGAAGGAAAAATAAGTCAAGCCATTACTTATATGGAACTTGATGAGTTCAGAAATAGATTTATTGATGAATTATCAGGCGGACAGAGACAGCGTGCGTATATAGCAATGGTTATAGCACAGGATACAGAATATGTCCTTTTGGATGAGCCGACCAATAATCTTGACATATATCATGCAGCAAATCTGATGAAAATAGTAAGAAGATTGTGTGATGAACTGGGAAAAACAGTTATTATGGTACTCCATGAAATCAATTACGCAGCTTTTTATTCAGATTATATCTGTGCCTTCAAAGAGGGCAGGATAAAAAAATATGGAACAGTTAAGGAGGTGATTACGAAAGAGGTTATGTCGGAAATTTATCAGGTGGACTTTGAAATACTGAACATTCAAGGGAAACCATTATCAATTTATTATTAAAAAAGCGAGGAGACAAATAATGAAGAGAAAATTAGCACTTTTATTAGTGTCATTAATGGTAGCAGGACTTGCGGCGTGCGGACAGGTAAAGGAAGATAAAACAAAATTATCAGGTGATTCAGAGGTCAAGGCAGCAACAGAGCAGGCGCCGGAATCTGTAACAATTACAACATTAAATGGAAACAAGGAGAAAATAGAGATTACTGTTCCTTATAACCCACAGAGAATTGCCGTTCTTGATCTTGCAGCACTTGATATAATAGATAATCTTGGTCTTGGCGACAGAGTAGTCGGGACAGCAGGCACATCAATAGATTATCTATCTGCTTATGTCGAAAATAAGGATATAAAGAATCTCGGAACAATTAAAGAAGCAGATATGGAAGCAGTAATGGAATGTGAACCAGATGTTATTTTTATTGGAGGACGTTTATCAGCATCTTATGATGCGTTAAATGAAATTGCACCGGTTATTTATCTTTCAACAGATACACAGATTGGACTTGTGGAAAGTGTTACAAAGAATGCGGCAAGCATTGCCTCACTGTTTGGAATGGAGTCAGAGGTTGAGAAAAAGACTGCTGATTTTGCAAAACGTATTGAGGCATTACAGGCTGCAGCAGAAGGAAAAACAGCACTTGTCGGGATGACAACAAGCGGAAGCTTTAATCTTCTCGGTAATGATGGCAGATGCTCTATTATTGGTGTAGAAATTGGTTTTAATAATCTTACAGCTTCTAATTTAAAGGATACACAGACAAAAAATGTAGATAATAAGAATAATAATAGCCAATCAGGAAATGCCGGTTCACCACATGGCAATGAGTCATCTTTTGAAACAGTTGTAGCGGAAAATCCTGATTATATTTTTGTGATGGATCGTGACAGGGCGATAGGTACAGAAGGTGTGCAGATGGCACAGCAGATTATGGAAAACGAACTTGTAATGAGTACAGATGCCTATAAGAATGGAAATATTGTGTATCTTGAGCATCCTGACGTATGGTATACAGCAGAAGGCGGAATCAATGCACTAGATGTTATGCTTCAGGATTTAGAAAGTGCTCTTTTAAAATAATTTTTATTTGACTTTAAAAAAAACAACAATATAATATATGAATGAACGAGTAGCAGACTAGCGTAAATCCAGTTTAGCTGCTCGTTTTTGTGCACCTGCTGTCGCACATCATTAAAATATATAGTGCATTATAAAGTGTGTAGCTTATCAGCGTAAGTCCAGCTTATGAG
>CDYY01048916.1_pt1 | contig 17687 bp, 14 predicted proteins | sample 480691 | NCBI WGS metagenome assembly CDYY01 (sample SAMEA3182107, study PRJEB8094) | gut metagenome | biome: human; feature: gut; material: Stool; isolation source: human stools | place: Canada | collected 2013-02-25
CTCGTATTCCAGCCAAATTATCGATTTCTGATGATTTATTTAAAAGAGTTTTAAAAAAGTCAGCAAGTTCTTCATTGTCAATATACTCTATTTTTTCTTCAGGCTCAATAGCTTTTAAATCACTAATATTATAGATAAATTCTATGCGATCATTTCGTCTGATTGAAAAGTATCCATCCATAATAATTTTTTCTATATCTGAATTTCTATATCTATTTATAGTTCCACTATTTACAAATACTTTAATAGTATAATATGATTCATCGCCATATGAATCTTCGATATCAGAAATCATAAATTCAAATGGTCCATAACAATCCTGTGCATATCTCAAAAGAATCTGTTTATTAGGTCGATGCTTAATCCTGATAGTTCTTTTTGTTTTGTCGTTTATAAAATCCTCAATTGCATAATCAATATCTATAATTTCAACAACTTCATCCTTATCAAAATCATCTATTGCATTGAAAGGAATCTGATATTTATTACTATTATCAGTATAAGGTGCATACCCCGGATGTAAATCTCTATTAAAATCAATCTTGAATTGTAATAATCTATTTTTTATACTTTCTGTATCACTATCAGATATAACAGTAAGTGAAACTGTTCCACCATTTGGAAATTCTCCCCACCTATCTTCAATTCCTCTTAATTTGCCATCTTCCATAATCTCGTATTGAGGACGGATAAAACTCTTATTACCAAATGCTCCCAAAAAATATCTATACATCTTTTGTCCCTCCAAATTAATTATCTTATTTACATTCCAACACTCACTCAATGAATTTTCGTAATTATACACCCCTATTAAATAGGCTTTTCAATGATATAATTTTATCTAAATTTTACCACATTTAGCTTAATTACTCCATTGATTTTTACAAATATCCAAGAAAAAGAGTGGTAAATATTACCACCCAAATTCTTTATTCACACACAATTTCTTTCAATATCATCTCCTCCGCACAAACCCGGATATTATTCATTCTCCTAACCCATGCCATCTGATCCTGCATCTTCAATTCTTCTGTCACGCCTTGCCTTTCTTTCATCTGCTCCACCAGTCTGTCCATCATCTGATTACACTCCTCATCAATCAGATACAAATGCTCATTTAACTTTCCAGCAAATATCAACTCCAGATATAATCCTTTCCGATGCTCTTGCAAATATTCCTTTCTTGTAAATCGTAACTTTCCATACATCTTTTTTCTCTATTTTCATGCAAATTAAAAAAGGTACAGCATAAATTAATCTAATGTATTTTACACCAGATTGTTTTATCCTGTACCTTCTGTTATAGTGAAAGGACACATACCATGTTCCCCGCTGTTCGTCTTTGTACGCCGCCATAATCTCACTCCTTTCCTAATTAGCCTGTGCCATAAAATTTTTCTTCATAGTATTTTCTGCTCACTCGTCCGGCGATTGTGATAAAACCTTTTGCTTCCAGTTCTTCGTTCATCTGCCGCACCAGCTTATAAGCAAATGGTTTGGAAATGCCTAAGTCCTGCGCCACTTCTCCGGCTGTTACAAATAAATCATTTTTCAAATACACGTCCTCTTTTTGGATTTTTAACTTTTTTGTTAAGTTCTGCATTTTCAGTATACTTAACATTTCTGCTATTGTTAATAGCTTTTTTGTTAGGTTTATCTTTTTTGTTAAATTTAGCATTTCTGATAAGTTTTTGTTGCCGTATTATTTTAGGTATGCTACAATGTAGGAAACGGGATAACTATTTTCACAGGAGGGCTTTATGGAATACACGATACGAGAAATGACGGTAATGGAATATCCTCTATTGAATAAATTTCTATACGAAGCTATTTTTATTCCAGACGGTATAAAGCCCCCACCGAAAAATATTATCGCTTCTCCCGAATTACAAATTTATGTTGACCGCTTCGGGGCATCAAAAGCTGATTTCGCATTAGTCGCAGAAGTTGAACAAAAAATCGTTGGTGCTGTCTGGGTACGCATTATACACGATTACGGACATATTGATGATGAAACGCCCTCTCTTGCCATCTCTCTATACAAAGAATACCGGGGACAGGGGATAGGAACCGATATGATGAAAGAAATGCTATCTTTGTTGAAAACACATGGTTATAAACGTGTTTCACTTTCTGTTCAAAAGGCTAATTATGCGGCTGAAATGTATCGAAAAATAGGCTTTGATATTATACGGGAAAACAGAGAAGAATGGATTATGGTGTGTAATTTGTAAATTTTAAGGAAAGGACACAGAATTATGACACTGGGAGAACGAATTAAGAAAATCCGCACATTTCGGGGATTAACACAACGGGAACTAGGATTGAAGCTGGGATATGAGGAGCGCAACGCTGATGTTCGTGTAGCACAATATGAATCCGGCTATCGTGTTCCCAAAAAAGATACTCTCATGGAAATTGCCAAAATTTTGAATGTCAACTATATCAATTTTATTACCGAAGCCCCCGGCTGCGCCGAGGACATTATGCAGACTTTTTTCTGGCTTGACGAGGGCAACCGCAATACCTTTCATCTGTTCCAGCTTGTCCGCAATACCGGCAAGTGCAATTCCTTCGATGATAAGTCTGTCCGATATAATGATACTGATGAATGGCCCGCTCATGCCCCTGTCGCTATGTGGATTGATTACGGTCTTGTAAATGAATTTCTACGTGAATGGTGTCTGCGGAAAGAACAGCTAAAAAGCGGAGAAATTTCAGAGGACGAATATTTTGAATGGAAAATCAACTGGCCTGCTTCCAGTAGTAGCGTTGATGAAAAGGGAAATGACAAGAAAAATAACAGTTATCAGTGGAGAAATCAATAATGGATAAATTACAATACGACAGTTTTTATAAATTTATCGTTTCAGTTGGTATTGTTTTAATTGTTGCGCCATTATTTTGCTTGCATTATTTAGTTTCTGGTTCATATGATATTATCATGACACAAGAAGAAGCAAACAATTTATCAGAAATTTCTTCTGACTTTTTAAGTATCAAAATACAATACGTTCAAAATATATTTAAATACTTACCCATCATTTGTATTGTTTTTATTATTATTGGTGTAATTTTTACTTTCTGGGGATGTTTAAAATGGCTTCAAATACAAAAAACTTTAGATCAAATAACTAAATTGGATTTAGAAGAAAAAGAATTGCATATTCAAAGTATGTCTGCTCAAGAAATTGCTGAAAAGGTCATAAATGAAGACATTGAGAACCATGAAAACTCAAACTCTGATTCTCAAATAACTCCTTCTAATTCAACAGCTTCCTCTCGAATCAGAAAAGCTTTTGAAATAGAAGATGCCTGCTATAGTTATCTGAAGAATAAACTCAAACGCAAGTATAATGTCCATCAAAATGTCAAAGTTGGTAATTGCGATTATGATATTATTGCATCTTCAAAATATAATAACATTGATTTATTATATGAAATCAAATACTGGAATAATCCTGTTTCAAAGGCTACACTTGCCCGACTAGTTAATCAAATTGAAAAGCGTGGTATTTCATACGAAAATACTGCTCACAGAAATTTTCGTTTTATTATCTTAATTATATCTCAAGAAGATTGCTTTTCAGAGACTACGGATTATTTAAACAACCTAATTTCGCATAAAAATCTATCGTTTATCTCTATTGAGTCTATGAAAGAAGAACAACTATTCTCTGAATAGGTATCAAAAAGGTATCACAACACATACTAAGAGCCAGGAAGTCCGCTGTTTATGCGGCTTCCCGGCTCTCTATTTACTACTCAAACTCAATCGTTCCCGGTGGCTTACTAGTCAGGTCATAGAATACCCTATTAACCCCACGCACCTCGTTTATAATTCTACTCATAACTGTCTGGAGTACCTCAAATGGTATCTCGGCACTTTCGGCTGTCATAAAATCAATTGTATTGACTGCACGAAGTGCAACTGCGTAGTCATAAGTTCTTTCATCACCCATAACACCAACTGAACGCATATTAGTGAGGGCTGCAAAGTACTGGTTTGGCATCCAGGCTGGTGCCTTGCCATTTTCTTTCTTATAGGCTTCTACTGCCTTATCTACTTCTTCACGGTAGATGTAATCGGCATCCTGTACGATACGAACCTTGTCGCCTGTTACTTCGCCGATAATTCTTATTCCAAGTCCTGGACCTGGGAATGGCTGACGGAACACAAGATGTTCTGGTATGCCAAGTTCAAGACCAGCCTTACGTACTTCATCCTTGAATAAATCACGGAGTGGCTCAATAATCTCCTTGAAATCAACGAAATCTGGAAGACCACCTACATTGTGATGTGACTTGATTACCGCTGATTCACCGCCAAGTCCACTCTCTACAACGTCTGGATATATAGTTCCCTGTGCAAGGAAGTCAACTGCACCAATCTTCTTGGCTTCTTCCTCAAACACACGGATGAACTCTTCACCGATTATCTTTCTCTTAGCCTCTGGTTCAGTAACACCTGCAAGCTTAGAGTAATATCTTTCCTGTGCATTTACCCTTATAAAGTTAAGGTCAAACTGTCCTTCTGGACCGAATACACTTTCAACCTCATCGCCCTCGTTCTTACGAAGAAGACCATGATCTACGAATACGCATGTAAGCTGCTTTCCAATAGCTCTTGAAAGAAGACCAGCTGCCACTGATGAATCAACTCCACCAGAAAGTGCAAGTAATACCTTACCATCGCCAACCTTTTCACGTATTTCCTTAATAGTATTCTCTACAAATGCATCCATTTTCCAGGTTCCAGCACATCCGCATACTCCACGCACAAAGTTGTGAAGCATCTTAGTACCTTCCTGTGTATGAAGAACTTCTGGATGGAACTGGATTGCATAGAGGTTCTTTTCTGAACACTCTGCTGCTGCCACTGGACAGTCTGCTGTATGTGCAATTATCTTAAATCCTGGAGCAACCTGTGAAATGTAGTCAAAATGGCTCATCCACACGATAGTCTTTTCTGAAACATCTCCAAATAAAGCACTGCTCTTATCAACAAATGTCTCTGTCTTTCCATACTCTCTTACTGGAGCTTTCTCAACCTTGCCGCCAAGAACGTGCTGCATAAGCTGAGCACCATAACATAATCCAAGCACTGGAACACCAAGTTCAAAAAGCTCTTTAGTACAAGTAGGTGAACCTTCTTCATAGCAGCTATTCGGACCACCTGTAAGGATAATTCCTTTAGGGTTCATCGCCTTAATCTGCTCAAGAGGTGTTTTGTAAGAATATATCTCACAATATACGTTACATTCACGGACACGACGTGCAACTAACTGGTTGTACTGTCCGCCAAAGTCAATAACTATAACCTTTTCCTGATTCATATTGTCCCTTTCCTAATCATAAGTTTGCGTTGAAGATATATTTTATATGCATTTCTATACTTTAATCAGCCAATCATAAAAAATATCCAGACACAATATGCATATATAAATAATATTATGTAGGGGTCAAAAGCCCCGACTTTGATACCTACGGATTGTTCCGTGCTATGCACTCCCACAATCCTACCCAATATTCACATATCGTGAGATTATCATCCCACTTTTATGCTCATATCGGGGGCGTGTCACAATGTCTAAACCCACCTATGAGCGAGCCCATGTGGGTTTAGACCTTGTGCCCCTGGTATCATAATATACATATATATAACATATACATATATAATATATACATATAACACACACATATATTAATTAGATATTTTACATAACAATTTTTTATATCAATTTACAGCTTTTATTGTTTTATATTTCTTTCTATTGCTTTTAAAGTATATATCAGTATATATAACACATCTACAACTCATATATACATTTATTATAGTAAACAAGCGGTATAATGACAAGCATATTCTTCAATCTTTATTACAATCCCATACAACACAACCTCCTATTATTAATCTGTTGTATGCTTATACCGCTTAATTTCAGATTTATACAGCTTTATATTTCCATAAGGAACTCGTCTACATATTTCCTCATATTGTCAAATTCTGCATTAACCTCAGGTACATCAGACTTAAAATCCAGCAGTTTATATACATAACCTTGTTCCTTGGCCTGTCTATAACTTTCTTTATACACAAGTTCAAAAAGCAGTGATATATGCCCTACTATATGGTCAACTGCACTCCTTCTTACACTTTTAAGTACTGTTTCCTTCTTATAAAAGCTCTCAAGTACCTCTTTGGTTATAATTCCATTCTTAAGCTCCTCTGTTGTTACATCATATATAATCTCCATAGGAATATCTGCATTTACCTTAAATATGTCAACCTTATCTGCATCACGCAGTATATCACAAAACATACGCTGTCTTTCGGTGAGGTCTTCTTTTACACGATACTTATTATGCTGTCTTATTGCCATTTCAAGAAGTCCTGTATCTTTATTGTGGTGCTCATTATTTTTTATTATCTGCTCAGCTTCTTCATTCCCTGAACGTGCAAGCTCACATTCTTCATAATACCCTTCTGCAAACTTCCTTATAAGACCTTCCTTAAGCAGCAGATCTGCCCCGAATTCTGCATGGTCTACTGACTGGACATCATTAAATGTACCGAAACGCCTTATCTGCTCAAATCTTCCTATATCGTGTAACATTCCAAGAAGCCATGCAATATCTACATCCGGTTCACTTAAGCCTAATGATTCTGCAATTCTTTGACACAGTCCTGCTACTCTGTAGGTATGATCTATCTTAAGCTTTATCTTTTCATCTGATGGGTCATAATTTCTTACATACTCTGCAAATGCATTGATAACATTTTTCCTGTTAATAACTGGTTTGTTAATACTTTCCACAACATCAATAAGTCCATTAAGGTCATCACATACCATATATGTAAGCTTCCTGATATCATCATCTATTGCTATTGTATCAGGAATATGAACAACTCTCATATCTGCCGCATATCCAGCCTTAATGCCATTAATGCTGTCCTCAACTACTACTGCCTCTGACGGATTTACGCCTATTGCCTTAGCCGCACGAAGGAATATATCTGGTTCTGGCTTTCCATGTTCGACTTCATCTCCATATACAACCGCATCAAGATAATCCCACACTCCTATTTCATGAAGTGTTTTCTCAGCACTTTCACGCCTTGTTGATGTAGCAACTGCACACTTTAATCCATTATTTCTTATATATTCAAATATGTCCTTTACACCCTTTTTAACAGGAATACCTTCTGTTTCCCTTATCTTGTATACATGCTGTGTTCTAAGCTCCTTCGCTTCCCAATAATCTATCACACCCTTGTAATAATCATCAAAGAACTTGCAGCAAAGCTCTGCCGGAGCACCCTTAAAGCTGTCTATAAGCCACATTGGCATATCCACTCCAAGCTGCCCTGCCGCCCATAGCCAGCCCTCATTAGACTGTCTTTCTGAATCTATAAGAACGCCATCCATATCAAATATAATGCCTGATACCATTTTTCTTCTCCTAGCAATCAAATGTCGTATTTTTACACTTTATATTATTCAAAATAACTATAAAAGATATGTTTTATAATTTATAACACTGACCAGCACCTGCAATTTTCAAATTTGCAAATTTAGAGACTTTAAACATCTTCTATCATTGAACTTTCATCCACAATGCCGTCATCTGCACCATCCTTATAAATACTTCTTAACATACTGTCCCGTATAAGACTTCTTAACCTTGGCAACCTCTTCTGGTGTACCCTTTGCAATAACTGTACCACCTCTGTCGCCGCCTTCTGGTCCCATATCTATAATATAATCGGCTGTTTTGATAACATCAAGATTATGCTCAATAACAACAACAGTGTTACCGCCCTCCGCAAGCTTATGAAGTATATCAACAAGCTTGTGGACATCTGCAAAATGAAGTCCTGTTGTAGGCTCATCAAGAATGTATATAGTCTTTCCTGTACTTCTTTTTGAAAGTTCTGTAGCAAGCTTTATTCTCTGTGCCTCTCCACCTGAAAGCTCTGTAGATGGCTGTCCTAACTTAATGTATGAAAGTCCAACGTCATTAAGAGTTTCTATTTTTCTTCTGACTGATGGCACATTTTCAAAGAAATCAACTGCATCCTCAACTGTCATATCAAGCACATCATATATGCTCTTTCCCTTATACTTAACTTCAAGTGTTTCCCTGTTATAACGCTTTCCGTCACACACTTCACAAGGAACATATACATCAGGCAGGAAATGCATCTCTATCTTGATAATACCATCTCCGGAACAAGCCTCACAACGTCCTCCCTTTACATTAAAGCTGAAACGTCCTTTGTTATAACCTCTTTCCTTAGCATCTGTTGTTGAAGCAAAAAGATCCCTTATCATATCAAATACGCCCGTATATGTCGCAGGATTAGAACGTGGAGTTCTTCCTATTGGCGACTGGTCAATATCTATAACCTTATCAAGCTGCTCGATTCCTGTAATATCATCATGGTCACCAGCGATACATCTTGCACGGTTTAAAGACTTAGCAAGGTGCTTATACAGAATTTCATTCACTAGGGAACTCTTTCCTGAACCCGATACACCTGTTACACATGTAAATACTCCAAGTGGTATATCAACATCAATATTTTTAAGATTATTCTCCCTTGCACCCTTAACAGTTATCCAGCCTGTCGGCTTTCTTCTCTTCGCCGGCACTGGGATCTTGATTCTTCCGCTAAGATATGCACCTGTAAGCGAATCCTTGCATGCCATAATATCAGCTGCTGTTCCTGTCGCAACGACTTCTCCACCATTACGTCCGGCACCCGGTCCTATATCAACAATATAATCTGCGGCACGCATAGTATCTTCATCGTGTTCAACCACAATAACTGAGTTACCAAGGTCACGCAAATGTATAAGTGTCCCAAGCAGCTTGTCATTATCTCTCTGATGAAGTCCGATACTTGGCTCATCAAGTATATAAGCCACACCAACAAGTCCTGAACCTATCTGTGTCGCAAGTCTTATTCTCTGTGCCTCTCCTCCTGAAAGCGTACCTGTAGCTCTTGATAATGAAAGATAATCAAGTCCTACATCCATAAGAAACTGTATTCTTGCCTTAATCTCCTTAAGTATCTCTGCACCGATAAACTTCTGTCTGTCTGTAAGCTCAAGCTCATCTAAGAACTTCTTTAACTTAACAATAGACATATCCGTAATCTGATATATATTCTTATCTGCTATCGTAACAGCAAGAGATGATGGCTTTAATCTCTGTCCGTGGCAGGACTTACAAGGTCTTATGCGCATGAATTCCTCATACTGCTGCTTTGCACTGTCTGAGTAAGTTTCCCTGTATCTTTTCTCCATATTATGGATAAGGCCTTCAAATGCTATATCGTATTCTCCAACGCCTCTCTGGCCTTTGTAATGCACTTTAACACTCCTGCCATTAGTACCATTTATAATCATATCCTTAATATCATCCGGATAATCCTTAAATGGTGTTGATAAACTGAAGTTATATTCCTTTGCAAGTGCACTCATAATAGCCCTTGAAAAGCTGCCCTCATCCTTTACAGACTGCCATCCCATACCAACTATAGCTCCCTCATCGATGCTTAATGAATCATCTGGTATAAGAAGCTCTGCATCAAAATTCATTGTATAACCAAGTCCGTAACAATCAGGACACGCACCAAATGGATTGTTGAACGAAAAGCTTCTTGGCTCTATCTCATCTATGCTTATGCCACAATCCGGACACGAAAAGCTCTGTGAAAAGTTAATCGGCTCACCATCTATAACATCAACTGTCATAAGTCCCTCTGCAAGCTTAAGTGCTGTTTCTATTGAGTCTGTAAGTCTTTTGTTAATTCCATCTTTAACTACAAGACGGTCAACAACAATTTCTATATTATGCTTCTTGTTCTTATCAAGATTTATCTCATCTGTAAGCTCATACATATTGCCATCAGCAATAACTCTTACATAGCCACTCTTTTTAGCCTGTTCAAAAAGCTTCTTATGTTCACCTTTTCTTCCTCTTACAACTGGAGCTAATATCTGTATCTTTGTTCTTTCTGGAAGCTCCATAATAGTATCAACCATCTGGTCTACAGTCTGCTTGTTGATTACTTTGCCACACTTTGGACAATGTGGTGTACCTATTCTTGCATATAATAATCTGAAATAATCATATATCTCTGTAACAGTTCCAACTGTTGAACGTGGATTTCTGTTAGTTGACTTCTGGTCTATGGAAATAGCTGGTGAAAGTCCTTCTATGCTCTCTACCGCCGGCTTTTCCATCTGTCCTAAGAATTGCCTTGCATATGAAGATAATGACTCCATATATCTTCTCTGGCCTTCTGCATATATAGTGTCAAAGGCAAGACTTGACTTACCAGAACCAGACAGACCTGTAAGTACTACAAGACTGTCCCTTGGTATATCTACATCAATATTTTTAAGATTATGCTCACTTGCACCTCTTATTCTTATATAATTCCTGTAATCGCCTTTTTCCATATTCTATTTTCTCCGTTATTTCTTCTTTCTTAATCCTTAATCATCTCAGGTACATAAAGCTTTTTCCGTAATCAGCAACTGCTTTTTATAATTCTGACTGCGTAATATTGCTTTTGAACTTATAGCCTCACCTGGTATAATAGCTATTAATTCTATCTGCCTGACTTCTTATCCTCATAAATATACTTATTAATCTCGATCATCTTATCACGAAGCATAGCCGCCTGTTCAAAGTCAAGCTCTGCTGCAGCCTTACGCATATTTTTCTCAATCTGCTTCTTAACCTTTTCAAGATCTTTAATGCTCATAGATTCATAATCTACATCAAGCCTTCCATTTGAATTATCTGCTTCTGCTGCCTTAGATATACTTATAAGATCTCTTACTGCCTTCTTTATAGTCTGAGGGGTTATTCCGTGTACCTCATTGTACTCCTGCTGTATCTTTCTACGTCTTTCCGTCTCAGATATAGCCTTTTCCATAGACTCTGTTATAGTATCTGCATACATAATAACGTGTCCCTCTGCATTTCTGGCAGCTCGTCCTATCGTCTGGATAAGTGAAGTCTCTGTTCTTAAGAAGCCCTCTTTATCAGCATCAAGAATAGCCACAAGACTTATCTCTGGAATATCAAGTCCCTCTCTAAGCAGATTGATACCAACAAGCACATCGAATCCGTCAAGTCGCATATCCCTTATAATCTTCTGTCGCTCTAGTGTATCAATATCCGCATGAAGATACTTGACTCTTATGCCGACTTCCTTAAGATAATCTGTAAGATCCTCTGCCATTCGCTTGGTAAGTGTAGTTACAAGTATCTTGTTCTTTTTCTCAACTTCCTTATTAATCTCACTTATAAGATCATCTATCTGACCCTCTATTGGTCTTACTGTTATCTCAGGATCAAGAAGTCCTGTAGGTCTTATAATCTGTTCTGCCCTCATAAGCTCATGTTCTTCCTCATACCTGCTAGGTGTAGCAGATACAAAAAGCATCTGTGATATCTTGCTCTCAAACTCCTGAAAATTAAGCGGTCTGTTATCCTTCGCTGATGGAAGCCTGAAGCCATAATCAACAAGTGTCGTCTTTCTTGCCTGATCGCCTGCATACATTCCCCTTATCTGTGGAATAGTTATATGTGATTCATCAACAATTATCATAAAATCATCTGGAAAATAATCCATAAGCGTATATGGCGGACACCCTGCCGGAAGCCCTGCTAAATGTCTTGAATAATTCTCAATACCTGAACAGAAGCCTGTTTCCTGCATCATCTCTATATCAAAGTTCGTTCGTTCTTCTATTCTCTGTGCCTCAAGAAGCTTATCCTCACTCTTAAAATACTCTATTCTCTCTGCAAGTTCTTTCTTTATATTATCAATCGCCTTTTCCATCTTCTCTTTTTCAACAACATAATGTGAATTAGGAAATATAGCAACATGGTCAAGGTTACACCTAACCTCACCAGTAAGAGAATCAATCTCGCTTATCCTGTCTATCTCATCTCCAAAGAACTCGACCCTCACAGCATCTCCACTGGAAGCTGACGGATATATCTCTACAACATCTCCCCTTACCCTGAATGTTCCTCTTTTAAAATCCTGGTCATTACGCATATACTGTATATCTATAAGCTTTCTTATCATCTCATCTCTGTCTTTTTCCATACCTGGACGAAGTGATATAACCATATTCTTATAATCAATAGGTGCACCTAATCCATATATACATGAAACTGAAGCAACTATGATTACATCATTTCTTTCAGACAGTGCCGCTGTTGCTGAATGTCTTAACTTATCTATCTCGTCATTAATCGAAGAATCCTTGGCTATATAAGTATCGCTCTGTGGCACATAAGCCTCCGGCTGATAATAATCATAATAAGAAACAAAATACTCTACTGCATTCTCAGGAAAGAACTCTTTCATCTCAGAGTACAGCTGTGCTGCTAATGTTTTATTATGACTGATTATAAGAGTAGGCTTCTGTACATGCTGGATAATGTTTGCCATAGTAAATGTCTTACCAGAGCCTGTAACTCCAACTAAAGTTTCAAACTGATTACCTTCATTAAATCCTTCTACAAGTTCCTCTATAGCCTGGGGCTGGTCGCCTGTTGGCTCATATGGGGCATGTAACTTAAACTCCATAATGCCATCTCCTTCCTGAAATAAGATTCCCACAAAATATTTCTAAAAAAAGACAAAGTCAATATTTCATAGTATGCACTTACATGCTTAATTCTACTACAAAAAATAGACTTTGTCTATCTAATACAGAACATCTGTTCCTATTTTATTAGTGGATAATCCATTAACATTCCTTTTATAAACAGAACATTTATCTGCACCTGTTATTATATTTCGTTTTCATTCAGTATCATGCAAGGCCTGAATACTACTAACAATATTAATAATAATACAGCTTAATTCATAACTGCCTTCAGGCTGTCTATAGCTGCGTTAAACTGTGTATCCTCATCAGCATTCTTATCAAATTCCACAACAACATCCGGGGTAACACCATTTCCATGTATATCCTGTCCCTTTGGTGTAAAATACTTGGCTATTGTAAACTTAATTGCACTTCCATCGGTAAGCGGCTTTAGTGTCTGTACAATACCCTTTCCATATGTCTGTGTTCCAACTATGATACCTTTTTCGTAATCCTGTATAGCACCTGCAAATATTTCTGAAGCACTCGCACTATTTCCATTGACAAGTACTGCAAGTGGAATATCCAGTTCTTCATTATCACTATCGCTGTATTCTTTTCTATTCCCTGCCTTATCTTCTGTATACACAATAAGACCATTTGGAAGTATATATTTAAGCATAGTAACTACAGTTGTAAGCAAGCCTCCTGGATTATTTCTTATATCTATAACTATCCCTTTAGCTCCCTGCGCCTTAAGGTCTTCAATAGCTGCCTTAAACTGTTTTGCCGTAACACTTTCAAACTGTGAAATTGCTATATATCCTATGGAATCATCTGTCATTGCATAGTTTACAGTCTGGATTTCAACTTCGTCCCTTACTACTGTGTAATCACAAGTAACCCCTTCTCTTACAATACCAAGTCTGACTGTTGTACCTTTCTCACCTTTGACAAGTGCAACTGCCGAGGACAGATCCATATCAGTAACATCTGTATCATCTACTTTGACTATCCTGTCTCCAGTTCTTAATCCAGCCTTATATCCTGCACCATTATCATATACATCTACAAGCAGGATTCCGCCTTCTTCACTTAACTGACAGACCGATCCTATTCCGTAAAATGTACCATTTGTAGTTTCCTTAAGTTTATTATACTCATCAGCTGTATAATAAACAGTATATTTATCTCCATAAGAACTAAGATAAGCTTTATATATGTTATTCTTGGCCTTTTCCTCATCAACTTCGTCAAAATAGAAAGAATCCAGGACAGAATCTATAGCATTCAGCTTAGCCTCAACCTCACTTCCTATTCCACTTCCATCTGTAACTGCATCTGACTGGATATATACATCACCATTAACACCTATATGAATATATCCCTTCTGTATACACACACCAGCCACACTTACAACAATTATAACCATTACAAGAAATGCAGCTACTATACCAAGCAGCAATCCATTCTTAAAATAATGAGACTTTTCTCTTTTTTTCTCATACTTTGCTGCTTGTTTAAATATGTTATCTTCATTTCCTGCTATCTGTTCTTTTGTATGGATTGATATATCATCTTCCTTATTATCCATAACAACCTCCATTCTTGAGTGTGAAAAATCTTATTTTTCACACTGACCTCCATTGTCATATAAATACCGAAACAAGTATCAAATATCATCATAAAAATAATTTCATATCATAATATTGACATCTTATGATGTAAGTGTCGAAATGAATTTTAACACTCACATCGCTTTATTATACTACAAAAACATTTTCAGATATATTAATATTTATAATAATATGTGAAATTTTTATGATAATTTACTGTTTATGTGCCATACACACTATAACTATCCCACTCTCCCTGCTTTTGTTTTTACTTTATTCTTATACATGGACTCATCGGCTCTCTTTACTACTTCCAGCACATCTCTTCCGTATCCCTTAGCCATTCCTACTGCACTCGTAATCTTTAAGTTACTTCCTGCATTGGCCTTTTAAATCATGTCTGCTACCGATATTGATATTTCTTTTCCTTCATCCTCACCAGGATTATCTATTATCATAATGAATTCATCCCCACCAATTCTATATACACGCCTTCTGTCATCTGAAAATGAATAAAGCACGGATGATAATCTTTCAATCGCTTTATCTCCATATTCATGACCATATGTATCATTAATCATCTTAAGATTATTCATATCCCAGAAAATAACTCTTATATTATCTATATAAGGATAATATGCTAAAACCATTTCCTCATACTTATTCTTGTTAAATACCTTTGTTCTTGAATCTGTCTCCTTCATATATGTAAGCTGAGCTATCCTTGCGGCATCCTCACTTCCACCAACAACTATATCCTGAAGTATAAATGTAATAACCAAAAGAATCATGCATCTTGGTATCACACCAAAAACAATAACAACGAACAATGGATTCGAATTAAATACATATCCGGTTCCACTTTCTAATACATTAATATACCAGTCTCTTTTATGACTTCCCTCAAACAATATATTAAGATCACAGATTCCATAATAAAATCCCAGTGTCATACTTAAAAATACCGAAACTGAATTAATAAATGATGTAAACCATAATATCTTTTTCTGTCTGTAATGAGCTGCAAATAATAATGGAATGACATACAAAAGTACTGCATGATATGACAAAAGAGCACACATTACCCCTGTTGCAGTACATATTAACGTCAGACCTATATATTTATAACATTCTTTTGATACATCTTCTTTCATAATCATGAACACAATCGGAATCAATAATATTATAGAAATAATAACTGCAACAGTTATCGTCCTTCTGTCTATTTCAAATATTCCTATTGTATTCAATGCCCATACTATAAGCTCTACGGCTATTAACATAACAACACCGTTTAATGTATATTTATTAGACTTCTCTTCCTGATATTTAAGTTCTTTATCATATTGTTTCTTAAAATCACTCATTCTTTCTCCCCCGAAATATCCCCTCTGATTCCATAAACGTGCTTTTTATTCTATCACTATTTCATATAAACTTCCAGTAAAAAATCTATACATTTTTTATATTTATTTTTTTGCACATTTCACAAAAAAAGTCAAAAAGCTCTTATTTTTAATGTATTTATGTGAACAACTGTTATTTATTTTCATCCAGCTGTCTTACATATATATCCATATCATCAATATCCTTTGCATACAGCTTAAACTTCATTTTATTTATAAAATTAATTGATGGAATATTATCTTTATGTATACATGCATACAACCTGTCAATATAAAGATATTCTCTTGCATATTCAACAATCTTACTGCACACCTCATATGCTATTCCTCGTCTCTGGTATTTTCTCCCGACAAGATATCCCAGTTCCTGACAGTTTACACCATCTATGCTCCTGTTTTCTATCCCCATACGTCCAACAAGTTCCCCTGTTTTTTTATCAAATACAAGCCACAGACCATAATCAAAGAAACCATACATATTAGAAATATATGCTGATAAAAACTCTTTCTCACGCTCTGCTTCATACAATGGCTCTATAAAAGAACAATCTGACAATGTATCATATAATCTGTATAATTCCTCAAGATCATTTTCACATTCTTCCCTGACTATGTAATTATCCGTCTCTAAAATACAGGCTGGCGTATGTGTTTTTCTAGCATATATATGTTCACAATACATATATGTTATATCTTCATAATCATATACAACATACGCTGCACTTCCTCTATATTCTTTTCCAACCCCCACATCTTCACATATATCTTTTCCAATTGTTATGCTATGTTTTAATCCATCACTTATAATTATATCTTTATCATGCTGATATCCATCCAGACTGTTAAATATAGTTTTATGCTTTTTTAACATGCCTGCGTTTATTGTACTTTTTATATCTTCATAATCGCTTCTTTTATCTGAAATTATCACATATACATTTTGGAGTCCTGATTCGTATTTCACACTTATCCAATCCTTATTCCTGTCTATTGTAATGAAAATGGCTGATTTTAGTACATGTCTCTATCTTTTATAACTTTCATATCTATCTATATTCTTTATAATTTTACGTCAGCCATTCACTTTAATAATATACATATCCTCTTATACTTTATCAATATATATTTTCATATATAATTTTACTATCCACAATGCATTTTATTAATATGCATTTCATACAATCTATAAAGCAAACTTGCATTTTCATTCATTTTATGAATATACATTTTCATTGACTTTTATCTTCACCACCCTTAATATATACAGTGATGTATTTATAATGAAGTTTAGTGTAAAAAATAAGATTTTTCACACGCAAGATTTGTGCTTCGCACAAACTTGAGATGCGCTAAAAAGCAGCGCAAGAATGGAGGTTTATTATGGCAGATCAGAATCCTATTGTAACATTTACAATGGAAAATGGCGACACTATGAAAGCTGAGCTTTATCCAGAAGTTGCGCCTAATACAGTTAATAACTTTATAAGTCTTGTTAAAAAAGGCTTCTATGATGGACTTATATTCCACAGAATCATCTCAGGCTTCATGATTCAGGGTGGAGATCCAGACGGTACCGGCATGGGTGGTCCTGGCTACTCTATCAAGGGAGAATTCAGCTATAATGGTGTTGATAATAATCTTAAGCACTCAAGAGGCGTTCTTTCTATGGCACGTGCCCAGCATCCTGATTCAGCTGGCTCACAGTTCTTTATCATGCATGCAAATGCTCCTCACCTTGATGGACAGTATGCTGCATTTGGCAAACTTATTGAAGGTGAAGATGTTTTAGATAGCATTGCTTCTGTAGATACAGACTGGAACGACAGACCAAGAAAGCCACAGGTTATGAAAACAGTAACTGTTGAGACCTTTGGTGTTGATTACGACGAACCAGAGACACTTTAATTATTGTTTAATTGAATATTAGTTGGTGACGAACGGACGACAAATATAAGCTACAGGCAGTCCTGCACACTATGTTCAATGCCAGAAGCTTTGATTGGATATTTCTAAGTCTTTCCATATAAACTATG
>CDYY01047512.1_pt1 | contig 17336 bp, 14 predicted proteins | sample 480691 | NCBI WGS metagenome assembly CDYY01 (sample SAMEA3182107, study PRJEB8094) | gut metagenome | biome: human; feature: gut; material: Stool; isolation source: human stools | place: Canada | collected 2013-02-25
GAATAGGAGGATGGCTGACTGACTTTCTCGCGGACGTAAAAGCCCTTGGAGACGAAGGTCAGACCATTACCTCTCTATTCTAACAGTTTAGGCAACGAGATGTCCCATGCCTATGGCTGGCTGCCATAAATCAAGGGGCAAATATATAGTAACAGGGAGGCGATGAGCCGGGCAATGGTGGACTTTTCGCTGCCGGAAGGACCCACAAGCGCATTGACCGTCCCCGGGGCAATGTGCAGATTGATTCCGTGCAGCACCTCCGCCACCTCGCCGACGATGGTCTTGACCTGTGCGATGTCGTCGGTGTAGGAGAAGGCGGTGATCAGCGGCTGCATAACGCCGAAGGTCAAGACGATGACCGTGATCTTGTCTGCTGCCCACCAAGGTTCCGTGAAGAACCAAAATAGCCCCGACACGCAGCCGGAGCATAAAGCGCTATATATGACGATTTGCCACTTTGACGAGCATTTCCCTGAGTTCTTCAACAGTGTACACGCCGCCAGGTTTGCTGTGCAGCATCATGTGGCAGTTTGGGCAAACGGGAACAAGATCATTCACGGGATCGACCACATAGCTTTCGCCGATTTCGCTGATAGGCTTTTTGTGGTGGACTTCGATTTTCCCGGAGAATTCCTCGCCAAATACCAAGCCAAAATCAAAACCGCATACCACACAGGCGGAGCCATGCACGGCGATACAGCGGGCGCGTGCCTTGGGATTTCGTTCATAGCGATTCGTTAGGATTTGCTTCTGCGCGCCTTCAAGATAGAATTCATCCGGCAAATCCGTATTGAGAACCAGCTCTTGCTCGCTGTGCGGAAATGGTCGAATTCTTCGGGAAGGATTATTTTTCCACGCGGATAGTTCCGTTTCAAAGTAACTGAATTCGAAGTCGAAAACCTGATTCAGTTCTTCGATGACCTGATTGATGTTCCCATTTTCGCCGGTTAAATTCCACTGCGCCAGCGGATAGATGCCATTCTGAAGCGCTGTGCCGCAGGCCTCGGCCAGTCGCTGCACCCGCGCCCGTTCACGCTGATTGAGTCCTGTTGAGCAGGCGATGCAGGAAAGTATAATGTCCTCTGCGCCGTTTCGAATTTCGTACATTGCAGCACGGCCATTTTTCCAATGCCCGCTCTGCGTGCCAGACATTGTGAACAGAGAATCCAGTGTTTGCGTGCTGAAGCGGATGATCCGATGTGTGGAGTCAAAGCCGCGCTGATACACGAAATGCTCAGATTGTGTCGCCTTCTGCGCGCACCAGTCCGATAGCAGGCTGCCCTGCAGGCGCAGTTCGATTTCATTCTTCATCGGCTTCACTCCTTGCCAAACGCCACTACTGCACCATATGGCTCCCTGACGCTCAGATTTTTCGGATTGCCCAGTATCACCCACAGGTTGCGATAGGTCTTGGGCCGCGGGATTTCCCGCTCACCGTAGCCGTCGGTAAAGTAGATCAGCAGCGCGTCTCGGAAGTAACGGTCGTTGTTGATGTACTCAATCACCGGCGTAAACGCCGTTCCACCGCGCCCGACAACATTCTTTTTAATATCTGCCTGCGTTTTGACCGAATAGACCCGCTGCACCTCGCTGTCGCATTCGATTACCGTGAGCGAATGTTTTCGTTCGGCGATGATCGCCACGATTTCATTCAGGATAAAGGTAACATCCCGGTCGCTGACCGAGCCGGACGTATCGATGGCGACGACGATTTTCAACACCTTTTCATCCTGCTGACCAGACAGATCGAACCGTTCCGGCTGGCGGCGATTCAGGCGCGTGCGCGTTTTGCGCTTGCCCGTAGCAATGGTGCCTACATACTTCTTCAAAATGGCCTGCCAGCAGAGTTGCGGCGGTTTGTTCAGAATCTGTACCTGTTGCCAGAAGGAGGCGGACATCTGCCCGCGTACTTCGTCGTTCATGAGCGATGCAGCGGCATTGACCAGTTCCCGCACGGCGGCGGTCGCCTCTTCCGCATCCTCACTCGTGTTCCATTCGTGGTCGGTGGGCTTGCCGCATGTTCCGGCGGTGATGATGCTTTCGTCCGATTCATTTTCGCCTTCGCCTGCATTTCCGACTGCGAGCAGCATTCGCTGGGGCTGCTGTGTGCGTTCGGGTAGAGGCTTATTCTGAATGAGCTGGAAATAATACAGATAGCTTTCCAGTGGGCGCACGGAGCGCAATTTGAACATCTTCTTCAACACAGCGGAGGAAATGTGTCCTTCCGGCGCGGAAAGAAAGCTGCGACGCTCGTCCCTGATTTCCTTGAGAATGCGGTCGTTGACGGACGCGTCCGCAGCCAGATTGAAGCGCTCGAAGGTATCCGGGTCGCGTTCGGTATTGGACTTGACCATCTCCGCCGGGTGATTGAGCACAATGTGGTCGATCTCATGACAGACGATGAACAGGATTTCCTGCAGCGTAAATTTGCCAAGAAGCAGCGGGTTGGTATGAAACACCGGCGGAAACCGATCCAGCAGAATGCCTGCGATGCTGCGGCTGGAAAAATCCACGTCATAGGTCAGATTCATCAGAAAATAGCCGTAGTAACTGTCCCGCTCGGAAATAAGAAATAGCTTCATAAGATCCAGCATATGGACACAGTCGGCTTCGATTTCATCCAGTATTTCGGCGCAGCGCTCGCCCTGCTCGACGGCGGCAATATTCAATTTGATATTTGCAAGCAGCTGAACAATGTCCGTTTGCATGGCGAAGCGTGCTCCTTTTTATCCAAAGTACTGCTGCATCAGCGATTTTTTCAGCGTTTCCAGCTTTTCGAGGCTCTGCTTCACGGCCAATTTTGATTTGACAAGCTCATCGAGACGACGTAACTCAAGCTGGCTTTTTTCGATAAGACTAAAAACACTATCAATTTTGCCAACAATCTCTTGCTGCTCGTCAATTTCTCTATACGGAATTTTCATTTCTCGCATAGCTGCTTGGGTTAGCTTTTGCCGCGTTGCACCATTTACCAGTCCACTGGTATCATAGAACATCAAGGAGTATCCCAGATAATCTATATCAATACACGGTTTTGCTTTTAGAACATGTGCATGATTATTTACCCAACACTTGCCCGAAACACGATACGCAATCGGACGATCTACGGAACCAAAATTACCGCCGTCTTCGGCGAGCAGCACGAGTTCATCATCGAAAATGTATTCTGCAACATAATCCTGTAAACCGTTCGCCCCATAATATGGATATTGTCCAGCTTTTCGGTCTTTAGCTGTTATTGGAATACGCTGTGAATCAAGAATCTCACATACTTCTTCGAGCTTTTTATATACAACGCTCATGCTCTCACCTCCATCTCCCCCCCAAATCGAAACGTAACGATTTTATCTGAAAAACAGTTTTTATATTCACGATTGCTCTTGCCCGTAAAAATCTGTCCCATTGTTTTCAAGGATACTTTCATTGGAGTGCCCTCTCTTTTTTCAAATTCATCCCGCTATTTTCCCTCAATCGCCCTGCGCGTCTGATCCGACAGGTCGAGCATCTGAATCAGATCCTTCTCAAACACGTCGAACAGCAGCTCAATCAGATTATTGCCGTCGTCCGTGGTGGTCGCCGTCAGATTTTGCGCGAACAGGAGGCGCGTCGATGCGTCCATGCGCTTAACCATCTGCGTCAACTGCTGCTTGACGATGGCGAAGCGCTCTTTGTCCAGCATGATGAACTCAATGTTTTCTTTCAGGTAATCCAGCATCAGGTTACAGGTTTGCACCTTTTTGGCGGCGGAGAGTGCCTCCAGCGCATCGCCGGTGCTCGAAAGCTGCGCGTCGTCCGCAAAAATCTCTTCCGGCATCAGCGCCCGTGCCTTGGAAACGATGCTGGCGAAGAACATGGTCGCCACCGATGCGCCCAGCTTGGCAGACACAAGGTTCTTCATGTCCTTCTCGACAATCTTAGGGTCGTTCTCCTTGTCGGTGAAGAAAGCGCGCAGCATCGGTTCGGAGGATAAAAGCGTGTCCACCATGTCCCAGCCGCGGGGCGAAGGTTCGGGCTTTTCCTCGTCGTCCAGGTCTTTCGCGCTGGAGGACAGGCATTTCGGATTGTCCTTGATAAAGGTCAGAATGCGCGGGTCAATGCCCATTTCCTTGCCGTAATTCAGCCATTCGCGAGCATTGTCGCCTACTTTGATTTTGAGAAAGCGATCCAACTGCGCCGGATCCATTTCGTTGGTGGCATAGATGCTGTTCTGCGTGCTGGGGTTCATCGCGCCTACGAAGAACACCCACCACGGAAATGCGTAGCCGTTGACGCTGCGGGTGAGTAGAATATTCATCAGCTCTTTATAGACGCTGTTTTCCGTGCGGTTGATTTCATCGATAAACAGAATCACCGGGCGCACTGTGCCGTTTTGCAGCGCAGCGATCTTCGCTTCGGGCGAAAGATCATTCTGGGCATAGCGATTTTCGTCGCCGTTCAGCGCCTCGACCAATACGGTCTTTCCGGAAAGTTCAAACAGCCGCTTTTCCTCCGCCTGAATGCGCTCCACGGCATAGTAGGGCAGAAAGCGAAAGCGAATTTGCCCGTTTTCGTCCTTATACTGATAAGGCAGGCCGGTGATTTCGCCTTCCTTCAGCGTGCCGCCTTCAATGGTGATGCACACGCCGCCCAGCTCGTGGGCTATGCTTTTCAGCATCTGGGATTTCCCAATGCCATGCTTGCCGGAAACCAGCGGCGTGATGGCAAGATCGCGCTTTTTCGTGGTCAGGTTCGCGAGCAGCGCCCGCTTGATGAGCCGTTTGGCTTCGTTGATGCTAATCATATCTTAATACCCTTCAGGCGCAGGAATACGTCAAGCTGCGCGCTGCGATTTTCTTTTTTGCGCCAGTCGTTTTTGCCCTTGGTCAGCACAATTTCAGCGTCCAGCTGCAAAAAGTGCTTGATGAAAAACTTTTCGCTGAAAAGCTGATAGCGTGCAATCTTCTCTGCGTCCAGCGAGGTGAAGTATTTTTCCAAGAACACCTCGCTGAGGCTCATGGTCATGAGGATTACGTCCAATTCCCACGGCATGAAGAGCGCGATGTTCTGATCGATAAACGCCTCGTTTATGTCCGGATGATCGGTCAGATACTGCTTGAAGCGGGTTTTGTAGTTGGACGCCGTGCGCAGTTGGGCGATGTCGTGGGCGATCTGAGAAAGTCGCTCCTTTTCCGTCAGGGGCTTCGCTGCGCCGGGCGTGAGCTTGTCCTTGTCAACAAACGCATTCCATGGAATGCCGGAATCGCTGCTGTTCTGCGCGGTAGCCTGCTTTTTCCATGTGCGGATTTCGCCGATCAGCTTTTTGCACGCGTCGATGTATTCGATGGAATAGTCGCCGGTGTCCAGCTCGGCTTCGAAGAAGGCCAGATCCTCCGGGTAAAGCTCCGCACCATTCTTTTTCAGAATGTCCAGTACTTCCATGCGTCAACCTCACATGACCGGCTTATGCAGGCCGTTGATCAGCGGTTTGATATAGCCGATATTCGCGCCGAAAATCTGCGTCACGTCCATATCGCAGAAGGGGCTTTCCTTGAGCAGCACGGTCATGGTGATATCACCGTTTTTGCGCGCGTAGTCCACAATCTGCTGGCAGTAATTGAGCTGCATGGGGTTGAGCGTCTGCGCATTCAGGAAGGAGCCGAATTTCGTCTGAATGGCTTCGTCTGAAATGCCCACCTGCAGGCGCAAAAAGGGAAGCAGCGCCATGCTGCCCGCCCACGCGCTGAATTCCGCTTCGGTTCCCAATTTGGAGGTAAAAATGGCTTTCAGCTCGTTCTTTTCGTCCTCCGTCAGCGGATCGAGATTGCGCAACTTGGCAAGCGACGGCAGGTTGCTGCCTGACAGGAATTCCTGCGCCTTCTGCGGATAGGGCTTATCGCCGCCGGTTCCCGAATTCTCCTTATCCTCGACCCAATCGACGACATTGATGATGGTATAGCCCTGTTTGTCCGGAATATAGCTCATCAAATCGCGAAGAGCCTTGCGCACATTCTCCGCACGTTCCAGCGAAAAATGATCCAGCAGATACGCACCGTCGATCATGGCGGCGATCAGGTCAGTTTTCTCAACGATTGCCGGAATGGTCTTTAGCTTCAGCAGTGCATTCATGCGCCTGGTCAGCTCCGAATCTACATTTTTGAAGCCGTTGCGGATTTTGCGTGCGTCCTTGCCTTCCTTTTCGCGGCGGGGATACTCCTTCTCGATCACATAGATTAAGTTGTCGAAGGCCTTCACCTTCACCGGTACTTTTTCGGATGGGAATAGCGGCAAGATGTGTTCTTCAATCTCCATCGCTTGTCGGTCGGTCAGATTGTCCCAGATTTCCGCCGTGCGGTATTTGCTGACATACGCCATGTTGTACTGCACGGCAATATCATCGTTGTTCAGGCTGCGGGTTTCGCTGATAAAATGCGCCTTCAAATCATCACGATATGCCGCGTCGAATGCGCAGAGCGCCTTCTCCTGCTGCAAATTCATCAGGATGCCCAGACGATGCTTATTGAGCATGACCGTCTGCGGGATGGTATTGATCGTCGTGCCGCTGCCTGCCACGGTCGACCATGTGCCGGTGGTGGAGAAATAGCGGAAGTTGTCGTAGTAGTCGAAAATCAGGAAGCCCTGCTTATTCATCCCCGGCCCGAACAGATCCGGCGAAAGGCGGGTGCCGCGGCCGATCATCTGCAAAAATTTGATTTTGGAGCGTACCTGCTTGAAGAATACCAAATTGACCACGTCGGGCACGTCGATGCCGGTATCCATCATATCGACACTGACGGCGATCTGCGGCATCCCGCCGCGCACCTCGAACTGCTCGATTAAGGTGAGATTGCCCTCCACATGGCTGTCGATAAGCTCACAAAAGTCCATGCCTAGCTGCGAATAAATCTTCTGGAAGCGCTCAACGATTTTCTCCGCCTGAATATGGCTGGCGGCGAATATGATGGTTTTGCCCAGCGTGTCGCCGCCGTCCACCTTCAAGCCGTTTTTCATCAGGTCATTTAGCATCGCGTCGATGGTGCCCAGGTTGATGATGTTCTTGCCGAGCTTATTGCCCTCGATTTCCGTGCCAATAAAGTCGATGCTGTCGTCGGTGAATGTGTCCTCGAAGGAGGCCTTTTCTTCCTCGGTCAGGTCGTCGTAGCGAATGCCGCGGCGCATTTTGTCGGTGGTCTTGTCCTCTACGGAGAAGCCCACCAGATATTTGTCCTGAATGGCCGCTTCCAGCTCGTAGGCGAAGTCTGGCTTGCCGTTTTCCAGCTGAAATGTGTCGTAGGTGCTCTTGTTTTCCTCGCAGCGGGGTGTGGCAGTCAGACCGATCATTAGCGCATCGAAATAGTGGAACAGCGAGCCGTATTTCTTGAATATGGAGCGGTGTGCTTCGTCGATGATAATCAGATCAAAGCGCCCGATGCCGAATTCACGCGTGTCGTCGTTGACCAGATTGATCATGGTCTGGTAGGTGGAAAAAATCACGCGGGCGTTTGCGTCGCGGTTCAAGCTGCCACCGGTATAGAGCGATGTGGTCACGTTGGGCAGCAACTTGTTGAAATTCTTATGCGCCTGCCGCACAAGGCTGGTGCGGTCGGCGAGAAACAATACGTTTTTGACCCAATTCGCCTTCATCAGCACGTCCACGCAGGAGATGGACACACGCGTCTTGCCCGTGCCGGTTGCCATGACCAGCAGACTTCTGCGGCGCATATCGGTAAATGCCTTGCATACGCTGCGAATGGCGTTCTTCTGGTAATCACGATTAGTGATATTGTCGTCGATGGTCGGTTTCATGATGTCTTGCCGCATGGTGCGGCGCAGCTTGAGCAGCTCCAGTTCCTCGATGGAATGGAAATTGAACACCCGGCGCGGCGGATAGCCCAGCTGATCGATGCAATAGATATAATAGCCGTTGGTATAATAGACCACCGGCTTATAGCCGTATTTCACCGCCATCTGATTGGCCTTTTCAATGCCCTTTGTACGCCCCTCCACCAGATTTTTCGCTGTGGCGGTCTGTTCGATAATAGCCAGAGGCTTATTATCCCGCCCATAGAGCACATAGTCGACGGAATCGCCACTGTCCAGCAGGCAATCCACCGCCGCGGCCTCGGGCATGGCGGTATTGGCGCGATTGACGATGGGCCAGCCCGCCTCGCGCAGAGATGCGCGCAGGAATAGTTTTTTATTTTCGGTTTCATCCCGATCATGGGCGACGGAGAAACGCGTCGTGCGCATTCTCTCGGCATAGCGGGCGCACAGCTCGGAAGCAACTTCGACCTTCGCCTTCGGGGTTTCAGTAGGTTCAGGCTGAACGGGCGTTTGCAGAGTAGGCTTTACGAATTCGGGATAGTCCGGAATGAGCTGCCAGAGCATACAAACCTCGCCCACCAGAAAATGCAGCTCTTCCAGCACCTTGAGTGCTTCGTCCGAGGTAAGCGTGCCGTCGTGAACGGCTACATTGCCCATTTTGCGGATGAAATGAATGGAATTGAGCAGAATCTGATCGTTGAGGTAGCTGGTAAACGCATAGTCGGTGGACATTTCAAAGACAGTTTTGCCCTGAATGTCGCCGCTAACGGCGCTATAGATCATTTTAACAATAAACTCCATAGCCTTCCGCGCAGAGGTGACGCTGATATTCGGCTTTGACAAAGCAAACTCTTCCGCCTCGCAGCAATAGGTATAGAGCTGTGCGAAATCGGGCGCGTTCTTCAAGTATGCAAAATTCATGTCAGAGACTCCTTTGCGTAGAAAAATTCATGTTCATTATAGCATCAATCCGGGCCATTGTCCACAATTTTCGGCTTGTTGACAGTGATTTTTGTTTGCGAAATTTTGATTTGTCGACCTCCGCGACGAAGGCGTAATAGCGACGCTGCACATCTATTGGAGGCTTAATTATTTGAAAGCTCGATACGATCGGTACATTCAAATTTGGCATTGTTTGTCCAACAGCCATATCCTCAATAATTTTTTTGAACGTTGGGAAAGAAATAACCTTTTGCAGATAGTCAGCAGTAACTTCTCCTTTTGTCCGTATCAATAAGCTACCAGTTCCGCAAAGGTAGCCCTCATCTGGAACAACGGCGCAACGCCCCATTTCGCCTCTGCGCCCCATGACAATATCACCAGTATGCAAATGGTATGCCTCCATCTCAGCATACTTGCTATCAGAAACCGTCAGTTTATCATCTGGCACTATTCGCCCTTCTGATATGTGAGATGGATTTAGAAGCGGATGACCTCCTTCGATGTAATCTTCCTTATGAAGCAATGAGCCAAACGGACCAATTTTGATCTCTGCCAGTTGAGAAAGTGCCACTTGTTCGAATCCATGTGGATTTGAAACTGGATCCCCAAACATCTCCACAAATCGGGATTTGCAGTCAACCGATGTACTTTCGGTGGGATAGCTTGACGTTGTTCTGGCTGACCATAGCGTACTGCATGGTGGTGTCGATTTTGGCATGGCCGAGCAGACGCTGAACCTGTTCGATGGGCATTCCCTTGTCGATGGCGCGGGTGGCCAGCGTTCGTCTGAATTTATGCGGGTGGACTTTTTCGAGGCCCAGCATCTTGCCAAGGCGGCGCAGGCGGATTTCTACGCCGCTGATTTTCAATCGAGCATGGGGTTTGTCCAGCGTTACGAAAAGGGCGGGGTTCTGATCGGTCCGGCTGGCGAGGTAGTTTTTCAAATGGATTTTCGTACGGGCGTCAAAATAAACCGGGCGCTCCTTGTTTCCCTTTCCGAAAACGACGCACTCCCGGTTTTCAAAATCAATGTCGGAAATATTCAAATGTACCAATTCCCCCACGCGCATTCCGGTGGAGGAGAGCATATCGATCATAGCCAGATCGCGCAGATGGGTACAGCTATCCCGCATCATCTCCATGGCTTCGTCGGTATAGGTTTCCTTGACGGGCTTGTTGGTGCGGATTTTGTGAATTCGCCGGACGGGGCTTTTGAGAATATAGTTTTCGTCCTCCAGCCATGCGAAAAAGCTGGAAAAAATGCGGCGGATGTTGTCGATGTTGCCGCGGCTGCACCCGCTGGTCTGCTGATAGTCCGCCAGATATTGCCGCAAATCATCCGTGGTGATATGCACGACGCGCTTATCAAGGGTGTGCAGCAGCTTGGCGATGGTGGTCTGGTAATAATGCAGCGTCTTTTCGCTGCAGCCCTCCACGCGCTTGGCGGAGAGAAATATTTCCAGCAACTGGACATTGCTCTGTGCCTCTGGCTGCTCGACGGCAGAATCTACTGCGACGATGTTTTTACCCCAAAGCGCATGGGTCAGGGTTTCGTGCAGGGCTTTCATCTGGGCGTTGTCCAGAATGGACAGGAGAGACTGTTCGACTTCCGTAATGAAAAGTTGCTTCATGTTGGTATACTCCTTTTTCTTGTGGGGTGTACCAACATCCTGCAACCATCCTAAGGATTTTTATATGATTGGCATTCCCATCAATTCACTTACGCGCGTCTGCAAATACTTTTCGATTGCCTTCAACCGCTTTGCAGGCAGGTTATAGTTACGATCCCTTTCAAATTCAAAGCCGATCATTTTGCGAAGCATTTCCTTTTGGCGCGGCGTAATAAATGCCTTGACGATATTATCAAACGGCACACCATAAGCTGATGATCTTGTTTTTGCGTAAGCCGCCAAATCTTCAAGATCATCCGGCATGGCATAGTTGAACAAAGACAAGCCGTGGTCAAACAGCGGTGCAAACGCATATGGTTCGTTGCTTTTATTATCCACCATCATTCCGAAATTGCCAAAATGACGGTCTTCATTGAAAATAAGCGCATCGAAGATCAGCATATCGACAAACCGATCGTAAGCATCATCCCCAAAGCGTTTACAATACGCCGCCGCCGTTCTCAGCGAACAATTCTCGACCAACCTGTAAATCGGCACAAAGGAATGGTCGATATCGCAAAAGAGCTCGCAAGTCGAACAAATACACTTTTTCCACTTCGCCAAACCATAAGGAATATGCCGAATGCCCATTTGTTTCGCAATTTGAGCGGCATAGAACTCACTGTAAGGCTCGTTGCCCGTGTTTGCCGCGCCGCTTGTTCCGCCCTTATAGAGCAGTATTTTTCCGTCTATGCGTCTCCAACCTTTTCTCAGCATACCGGAGGTTGTAAACTCCGGAGATGAGGAAAAGCCAGGAGCTCTTGAATTTCCGTAACCCGTATAGGCAATGAGCGAAAGTACCTTTACAAAGGCGTTTTCATAGAGATTATATTGCGCAAACTTTCCCTCAAAATCGCTTTCGACTACCCAATAACTATCGTTAAGCGATAGGCCGCGACACACTCGCAGAATTCCGCGCATATCGTCGTAAGACAGCCCGTTTTTAGCGAGAAACCGGTTCACAAACTCTCTATTTTTGGGGATGATTCGCCCCCGCAGCCACGCCATCAGTCCTTCGTCATCCTTCTTCATGCCGAGCGGAAGCAGTTTTTCTTTTTCCCGATTGATTTGATGGATACGGCATTCCTGTCCGTCGATAGGGTCTTCTATAATTTCAAAATAGAGAAGCGGGATGTCGTATTGCTTCAAACAGAACATTTTTTCACCTTCCTTTTGTCTGGCATCATTGCTCGGCATAGTGTGACCTGGTTTCACCCAAAGTACTCCTGCATCAGTGATTTTTTCAGTGTTTCCAGCTTTTCGAGGCTCTGTTTCACTGCCAATTTTGATTTGTCGACCTCGGAGACGAAGGCGGCGAACTCTGCCTGCTTGTTGATCGACGGCAATTTTATATTGTACGCCTTAACACTCGCGGCGGAGAGGTTTGGCTGTGAACTTCCGTTGTTTGCAGCTTTTAATTGCTTTTCGATTTCTGGCGTTTCAATCGCATAAAATAAAAACTGTGGAAGTATCCTTTGGTCATTGCATCTAAGGATTACAAGCGATGATGCAACGGCACCTCGCTCAAAATCCACTAAGCCATGCTTTCCCAAAGATCCACGGAGGCAATACAAGATATCGTTTCTTCGCATCTTCCCCTGACTCAGTAGAGCATATTTCTCCTCCGTGATATAATTCATGGATGAAAAATCCACCCGACCTTCTTGCAGGTGTCCAGCATTCACAAATGGTACACCCATGGGAACAAAATCTTCTCCTGAAGGATAATTTTTACCTCTATCTCCATTAATCATTTGACATACACTGCCAAGCTGAACTGTTGGAACATTTTCTCCAAACATCTCCACAAATCGGGATTTGACCAACTCGTCCAGTTTCGTCAGTTGTTGCTGTATTCTATCAATAATTACATTACATGTTTCAAGGCAGTCAACAATCTCTGCCTGTTTTTCAATACCAGGAAGTGGTATAAGAGCATCCGCAAGATTTCCAAGTTTAATGTATTTAATTACTCCACCAATGGATTGAGTTCGTAATACTTCCACATAAATATCCAGAAAAAAATATAGATATTTTGTTAACAATTTACTCTTGTCTATAGATTCAATAATATAAGTGCGCTGATATGCATCAAATTTACCAGCGTAGTATTTAACATTTAGATCGCCGTTACCCGCAACTAAAACACATTCACAATCGTATGAATACGTCGCAATTCGCAGCACCTCTCTTGAACAGGTAAAGAATGGATACGTTCCATCTGTTGACGATGCATTTGCATCAAGTTTTCCAGTTCGAATACGTGTCAGCGTTCCTAATTTTACACAATTATACATGCTGCTTCCTCCAATCGTGGTGCAAATATAATCTGATAAATTCTCCCATTATGCTGCATCGCCTTTTTTTCTATCAATTGATTTACGCTGCTTTCGTCCATCTTCCAAAGCTTTTTTGAGTGCGGCAGGAGAAAGCCTGAAGGTCTTGATCCAATTCAGCAGAGTTTCCTCGCGCAGTCGAATTCGTGCTTTTACACTTCCGTCTTTATCGCTTTCCAAATAGTACACTTTCTTTTCATTCGTATTAATTATAGAAAAAGAGCCATGTGCAAAAGCGTTTCTTATATAATAGAAAATCGCACTTGTTTTGCTCATGTCACTACGTTCCATGAACACAATCATTTCAAAATGCTTATCTCGCATTGAAGTGTCTTTTTCTAATGCCTTTACCTCTTTTTCAAACTCTACAGCAGCATTGAAAGTGTGATACTCCAATTGACCACTTGATGTATGCTTCATTGAAGCAAGTAACGTGTTAAGATAGCCACCTGTCCATCCTTTCGTTCTTAATGTCTCTGCCCTTTTCGAAACTTTACTATAAGTTCTTGTTCCCTTTTTCTTGTTTACTTTTTCAATTTCACTTGGACAATGGAACAGAAAGAAATCCAATACCCTCTGAAAATTTTCATCTTTTAAGGAAAAATCCTTGTATTTATCCCACCATTCAGCCATTTTACAGCATCTCCTTCAGCGCTTTCAGCCCCTCGTCAATCTCCTTCTGCAGGCTCTCCAACTCCGCCAGAATTTCGCTGGTGGGCGGGTATTCTACGGCCTGATAGTCCACCTTCTTGTATTTGTTGATGGAAAGGTCGTAGCCGTTGTCCACGATTTCCTGCTTGGGCACGAAGAAGCTCTTTTCGGTGCGCTCGCGGGTTTCTTCCTGATCGAGGTGATGGAACCGCTCGATGATGTCGGGAATATCGTTCTGATCGATGGGGCTGCGCTTGTCGTCGAGGCTGAAGCCGTCGGCGGCCATGTCGTAGAACCAGACCTTGTCCGTGCCGCCGTGTCCGGTCTTGGTGAAAATCAGGATAGCGGTGGAAACGCCCGCATAGGGCTTGAATACGCCCGAGGGCATGGAAATGACCGCTTCGAGGCGGTTGAATTCCACCAGCTCCTGCCGCAGCGCCTTATGCGCCTTGGAAGAGCCAAAAAGCACGCCGTCCGGCACGATGGACGCGCAGCGCCCGCCGACCTTCAGCGCTTTCAGGAACAAAGCAAGGAAAAGCAGCTCCGTCTTTTTCGTGGGCGCGATGGCGAGCAGGTCTTTGGAGATGGTTTCCTTGTCCAGGCTACCGGTGAAGGGCGGGTTGGCCATGATGAGGGTGTATTCGTCGCGGTGGGTATTGTCCTCGGAAAGGGAGTCCATCCAGCTGATGTTGGGCGCTTCCACGCCGTGGAGCATCATGTTCATGGCTCCGATGCGCAGCATGGTCTGGTCGGTGTCGAAGCCGGAGAACATGGTGGTGGTGTAATGGCGCTTGTTCTCGTTTTTCATCAGATCCATGGCGTAATGCTCGCTGACGTACTGCGCCGCGGTGCAGATGAAGCCCGCGCTGCCCATGGCGGGGTCGCAGATCACGTCGTCCATCTGGGGCTGCATGAGCTCTACCATCATTTTGATGATATGGCGCGGCGTGCGGAATTGGCCGTTCGTGCCGCTCTGGGCGATCTGGCTGAGCAGGTATTCGTAGACGTCGCCCATGATGTCCTTGTTGTTGAGGTCAAGGCTGTCCAATGCGTCTACGACCTTCACCAGCACGCGGGCGGTGGGCACGAGGAACAACGCGTCCTTCATATAACGCGCAAAGGCCGTGTCCTTTCCGGCGTGCAATTCATTTTTGATGAAGGGGAATACGCAGTCGGTCATGTTCTTAAACATAGCTTCCGCCTCGAAATGGCGGAATTTGCTCCAGCGGCAATTCTGGTGCGCACTGTCGAAAATGGGATCGACAACCTCCATCTCTAAACCTGCGGCGTTAGCTTCCTTGCGCAGCTCGTTGTCGTCGAGAATCTTGATGAACATCAGATAGGTGATCTGTTCAATGACTGTGAGGGGATTGGTCATGCCGGAAGACCAGAATATATCCCAAATGCCGTCGATCTTGTTTTTCAGTTCGCCAGTAACCATGTCAGTTCGCTCCTTCGTGCTATTGATTCACTTATGAAAAGTGGAATTGATTATTCCAATTCTAATTATAGTCAAAATTTTGGCTTTTGCAAGGTATTTTGCGCCATAACAGAATATGAAATCGTTGAAATTGCGCGGAAGCTCTATGACAGGTGGTATTCCATGTCCATTTGCGAAGCTTTCAGTACATCCTTCAAGAAAATAGCAGAATCAAGAAAATCAGCTTTCAGTATGCTGCCTATAACGGGCAGCACAATCGCGAACCACGATTTTCTGAAGAAATTGGTTTTTCTCCGTATTCGACCATATGGCGGACAGATTGGTATTACGTCGTAGGCTGGTCTGACAGCGAATCAGCTATACGCGCTTATCGTCTTGATAAAATATAAATTCCCTGTTTCGTAGATGCGGAAGCGGTCAAGAAGCCGCTTGATTTTCACCCTTCTGATTATGTGGAATCTTATCTTTCTCATACAAATGTTTATCAGAAAACAGCCGTTACGCTGGAATGCGAAAATAGCATGATGAACTATGTAATTGATCAATTTGGTGAACATTTCCCATACAGGCATATAGACAATACGCATTTTCAGGCGACGATTCCTGTGGAACTCACAAGAGCGCAGCATGGAAGCCACCGACAGCAAGGACGTGCTGACCACATTCCCTGAAATCGGCTTGCAGAACAAAACCGTGCTGATTTTGAAAAAGCCGAAAACGCGCGCCAGCATCCGAAAAATTTTTCTGCCCAAGACGGTTGCTGAAAACCTGACGAAGTGGAAAATGGAGCAGGATTTGCTGATTGAGCAGCTGGGCGCAGAGTACCACGACTACAACCTCGTCATCGCGGGAAGCCGTGGTCAGGCGGTGGAGTCGAACATCATCCGCAAGAGTATGCGGCAGCTGATTGAGGCAAACGAGCTTCCGCAAGTCTGCTTCCATAGTCTGCGGCATTCCAGCATCACCTACAAGTTGAAGCTCAATGGCGGTGACATCAAGGCTGTGCAGGGGGATTCCGGTCACGCACAGGCGAAAATGGTCACGGACCAATATTCGCATATTCTGGATGAAAGCCGCGTATCGAATGCGCATCTGCTGGAAGAAGCCTTCTACGGAAGACGCGGTTCTGAAGCGAGCATGGTGACACATCCTGCCAGCGAGAAGAAAGCAGATCCAGTCGTCCAGCAACTCGAAGCGTCCGGCATGGACGCGGCGGCACTGGTTCAGATTCTGAGCAACCCGGAGATGGTCAACATGTTGAAAATGCTGTCGAAGACGTTGGGCAGGAACAAGGAATGACCAAACGTTGATTTGTTCTTCGTTGACAACTTCTATCACCATAAAAGGCACAGCCCGTGAATCAAAATGATTCGGTGCTGTGCCTTTTGCTTTGTTAATGAAGAAATTGATGCGATGTATTTTCGCCAAGCGCGGCGATTCCCGCTTGTTCTGCCACATAGGGAACAATGCCCAGCTCCTGATGCCTTTACGCCTAAGTTCATCTTCCAGCTGAGCCATGTGGCGCGAAATGGCAGACTGCGAAATATGCAGCAGTTCCGTAGTCTTGTCCCAACGGACTTTCGGGGCAGAGGGTGTATTGCTAATTCTGACGCACGCACTTTGCACAGCTAACCTCCACCATCCAACGCGCTAACATCACGTCAAAAAACATTAGCCCCTGCCGCATATCCATCCGACAACCGTACTCACCACCTACCTCCATTCATCGCGCAGAAATGCAGGAAAATTGCAGCGTTTCGCCCTCCGTTGTCCTGCACGAATCATCTCTTCCAACGGCGTAAAATTTGACCGCTTCTCAAAATTAGCAGGGAAACAGTCATCCTCCCCAAACCGCCATTAGCAGGCGCGAAAAATCGTTAGCAAATGTCATAAGCGGCTATTCCCGCATCCATTCTGCGCGGGATTACGAGTGGGCGTCCGATCCCGATCAGGGGTAGAGTAGGAAAGCGCCGCCTTGCTGCATTTCTACAGTAGGATTACGCAGACCTCTCCCAGAACCGTACTTGCACCTCTCAATGCATACGGCTCGCCGTTATATTGCTCCATTACAGCTTGAACTCAAAATCCATGGTGAATTTTCTGGTGGCAATCATGACAAACCACCAAGGTCTTCCGTCTTTTTGAAATCATCGCCCGTTCCCAAGGTTCCTTTCCCTTTAGGTTCTTCACCTTGTTCACATGATGAATTTCATATTTTCTGTCTTTTCCCTCGTAGCCGCATAATTCACAGCGATAAGCCTTTAATCTTTTATCGAATGAATTTGTATTATGAGCTGCTATGATGCCAAAAATCGGCTGAATATCCTCGCATGTCTTACCATTGATTTCATTGAATTTAGTGAGATAACGAATCTTTCTGCCAACCTTCGTATCATAAGGGACACCCCAGCGTTTTTCTCCTGTGCGATACATGTCATATATCTTGGACAGTTTGCACCGGTGCTTCCATGCCAGAGTTTTCAGACAACTGTATTC
>CDYY01040313.1_pt1 | contig 17284 bp, 10 predicted proteins | sample 480691 | NCBI WGS metagenome assembly CDYY01 (sample SAMEA3182107, study PRJEB8094) | gut metagenome | biome: human; feature: gut; material: Stool; isolation source: human stools | place: Canada | collected 2013-02-25
TTCAGTGCTACCAGATATCTGCCGCCGGTGTTCCATCATCCGGTATGGTTTTGGGGAGAGTGGAGCGAGGGAAAGGTTCATTCCTGGGATCCCTGGAACTCGGAAAAATTCGTAGATATCGATGAATATCTGGATGCCGCTCTGGGCAGAATTTTCGAAACTTTTGAGAATGCATTGGAGCATTCTCCGTTTGCCATGAAGGCAGAAGCTGCAGAAGCACAGACCGAGATTCCGGCGAACAAGATTCCGGTATTGCGGTCGGATCAGGATACGGATACTCTGTTGGTGCGAAGCACCATTTACAAATATTATATCAGCCAGTTGAATCTGACGGGACATCCCTATTCCGAACAGGGATTCCAATTGCACGAGCACTACTGGGTGGGACATGCACACAACATTTTCCTGCAATACGGTACGGACTTCGGCGTTCCGATGATGATCGTATTTGCAGTTCTGGCGCTGTGGTCTCTGATAAGGCTGGGCAAGACCTACGCGGAAAAGAAAGATCCTGCGGCAGCAGCGGCACAGTTATTCGTGCTGATTCCGGTGGCATTCGGCCTGCTGGAGTATTCCTGGGGAGTATCCAGTCTGACGATCACCCTGTTGTTCATCGCTTGGAGAAAGGCAATCTGTGATGGAGAATAAATACAATTCAAAAGTTCCTCTTCAAAGGATCATTGCATTAGTGATCATGGATATTATGTCCATATTGCTGGTATCCTTTGCAGCATTGTATATCCGGTATGATTTTTCTTTTCAGGATATTGATCCTCTATTTTTTAAACATTGTGAAAACCTCCTGATCCCGAATATTATAGGAACTCTGATATTTTTCGTAATATGGAAACTGTACCGTAGCGTATGGCGTTATGCCAGTGCCAATGAACTGGTCAATATCGTGGGGGCAACTGCCTGCGCGTCACTGGCGCAGTTCGTCTATTGCAAATTTACAGACAACCGGATGCCCAGAAGCTATTCAGTATTGTACTTTTTCCTGCTGACACTGGCCATCTGCTGTATCCGTTTCGGCTATCGTATCTTACGTCTGATCAATAACAAACGTATGAATCTATTGGGCAAGGAACATTGTGTCAATGTCATGATCATCGGCGCCGGAGCCGGCGGCGATATGATCCTCAAGGAGATCGAGAACAGCCGTTACTTAAGTATGCGGGCCAAATGTATTATCGATGATCAGCCCGGATGCCACGGCAAACTGATGCGTGGCGTGCCGATCGTTGGCGGCAGAGAGAGTATTCTGGATGCTGTGGGACGATACAGTATTGATGAGATCATCTTCGCAATTCCTTCTGCCAGCGTGCAGACGAGAAAAGAGATTCTGGATATCTGCAAGGAGTCCGGCTGTAAACTGCGGACCATTCCTGGAACTTATCAGTTGATCAATGGGGATGTCTCCGTATCCAGTCTGAAAGAAGTGGAGATCGAGGATCTTCTGGGCAGAGAGCCGATTCGTATCAATACGGAGGAAGTGTTGGGACATGTCGGCGGTAAGGTCGTACTGGTGACCGGAGGCGGCGGTTCTATCGGAAGCGAGCTATGCAGACAGCTGGCAGCCCATCATCCGAAGCAGCTGATCATCCTGGATATCTATGAAAATAATGCTTATGACATCCAACAGGAGCTGATCCGCAAGTATCCGGAGCTGGATCTGGTGGTACTGATCGCATCTGTGCGTAACAAAGAGCGTATTGACAGCATTTTCGAGACATATCGACCGAATATCGTGTATCATGCAGCTGCACATAAACATGTGCCGCTCATGGAGGACAGCCCACACGAGGCTATTAAAAATAATGTATTCGGTACCTATAAGGTAGCACAGGCAGCAGACCGGTACGGAGTGGATAAATTCGTACTTATCTCCACGGATAAGGCGGTAAACCCCACGAATATCATGGGTGCTTCCAAACGGCTCTGCGAGATGCTGATCCAGTCCATGAACCGCAACTCCCGGACCAATTATGTGGCGGTCCGGTTCGGTAATGTATTGGGGAGCAACGGCAGCGTGATCCCGCTGTTCAAGAAACAGATCGTCGAGGGTGGTCCCGTGACTGTGACCCACCCGGATATTATCCGGTATTTTATGACGATTCCGGAAGCAGTATCTCTGGTACTTCAGGCGGGAGCCTATGCGAGGGGCGGAGAGATCTTCGTGTTGGATATGGGAGAACCGGTGAAAATTCTGGATCTGGCCACGAATCTGATCAAACTGTCCGGCTATCGTGTCGGGGAGGATATTCAGATCGTATTTACGGGCTTACGTCCCGGTGAAAAAATGTATGAGGAACTGCTGATGAATGAAGAAGGACTGAAGGAAACAGCCAATAAGATGATCTTCATCGGCAAACCCATTGAATTCGATGAGGAAGTGTTCCGCAGCCAGCTGGTGGAACTGGAACGGGAGGCTATGGATGAGACCAGTGACATCCGGGCAGCGGTGGAAAAAATTGTAACCACCTATCATCCGGCAGAAGAGTAACATCCGGACCGATGCTGCGAGAACGGAGTGAACAGACTCCGGAACAGGTGACCGCAGCGAGAACAGCACGAAGGGAGAACACATATGACTACAGCAATGCAGAAGCGCATCCGCACTTATACCCCGATCAAGAGAGCCATTGATGTCCTGTTAAGCGGCATTGGTATTCTTGTGCTGTCACCGATCCTCCTGATCCTGTGTATTGCCATCAAGCTGGACTCTCCGGGACCGATCCTTTTCACTCAGAAACGGGTAGGCATCCATAAAAGCTATTTTCAGATCTATAAGTTCCGGACTATGCGGACGGACACGCCGAAGGATATGCCGACCCATATGCTGAGCAACCCGGAGCAGTATATTACCAGAACCGGAAAATTTCTGCGTCGCACCAGTCTGGATGAGCTCCCGCAGATCTTCAATATCTTCAAAGGGGACATGAGCATCGTGGGGCCGCGGCCGGCTCTCTGGAACCAGTATGATCTGATCGCAGAGCGGGATAAATACGGAGCCAATGATGTGCTTCCCGGGCTCACCGGTTGGGCACAGATCAACGGCAGAGATGAACTGGAGATTCCCGTCAAAGCAAAGCTGGACGGTGACTATGTGAAAAAATATGGTCTGGGTATGGACCTTCGCTGCTTTTTCGGTACCTTTGTAAGCGTACTCAGGCAGGACGGTGTCGTGGAAGGCGGTACCGGGAGTCTACATAATAAGGAGAATTCCGATAAAAAATGAAAAAAATACTGATTCTGGGTGCCAATAGCTATATTGGCACTTCTTTTCATAATTACCTTACAACAAAATATCCCGGACAATATCAGACAGATATTGTCAGTCTGAGGGGAACCGACTGGAAAAACAGGGACTGGTCCGGGTACGACAGTGTGCTGAATGTCACCGGAAAAGCTCATGCGGATATCAGTAGTCTCACAGAGGAGCAGAAAAAGGAATACTATGCTGTCAACTGTGATCTGGCCGTGGAAGCAGCCAGGAAAGCTATTGCAGACGGGGTTACACAGTATATCTACTTCAGCAGTATCATTGTCTACGGAGACAGCAGTAACAGCCGGAAGCCGGTACGGATCACCGCGGATACGAAACCGGCACCTTCGAACTTCTACGGAGACAGCAAGTGGCAGGCGGAGAAGAAACTTCAGGGGCTGTTTGTGGGGGAAAAGTCTGCAGGTACCCGCCTGGCAATTCTGCGACTTCCCATGATCTACGGCCCCGGCTGCAAGGGAAATTATAAGACACTGGTCAAAATGGCACAGAAACTGCCTCTGTTTCCTACTTATCATAATGAGCGCAGTGTGCTTCAGATCGACCATTTGTGTGAGTATCTGCGGACACTGGCGGAGGCCGCAGAGGGTGGCCTTTTCTGGCCGCAGGAGGATGCTTACCGCAGTACCCCGGATATGGTCTTCGAACTGGCACAGACCTCCGGACACCATATGTTTCGCGCGGGATGGATGAATCCTTTCGTTAAAATGGCGTTTTATCTTCCGGGAAAGCCGGGGAAGCTGGCCAGTAAGGCTTTCGGCACCCTGACCATTGCCCGCAATGCCGGCAGGAAAGAGAAAAAAGAACCCTTGGTCAGTATTATCACGGTGTCCTATAACAGTGAGCAGACACTGGCTCATACGATAGAATCCGTACTGGCACAGACCTATACGAACATCGAATACTGGATCATAGACGGTGCCAGCAGGGACCGGACCGTGGAAATCGCAGAATCCTACCGTTCCAGGCTAGAGGCGAAGGGTATCCGTTATCACGTTCTCAGCGAATCGGACGGCGGCATCTATGATGCCATGAATAAAGGAATCCGCAATGCTACCGGAGACATTATCGGCATTATCAACAGTGATGACTGGTACGAGCCGGAGGCGGTCCAGACAGCGGTAGAGACATTCCGGAAGACGGGATGTGACCTCATGTATGCCAATATCCGGATGCACAAAGCAGATGGAAGTACCTTTGTGAAAAAGGCAAGAACCCGAAAATTCCAGACTTCCAGAGATTGGAACCACCCCACGACTTTCGTAAAAGCGGAGTGCTATAAGAAATATCCTTTCCGCCAGCTGGGAATTCATGACGATTATGGATTTTTCCTCCAGATGCGGAAGCTGGGCAGACAGATTGTCACCGTGGATCAGGTGCTGGCGAATTTCCACATGGGCGGTGCTAGCAATCACAAGGATCTGAAAGCGGCGAAGAAGCGGATCCGGGACAGATATCTGTACTGCTATCGAATCAACGGATACAGCAGATGGTATCTGATCGAATGCGTGGCTATTGAAGCTGCGAAGCTGATTCTGGGATAGCACATGACGATTCAGTGAACAAGGTGTCTGCAGTATTGTAGAACAGAGAGAACACATTATGAAAATATTACAGATAAATTCCGTTTGTGGTGTCACAGGAACAGGGCGCATTGTTACAGACCTGTATGATACTGCAGTGAGCCGGGGACATGACTGCGTCATCGCTTACGGCGAACATAAATTCCATAATGACCCGGGCAATCGTAAGACAATTGAAATCGGCTCCATGCAGGACTGCAGACTTCATGCTGTGGCTACAAGACTTTGGGACGCCCAGGGCTTTGCCTCGAAAAAGGCAACGAAGGAGTTCTTGAGAAATGTGGATGAATACGAACCGGATGTTGTGCATCTGCATAATCTTCATGGTTACTACATGAATGTGGAGCTTCTGTTTCGTTATCTGAAACAGAAAAAAGTCAAAGTCGTATGGACATTACATGATTGCTGGCCCTATACCGGACACTGCGTCTATTATCAGGGAGCAGGCTGTGACAAATGGAAAACCATGTGCCACGACTGCCCGTTGACAAAACAGTATCCCGGAAGCCTTGGAATCGACCGCTCCCAGGCCAATTTCCGCAGAAAACAAGAACTTTTTACCGGCATGGAAGATATGACAGTTCTGGTACCGTCCCATTGGCTGGAGATACAGGTGAGAGAAAGCTTTTTGCAGGAGTATCCGATCCAGGTAGTCTATAATGGCATCGACCTGGATACTTTTCATCCTACGGAGAGTAACTTCCGGAAAAAATACGGACTGGAAGATAAATTCATTGTTCTGGGAGCTGCTAATGTGTGGGAGGAGAGAAAAGGACTTGCCACCTTCTTACGTCTGTCGGAACGATTGGGAGAAGATGCGCAAATTGTACTGGTAGGACTAAGCAAAGAACAGATTGAAGCTCTCCCGGAACGCATTCTGGGACTGTCCAGAACGGATACTCCCGGGGAACTTGCGGAAATCTATACGGCAGCGGATGTCTTCGTCACGCCAGGCAGAGAGGAGACTTTCGGCCTTACAGTGGCAGAAGCCATGGCATGTGGCACCTGGCCCATAGTATATGCGGATACTGCCTGTGCGGAAGTCGTGGAACAGGGGAAGGGACAGATCGTCACCGGTGATCTTCCGGAACTGGAGGCGACCATCAGAGAATGCAGGAACCGGGGAATTCCAGAAAAGCCCACGGAGATCGCTGCGGCTGCAGCCTGCTTTTCAAAGCACCGCTTTGGTCGGGAAGTTATGGACATTTATGAGGAAAAAGCATGAAAGTGTTATATATTACTAACATCCCCTCACCCTATAAGGTAGATTACTATAATGAGCTGGGAAAGACCTGTGAACTCACGGTATTGTTTGAATTGGCAGATTCCTCAGAGCGCAGTGAAGAATGGAAAAAATACCGTTTTGAGACCTTTGAGGGAATCATACTGAAAGGAAAGCGCATAAGCGTAGATACTGCTGTCTGCCCGGAGATCGTAAACTATCTGAAAAAAGGACGCTATGATGTAGTAGTGCTCAGCGTTCTGGCTTCCCCGACAGCGCTGCTGGCAGCGCATATTTTACGGCGTAGGAAAATTCCGTATTATTATGAGGGAGATGGCGGATTTGCGGGACAACCTTCGGGAATCAAGGCAGCCATGAAACGTTATGTGATATCTGCTGCGGAAAAGTGCCTCAGCAGTTCGGAAGAATTCGACCGGTATTGCAGTACCTACGGGGCAAAACGGGAGAATATCATCCGCTACCCATTTACCTCCGTAAAAAAAGCAGACTGCCTGACGGAAAAACTGACAGCAGAAGAAAAACAGCATTGGAAACAGGAGTTTGGCATCACAGAGGACTGTGCAATTATCTCAGTGGGGCAGTTCATTCCCAGAAAAGGAATGGATCTGCTGCTTCACTGCTGCAAGGACCTACCGGAGAATGTAGGTGTCTACATCGTCGGGGGAACACCGCCGGAAGAGTACTTGTCTATCTGTGAAAAATATGATCTAAAACAGGTACATTTCCAGGATTTTATGCCGAAAGACCAGCTGATGAAACTGTTCCTGGCAATGGATGTCTTTGTACTTTTTACCAGGGAAGATATCTGGGGACTGGTGATCAATGAAGCCATGGCAGCAGGACTGCCGGTAATCAGTACGGACCGCTGCATTGCCGCATTGGAGCTGATCCGGAACGGGGAAGAAGGCATTATTGTAGAAAATGAGAACCTGCAGCAAATGAGAGAAGCACTCCTTACTCTGGTACGCTCCCCGGAACTTCGTGAAAAAATGTCGGATCATGCGATTCACCGGATCAGGGGATACACCATAGAAAACATGGCGGCAGAACACAGCAGGATATTTGTGCAAAAAGAAAAGTAAGAAAGCAAGAAAGCAAGAATGAAGAGAACCCATAAATCAATTATTAATGTCATAGCATCCGTGGGAACAAACGCCATCATCCTGATCACGGCATTTATCGTGCAGAAAGCACTGGTGTCCACCATGGGAGCGGACTATAACGGCATCAACGGATTATTCAGCAGCATTATCTCCATGATGTCACTGGCGGATCTGGGCATCGGAACTGCCATCATCTATCATATGTATCAGCCTGTGGCAGAAAGAGATACTGCGAAGATCAATACTTTACTGCATTTTTATAAAAAATGCTACATTGTGATCTCTGGGGTGGTGCTTGCTATCGGCGTGGTCGTCGGATTGTTTCTGCCGATATTGGTGGGGGATGTGGAGATCCCGGACAGCATTTATCTGATCTATGCCCTGTTCCTGGTGGACTGCCTGTGTTCTTATTTTCTGGCATATAAGAAATCGCTGCTCTATGCGGACATGATGAATTATATCCCGGATACCATCTATTTTATCACATACCTGGTACAGAATGCCCTGCAAGTCTATGTGCTGGTGGCATTCCACAATTTTATCCTGTTTCTCATTGTGAAGACTATGGGGAAGGTGGTATCCAACCTGCTGATCTCTCTGTATATTAGCAAAAAATATCCCTTTACCCGGGAAAAAGCGGTGGCACCGGTATCGGAAGAGATCAAGACCGATATCGTGACCAAGGTAAAGGGGCTGCTGTGTCATAAGCTGGGGAAAATGCTGGTCACCGGAAGTGACAGTATCGTGATCACCGGCGTTCTTGGGTTGGGGGTTATGAATCTCTATACGAACTATCACCTGATCATCGGCGGTATCACAGCCCTGTTAAACCGGATCTTCGAGACCCTGACCAACAGTGTAGGCAACTTCCTGTTAGACAGCAACTGGGAGAGAAACCGGGAGGTATACCGGAAGATCGATTTTATCAATTTCTGGTGTTTCGGCTGCGTGGCAGTGGGAATGTACGCCGTGCTGCAGCCGATGGTAACGCTGTGGCTGGGAGAGGACTTCCTGTTCAATAAGACCGTGCTGTTTGTACTGGTGGTGAATTTCTATATGGAGGGAATGAGGGCCTCGGTAAATACCTTCAAGGAAGCAGCAGGCATTTTCCATGAAGACCGTAGAATCCCTCTGGTGGAAGCTATTGTGAACCTGACGGTATCCATCGTGCTTGCCAAGCTGATGGGGGCAGCAGGCGTATTCCTTGGCACGATCCTGAGCAGCCTGGTAGTCTACCTCTACAGTTATCCGAAATATGTGTGCAAACCACTCTTCGGTATGGGCTATGGCCAATATGTGGGACAGACACTGCGACATCTGCTGATACTATTGGGAATTCTTGGAATGACGGAACTGTGCATCCGCCCTATGGCCGGATGGAGTCCGATTCCGAACCTGCTGGCTTCGGGAATAGTGGCCGTGATCCTGTTTCATGCAGTATTTTTTCTACTGTATGGCAGAAGTGAGGAAATGAAATATTACTGGATGCTGGTGAAAAATAAAGTGAGAAAATAATGAGACAGGGAGGTGCATGAGATGTCCGTAATATCGGCTGCAGTGTATTCACAGCTGATGTCTGCAGTGACAGACAGCGAGAAAATCGTATATTTATGTGGCGCAGGGGCATCCATGTCTCTGGGAGCTCATCAGCTGAGTTGGACAAAGTGGCTTCTGGCCGGGAAAGAGTATCTGACGGCTGCGGAACAGGCCAAACTGGAGCAAAAAATCGGCAGATGGACAACGTCGGAACTGATCGATGCGGCTACCTATCTGCTGGCGGGATTAAAAGCGGCAGGAAACTATCAAAATTTTATGGATCAGACCATCGCATCGGTACATCCTGTCAATCAGATTCTCATGGAGGCATTACAGAAGATCTGGCGTGCGGGAGATTTGATCACAACGACAAATTATGATATGCTGATAGAGGAATCGATAGGAAATACCGGGATCTCTTATACAACACCGGCGGATATCCTCTCTGTGATCCGGGGAAAAAGTCCGAACCGGGTGATCCATCTGCATGGGAGATATGATAAGGAAAACGGGACCGATGATATCATTGCAGACGGACCGCAGTATCAAAGTATTTTGGATAATAATGGGGCGCAGTTTATACAGAATCTCCTTAGCACGTATCCTATTGTCATTGTAGGCTGTGGAGGAACTATAGAAGATCCAAATCTGGCAGGATTTCTGTCTTTTGCGGTGGAAAAACTTGGCGCCTCGGATATTCCCTATTTTTACCTGATGAAAAAGGGAGATACAGTACCACAACTGCCGGGTAATGCTGTAATCATTTATTATGGAGAAGACTATGAGGATCTTCCGGAATTCCTAAAAGAATTGTCGGTGCTCCGATTGCGGCGCAGAGCGGGAATACCTGCGCTGATTTCTGTGAATCCTTATCAGGGGAGCACAAAGGCAACGTCGGCTTTCGGCAGAATGCATTTTACCAACGGATTCCTGAAATTTATTGGCAGAGAGACCGAACAGACAGCCCTGGATCATTTTCTGGAAGAGGACAAGAAGTTCTCCTGGTGGACGATTCTGGGAGAAGGCGGTATGGGCAAAAGCCGTCTGGCGCTGGAATGGCTGCGGAAAATGCCCTCCCACTGGTTTGGCTATTTTGCGAAAAAGGAAGCGGATGCAGTATGGCAGTTCCGGCCTTTTACAGATACTGTTGTGATCTTCGATTATGTACTGGGGCAGGAGCAAGCGTGTGCAGATACCATTGCGGCTTATCTTACGGCTTTTGAAAATACACCCTATAAACTCAGGATTCTCCTGTTGGAGCGTCGAAAACGAACCACAGAGGATGACTGGCTGATCCGCCTGAAACGGGAGATGGTCCCCGATGCAAGACTGGAGTTTGAAGCCGGAAGCTACGGAGAACAGGCACTGTGCCTGACAGCACTGGGGGAACAGGAGGAACTGACTTATACGGAGAAGTACCTGGAAAGTTATCTTCCCCTGCTTAACAAGACGGAATTTATTGAGCATTGCAGTGAGCATAGACAAAATACGGCGGAAGAAATACAGAAATCATATCATGGATCCATGGCGGCAGACTGTGACCGTCCACTGTATCTGAGCGTGTATATTGAAGTATGGCTCAGCAAGGAGGGACATATCCAGCTGAATTCCACGGAAGAACTTTTGTCGGAATATCTGAACAAGGAAAAGAAGCGCTGGGGCGTATTGCTGGGTCGGGAAGAACTGGTGGATGCCTATCTGCGTGTCCTGGCTGTGGCCTGTGCCATCGGCGAATTTAACCTCATCGACCGATACGGAGATGACTATCTGAGCGAAGACTGCCGGAAACTGACCCAATATTTTGATGAGAAAAGTGCACGTCCCGGGGCGGAAAACCTGTTCCTGGATCTGTATACACGGATGGACGAACTGGTGGAGACCGAAGAGGGAGATTCCATCGTGGAAATGCTGAATGACCCGGATAAACTGGAGGAAAACGGCAATGAAGAGGCAGCGGAGGTTATCCGAAGCTTAGACGCGGATGAGCGGTTCGCATATATGGCAGCCTATGCAAAACTGGATGCCAACCCGGAGGAAATGTATCTGTGGATGCTGGTCAATGCCGGCGCTGCAACGCCGGAACAAAAGAGAAGAGTACAGGAGCTCCATGAGGCTGAATGCAAAAGAATTGCAGCCTTACCGCCGTATGCGTGGATCGTGGAACCAATCTTCCCGGATATCATCAAAGAATATATCGTATCGTATGCAATCAATGAAAGAGATATCGAACGCTTCGCCAGACTGGCAAGAGCAAATTCCAAAATGGGACTGGCTCATTTTATCGCGCTGGCGCTGGAAGACTGGCCGGATAACCGGAAACTGCAGAAACTGGCGGTCACACCGCCGGCGGAGGTGCTGAATTACTTTGAATACTATATGGGATTGCTGCCGGACATGCGGGCAGTGAAGGACCTGCGGGCCGTAGAGGATGCTTTGTTGCAGAGCGAACCGATTTTCTACAAGTATGCGCTAGAAGTATGGAGAAGAATCGCCATCACGCTGACGGAACGAGGAGATATGGAGCGGTTATTCGAAAGCAGCTCTCGCTTCGTGACCTATCTGCAGGAAACCACAGAGAAAATAAGCTTCCGAAAAGAAGCCATAGATATTCTGGAGGCCTATGGGGTAGGACTGCACAATGCGGAACAAGTGGAGAAATACAGCCTGTTCCTGGACAAATGCACGGAATTAGCAAAAGAACTGCAGGAAGTCCCGGAAATCGGCGAATTCTGCTGCAACAATTATGCCAGATTACAGCACCTGAAGCTGTACGAAGACAGGAAAGCAGATCTGCAGCCCGAATGGGATAAAATCGGCGAACTTCTCGCCCAGTGGGAATACCCGGAGAAAATGTGCCGATTGTCCATGGAAACAGCCAGAGAGGATATTCAATACCTGACGAGAAAAGGGGATATTTCAGGATTGCAGCGCATGGAGGATCTGACACATACCATATGTCAGAAGCAAAATATCTGTGAAGCGGCAGAAGCTGAAAGCCTGTGCATGGCCAATATTGCGGTGAAACGTGAAAAAGTGGAAGCACAAACCTATGAAACGATACAGCAGCATCTAAAGACGTTTCCGCAGTCCAAATTAATTCGGATGGCGTATGTCAGCGTGAGTCAGGCGTATTACATGCAGACAGCAGACTACCGCAAGACACCGGACACCGTGATCCGCCACGCCAAAGAATGGATGGAGCTGTACCCGGAGGATATAGAGTTCAGAGAGGGATATTTCGGACTTCTCGTATCCAGCCTGCGCCATGCCCAGTCCAGAGATCTTCGGAACGAACAGAAGAGACTATTCCGGGAAATGAAGCGGATCGCCGAAACTACGGACGATTCGGAATATGAAGAAGCAACGGATATGCGGGAGACGGTGGCGCTACTGCAGAGAATTTATGGATATTGATGAGAATATTTGCCTGTGTTATACTAAAGTAGTCATTTTGATTGATTTTGGGAAAGAAGAGGATATTGCATATGCATTTTGAATCAGTTAAAATACAAAATTTTCGGGGAATCAAAGAATTAGAATTAGATTTGAAACCAGGAATAAATATTTTGATTGGCGATAATGGTATGGGAAAAACGACAGCATTAGAGGCAATGGTTGTTGCACTTGGCAGTTATTTGCTGGGGGTTCCTAAAATTCTATCTGTGGGGATTCAGCAAGACGATTTCCGGGAAGAAGTTGAGATTATTGCCGGAGCGTCAAAACAGAAAACATATTATTCCCCTAATATATTGTTTGATTTGAATTTAGGTGGAAAAACTTACTCTGGCAGCCGTACCCGTACTGACCGAAGTGGTAAGGGGAGAACGAGAACAGTAAGTGGACAGATAAGCGGGTATGCACAAGAACTTACGGAAAAAAACGGAAGCAATCTTCCTGTGTTGATGTATATGGGAATTTCTCGAGTGGTTGCTGCAAAACGTTCCGACTTTGGAAAAACTCAGAAAAACATGTTGGATGACAGACGATGTGGATACGTTGGATGTTTGGACAGCATGATTGATAAAAACAGTATTATTGAATGGGTTAAAAAAATGGCATATGAGCAGGCTTTGCAGAAAAAAAAGATGCCGGAATATGAGTTCTTTAATTCTACGGTATCCCGAATTATGCAAAAAATGAACGATCTGGAAGAAGTGCCGGAAATTAGATACTCTGCGACCCATGGAACAGTAACTTATGTAGAAAATGGAAAGGATTATCCGTTAGGCTATTGGAGCGCAGGATATCAATCGTTACTGTGGATGGTAATGGACATTACTTTTAGAATCGCATTGCTAAATCCAGAAATTGATACATCGGTAAATGCGGAAGGAATTGTGCTGATTGATGAAATTGATATGCATTTGCATCCCAAGTGGCAATGGAAAATTTTAAATGTTTTGGAGGAAAATTTCCCCAAAATTCAGTTTATTGTTGCAACGCACTCTCCGGTCATTATTGCGTCAAATAAAGATGCAAATTTAATTCAATTAGTAAATTGTACGGAGGCTATTAGAAAAGAATCAGCGTATGCATATCCTATTAACTCTGTGCTTACTACTCGACAGGATAGTGTTGATATGCTGCCAGAGGCAACGGAAAAGATCAGAGCATTTGATAGAGCATTATCAGATGAAAAGTTTGAAACGGCGTATGATATATTGCAGGAAATGATCAAACTTTTTGGAAAGGATAATCCCTTTGTTATTGGAGCACAGGCTGATTATGATTTAGCAATTTTTTAAACGGGTGATAAAATGATATATATACAAAAGAGAACTCCTTCTCATAGTATTATTGAAGAAATTTCACAACAGAAGAGCAGCGAAGAATGGAAAAAACTTCCTGAAATTCCGCCCAAAGATAAAAAAGAAAAGAGCAAATATACGTCAAGCCTGCGCACAATGTTTGGAAAACTTAACTCCGATGAATTGAGAAGATTAACTTTGGCGGAGCAACATGGATTATGCGCGTATTGTATGCGGAAAATTGATAATTCTCATTCCTCAACGAAAATAGAGCATTGGTATCCATTAAGTTTAAGTAAAAGCGAAGCACTTGATTATAATAATTTTTTAGCGGTATGCGCCGGGAAAGATCAGAGCAATGGGGAAGTATATTCTTGTTGTGATGAGAGTAAGGCTTCTACAATCATTAAAGTCGATCCTCGTAATCCTGCAATGATGAGAAAAATATATTATGTCAGCAATGGAGAAATAGGATTTGATTTAGAAGGTGCGTTTCCTAAAGAAGTAGTAGAACAGATTACAAAAGAACTGGAAAGTGTATTGTGGTTAAATAAACCTTCATCTGGGCTGATTGAGGGAAGAAAAGCAGTGTATGAAAGTTGCAAAAAGACTATCGAGAAAGCTGTGAAAGGGAAATCAAGAAGTGCTGCAATCAGTGCAGTAAAAAGAAAAGTCGAAAATTTGCAAAACAGTGAACAATATCCAGCTTATGCAGGAGTAATGCTATTCTATTTTGTAAGATGGCTAAAACAGCATGATGTGAAAATGGAAATGTTTTAGATTTTGAGAGACAGAAGGTGATTAGCAGAAATAGAGGGAAAATCTTGTTATCGGTATTAGAGAATGCTATAATAAAGGTCAGTTATAAGTAGAGAAACTATAAGATTGGCATAGCGATAATGGAAGATAATGTAAGGCCGGCATGAAATGTGGAGAAGTGTGTAATTATCCAAATGCAGGAATTATGCTTGAGGTAATACGAGATGAATAATTCCGCAAATGAATTTGGAAATCCAAGTGTATTCACGGAAAATGCAGATACTTTAGGAAATGAATAAGAAATCATATTTATATTTGATTTGGAAAAATCCTGTCAACAGAAAAAATTATGAAGTTGGTAAACTAACCAGAGCAGATGGATATAAATTTGAGTACTGGAATGAATATGAGCAAGCATTAGCTGATGGTTGGAAACTGATTCAAGCATTCCCGGAAGTAAAGGAATATCATAGCAAGGAACTATTCCCTGTTTTTTCCAGTAGACTCCCAGATAAAAAGAGAAGAGATATTGAAACAGTATTAAAGAAATATGGCCTGGAAGAATATGGCGGCTACGAATTACTGAGAAAAAGCGGTGGAAGATTGCCGATTGATACCTATGAATTTATTGATCCGATATTTCAAATGTAAAAAGGTTAGACTAGTGATGCCGAGGGAGTACTAAATAAGCCGAATGATGAGATAATTACAAAAAGCTACCGATTGAGGTGGCTTTTTGAAATATACAGATAATAAATCAATACGTTGGTGGAAAACGAATTTGTGAAGGGAAAATAATATGTTGGAATTACGAAAAAAAATAGCAAACTATCAGGAAATATTCTATATGCTGTTCCTACTCCCCATGACAGGCATGACCTCCATGGGACTTAATTCGGAGGACAGAATCTACCTCTATGTATTTGCTGTGGCAACATTGTTTTTGGTGTTAAAGATGGCTGTGACGGATTTTACATGGAAAGAGATTGCGATTATGGCGACATTGACGCTACTTTTCGGTGTGAATTTTTTTCGAAATGGAGAAAAAACACTGATTCTTACCATTATGGCAATTTTTGGAGCAAAGAATGTGAACTTGGATAGGGTAATGAAATATGCGCTGTGGGAAAAGGCTGCGCTGACGGTGGGGACACTGACGCTGGCGACTACCGGGGTGATAGAGAATGAGATGGCATGGTTGCCTAAAAATGGGACATATATGGCAATCCCGTGTTATGGATATTATCAACCTAACATGGCGTTTGCTAATATTTTTGTAGTATTACTATTGGCTGTTGCAGTTTATCAGGATAAATTGAAATGGTATGCTTATGTAGTTGGAACCATAATATTGTTAGGAGCCTACAAAGTTTTGATATGTCGAACAGGAATACTTGTATGGGGAGTACTGTGTATTGCAATCATTGGATACGTAATTGCAAAACGATTTCATAAAGTGAAGTGGTATATGAACTTATATCCAACAATTCCGGTATTGCTTGGAGCGTGTACAATGATATTTCCGTTAATTGCAAGAAGAAACCAAGACTTTAGCCAATGGATTGATGCATTATTAAATGATAGAATAAATAATATTGGTGAGGTATATGACCAAGTAAGATATTTGCTAATGGGACATATTCCACAAAAACCTTATGATAGTATGTATTTTGATATGTTATATAATTATGGGTGGATTCTCTTTGGAATCGGCTTAGTTGCTTATGCGGCAGGAATGTGGTATTGTAATAAGAAAGGTCAATATTATATAACTATTGTCCTTGGTATTATGGCAATATACGGTTTTATGGAACTGTTACCACTTAGTGTATTATGGAATTTGCCACTACTTTATTTGTCACAGATTTTATTTCAGGGGAACAAAGTAAGGAATGAATAACTATAACAAGAAATATCAGATTATAGAAAGCTATGGTTTATTTCTACTAGATGTAATCTGTATTACAGTATCTTATGGACTGGCATACATGATACGATTTCATGGGACGGAATCTCCGTTAGGAAACCGTGAGATTGCTCAGATTTATTTGCCATTTCTATTGATTTGTATGTTAAATAATTTCTTTACAAATGAATATAGGCATTTTTTCCAGAGAGGGTACTATTATGAACTGCTAAGAGTAGTGCGCTATAATGTAATTCTCTTTTTGGCAACAGGTGCATATATTTATGCTTTTCGATTAGAATTGGAATTTTCCAGACTATTGTTAGGCTATTTTGTTGTGATTAATACTGTAGTAACTTATATAGTCCGAATCGCCTTTAAGAGCTATATGCGTCGTTACTATAGTAAGAGCCGCAGTAGTGACAAAGTAATGGTAGTTACTTCGGGAAAAGACGCAGAACATGTCATGAAGCAAATTGAGACAGATGCGGCATGGAGCTATGAAATCAGTGCTATAGCATTGGTAGATGAAAATCGCGTAGGAGAAAATATTCATGGCGTTCAGGTTGTGGCGAAGGAAGAAGACGTCATTGATGTGGCAAGACAGAGTGCTGTAGATGTTGTACTTTTATACTGCCCCCATATGAATAATCAGGAACTGGAACTTCTGGTTCAGTCTTTTCTTGCGATGGGAATTGTATGCCATAATTGTGTGGAACAGTTTGGCTTTGAAATTCCTTGCAGTAGTGTAGGTAAGTTTGCGGGAATGCCTGTGATGACATATGTTATGACGGAGATGGATTATCGTCGTATGATGATTAAGAGGTTGATGGACATTGTTGGTGGAACTGTGGGAATGCTGATTACATTACTAGTTACTCCTTTTGTTGCATTAGCTATTAAATTGGAATCCAAAGGTCCAGTATTTTTTTCTCAGGTTAGAATTGGAAAAAATGGTAGAAGGTTTAAGATGTATAAATTTCGTTCCATGTATATCGATGCTGAAGAACGAAAAAAGGAACTGATGGCTCAGAATGAAGTCAAGGGATTGATGTTCAAAATGGATAATGATCCTAGAATTACGAAAGTAGGACAATTTATTCGTAAGACCAGTATTGATGAG
>CDYY01031853.1_pt1 | contig 17175 bp, 7 predicted proteins | sample 480691 | NCBI WGS metagenome assembly CDYY01 (sample SAMEA3182107, study PRJEB8094) | gut metagenome | biome: human; feature: gut; material: Stool; isolation source: human stools | place: Canada | collected 2013-02-25
AAACAAAAAACGTACCCGAACCCTTTCTCATAGAGAATCGGGTTCGGGTACGAACTGCATGGTGGAGAATTAGGGACTCGAACCCCAGACCCCCTGCGTGTGATGCATAATGACTTTTCGGTTTTTAGAACGATGATTCGTTAAATAGACTCAATTTGCTACAGATCTGCTACAAACGGCAAATTTAATCTGCTTTTTTCTTCGCACAAAAGCATTCAAACATCGTTCCTTTCCGACGCTCATATGCTCCTTTATAGTCAAAGTCTGGCGGAGTCGGTTTGAAAGTTTTATCTTCTTTTTGACCACTGTATGCTTTCATTTGGAATTCCCGAAGCTGTTCCAAATCAATAGTTCCAACATGTGCTGTTGCATTACTTCCTCCTTTTATTCTCAGGATGTCCTTATTTTCGGTTTTAGACGGTTTTGTGATTCGGCTGTCTCCATACTCGGAGGTATTCGTCTGGATGCAGTAGCAGTGAATATCTCTACTCAGTGATTCAATTATATTGCTATAATAGTTCACATCATGATTCCACTCGACTGCGATCAACGCATCAATATAGGATTGAAAAATCGAACGATCTCGAATGGATGTAAGCTCAAAGCAGCAGTACACTGTAAACCAAAATCCGTTCCAGCTATACAACTCATACTTTGCATCACATTTAGCTTCAGAACTTTCTATTCCTTCCATAGCTCTTAGATGTAAGCTTTCAATCATCCTTTTTTCTTCAGGTGCAAAATGATTCTTTGAATGGTACAGAATCACAGAGTGCCACTGACCTGTCCACTTTTCTTCATACGGAAGAATCACTGCTGTCAGATTATAAACACAGTTATCCTCAATAATATGCTCTACCCCTGTTACAACTGCCAAATGATTTTTTTCGCAAGTTCTAGCCAGCGTTGGCAGCCATTCTTTTGGAGTACACGCTTCCGGCATTACCAACATATCTGCTTTTTCCCGAACAGCAGTATTCACCAGTTCTGCTATCTGCTGATATCTTCGGTAGCTTCTGTTCGGTTTACGCATAACAGCCTGGTCAAAGTTTGAAATGTCCATTTGGATATTGGCAACGGCTACCCTAATCTTTGAAAAGCTCGGCTTTCCGATTTGAAAAACGGGCTGCTTATTGAGTTCACCAGTTTTTATATTTTCCTCTATAAATCTATTATTTGTCCAACCTTCAAATGGAAGTGGGCTATAGTTCAACTGCCAGCATTGTTTGAAAATTTCCTCGATTTTATTCAAATCTTCTAGATCTTTTTTACGAACAAGATCATACATCAATCTTGCGAGCATCAGATCTGCCGGTTTGATAAGGTAGGGGTAATAGATGTATCTCTGATTTATAATCTTGTTTATTTTTTCTTGAAAAGTTTCTGTGCAGGTTTCTTTTTTCAGAAGCTCCACTACATTATCTTCATTGGTCAGATCCTTTTTCTGAGGATTCTCACCACCACAACTCACTAGTTCTGGCCAGATAACACACAGATTTTTATCCAGCATTTTAGCTTTAAAATAACCTTTCGAACGATTCTGTGCTTTTGTCAAAAGTTCTTTCATCTGTTCGCTGAGCAGGTTCTGCGCATCTTCTAACTTCCATTCCTCAAAAGTCTCCCCATCATGAAGTGCCATCGGACGAGCTATGCTGGAAATGAGATGTTCTTGCAGTGCCTCTCGCAATGCATTTGTTACAAATCCGGTATCACCATCCACTCCTTCTATGGCATAACTTGTTTTATCAAGCGTGTCTATGACAAGGGCAATAAACCTAAGTAGTGACTTATAGGATTTTTTTACAAATAAGATCGCAATTACTCGTTCCCAGAGTGTATAATTTTCAATTATTGTTTTAGGAGTAAATATTTTATGGATGTCACGGACAAAATTATACTCTTCTCCTTTCGTCTTCTCCGAAATCAGTCCATTTATCCTTTGTAACTTCCCCAGATATTTCGAAAGTGCGTATTTATCAACAGCTATATCGTCCACTTCACGAAGTTTATTCACTCCATGGTGGCTTAGTTCAAAAACCTCCGAATAATCGTCCTCCTGAAACACAGCGTCATCTTCCGGCATCCAGCGAAATTCCGATTTGTTTTTTTCAATGCTATTCTTAAAACAAGTGATCAATGCATCCGATTGTCCACGCTGAAAGTAGAACAACTTAATTTTGCTTGCCTGTAATTGGATTTTCGTGGCGCTTCCCAACGGTTTTGTAAACTCTGGCAAAATACAGTAAGTTCCACATTCGTCTTCTTCTTTTTTGAAAACAGCCCTCGCATTCCGGTTTTCTTTACCCGTCCAGCGTGAATTATTTACCGTATAATATTCAAAGGCCTCATAGAATTCCAGTTTACCCTCCTGCGCTTTTTGAGCAATTCGGCTTCCCTCTTCCACCTTTTCCACAAGCAATATATCATCTACATACCGTCCATAGTAAAGTGGATTCCATCCGTCCAAAATTGCTGTATCAAATTTTTTCAGACACTCGTTTGCTAAAACCCCCGATGGCAGAAACCCAATTGGTAATATACGGCGAATCCGCTTTTCTCCGCTATGCTCTCTGTAGATTTGTGAATATCTTTTGATCACACAGTACACAAAGTCATTTATCCTACTCAGATATTCTTCATTGTAGTCAGATTTTCCTTTTACCCTAGTAAGAATCTCCTTCATGAATTTCTCTGATACATCCACGGAGTAGTAGTAGCGCTTAAAGTCTAGCGTAAAAATCAGAACATCATCTTGTTGCATACACTTCTGTGCCAAAGTTAATGCCTGATCTCGCCAACTCTCATAATTCTGAAAATACGGCTCAAACAGCGCTGGGGAAAAGGTCGGTTCTTTAGAAAATTCATTATATAGCGTCTTTCGTATACGATTTCCATAGCAATTGGTATAGGATTTATCTAACTGCCATCCTATCATCATAATCCATAGAACGCCAAGAATCATTCCCTCAATCTTCATGTCAATGAAATATTGTATCTCATCAACTTTGACTTGTTTTGCTGGCACTCCACTAATCAAAACGCCTTTTGTTCCGTCCGAACAATTCTTTTCTTCCTTTGTATCCATAATCTTTTTCGGAAGCAGACGACAGGAAATGCTTTCCAAAATATCTTCTTTTTTCCTTTTCCACTTCGTGCTATCTGACGCTACAAACGCTTGGTGCAAATCCTTCAAGCGTTCCTCTATCGTTATATTGAGAGTGTTTTCCGCTTCCGCAATCCGATCTCTCAAATGGAGGTTTGTCTTGTCATAATACGCAGTTGATTTCAATTTTTTATATGCTTTTTGAAACAAATCATACTTTAGAACGCTATCTTCCATAGATACCTCCTCATTTTTACATCAAAACATTAATTTGTATTTCATGTCGACCATGTTAGCAAGGAATCCATCTTAAAAATATTACAGTATAATCTTTTAGACGAGTATCCCATAAACACCAAATTGTGCCATATAAACTTTCCCCTTTATTCAACACCCAATGCTTTGAACACTGCATCCTCTGCACTACTATAAAAGATTAAATTAAAACTTCCCACTAATTCGGGAGGTACAGTTCCAAGATCTGCAGCGCTTGTAATCGGCAGCAGAACTTTCTTCGCTCCACTATCAAGGCAAACCTGCAAGCTGTTCGCAAGCTCATCTACCTTTAGAATTGTACCACTGATACTAATTTCACCCAGAACAGCAAGGGTACTGACTGTTGGCCGTCCAAGCGCAATACTGCACAGCGCAATCAGCGTAGGCAATGCTAATTTTCCTGTCATGCCAATACCTTGCAGATCCTGATAATTGATGATGTAGTCTTTAGATGCAGTGCTGATGCCTCCGCTGATGCGTTTTCCATTTGCTTTTAGGAAGTTGAAGGCTGTGTTGGTGGATTCTCTGCAGTCACGGTCACTGCCAAGACCGGTGCGCTCAAACTTTCCGCTGCCCGGCAACATCTGGCTTTCCAACCGGAACACACCGATCATGCCGCTTTTTCCACGCGAAACAGTGTAGATCTGTCCCGGATTGCACATTCCATCCGGGATCAGCTTACCGCCACCCTGTTCGGGAAGCGACACAAACTTTTCTTCAAAGGTATCCAGATCAATGTAGCTGAAATTCACATCATAGAATTCCATACCACCCAGCTTTTTCAGTTGCTCTTTCACACGACGGCGCATTTCCAGTGCAAAGACAAGGATCTCCTCCAGTTGCTCTTTGGTAAACTCACCGTCCGGGTACAGCAGCTTTACATAGCCGCCTACGATCTTACGCACTGCGATCGTGTCACGCTGATTCAGATTTTTACCAAGGCGGAAATACTTATCTAGTGCATCGCCGTACTGCTCCTTACGCAGTTCCCGGATAAATTCAGCAAGATAATCCGTGATGAAGCCGTAGTCGTTGGTGAAATGCTCCGGGCGGAATTTTGGGATCTCCCAGCCGGGAATGTAACAATGCAAGCGATCCAAAAATGCAGTGTCTGTTCCCATTTCAGGCGGGAACGGGTCAAACAGGCTGGAGGTTTTTAGCAGCACATCCACACTCTGGTTAATATTTCCCACAAAGACCATCGAGGCCGAGGCTGCCTTTTCCTCTTTGCCACGGGCGAAGGAGCCGGAAGCCATATAGTCCTTCATGATTTGGATGCCGTCTTTGTCCTTGAACTTGATACCAGCAACCTCATCAAAAGCCACACAGTCCCACAGACCCACCAGGCCAACTGTCTTTCGTCCCATGTTGTAGAACAGGTTTGCCACAGTCGTTTGTCCACCGGACACCAGAATGCTGTTAGGGCTGATTTCCTTATAGATGTGGGATTTACCGGTGCTGCGGGGTCCAAGCTCGCAGAGGTTGAAGTTGTTCTCCACCAGCGGCAACATACGAGCCAAAAGGAGCCATTTCTCCCGCTGGTTCAACTGCTCCGGCTCATAACCGCAAGAGCGCAGCATGACATCCATCCACTCGTCCTGCGTGAAGGCTTTACGCCCGGTGCGTACTTCCTCAATATCGATATGAGGCATCTGGATGGGGGTCAGTTTGCGGATGCTGATAGGCGAAACATCTTTCTGCTTTTTCTGCCGGGGTTCGCTATCAAAGTCCTCCATACCAAAGCTGCTGTCACCTTCGGATTCATATTCCAGTTGAACGATGCACCAGATGCCGCCGCAGAGCAAACGGTCAAATTTTTCCGGGTAGTCGTCCGTAATGGGCACATTGGAGAGCCCCAGGTTGGAAAACTCTGCAAAGAAGCAGTCTTTCTTGATGTCCAGATGCACGGTCACCATATCGATAATGGTGTGGCTGCCCTTTTTCCGCAGCTGCGAAAGAATCTTTTGTGCTTCATCCGGTCGGACAAAGTTGTCCGCCAGAATGTGCTTTACATTCTGCACGCCTTTTTCAATAATAGCTTCGTCATCTGAACTACAGTACTGGCCTAATAAAAACTCCAGCACATAAACCGGGACATTCGCACCTTCCTTGATCTTTTTAGTCAGATCCTTGCGAACGATTTTTCCATCAAAATTCTGCCGTAATTTTTCCTTGATTGCGTCTCGACGGCAGCTATTTTCCGCATTCGGCTCCATTTATAGTCCTCCTGCTCCCATCAGTTAAAAAAATCGAATTCATCAATCGCAAATGCAATATCAATCTGGAACTGTTCCCGCTGCTGCATCTGCTGTCCCTGCTCATCCGCAATCACCAGATAATAGGTTGCTGTATTGCTGAACTTCATCGATTTGAGGTTAAAGTTGCAATGGAACGTACGATCTGCGCCGTTCTCACTGGTTTTGTCCGCAATGATCTTCTGGGTATCGCTGATAGGCTTTCCGTATTCATCCGTAAACCACACCAGATAAGTAGCAGCCTCACGGTTTGCACTTACCGCATCTTTCTGGTAGAAATCCAGTGAAAAGATCATATTGCTGATCTTCCGACTGGAAGAAAGCAAACTCACTGTTACGGGGAGCGTATCATACTTCTGCTTATTGCGCCGATATTCCATAGAGCCGTTGCGCAGATAATGATATTCGATCACCGGAACCGTCATTTCCTGCAGGCTGATACCGCCATGCACAAAATTCAGCCCGCCACCATTCATCTTGATGCGAATACCTTCCCGTGGAGCAAATCCAGTGTATTCCGTTTTTCCGTCCATGAATTTTACAGGAAGCAAATACTGCGGATTCGCCTCCTTCTGCATGATTGCATAGCGTCTGCCATATTCCACTTCCATATCATGGAAGCTGGTTTTATCCACTTTGTCATCCTCGGTCAGCGGACTGTAAGTGTACAGGAAGCCATGATCTGCCGTAATCAGGATGTTCGCCCCGCCGAAGTCATTGACGATAATGCGCACCATATTCTTCAGTTCACTGATAGCCCTATCACATGCCGGGAACACAGAGGTGTCCGAAGTATGGCTTGCTTCGTCAATGGTATCATGGTAGATATAGACTACCTCCATACCCTTGACCAGTGCCGCACGCTCTGCACGTTTCATCCCGATGATGTTCTTATACTGCAACGCCACGCTGGCCGGATTTACACCTTTCAGGACCTTATCCCGGTTCGTGCTTGCGGTAGACTGCCCATCGGCCAGAACATTCAGTACCTCATTTTTCAGTTCAGCCGTCAACGTTTTGTGTGGGAGCAGTGCCGCCATGCCAAATTTCGTGATAGACGGGAAGATGCTCTGCATACTGCCGAGTTTCACATTGCTCTGCGTTTCTCTGCGCAGTTCATCTGCCAGTGATGCCGCCACCTCGTAACGCATAGCATCCGAGATGATCACGAACACGCGGCTGTCTGCCGGGCGGATGTGCTCATTGTAGAAATCCGACTGCTGCGGAATTTCCAATACGCGGCCATGCTCTGCCATCTCATCAGCACATACATCCGACCAGTTTTTGCCGAGGCCTCCCAGAAACCAGTAGGAGTACAGCCCCTCTACCTTATCTACAACATGCTTGAACAGGTCGTCCAGTTTGATATTGGAGGTTTCCAGACTTCTCTGGAAGCTCAGATGGAACAGTCGATAATAGGTGTCCATCCTGTAATAGTCCTCCGCATATTCTTTCCAGACCTGCTTTGCGTCCGGGGTATGGAACCCTGCGGAGTGCTCTTTAAAGAACTCCTGCATGTTGGCCACTTGCAACAGACCCTCGTAGAAATTGCGGAAGTACTCGTACCAGACACAGGTGCGACGTTTTTCCACCGTCTTTGTGATCACATCCACATCAATGATATGGTCACTGATCTCCGTCATCAGCTTGCTCAGGATGATCTCGTTGATGCACGGGAAACACTCCGTTGTCGCCAGATCATCAACCGTCAGTTTTTCCAGCCTCTGCGGCAGATGTGCTTCATCTTCCACATAGCGGGCCACGTCATAAAGCTGCTGCAAATCATCACTGTGCAGCCACTCCGACACCAACTCGTAGCAGTACGCCTGATGCGGAATGGAAAGGAACTTTTCCAACCCTGCCAGAAATTCCGGGCGCAGTGTGCGCGTAGAAGCTGTCAACAGAAGATGAATTGCCAGCTGCCCAAGATCCGGCTCTTCCTCTGCATAGCCACAGCCCTGCCGAACCATTGCCCAGAAAGCTTCTTCTGCACTATAATCCACAAAACTCTGATAGATTGGATTCTGCGTTTTATCCAATCCACCACGAAGCACGTTCAGCAAGATTTCATTGGGCTGTGCTTTTTTCATACCGCAGAGCGCCGCCATCACGGCCATGTGCAGCTGTGCCGGAGTGGCAGGGATCTTATCCTGTGCCATGATTTTGGCACGACGAGCCTGTGCACCAAAAAACTTCCGGTAGTGCTTCACCAGCTTGCGCATAGAGGGATTGTCCAAGATATCCAGTTCCTGCATCCAGTTGGAAACAGCATCCGTCCGGTAGCTTTCGCTGTATAGTTCAATATCCAACAGCCAGTCATCCTCCTGCCGCTCGTAGGAAACGGGGCAGTAGACGACATAGTTGCTCGTCAGGTCATCCACCGACAGCATTTTTTTGACCGCAAAGGTATTGCTGCCGGTCAGTGCAACCAGCTTAGCATTTTCAAGCCGGATCTCATCCAGCTTGTCCGCATACTCCTTTTCTTCATCGTGCCAGAAGATGATCCGGCGCTCATAAAATTCCGGCAGCGGTACCGCAAACCGGCGGTTGAGGTCTAATACGATTTTATCTGTTTCCACAACATATCATCCTTTTTAATTGTCTACAAATGCCCCTGTGTTTTTAGGTTGCCAGTTTGCCTTTTAGTATTGCTACTCCATTTTTTATATTTCCGAATTCATCGTTATCCCATCCATCATAATCATTTTTTCTAACATCGATAGCGAGATCAATCATATCATGTGGTATTTCCTTCAAAAAAGAAATCACAGCATCTCCAGTAGGATTATATTTACTGTCCGTTTGGCAAAATGCACCTACTGTCGTGAATAACGTTAGCATATAAATTCTAACATTAAACGCCACGCCAAAAATCACAGATTTTCGGTAAAGATCGATTGCGCTACCAAGTAATAGTTCTGCCTCCGGATAGTCTTGTTGGAGCGCATTAATTAACATCCATCCCAAGTCATTGGAAATATTTTTCAGTAGTGCAATATTTAATGTTTCCAGCGAAAAAAGACCAACGCTGTGTAAGCCATTTATTAAAAGAACTCTTATTTGTTTATTTATCAAAACAAAATTTTGTGGATTACCTTTTTCGAATTGAATAGACCACCCTGATATCATTCCCAATAAATATTCTCGCACGTCCTCATTCATACCAGTCTGCGTAATTTTATCAATTATAATGTTTATAATTTCTTCTCCAAGGTTTTCAGATATCAATTTCTTCCGATCAAGTATCTCAATCGCTTCCTGCATCCAAGAAAGCATCAAGATATTAAGATCCTCATGAGTGGACATTAAGCTTTGCTCTATCACAATGAAATATATTTCCATCAAGCTTTCTCGTGTTGCTTCGGTTATATTTTCATCTGTAATACAATCTTGCAATTCATAAAAAAGCTGATAACTCATCCGTGCCATATCTAATCTATAAGCTTCTCTCATCAGTTGAATGAACGAATCTTTGAGAATCTGAACCCTTTCTATGCGGTTTTCTCTTTCATTTAAGAAACGTTTGAAATTCGGATGAGGAAGTGTGCCCAAAAATTTATCAGAGTATGACTCTTGGATTGCAGTCAACAGATTCACATTCTCTTTAAACGAAATTTCAAAATAATCCTTAAATCTTTCATTTTCGAATTCTGCAAAAATTTGAATTGCAAGAATCGTCCATTTTTCGTTTTTTATGGCAAATTGTCTTATTAAGTCTAACGAATCGATAACAATATATATCTCTGCTTTTCTATTTCTTCTCAGCACTGTAAATATTGTGTTCCGAACAATTTCTATTGATCGATTACCCTTTTCAAAATCCGGCATTACAACTGTTGCAGATTTAAGAAAGTTCACAAAATCCTTTATGTACTCTTCACCCAAATCCTTTTCAATACAACAGCCTAAAAGGAAAAGATATCCATCCGATATATCATAATTTGATAAGCATCCAAAATATTTGGCATTGCTTTTCATTGAAGTTAGAGTACATTTCAAATATTCTTGTGAGGTTTTTGATTCTATACTTGTTCTAACAATTTCCACAAGTGCATGGTAATATCTATCCTGCAACTCCCTATTTCCGTTTTTGCACAAAAAACACAATTCGTCCATCAGCGCACTAGTGTATTTTTTGTACTGATTTATCATTCCCAACTTTATGCACATTGTAAGCTGAGACACCACGTTTCGAACTGCAGTGGTCTGTGTTTTTCGATCTGTTGTCATTTCAGTATCTCTCGCAAGAGATATAGAATGTTCAAATGTATTATCCATTGCCTCGGAAATTTGTTTTGATTTGCTATCACCATTAATAATCGACGTTTGACTTTCCTTCATTGACTCAAGGAAAACCTTATTGCTTTCCTCACAAATGATTTGGCACACATACAGTTCATTTCTAGCGACACACTCATTATATGTTTTTTCAAGAATCTTCAATTTGGCTTTTAGTGCTTTAGAATCCTCTAACAAACCCTTTGTGTTTAAAATATCTTTAACATATGTCCGGGTACATTCCGTCAAAGATGTTTTATAGTGTAGCGAGTATGCAAAATAAAAGAGCCAAATAAATATACCCACTCCACAAACAGATAGTACAGCATCAGAGAATCGCCCCATTTTCACTACCATTTCAACAACGCAGAAAAAAAGATATAAGGCAATCGCTGTACCAAAATTGGCATATCGAGGTTTTATCTGATTCAAAACCAATTCTGACGGAAATCTATTTATGTAAACTTGAATATAAACCAGCAGTGCTGATATAAATATTCCTACAAAAGAGATAACTGACGAAAACATCAAAGAAACAACGTCCGTGTTTCCATCAAATGCAGAAAGAAGTCTATTTACTTTAGCAACAAATTTGGGCGTAGCCAATGGCATCCCCCATGTAATCAAAGCAACGATTACACCAAGTACCAAAGCGCTTTTCGCACATGCAAGCCATCGTGTTACTATTTTTAAACCCTTTAATACTTTCTGCTTCATCGCCAATTTCACCTCTTGTTTATTATTTATCACTTAATCTTCGCCAGCACGTCCTTAAAGATCTCATAGTTATGCTTCACACCATCGTCCAGATCAATCTTAATCATCTGATCCGCCAGCGCGTGAACTTTTTCCTCATACTGGTGCAACTCATTATCCTGCGCCTGCACTTTGTTCAGCTGCTTGGTCAGCTTGACACGCTCGCTGGTGCTGGTGGCAGCGGCCACCTGTTTTTCCAAACCTTCGATGGCAGTACGGTAGCGCGCCTGCTGCTCATGCACATAATCGGTGCGGATGCGTGCAATGGTATCCGGCTGGTAGCGGTGCAGGTAAATCAGGCACTTGAAGCCATTTTTCTTACCGCTGTCAAACAGCCAGTAGATGGGACGCTTCTGGTAAATTTTGCAGTGGTCGGCGTAGAAATCGTTCAGGAAGTAGTTTCGGATGACCTCTTTCGGCTGGCCTTTGCCGCCAAGCGCCTTAGCGATGAACAGGAGATTATCTTCCAGCGAGCTGTCACCGTATACCACCCGCACAAACTCCACAAAACGACCCATCATGTCATCTTCAAAGTATTCGTCGTCACAGATGGGAATAATACCGTCTGCATCCGGCTTATAGATATTGTATTTGCCATCATTCCATGTGCCGCCTGCATACGCAAGACCATCATAGGTGGGAGAGTAGCGGCCAAACATACAGCCCACAGCGTAGGAGATAAAGGAGCGCACATCCCGGCAAAGATCCGCTTTGCGCACGGTCACATCCTTATCTTCTACTTCCGGGGTCAATTCATCCTGCAAGCCGTAAATATCAATAAAAATGCGGTTCAGTTCTTCCTCGTTGGCTTTCAGCTTCTCAAAGCGTTCTTCACATTCGCCAGCCCAGATGTCATAGCACTCAGCAAGGTAAATGTTTCCGATATCCATCATGTTGGGGTACTTGGTAATGGCCTTGATAAAGGGGTGGCGGGTAAAGTCCCAAGAGGTTTCAAAGGAATCCCAATCTTCTTTTGAAACCTGAATATTTTCTCTTACAATAGGAACTATGGAACCCTCTCTAGTCAGCCCATCCGGCACTGGAACTTCTGCTATATATCCAGATTCAAATCCCATCGTTGGGCTCAAGACCGCGAGTGTTCTTTCAGCATACTTAGAGTTTAATAAACCAGTCAAATAGTCAAGCGTATCTTCATTACAGTTTGGCACTGTCACGCTTTCGCCACTATTGCTAAAAATAAAACCGTTTTCATATCGTCTAAAGCTTGTTCTAGATGTTGAAACAACAGTCCATGTTATTCCAGGTAAAAAGTATTTTTCCTCACTACGAACCTCTTTGGTATAGCTTCCGCCCCGATACGTTTTTATAATATTATCTTTAATTTCTTTGCCATCAGATTTCCAATTAACAACAAAGCTATTATTACCATACCATTTTCTAAAAAGGCCACCTTTATTTATGGGAATCCACTTAACTTCTCTCTTTAATGCTGCCTCTGCACTGTCAACCCTGATTCCAATTTTTGAGAACAGAACTTCAGTCCAAATTCTTAAAAAGCGTTCATTATCAAGAGTAACTAAGCCTTTTCTTGCATCTCCGTATGTATTTACAGACTCATTATTGGAAAAAGAGTCAAGAAATCTTTTTCCAAACCAATAAACCAATGGTTTACCCGGAATTTTTGCAAAGTTATCCTGATTGGCAGTATAGCGATTTTCTCCAGCGAGGAACATTTCTTCCTTGTCCTGCTGGGTGGTAGGCTCAATCAGGCGGCAATACACACCTTTATAATTATCAATATGCGTCCGCACACGCACAAACGAGGTTGTCTGCACCACTTCGCCGCCGATTTCCTCAAATGCTCGTGCGCCAAGATGTGCCATGCTGACGGTTTCAGTCAGCATCATCTTCTCTCGCAGCTTTTCAAAGCTGGACAGGAACATCCATGCGTGCTGGGTGATCATTGCCTGATAGCCATTCTGTTTTGCCATACGGGAGCATACTTCAATAAACACGGCAAACAGATCGCTCTTGCTGTCCGGGTAGTATTTTTTCACATACTCAGATAAATCCGAGTTCATATTAGATGCACCCATATAGGGCGGATTGGTGACGACCACATCGTATTTCTGCGCCAAGGTCTGTGCCACCCGCACCAATGGGAGTAATTTTTTGCGAATACTCTCTCGATGGAACGAGGACTCGTCTGCCACCTCGTCAAACCGGGCATAGAGGGCATCCCAGTCCTGCGGGGTGATGGTGAGGATGGAGCCATACTCCTTGGCATCGTAAAGCTGGGTGAGGATAGTTTGCATAGCATCTTTCAATTCCAGCTTGCCGTTGCAGAAATACTCCACATCTGGCTTTTCGATGCGGTTGCTTTCCTCAATGGCATACACATGAGGCTGGGTGGTGTGGCTGAAAAAGCGGCGGTCGTACCGGCGGGCCTTCATCATCACCGCAAAATAGGCCAGCTGGGCGGCGCGGTCGTCAATATCCAGACCATAGAGGTTGTTCTGCAAAATGCTGGTCACGGCATCGCGGGACGTGTAGCCGTAGTTCTCGTAGATCTGCATCAGTACATCGAACAGATACGCCAGAATATGGCCGCTGCCGCAGCAAGGGTCGATGACCTTGATCTGTTCCGGGGTCAGGTCGGCATACTGTTTGCTGATCTCGGACAGTTGGGCCTGTACCTGCGGCTCCTGCTGGGCTTCTTCCAGATAATAGTGCCACTTGGTGTCCTCTGGGTCACGGCTCCCGGCGATATAGGCGGCCTGTTCCTCCGGCGTGGGCAGCAGCTGTGTTTTGGTGTCCGGGTGACCCTCCACCCACAGGCGTCCAAGGCTGTTCTCCACCATGTACCGCACGATCCAGTCTGGGGTAAACAGCTGGGTCGCCGCCGGGATATTCTCCTTGGTGATCTTGACATTTTTCTTGAGGGCGGCAAACACATCGTCCTTTTTCTCGCTGTTGTAGTACTGATACAGCCAGCCAATGATCTGGACGGCATCCTGCCAGTTGTCCTCCGGGATCTGGGAGATCATCTGCTCAATGACGCTGCCCTCCCGGAGCAGGTTGTCCGGCAGAAGCAGTTCCGTGTAGTCCGCAATGGTCTGGAACATTCCGGGCAGAATGCTGTTCAGCGCGTTGCATTGCACGATGAGCAGGTATTTGTACAGTTCTTCGGTCTGCTCGGTCTCTTTCAGGGCGTAGACTTTGTCCTTATCCAGCTTATCCAATTCCAGATGCAAGGCTTCGGCCAGAATCTGGGGCTTGAACGCATTGTTTTCATCCGTAAACACACGCACATGGCTAGGCAGATAGCCGTTGACCTCCATGAACCGCAGTGCCGAGAAGCGGTTGAACCATGTATACGCCACCTCTTCCATAACCTGCTGGTAGCCCTTTTCATTGATCTGTGCGATCAGTGCCCTGCGCTGCTGCATCTCTTCTGCAGACAACACTTTGCCGTTGACGCTATCAGCACCGGCGTCCACCATTTCCGTTTCCGTAATGCCGTACTGCTGGGCTTTCTGCGCCACGCGGGAGATCAGTTCTTTCCGCGCCCAGACCGCATATTTCTTGATGGCGTTTTTATCCATACTCACACAATCCCTTTCAGTTCTTTTCTGTCTTCTGCGGTTAGTCGATTTTCAAACGTGAGGAAATTATAATACGCTAAAAAAAGCTGAATACAGTCCATTCTGCGAACTTTTCGGTGAAGCATTCCATGGTCAACAAAGTTTCGATTCATAACGGCAGGCTGCTCCTTGAAATCATTTCCGTTAGCATAAAGCACTGCCAATGCACAAAAAAGATTTTCTCTCGTCAAATTGCTGAAAAACCAAACTTTAATATCATCTTCATGAACTTCATTATACTTGTTATTGATTCTATTGACAGCAGCAACCCCACTATATCGAGCAGGCTTTCTTTTAGTCTTTTTTGCTGATTCCAGATTCTCTTTTTCGGTTTTGGGACCGCCCTGCAACCGAATAAGTCTTCCATCGATTAGGGAATACAACATCATCGCACATGACTTGTAGCAACGATTATCGAAGTCCTTAATCGCCTCCTCAAAATCGCTTCTTTTGATCTTTTCAACGGAATCAAACGCTTTCCAGAATTCTTCCATTTGCTTTTTTGTTCTGAAGCAACTTAGGGCCTTTTCGTTTGCTTCCTTGCTTGAAGTTGGTGCAGTGTTGAAATATTTGAAATTAGCATGCGGAATAACCGTCCATCCATAAGCGCCCCACTGCCGGAATGCTTCTATTCGTTCTTTCTTTTTGTCTTCTGAAAGACCTGGAATAACTATGGCGTTCCAATCAATTCGGGTATTTATGATTCTACCCAAATTAGTTTGAATTGCCTTTAGATTATTCATGAAGGCAGGAGTGCTTCCCATTATAGTCGAAGCTATTGAGGCAATGGATTTGCTTATAGACAATGCCTCCGGATCAACCATCGGTTGAATCAACTTCAAGAAATTGGACGTTTCGGCAATATTACCAATTACTTTGGTTAAATCGAAGACTTCTTGATGATTAGTAGCTGCAATTCCGATGTTCTGTATAAGCTTGTGGTATGGATTCATCGTTACGGAGAGCACCAACTGCCGAATTGGTTCGAGCGCCTTTTTTATAGAATCGTTGGAATTATCTTCAGATAACTGTTTTTTCTCAATTTCATCCATATCTTCTTGGTGTTTTTTCTGCAATGGATTGCTTTACTTGATTCGAATAGTTGCTCCGGTGGCTAGTGCTTTACAATACTTTTGATTTCCGCGCTTATAAATTTCCAATTCCATAGTCGGAGTCCAAGTACAGCAAATCGTAACATCGGCTGGCTCAATTTTGTATTCTTTGCCGTCAAGTGTCATAAGAGAAAACGTCGTATCGTCAACATGGTCAAGGGTAGTTTTCATATGAGACTCCTTATTTAGTTTAATTTGATCTCATCGCAGCCATCCAACAAGTTCCGCAGCTGTTCCCGGATTTTCTCTACATAGGCATCAATATCCGCATCATCTCGCAAAGTTTTCGCAGGGAAAAGAATCTGGCGGCTGTAGGACTTCACTTTTTTCGGTTTCACAACCGGACTGATTACATCTTTTTTCGTTACCACCGGTTTCGGTGTCGGAGGGGCCAGCGCAATCTCAATGCTGCTGACGGTCTCATCCTTGTACTGGCTCAGCGGGATAATCATACCATCCAGCAGCGCAAGGCTCTTGCAGCTTGCAATTTTTGCCTTATAGCCATCAAAGAAAGCATCCGACTTGCGGACGATGTCCAATGCTTTTGGATCTCCGTTTGCAGCGGTATGGGTCGCTTCCATGCACTGACGCACTGTTTCCAGAATCTCAGAGCGTTTGTCATCCAGCATCTGATCATGGGCTGTACGCACCGTTTGCATCAACCCATTCAGTTCCGGAATGCGCTTGTAGTTGAACTTCTGCCCAAAAGATGGCACTGTGATGATAAGCCGAATCTTGTTCAGGGCATCGTATGCCGCCGCATCCTGCGCAATGCGGTCCAGATCCGCCTGCATCTCGTGTTCCAGCCGTGCAGCATCATCAAAGGTGCCGACCTGACTCTTGAAGAAGGTCTCTACATTACCCATGGCATCCTTCTGATCAAAGAGGTCGTCCTCTTTCTTGAGCAGATAGTCGATCAGCGCGATGTTGTCCTTCTTCTGGTTCAACACTTCCTGCGTTGCAGTAATAGCGTTGTGCACTATTGTCTGATCCGGGTACTTGTGGGTATCATCGTACTTCTCGTTCAGTTTGTTATAATGCTGCAGCTGGTTTCCGAACTCATCGGCAATAAATTTAACCAAACCATCTTCGTCCGCAGGAACATCCATGACATCGAAATAATCCCGCAGAAGGTCCCGCACAGCCTTCATTTTGGTTGCCGATACCACCACACGCTTGCTAATGGATGTTTTACCCACCTCACTCTTTTTGCGGAGCATGTCAGGTAATTTGGCGTTGTCCGGCTGGATGGTGGTGCCTGCATATTTGATGGTTACCTTCTGATTCACGATCAAACGCGCCACCACATAAGCAATGTCGATTTCCTTCCAGCCATAGGGTATACTGCTGAACTTGCTCTGTACATCCGCCATGGAGGTCGGCAGGTGATGCATTGCCTGCATCTCAAGATATTCTTCCACCGCCGCCTCTGCATCGCGGTTCGGATCTGCCTCCGGCAGAATATAGTCCGCACCGGACAGCACTGCCAGAATGTCAGCATCGGTATCTGCGTTTTTCCCAATCAGGTCCAACTTGCTGTAAACATGCGAGACCAGATACTCCATCGTCTGGTCAATTTTGGCCTTAGCATTGCCGCTCTTAATGTCCAGATGTTCACCATCGGCGTAAAATTTTGCGTTTTCAATAGCCTCTACCAGAGCTTTGCTGGCTTCAGCTTCATACTTGGTTGCTTCTTCCTGTTGGCCGCGGATAATATCCTGAGCACTCTTGGGCATCTGGCTGACATTCCGCTGTTTGACATATTTGCGGATCTTCATGGATGCTTCCAG
>CDYY01002387.1_pt1 | contig 17026 bp, 15 predicted proteins | sample 480691 | NCBI WGS metagenome assembly CDYY01 (sample SAMEA3182107, study PRJEB8094) | gut metagenome | biome: human; feature: gut; material: Stool; isolation source: human stools | place: Canada | collected 2013-02-25
TTGCTTACATCGGATTCTGTCTTGAACCGGCTAAGGAATTCCTTGCTTAACATCTCATCGGGCACTACTTGGTTCTTTTCTCGCATAATCTTATTCTTTGGGTGTAAATATATAAAATAACGTGAGTTCGACGAATTTAGAATAATGCAATCTGTGTGTCAATAGTTCTCGTAACATTGATACATGGCTTCTTAGGAAAGCAGCAATATGCCGCAATTGCATTCAATAGGTTAACGATAAAATTATCAAAGGTTCTATGCCTTGAATGTTCCACTTGTGCTATATTTTTGAGTTCGTCATTGACAGTTTCAATAAAGGCCCGTTTCCTGAGAAGCTGTTTGTTCGAAACGGACATCAGTGCACCTTTCATATTATTCTTCAACTTGGTTATAAGTTGTATACCATCAACGAATAATCTCTGAAACAGGTTCTTTCCTATATACCCCTTGTCCCCGACAAGCTTTCCATATATAAATTCTACAAAGGCTTTATATTCAAGCGGTTTACGGTCGTCAACATCCCCCGGCGTAATCATAAAATTCAGAAGTTCTCCACGTTTGTTGCATATCAAATGTAACTTGAATCCGAAGAACCACCCCATGGAACATTTTCCTCTTTGTGCTATTCCCTTGAACGTTTTATGAATATGGATTCTCTGGTTCTTGCATACCCGTAAAGGAGTGCTGTCAACAAAACTGATGCCTGTACATTTGCCCCAAAGTACCTTCTTGATGAATATGGCCATCGGGATGGCCACGTCTTTCTCCAATTCAACAAAACGGTTGTAAGAAACGACCTTTGGAAAGAAATGGCGCATATGTCTGCAGACCTTTTCCTGATAGAAATTCTTCAGACAACGGTATCCTGAGTCATGGAAAAGTATCATGATAAGCATGATTTCCGCCTTGGACATGGTAGAATCACGGTGATATTTGCGCTTTGCGCTTGGTTTAAAAGTATATTTTGCCGTCATAGCATCAAAAAATTTGCAGAAGTCGTCTGCCATACAAAATAATTCTATAACTTTGCTCTCGGTGATCATAGCGATTATTGTTTGTAATACTTTGTAATTCAGCACTATAAAGATACAACAATTTTCGCTAATCACCAAATTTACAAGTACTTATAATTCGTCGAACTCACGTTAATTAGAACGCTGCGTGTGGATTAATCTTGTATACGAGTTTTATTAAGGATTGTATGTTGATAATGCAAAATGAAATCCGGCAGTGTTTTATCAACTCCAATAAAAACACTGCCGGATTATGATTATTCTTAAATTCTTTTTAAACTGATATTTTTCAGGACCTTGATTTATTCCTGTTATAATAAATAACTTTTCCTATCTTAGGTCTATTATTTCAGCGTTAGGAAAATCTTTTGAATTGAAACGGAATGTGGCGTCACTGATATTTTTTGCTTTAAAGTTTGAAACTTTTATTGTCGTCCATCCGTTGCTCTGACGCATCTTTATTGTTTGCGGATAATAATTCTTGTTTATCGTTATATACATTTCTTTTATTGTCCGTTTTTGGTTTTGTGCGTAAAGATGTATTTGCCATCCGCCAGCAACGTTTTTCATGCCGAGATTGAATCCGTTTTTATAGATATTGATGAATTTATATGGATTCATTGATTGCTGCTGTGCTTCAGTAGGCGTGCTTATATTTACCTCCTGATTCTTTTTCATGTATGTCCATTGTGTCTTTCCGTCATACCATACAATGGCCTGTGAAGTACGTGCATTAAATTTGTTTCCCTTTATCGCAATAGTGCCGGACGTATTTCCGTATTTTCCGCTTATGGTGAAGTTGGCAATTGCTCCGCTTTTGCGTCCTACTACGGCTGCAGTCTTGTCGAGTATCTTTCGTGCTTGCGCTGCATTTTGTGCATGCATGCCAACTGCCAATGTAAACAAAAGTATTAGCAAACAAAACTTTTTCATAATTGCGCTTCCTGTTTGAATTGTTATTCTAAATTAATGTTCAAATACTATTTTCGTAATGCAGACAGAAGATTTTCAAGACTGTTCTCGTCCTGTATCAATACTTCACGTGGTTTGCTGCCTTGTGCCGCACCAACGATTCCGGCCTTTTCCATCTGGTCCATCAGTCTGCCCGCACGGTTATATCCGATTGAGAAACGGCGCTGAATCATGCTGGTTGAGCCTTGCTGGCTTAACACTATTGTACGTGCTGCTTCTTCAAACAGAGGGTCAAGACTGTGCATCTCAAGCGATCCGCCTTTGCCTGAGTCTGAACCTTCGTCTGTGGTCGGCTCTGGCAGTTCCATCGGCTCTATCGGCCCTGGCTGCTGTTTGATATATTCATTTATTCTTTCTATTTCAGGTGTATCTACAAATGCGCACTGCACTCTGACAGGCTCGTTTCCGTTGAGGAACAACAAGTCGCCTCGTCCAATGAGCTGATTGGCTCCAGGACGGTCAAGTATTGTACGAGAGTCAATCATCGAACTTACTCTAAAAGCCATTCTGCCAGGGAAGTTAGCCTTGATGTTTCCTGTAATGATAGATGTTGTCGGGCGTTGTGTTGCAATCACCATGTGTATGCCGACCGCACGTGCAAGCTGTGCAATACGTGCAATAGGCATTTCTATTTCTTTGCCGGCAGTCATGATTAGGTCTCCGAACTCGTCGATAATAACAACGATATATGGCATGTATTCATGACCGTCTGTAAGTCGCAGCTGGTGGTTGACATATTTTTTGTTATATTCTTTAATGTTCTTTGCACCGGCTAGTTTAAGCATGTCATACCTGTAGTCCATGAGCTTGCACAGGCTGTTCAGTGTGCGTATAACCTTGGTGACGTCAGTTATTATTGCATCTTCATTGTCATCAGGAATTTTTGCCATGAAATGGTCTGCAATAGGCATGTACATGCTGAACTCAACCTTTTTAGGGTCTATCAGCACAAACTTCAATTCGTTCGGATGTTTCTTATATAGCAATGAAGTAATTATGGCATTTAGTCCAACTGATTTACCCTGTCCGGTAGCACCGGCAACCAGCAAGTGGGGCAGTTTTGTAAGGTCTGCCATAAATACCTCGTTGGTTATGGTCTTTCCTATGGCAATAGGCAAGTCCATGGTTGTCTCCTGAAAGCGTTTTGAATTTAATATGCTTTCCATTGAGACAATGTTCTTCTGTGCGTTAGGCACCTCTATTCCGACCGTGCCTTTGCCTGGTATAGGCGCTATGATACGTATGCCGAGCGCGGCAAGGCTCAAGGCGATGTCGTCTTCAAGGTTTCTTATCTTCGATATCTTTACGCCTTCGGCAGGGGTTATCTCATACAATGTGATTGTAGGACCAACCGTAGCCGTGATGGTCTTTATCTGTACTCCGAAATTGTTCAGCACCTCAACAATACGGTTTTTATTAGCCGTCTGTTCCTTCATGTCGATGTACGGCTTGCCGTCATTCTCATATTTCTTCAGCAAATCGAGCGTCGGATATTTATACTTCGTCCAAGGCTCTTTCGGATTGATAGGCGTATTGATATTGCTGCTGCCAGATACGTCTTTTGAGTCTGCCAGGTTCTCTTTCTCGGGTATAATTATCTTGAGGTCGTTAGTGCTTGGAGCTTGTTTTATTTCTTTAGCTGTCTCAACCTTGGTTTCTTCAGCTTGCTCCTCTTGTTTTATTACAGCTTCTCCGTTGTCACCAAATTCAACCCTTTGTGTCTGTGGATCGTCAAATACAGTAGGGTCTTCAAGGGTTTCAATAGGTTTAGACTTATTGGCTTTTCCCTGATTGTTGGTGATGTCGAATTTCACTTTGTTTGATATGCTGTTCACGGGATTCAGAATCTTTCGTACAACCGTGATGGTTTCTTTACTTAGGTAAGTAAGGAATATGATAGCCGTTAAAAGGAGGATGGCTGTCAGTCCTGGCGCTCCTACAAGATTCTCTATCCATTGACTGCAGAACTGGCCGTGGTCGCCTCCGGGATTAAACACCTGGCTTCCCATGATAGGTGTCAATATTTCTGCAAATGTTATAGAAAGCCAAAGCATAGATATGCCAAGGCAAAAGAAACATTTAATCAGGTTGAAATTATATGCCCGTACAAGTTTCAGTCCTGCCATGCCCATGAATACCGGAACAATAAAGGCTGAAAGACCAAAGCATCTTGAAATAAAGAAATATGAAACGAATGCTCCGAACGGGCCGCAGCTGTTCTGAAATGCTCTGTTTGAATTAAATATCTCTCCGGGCCTTAAATCTAATACCAAGCTTTGGTCGTTTTGGCCTGTAGAAAAGAAGGATATAAATGCTATGATTATGTAAATGGATAAAAATATCAGAATGATTCCTACCGTAAAATTAATAAAGTCATTTTGAAAAATATTTTTAAATCCTACTACCTCACTTAATGATTTGTTCGTGTTCGTATTTTTTTTCTTAGCCATCAGTGTATTTAGAATATTTTATTTGCAAAAGTAATTGAAAATTGCCAAATCAAGCTATAAAATCACCTTTTTTTTATATTTTTGCAAACTGTAATTTTTGCAAATGAGAAAAATCATATACAATAAGTTTGATAAGCATGACATAACAGCTCTGCCGAAAGTGCTGTTCTCCGGACGTATCATTGTTATAAATACTGCTACGGAGGCAGAGAAGGCTGTTGACTATCTGATGTCTCAGAAAATATTGGGGATAGATACGGAGACAAGGCCTTCGTTTAAAAAGGGGCAGACGCATAGTGTAGCATTGCTTCAGGTGTCAACTCATGACACGTGTTTTCTTTTCAGATTGAATCTTACAGGTATAACTCCGGCTATAATCCGTCTGCTTGAAGATCCTTCAATTCCGAAGATTGGCTTGTCGTTGCGCGACGATATAAATTCATTGCATAAGCGTGCCGATTTTCATCCGGGGAATTTCATTGATTTGCAGAAGCATGTCTGCGAACTTGGAGTGGAGGATTTGAGCTTGCAAAAGCTATATGCAAATTTCTTCCATCAGAAGATTAGTAAGTCGGTAAGGCTTAGTAACTGGGAGTCGGATGTGCTTAGCGACAGACAGAAACTATATGCCGCCACCGATGCGTGGGCATGTATAAATATATATGAAGAGTTGTGCCGGCTGGAAAAGACCGGAGATTATGAGTTTGTAAAAATAGAAGAAAATAAGGAGACAGATGTATAAGAACATATATTTAAAGAAAGGTAAGGAAGACAGTCTTAAGCGTTTTCATCCTTGGGTGTTTTCCGGTGCGATAGCGCATATGGACGATGGAATAGAGGAGGGTGACATTGTAAGAGTCATCACTCAGTCGGGCGCTTTCATTGCTTTGGGGCATTATCAGATTGGAAGCATCGCTGTGCGTGTGCTTTCATTTCAGGATATAGCTATTGATGATGACTTCTGGAAACAGCGTCTGGCGGCTGCGTTGCTCATGCGTCAGTGTGCCGGTATTGCAGACAATCCTGAAAACAATACGTTCAGGCTTGTACATGGTGAAGGCGACAACCTTCCGGGATTGGTTATTGACTGCTATGGCAAGACTGCTGTCATGCAGGCTCATAGTGTTGGTATGCATGTGTGCCGTAATGTCATAGCCCGCCAGCTGGTTGAGGTTATGGGCAACCGCATAGAGAATGTCTTTTATAAGAGTGAGACAACATTGCCGTTTAAGGCTGACCTCGGACAGGAAAACGGGTTTATATATGGGGGAAGTGATGACAATGTCGCTGTAGAAAATGGCCTTAAGTTTCATGTTGACTGGCTAAAAGGTCAGAAGACAGGATTCTTTGTTGACCAGCGTGAAAACAGAAAATTGCTTGAGCATTACGCAAAAGGCAAAACTGTCTTGAATATGTTCTGTTATACAGGCGGTTTCTCTTTCTATGCCATGCGAGGCAATGCTAAGGCCGTTCATTCAGTAGACAGCAGTGCCAAGGCGATAGAACTGACTAATGCCAATGTGGAACTGAACTTTCCCGGCGACAAGCGTCATCAGGCTTTTTGTGAGGATGCATTCAAGTTTCTTGATGCCGCAAAAGACAAATATGACCTGATAATACTCGATCCTCCTGCTTTTGCCAAGCATAGGGCTGCATTGCATAATGCGCTTAAAGGATATACAAGGCTTAATGTGAAGGCATTTGAGAAGATAAAGAGTGGTGGTATCCTGTTTACGTTCAGCTGTAGTCAGGTCGTGACAAAGGATAATTTCAGAAATGCCGTGTTTACGGCGGCTGCATTGGCAGGTCGTAATGTCAGGATCTTGCACCAGTTGCATCAGCCGGCCGACCATCCAATAAACATATATCATCCTGAAGGCGAATATCTAAAGGGACTGGTTCTTTATGTTGAGTAATGGTTTCCTAAAAAGAATATCAGATTTTATTAAAGACCGTCAGTTACTTAGTAAGGACGGAAAATATATAGTTGCGCTGTCGGGAGGTGCCGACAGCGTTACTTTGGCTTTGGCTCTTTGCGAATTGGGCTACAAGGTTGAGGCTGCTCATTGCAATTTTCATCTGCGTGGTGAAGAATCAGACCGTGATGAAAATTTCTGTGTCGAGTTTTGCCGGCAGAATGGCATAGAGCTTCATAGAGCTCATTTTGATACAGTGTCTTATTCAAAGTTGCGTAAAGTAAGCATAGAGATGGCAGCCCGAGATCTCAGGTATTCTTACTTTTCACAGCTTAAGCGTGACATCTGCGCCGACGCTATATGTGTTGCGCATCATCAGGACGATTCTGTTGAGACCGTATTGATGAATCTTATCCGTGGTACAGGTATAGACGGACTTACGGGTATCTCTCCGAAAAACGGTGACATAGTGCGTCCGCTATTGTGCGTTTCAAGAGCTGATATCGAAAACGAGCTTTGTGCCGCAGGGCAGGATTATGTAACTGACAGTACGAATCTGGTTGATGATGTTGTCAGAAATAAAATCCGTCTGGACATTCTTCCGCTTATGAGGCAGATAAATCCTTCTGTTGGAAACAGCATTGCCAAAACTGCCATGCGTATGGAAGAGGTCGCTCGAGTTTTTGGTTCTACTATCAGCGAGGCTGCCGGGCGTGCAGTTACATATAATAATAAAGGTGAGGCAAAAATATCACTGGATATACTTTCTTCAGGACCGTCTCCTGAGAATGTGCTGTTTCATATTTTAAAGAACTATTCTTTTGCCCCGTTGCAGATAGAACAGATTTATTCTTCATTGAACTCAGGGCCTGGTACAGAATTTCGTTCATCTACCCACGCTCTGCTTATCGACCGTGAATATATTTTCATTGAACCATTGTCTGACGAAGGACAAAGTAGCTTTGTTATACCTGAGACAGGAACTTATGTATATGATGAGTCTTCTAAGTTTCGGGTAGAGATTATAGATAACGGGTCGGATGTAGAAATTGTACGGGACAGAAATTGCTTTTTTGCAGATTTGTCTAAGGTTGCTTTTCCGCTTATTGTGCGCAGGGCCTCTACCGGTGACAGATTCATTCCTTTCGGGATGAATGGCTCCAAGTTGGTAAGTGATTATTTGACAGATCGCAAGTTTAATTTGTTTGATAAGCGCCGTCAGCTTGTTATAACTGATTTGGACGAAAAGATAATATGGCTCGTAAACCAGAGACCTGACAACAGATGCAAGGTTTCTGATACAACGAAGAAAATACTTAAGATTACATATACCGGCTGTTAAGCCGGTTTTTTTATTTTTGATAAAGTTCTTTTCTTTATGATTTGCGTAGCGCACGTAACATCTTGATATACAGTGTTTTATAAAAGAATATCTTTTGGATGGCAAAAGATGCCCTTTCACCTTGTAAAAGGTCGCATTTTATAAGCCAAAAGCAGGCATAACATCAAGCATTAGTCAATTCCTAGTTTTGTATATTATCAGTTTACTGTTTTCGTGAACGGTATTTATTGTATTCACAGATAATGTTTAAATGCAATTTTTATTAAAATAAGCCATTTATCAATCTGTTTGCTGAAAAAATATTACCTTTGCATTAATATGAACAGGCAGAATGAAAATTCTGCGATAAAGTGTCTTTAGTAGGAAATATTAAAAGTTTAAGGTATGGTAAAGTATAACGTGAATTTTGACAATTATAAGAAGGACGCTGCATATCGTTCGCTTATAAGTCCAAAATTGGTCAGTGAGTTGAAAGTAAAGATTGTCAGGATTATCGTAAAAAAGAAAAAATATAAAGACAAGGAATATTCGGCCAAGCGTCTGGCTGAAGAACTTGAAACCAATACTAGGTATATATCTGCCGTGGTTAATATATGCTTCAACATGAATTATACGTCATGGGTAAATAAGTATCGCATAGAAGATGCCAAGGCTTTGCTTACTGACAAAAAGCATAAAAAGCTTAAAATGGAGGAAGTGAGTGATTTGGTTGGTTTTTCAAACAGACAGTCTTTTTATGCGGCGTTCTATAAATACACAGGTGTTACGCCGCGAAAGTATAAGTTAGATAATTCGGAAAAATAACGTAACATATTAATGCTGCAATGAGAAATACTCAATTTTCATATACCGACGAACGTTTTGCGGATATACTGATGCTCAGGTATAAACTTGACAACTTCAGCTCTTTGTCGCTGAGGCAGAAAAAGCTAGTGTATTATTTGTCTGAGGCCGCGCTTTATGGCCGTGACATAACTTTTGATCAGTTTGGCCGGTATAATCTGAAGATACGCAAAGTGTTTGAGCAGATATACCTTAATTATAAAGGTGACAGAACTGCTGATGAGTTTAAGGAGCTTGTTGTGTATCTGAAGCGGGTATGGTTCTCTAGCGGCATATATCATCATTACGGATGCGATAAATTTGTTCCTGGCTTTTCTAAAGCATTTTTTATAGATGCTGTTAAATCTGTTGATGGCAGTTTGCTGCCTTTAGACGAAGGACAGACGGTGGATGGATTATGTGAAGAACTTCTGCCGATAATTTTTGATCCGGATGTCATGCCTGTAAAGGTGAATAAAAAGGACGGTTTCGATTTGGTTGAAACTTCAGCATGCAACTTCTATGATGGTGTAACACAGGGTGAAGTTGAAGAGTATTATGCTTCAAAGAAAAATCCTGACGATAAAGAGCCTTTGTCATATGGACTGAATACTACAGTGAAAAAATGTGATGGACGGGTTGTTGAAGAGGTTTGGAGAATTGGAGAAAAATATGGCGCAGCAATAGAAAAAATTGTATATTGGCTTGAAATGGCTTCAACTGTGGCTGAAAATGACAGGCAGCGCAGTGTAATTGATGCTTTGATTAAATATTACAAGTCGGGCGATTTGGCAGACTTTAATGAATATTGCATTAAATGGGTTGATGAAAAAGAATCTGCCGTTGATTTTATTAATGGGTTTATTGAGGTTTATGACGATCCGCTCGGAATGAAAGGCACTTGGGAAGGTCTTGTTGAATACCGTGATGTAGAAGGAACAAGGCGGACCAGAGTGATTAGCGATAACGCTCAATGGTTTGAAGACCATTCGCCTGTTGATTCTCGTTTCAAGAAACAGCAGGTAAAGGGTGTGTCTGCAAATGTAATATGTGCGGCAACTCTCGGCGGAGGTGAATACCCTTCAACGGCCATAGGCATAAACCTTCCTAATGCTGACTGGATTAGAGCAAGCCATGGAAGCAAGAGCGTTACGATAAGTAATATTATATCGGCTTATAATGAAGCATCACGTGGTAATGGCTTTGACGAAGAGTTTGTCATTGACGAAGAGACAATAAAGCTTATAAGACAGTATGGAGATATATGTGACATCATACATACTGACCTGCATGAATGTCTCGGACATGGTAGCGGACAATTGTTGTCCGGTGTTGATCCTGACTCTCTGAAAGCATACGGCAATACTATTGAAGAGGCGCGTGCTGATTTGTTCGGATTGTATTATGCAGCAGATGAAAAGTTGGTTGAATTGGGCCTGATGCCTGATGCAGAAGCTTATAAGGCAGAGTATTATTCATATATGATGAATGGACTTCTCACTCAGCTTGCACGCATTAAAAAAGGCAATTGTATAGAGGAGGCCCATATGCGTAACCGTGCCCTGGTTGCACGTTGGTGTTATGAAAAAGGACGTGAGGGCAATGTTGTTGAGCTTGTGCGTCAAAACGGGAAGACTTACGTGCGTATAAACGATTATGAGCAACTCCGCAATCTGTTTGCAGCCTTGCTAGCTGAAATTCAACGCATAAAGAGCGAGGGTGATTATGCTGCAGCCCGGGACATAGTCGAGAATTATGCTGTGAATATTGATCCGGTTTTGCATGATGAAATATTGTGCAGATATAATAGTCTGGGCATACCTCCTTATAAAGGATTCATAAATCCGGTACTTATGCCTGTTACTGATTGTGATGGTAAAATAATGGACATAACTGTTGATTATTCTGAAACTTACGAGCATCAGATGTTGCGTTACAGCAGAGATTACTCCACATTGATTTGATAAATATGAAACAGGAAACACAAGACAAACTGAAACAAATTAAACAGCGTTTCAGATTGATGATGAACGGCATGGCTTCTCAGTCAATGCGCGAGAAAGGACTTGGGTATAGCATAAACTGGGGCATATCTCTGCCTGCCCTGAAAACACTGGCAGAAGAGTATGGCAAAGACTATGATTTGGCCATCGAACTGTGGAAAGAGAACATTCGCGAATGTAAGATTCTTGCTACATTAATTATGCCACCGGCGGATATGAAAGCTGATTTGGCCTGCCTTTGGGTGTCGCAGATTCCAAATCAGGAAGTTGCGGCTATGGTGGCCTTCAATCTGTTTCAGTATATAGACAGCGCGAAAGACCTCGCGTTCAAATGGCTCGCGTCAGCGAGTGAGCTAGAGCAGATGTGCGGTTATAACATCTTGTCACGGCTTTTTATGCGTGGAGAGGTGCTTGATTCACGAGAGATAAATGAGCTTTTTGATCAGGCCAAAACTGCTCTTGAAGGTGGAAGTGTGTCACTGCAGCATACAGTTGTAAATATGTTGTCACATTTTTGTACTATTTCCGACGAGTATAATAAAATAACAAAATCTGCCTTCAAATCATACGATTTAGATATTTTTTGATGTTTTGTACGGCTAATACGGAATTTTGTTGTATTTTTGTCGGACAATCCGGAGTATGGATAAAATGAAAAATAATTGTAGCGACGCAGTAAGGGAGATTCTGGGCAACTATTTGGAACAGAACAATTATCGCAAAACCCCTGAACGATTTGCGATTCTCGATGCGGTGTATAGCTTCAATTCTTATTTTTCAATACAAGAACTTAGCGACAGGCTGATAGAACGATGCTTTCCCGTTAGCAGAGCTACGCTTTACAATACGGTAAGGCTGTTGATGAGTTTACGACTTGTTATATGCCTGAGACTGCAGGACGGTATACGCTATAAGGCGTGTTACTCGGATAATCACTGCACTCAGGTCTGTACTGTTTGCGGAAAGGTTACAGAGATAAAAATACCCGAGATTGCAGCTGTAATTGACAGAACGCATTTGAGGCGCTTTCGCAAAGAAGGCTTCTCAATGCATATTTATGGTGTATGCAGCACCTGTCAGGCAATGCTTACGCGCTTGAAAAATAAAGAGAATACTGAAAAACAGGAGAATATAAATAAAAACAAATATATTAGTAAATATGGAAAAAGGCAAAGTTGATGTATTGCTAGGTTTGCAGTGGGGTGATGAAGGCAAAGGCAAGGTTGTTGATGTGCTTACGCCTCATTACGATGTGATTGCAAGATTTCAGGGCGGTCCTAACGCAGGACACACTCTCGAGTTTGAAGGCGAAAAGTATGTCCTTAGAAGTATTCCTTCTGGCATTTTCCAGGGTGGCAAGATTAACATTATTGGTAATGGTGTAGTACTTGCTCCGGATTTGTTTATGGATGAGGCTAAAGACTTGGAGAAAAGCGGTCATCCTTTGAAAGAGAGACTTTATATCTCAAAAAAAGCCCATCTTATTATGCCAACTCACAGACTGTTGGATGCAGCCTATGAGCAGGCTAAAGGAAAAAACAAAGTAGGAACAACAGGTAAAGGCATCGGTCCTACATATACAGATAAGGTTTCGCGCAACGGACTTCGTGTGGGTGATATATTTGATAATTTTGAAGAAAAATATAATGCTCATAAGGCACGTCACGAGCAGATTTTGAAATCGCTTAATTATACAGACTATGATATTTCTGATGTAGAAAAGAAATGGATGGAAGGTATAGAATATATCCGTCAGTTCCATATTGTAGATTCTGAACATGTAATTAATAAAATTTTAAAGTCTGGTCAGAATATTTTATGTGAAGGTGCTCAGGGTACAATGCTTGATGTCGACTTCGGCAGCTATCCTTTTGTAACGTCTTCTAACACTATCTGTGCAGGAGCTTGCATCGGATTGGGAATTGGCCCTAACAGAATTGGAGAAGTGTATGGCATAATGAAGGCTTATTGTACACGTGTCGGTGCCGGACCGTTCCCGACAGAATTGTTTGATGAGACTGGAAGTCTTATAAGGCAGCTTGGCCATGAGTATGGAGCTGTTACCGGACGTGAGCGCAGATGCGGATGGATTGACCTTGTTGCGCTGCGTTATTCTATTATGGTTAATGGAGTTACTCAGTTAATCATGATGAAGAGCGACGTGCTTGATGGCTTTGATACAATAAAGGCATGTGTTGCTTATAAACGCAATGGTGAGACATTGACTGATTTCCCCTATAATATAGAGGAAGGTATCGAGCCTGTTTATAAGGAACTTAAGGGATGGAAGGCCGACATGACAAAGATGACCAGCGAGGAAGAGTTCCCGCAGGAATTTAAGGATTATATCAAATTCCTTGAAACAGAACTTGAAACTCCTATTAAGATTATCTCAATAGGTCCGGATCGTGCCCAGACAATAGTTAGAAAATAATACGTATAATTTCGTCCCAAGGATTGAGATTTTGTGGTGTGGATAATTGATGTTTTCAATATCCAGATTCTTCATTCTCAATTCTTGGGTTTTATCTTAAATAAAGACAGATATGAACAAACCATCAATACCTAAGGGTACACGTGACTTTTCCCCGTTGGAAATGTCAAAGCGCAATTATATTTTTGATACAATAAGGTCTGTTTTCGCTCTTTATGGTTTTAAGCAGATTGAAACTCCGGCCATGGAAACGTTGCAGACATTGCTTGGAAAGTATGGTGAGGAAGGCGATAAACTTCTTTTCAAGGTGCTCAATAGTGGAGATTATTTGAGCAAGATTGATCGAGAGGAACTTGTCAATGGAAATTCGTTGCATTTGGCTTCAAAGTTATGTGAGAAAGGTTTGCGATATGACCTGACCGTTCCTTTTGCCCGTTTTGTCGTTATGCACAGGGATGAGTTGCAGTTGCCGTTCAAGCGTTATCAGATTCAGCCTGTATGGCGTGCAGACCGTCCTCAGAAGGGTAGGTATCGTGAATTCTATCAGTGTGATGCAGATGTTGTCGGCAGTGATTCGTTGCTCAATGAGATTGAATTGATGCAGATTATTGATACAGTGTTTACACGTTTTGGCGTGCGCGTTCAGATAAAAATCAACAACCGTAAAATATTAACTGGAATAGCTGAATATATCAACGAGGCTGATAAAATAGTGCCTATTACAGTTGCTATTGATAAACTGGAAAAAGTAGGTCTTGATAATGTAAACGCTGAACTTGCAGAAGATGGACTCAGTAAAGAGGCCATTGAAAAGCTACAGCCGGTGATATCACTCAGCGGCAGCAATGAAGAAAAATTGGATGTTATAAGCAATATCCTCAAAGATTCAGAAATAGGAACAAAGGGTGTTGAAGAGCTTCGTTATATATTCGGCGTACTTGACAAGTCTAATCTTAAGAATGAGGTACAGTTTGATTTGACTCTTGCAAGAGGCCTTAATTATTATACAGGAGCAATCTTTGAGGTTAAGGCACTTGATGTTCAAATCGGAAGTATTACAGGCGGAGGACGTTATGATAATCTTACAGGCATTTTCGGTATGCCAGGTTTGAGTGGTGTCGGAATCTCTTTTGGTGCAGATAGAATTTTTGATGTCCTTAATGCATTGGAGCTTTATCCTGAAAATGCAATGAGCGGAACTCGTCTGATGTTTATTAACTTCGGGGAAAAGGAAATGGCGTATTGTTTGCCTATTGCTGCCAAAGCCCGTGAGAACGGCATTGCTACTGAGGTATATCCTGATGCAGCAAAGATGAAAAAGCAGATGAACTATGCTAATAACTGCAATGTTCATTATGTGGCTATTGCAGGTGAAAATGAGATAAATGAGAATAAGATAACTTTGAAGAACATGTTGACAGGTGAGCAGCGTCTGGTTGATGCTGATGAACTTGTGTCAATCGTTAAATCTGGACAGTGATTATGGGTAGAATAAAATATTTTCTTGTCCTTCTCCTGTGTGTGTTGTCACTATCTGCATATAAGAAAAATGAAAAAATTACAATCTTTATGATAGGTGATTCCACTATGGCTAATAAGGATATTAGTGGTGGAAAGATGGAGCGAGGATGGGGAATGATGCTCAAAAATTTCTTCACTGAGGATGTAATTGTTGATAATCATGCACTTAATGGGCGTTCTTCAAAAAGTTTCATTAGTGAGGGTCATTGGCAGAAGGTCGTGGAAAAAATAAAGCCTGGAGATTATGTCTTTATTCAGTTTGGGCATAATGATGAGAAAGACGATCCTAAACGATACACTGATCCTGGAACAACTTTCGATGAAAACTTGCGCAAGTTTGTTAAGGAAACAAGGATGAGAGGCGGCATTCCTGTTTTATTTAATAGTGTAGTAAGGCGAATCTTTACGAATAGTACAACAGCTGTTGCTGATGATGATACCCGTTCTAATTCGTCAGCTGGTTTGATTGAAGGTGATACATTGGTAGATACTCACGGTGACTATCTTTTGTCTCCTCGTAATGTTGCACGTGAGTTGGATGTGCCTTTTGTGGATGCAAATAAGATTACACATGATTTGGAACAGGGGCTAGGGCCGGATAAATCTAAAAAACTGCATATGTGGTATCTACCTAATGAAGTTCCTTCATTGCCAAAGGGGCGTCAAGACAATACTCACTATAATGTTTATGGTGCGTATGTTGTTGCCGGATTACTTGCTGATGCCGTTTCTGATGCTGTTCCAGAACTTAGACAATATCGTTGCAAGTATGATGCTTCAGTTGCAAGAGATGGAAGTGGATTGTATTTTGATCTGCAAACTGCTGTAGAGAATGTTCCTTCTGGTGTTAAGACAACTATCTTGGTAGGTGAGGGAAAGTGGAAGAAACCTGTAGCCGGTAAAGATAAGAAGATAGAATATATAATGAGACAAGGGGCCAGTTTCATAAAATAGTTGATTATAATTATTACATTATGGCCTGAACTTCAGGTCCTTATTATATAAAGTAATACTACGGTAAATATTTGTAACCTAGATTGTTATTGGGGTATTTGCAAATATTTACCGCTTTTTATTTTATTATCACGCAAGTCTTCATGCTTATTCTTTTTTCAAAAGTTATGCTTTTGCGTTCCGTTTGTTATCCTTTTATCGTGTAAAAGGTATGCTTTTGTCTCCTAAAAGGTGCCCTTTTGCAGACGGCTGGATGATATATATGTTTTGCACATGGCATGCAGCCGGCTTTAAAATCCTATAACGTCCATTCTGTCAGCGTTTTATGGCGTTGCTGGCAGCCCGTATGGCTTGCCGCACAGCCTTGCATTAGTCCTGCCGTTTATGAATATATCTGCTTCATGACAGACTTGACCATAGCTTTGGCTGTCGTAACCGGCATCCGGCCGGCTGTTTTTTTTCTTTGGAATTCAAACTCCTTTAAATTCTGCCATCGGTCTTTGAATTTTGCCATTAGCGTATAATTTTCATCCATCTTTGCCGGTCTTATTTCCCGTTCCTGTGTCATAAGTCTGCCTATTTCTTTTGTAAAATATAATAATGTGAATGGTGTAAGAACGGCACTTAATATGTAAACGACTGTTAAAATGTATCTAAAATTAAAACTTTTTTCAGAAAACATTTGGCGGTTTGATGAAAACCCCGTACTTTTGCATCCGCTTTTGAGAGCTGACGCTCCCTGAGCACTGAAGAAAGAGATCTTTGAGATACTGAAATATACAGAGACAAGAGTAGTACAAGAAACATCCTGCGGACTTGTTCTGCAGGGAGGGTAAAGAATGAAAACCGTTCAATTTCTGCCGTGATATATATAATATGTATACGCGGTCAAATACTACCGGATGGCGTTCTGAGCGACAGACTAACGGACACGGCCTTCGGGTTTGTGTCACATTATAAAGAAATTTTACAGTGGAGAGTTTGATCCTGGCTCAGGATGAACGCTAGCTACAGGCTTAACACATGCAAGTCGCGGGGCAGCATGAAGTCAGCTTGCTGACTTTGATGGCGACCGGCGCACGGGTGAGTAACGCGTATCCAACCTGCCTGTTACCACGGCACAGCCCGTCGAAAGGCGGATTAATGCCGTATGTGGTCCTTTGCGGGCATCTAATTAGGACTAAAGGTTCAGCGGTAACGGATGGGGATGCGTCCGATTAGCTAGACGGCGGGGTAACGGCCCACCGTGGCGACGATCGGTAGGGGTTCTGAGAGGAAGGTCCCCCACACTGGAACTGAGACACGGTCCAGACTCCTACGGGAGGCAGCAGTGAGGAATATTGGTCAATGGGCGTAAGCCTGAACCAGCCAAGTAGCGTGAGGGAAGACTGCCCTATGGGTTGTAAACCTCTTTTGTGCGGGGATAAAGTGTGGGACGTGTCCCATATTGCAGGTACCGCACGAATAAGGACCGGCTAATTCCGTGCCAGCAGCCGCGGTAATACGGAAGGTCCGGGCGTTATCCGGATTTATTGGGTTTAAAGGGAGCGCAGGCCGTCCTTTAAGCGTGCTGTGAAATGCCGCGGCTCAACCGTGGCAC
>CDYY01015554.1_pt1 | contig 17016 bp, 25 predicted proteins | sample 480691 | NCBI WGS metagenome assembly CDYY01 (sample SAMEA3182107, study PRJEB8094) | gut metagenome | biome: human; feature: gut; material: Stool; isolation source: human stools | place: Canada | collected 2013-02-25
TGCGCAAAGAAGCAGCGCAAGAATGGAGATTAATATGAAAAGAACGAAAAAAAGAATAGTTACATTTCTTATAATAGCAATTGCTATAGCAGCAGTGTTTGTGTTTATAAAATTCTTTAACGGCAACGGAATATATATTTCAACAGGCATGGGCAAGGATGTTCTTGCAAAGGTGGATGGACAAAAGACATACACTATGGATGCAGCAGTGCTTATGTCAGATGCAAGGTCACAGTATGAAGAAATGTTTACAAGTTCAATATGGTCACAGCAGATAGATGGAAAAACATTTGAAGAATATGTAAAAGACCAGATCAGGGTAAAGCTTATCAGAGTAAGATGTATGAATGCAATGGCTAAGGAAAAGGGAATAGTTCTTGGAAGAGAAGAAAAGGATGGCGTTAAGAAGGCAGCAGAGAAGTACTATAATGCACTAACAGAAGAACAAAGAAGCAGATATAATATAACAGAGGATAAGCTTAACCAGATGTTTACAGAGTTTGCTATAGCACAGAAGCTGTATAATGATCAGACATCACTTATGGATATAGAAATCAGTGCGGATGATTCAAGAGTTATTAATATACAGTATATAGTAACAGATTCTAAGGATGAGATAGAAAAAGCATATGCTGAGCTTAAGGAGGGCAACTCATTCTTTGCTATAGCAAAGAAGTATAATTCGGATGGTGAGTATGAGTACGAGCTTCGAAGAGGCGAGATGGATAGTAAGTTTGAAGAAGCGGCCTATGCTTTATCAACAGGTGAGATGAGCAGCATAGTAGAGGCAGAAGGAAAGTATTACATTATAAGATGTACATCAGATAACGATAAAGCAAAAACAGAGGTCAACAAGTCAGCTATCTTAGCAGACAAAAAGCTTGCTGCCTTCAACGAAAAGTTTGAAGAATATGAGGCAGGTAAATATGTTGAATGGAATGATAGCGAATGGGAAAAGCTTAGCGTATCTTCAGCGGTTATATATAATGTTAAGTTTGAAGATACATTCAACACAATAACAATCAACTAAACAGAAAGGTATGGTTATAAAATATAGATGGCAGAAAAATATGATGCAAATAGTATATCTATTCTTGAAGGTCTTGAAGCTGTAAGAAAAAGACCGGGAATGTATATAGGAAGCGTAGGAACTAAGGGACTTAACCATCTTATATATGAAATAGCAGATAATGCAGTAGATGAACATCTTGCAGGGTATTGTAGCGAGATTACAGTAACCCTTAATGATGATGGTACAGCTACTATCATAGATAACGGACGTGGAATTCCTATAGGGATTCATCCAAAGGCTGGAATACCTGCAGTTGAAGTAGTGTTTACAGTACTTCATGCAGGTGGTAAGTTCGGAGATGGAGGATATAAGATATCAGGAGGACTCCACGGTGTAGGTGCTTCAGTAGTTAATGCACTTTCAGTGTGGCTTGAGGTAGAGATAAGAGTAGATGGCGGTGTATATAAGCAGCGTTATGAAAGAGGCAAGGTGGCAGCTCCGCTTGAAAAAATAGGAACATGCAGGAAGAGTGACACAGGAACAAAGGTGACTTTTTTACCTGATGGAGAAATATTTGAAAAGACAAGATTCAAGTCAGATGCCATAAAAAGCAGAATGCATGAAACAACTTACCTTAATCCTGGACTTACAATACATTTTGAGGATAAAAGAAGCGGCAGTGAAGAAAAGATTACATATTCTGAGCCAGATGGTATCAGGGCATATGTAAAAGAGCTGAATAACGGTAAGGAAACTGTCACAGATATCATATATTTTAAAAAGAGTGAGGATGGCATAGAAGTGGAGTGCGCTTTCCAGTATGTCAATGAGTTTGAGGAAAATATTCTTGGCTTCTGTAACAATATATATACACAGGAAGGCGGAACACACATAACTGGCTTTAAGTCAAAGTTTACAATGGTCATTAACCAGTATGCAAGAGAGCTTGGTATTCTTAAGGATAAGGATAACAACTTTACAGGACTGGATGTAAGAAATGGCATGACTGCGATAGTAGCTGTCAAGCATCCTGCACCAAGATTCGAGGGCCAGACTAAAACAAAGCTTGATAATCCAGATGCTGGAACAGTTGTCAGTGCGGTCACAAGCGATGAGGTACAGCTGTACTTTGACAGAAACCTAGAACAGCTAAAGGCGGTTATTGCATGTGCTGAAAAGTCAGCTAAGATAAGAAAGGCAGAAGAAAGAACAAAGACGAATCTTTTATCAAAGTCAAAGTTTTCCATAGATTCTAACGGAAAGCTTGCAAACTGCGAGAGTAAGAAAGCAGAAGAATGTGAAGTGTTTATAGTCGAGGGAGATTCTGCCGGAGGTTCTGCAAAGACAGCACGTAACAGACGTACACAGGCTATACTTCCTATCAGAGGTAAGATATTAAACGTTGAGAAAGCATCCATAGATAAGGTGCTTGCCAATGCAGAGATAAAGACGATGATAAACTCTTTTGGGTGTGGTTTCCTTGAAGGCTATGGCAATGATTTTGATATAAGCAGGTTAAGATATAATAAGATTATAATCATGACTGATGCTGATGTGGATGGAGCACATATTGATACACTTCTTCTTACATTTTTCTACAGATTTATGCCTGAGCTTATCAACCAGGGACATGTGTATATAGCTACACCACCTCTATACAGGGCAGAGCTTAAGAAGGCACCTAAGGAAGACAAGGCTGTAAAAAAGACAGCAGCAGGATCTGTACTTAAAGCTTCCAAGAAAGATAAGAGTAAGCTTGTGCAGTATCTTTATGATGATAAAGCACTAGAAAGATACAAGGAGCTTCATGCGAGTGGAACATTTACACTGCAAAGATACAAAGGACTAGGTGAGATGGATCCTGAACAGTTATGGGAAACAACACTTAACCCGGAAACAAGAATACTAAAGCAGGTTGAGATAGAAGATGCCAGAATGGCGACAGAGGTTACGTCTATGCTTATGGGAAGCGATGTCCCACCAAGAAGGGCATTCATACATGCACATGCAAATGAAGCGCAGATAGATGCGTAAAGCATTATAATTAAATATATTATTGATAATAAAATATCATACGGAGATAATAATGGCAGAGAATATTATAAAAACAGAATATTCCGAGCTGATGCAGAAGTCCTATATAGATTACTCCATGAGCGTTATCACAGCAAGAGCGCTTCCTGATGTAAGAGATGGACTTAAGCCAGTACAAAGAAGAGTACTGTATGCTATGGATCAGCTTGGGTTAAACTATGATAAGCCTCATAGAAAGTCTGCACGTATTGTAGGTGATGCAATGGGTAAGTATCATCCACATGGTGACAGCTCAATCTATGAGACACTTGTTGTGCTTTCACAGGATTTCAAGAAAGGCATGGCACTTGTTGACGGACATGGCAACTTTGGTTCTATAGAAGGTGATGGAGCTGCTGCTATGCGATATACAGAGGCCAAGCTAAAGAAGTTCACCCAGGATGTGTATTTATCAGATCTTGATAAGAATGTGGTTGACTTCGTACCTAACTTCGATGAGACAGAAAAAGAGCCAGCAGTGCTTCCTGTAAGAGTTCCCAATCTTTTAGTAAATGGTGCTGATGGAATAGCAGTAGGTATGACAACCAATATCCCTACACACAATCTAAGTGAGGTAGTAGATGCAGTGTGTGCATATATGGATAATGAGGATATAACTACAGATGAGCTTATGGAGTACATGCCAGGTCCGGACTTTCCAACAGGTGGACTGGTCATCAACAAGTCAGAGCTTTCTGGTATATACGAGACAGGAACTGGCAAGATAAAGCTAAGAGGAAAGGTTGTTTTTGAAGCAGCTTCTAAGAAGGGCGAGAAGGACAGGCTTGTTATAACAGAGATTCCTTATACTATGATAGGTGCTAATATCGGCAAGTTCATATCTGATATAGTAGAACTTGTTGAAACTAAGAAAACTACAGATATAGTAGATGTATCAAATGAGTCATCAAAAGAGGGAATAAGAATAGTACTTGAGTTAAAGAAAAATGCAGATGTAGAGAATCTTAAGAACCTTCTTTACAAGAAAACAAAGCTTGAAGACACATTTGGAGTAAATATGCTTGCTATAGTGGATGGAAGACCAGAAACACTTGGACTTCGCCAGATAATAAAGCATCACATTGATTTCCAGTATGAAATAAACACAAGAAAATACACAACACTTCTTAACAAAGAGCTTGCTAATAAAGAGATAAAGGAAGGTCTTATAAGGGCGTGTGACATAATCGACCTTATCATAGAGATACTTCGTGGAAGCTCTAACCTTAAGATGGCAAAGGACTGCCTTATAAATGGTAATGTAGAAGGCATAAAGTTTAAGTCAGAAGCATCAAAAAAACAGGCTTCAAAGCTTGATTTCACAGAAAAACAGGCATCAGCAATACTTGAAATGCGTCTGTACAAGCTTATAGGTCTTGAGATACTTGCACTTCAGAAAGAATATGATGAGTGTCTTGCAAAGATAGAAAAGTATGAGAAGATACTTGGCAGTAAAAAAGCTATGGCTAAGGTTATAAAAGATGATCTTGCAAGGATAAAGAAGGAATATGGAGTTGCAAGAAAAACAGTTATAACAGATGCAAAGGCAGCTGTGTTTGTAGAAAAAGAAATTCCAGCACAGGAAGTAGTATTCATCATGGACAGATTCGGTTATGCCAAGACTATAGATAATGCTGCCTATGAGCGTAACAAGGAAGCTATATATAACGATTTCAAGTATGTATTCACATGCATGAATACAGATAAGATATGCATATTTACAGACAACGGACAGCTCCATCAGGTTAAAGTTAAGGATATACCTTACTCTACAAAGTTCAGGGATAAGGGAACACCTATAGATAATCTTGGAAACTATGACAGCAGCGGGGAACTTATCATCTATCTGTGTGCATATGATACTATTAAGGATCAGAAGCTTCTTTTCGTTACAAGCCAGGGCATGATGAAGATAGTAGATTCTAAAGAATTCGATGTGGCGAAAAGAACAGTAGCCGCAACCAAGCTGCAGGATGATGACAGGATAATAAGCATAGAGAAAGCAGATATAGAGGTACAGACATACTCCAAGTTCAATCTGGATGGTACTACAAGTGAAGTTGAAGATATTGTCAGCAGCAAGAACGTTGTTGTACAGACAGCTAATGGATATTTCTTAAAGTTCCCACTCTCAGAGATACCAGTTAAGAAAAAGAGTGCTGTTGGTGTCAGAGGTATCAAGCTTGGCAAGGATGATTATATAGAAGAAATATTCCTTATGGATGATGGAACAGAATTCACCATGGAATACAAGGGAAAGAATATAGACTTTGCAAAGATGAAGATGGCACACAGGGATACTAAGGGAGTTAAGGTGAGAGTGTGAGAGTGATTTTTCTTTAATAATTGACTTAATATTGATATAAATGTAATAATTTTTAATTCGTACTTGACGTACGCAAAAACGTACGTTATAATAATCATGACATAAAAAATTTCGTCATTCAAATAATATGTAAATAATAAATATCATTCATATAAGACATAAAATGATAGATAAAATAGAATGAGCGATAGATACTTAAATAAAAGATTTTTAAATGAAAAATATTTATAACATATATATAATTAAAACAGACAAGATGTAAGGAGATTTTATTATGTCAGTAATTAATATAACAAGTGCAAGAAAGGAACTCTATAACTTGGTTGAAGATGTTAATCTTTATAGTGAACCTACTTTAATTGTAAGTAAAAAAGGTAATGCTGTTCTTATTTCAGAAAGCGATTGGAATGCAATTCAGGAAACAGTTTACCTTAATTCTATTCCGGGCATGGTTGAATCAATACAGGAGGGGATGAATACACCTATAGAAGATTGCATCCCAGAGGAAAATATAGAGTGGTAAAATTATGTACAAAATTGTTTATACCAGATTAGCAGAAAAAGATATAAAAAATTTAAAAAGTGTACACCTTGATGAAAAAGCAAAAAAGTTAATTCATATTATTAAAGAAAAACCATTTCAGAATCCGCCTCCATATGAAGAACTTGTTGGAAATTTACAAGGAGTATATTCGCGAAGAATAAATATTCAGCATAGATTAGTATATCAGGTATACAATCAGCCAGTTGTAATTAATGAAACTGAATATGAGGGAATCATTAAAGTTATTAGAATGTGGACACATTATGATAAAGTAAGATAAAAAAGGGCATCAGTAGAAAGAACATTATTTATTCTTTCTACTGGTGCCCTTTTAAAGTCAACCTCCAAATGTTAACCCTAAAAAATCAACTCACAATTTTTAATGATAAATTCTGTGCACCCTGCACCATTGATAAGAAATATTCATGTATTCTTGTGTCATCTGTTAACTCAGGATGAAATGCAAGCCCAATCTGGTTTTTATATCTGGCTGCTACGATTTTGTCATCAACAGAGGCAAGCACTTCAACACCATCTGAAACACTATTTATATATGGTGCTCTTATAAATGTCATAGGATAATTTCCAATATGTTTAATATCAGCATTAGTCACAAAGCTTGAAAGTTGTCTTCCGTATGCATTACGCTTTACAGTGACAGGAAGAGTTCCTATGTGGACAGTGTCATCATCAGCGATATGTCTTGCAAGAAGTATAAGACCTGCACAAGTTGCAAGAGTAGGAAGTCCGTTGTTAATCATACAACGGATATCATCCATCATATCCAGTTTGTTAAGAAGCCGTCCCTGAACTGTACTTTCACCACCAGGAAGTATAAGACCATCTATCCCCTCTAAATCATCCCTTTGACGAAGCTGTTTAGCTGTATGTCCAAGACTTTCAATCATATGAGCATGCTCTATGAAAGCACCCTGTACAGCAAGTATGCCTATAATCATAATAATCAAAACCTCTTTTCTAGCGTCCACGTTCTTCCATAATAATCTGTATTTCGCTAGGATTGATACCAACCATAGCTTCTCCAAGATCCTCTGATAATCTGGCGATAAGAGCAGCATCCTGATAGTTAGTAACAGCCTGGACGATAGCAGATGCTCGCTTTGCAGGGTTGCCTGACTTAAAGATACCAGAACCTACGAATACACCTTCGGCTCCAAGCTGCATCATAAGGGCAGCATCAGCAGGAGTAGCAACACCACCGGCAGCAAAGTTAACAACAGGAAGCTTGCCGTTATCATGAACGTAAAGAACAAGGTCGTAAGGTACCTGTAGCTGCTTTGCTTCTTCAAAAAGCTCATCCTTGTGCATAGATGTTATCTTGCGGATCTCTGAATTCATTTTTCTCATGTGGCGCACAGCCTGGACAACATCACCAGTACCAGGTTCACCTTTAGTTCTTATCATAGATGCACCTTCATTGATTCTTCGTAAAGCTTCACCTAAATCTCTTGCTCCACATACGAAAGGAACATTAAACTGAGTCTTGTCGATATGATATATATCATCAGCAGGAGAGAGAACCTCAGATTCATCTATATAATCAATCTCTATAGCCTGAAGAATCTGAGCTTCTACGAAGTGACCAATACGGCATTTTGCCATAACCGGGATACTTACTGCATCCTGTATACCTTTTATCATCTTAGGATCACTCATACGTGATACACCGCCAGCAGCTCTTATATCAGCTGGGATTCTTTCAAGTGCCATAACAGCACAAGCACCAGCAGCCTCAGCTATCTTAGCCTGTTCAGGAGTAGTTACATCCATGATAACACCGCCCTTTAACATCTGGGCTAGTCCTTTGTTTAATTCGTATTGTGAAGTAGTTGTCATAATAAATAACCTCTTTTCCTTATTTTTAAATACTGATATTTATTGTAAGTCCAATAATGTAAAGTGTGTCATGACTGGTTGATTACGCTAAGTAATCACTAACTTGTGGATATAATAGAACTTATCTGGATATATTAAAATACTCAATATAAAGAAAAAAAGCAATGCCAGTTGATATTAAACTGGCATTTAAATACAAGAAAAACATATACAAAATGATAATGTCAGATGTAGATGCAAAAGTAAAAAAGCTCTTTCCTACAGTCAGAAAAAGCTTTTTTATATTAGAAATATTATGTTTAAGTTAAAGCAGTATTACTATGAGATGCACGAAATTCATGAAATTCTCAGCATTACAATATATCACTGCCATCTGGTATCTTAGATATAATCGTTTTGTTGATTCTTATAAAGAATATAAGCGAAACAGTGAGTGATATAAGTTCAGCAATAGGAAATGCCCACCATACAGCATGTAGTCCTCCAAGCTTAGAGAGTATGAAGGCTGCTGGGATGAGTACCACAAGCTGACGCATGATGGATACAAGCATGCTGAATACCGCTTTTCCTAGTGCCTGGAATACTGTACCACATATAATACAGAACCATGCGATGAGATAATGGATACCAATTATACGTAATGCAGGAATACCTATTCTTAACATATCCTCAGATGCATTAAACATACCAAGCAGTACCTGTGGAATACCTTCAAAACATAGGAAACCTATAAAAGTAAGTGAAAATGCAGTTATAAGGCTTAGTTTGATAGTCTTTAGCATACGTTTTCTGTTCTGTGCTCCATAATTATAAGCAATAATAGGTGTTATACCGTTGTTCAGACCGAATACTGGCATAAAGAAGAAGCTCTGAAGCTTGAAGTATACACCAAATACGGCTGTAGCTGTAGAAGAGAAACCTATGAGGATTCTGTTCATGGAGTAAGTCATGACAGAACCGATAGACTGCATAATAATAGATGGCACACCTATGGCATATATCGTGCCTATAATATGTGCATCTGGTCTGAACCTGTGGAAATCAAGCTTGATTTCATGGTTAAACTTATGGTTACATGTTCCGGCAACTATGGCTGCAACACACTGACCGATAACAGTGGCAACAGCAGCACCAGTAACACCCATCCTTGGACAGCCTAAAAGACCAAATATCATAATAGGGTCGAGGATAATATTTGTAATAGCACCACACAGCTGTGATGTCATGCTGAATATGGTACGTCCGGTAGATGTTAACAGACGTTCAAAGAAAATCTGTGCAAGTAGTCCGAAAGAGAATATCATAACAGTACTTAAGTATTCTATTCCGTATTCCATAATCTGCATATCAGCGTTTCCCATCTGGCTTTTATAGAAAGGTTTAACGATAGTGAAACTAAGAATTAAAAAGACGATATAACTGCATACATATAAAAATGCTGCATTTGATGCAATCTTATTCGCTTTCTTATAGTTGTGTTCACCAAGCGACTTGGATAGTAAGGCATTCATACCAACGCCGGTCCCGGTGGCAACAGCTATAAGAAGAGTCTGCAGCGGGAATGCCAGAGAAACTGCAGTAAGAGCATTCTCTGATAACTTGGCAACAAATATGCTGTCAACAATGTTGTAAAGTGCCTGAACAAGCATAGAAATCATCATTGGCAAAGACATGTTAAATAATAGTTTGGCTATGGGCATAGTACCCATTTTATTTTCTACCCTAGGGGCAGAGTTTGTTTCCTGACTCATAAATCCTCCTGTGTGTAAATAATGTAAAAATATGACAATATCTTATATAGTATAGCATAAATCATAAAATGGTACAATGAGAGGATGATAAAGGAAATTCATAAAGGAAATTAATAAGAGAATTAATAAAGAAAATTAATAGAAATCAAAAAAAGATTGAGTACAAATAATAATAAATAGTACCGGAATGAATGGAACGTATGGTATTCATTCCATTCATTCTGGTATTAAATCAAGATATCCAAATAATCAGATTATAGACTATAACTGTGTTTTTAAGGTTTCTCTTTCCTTGATTGGGACATCTAATATATCCATCGCTTCATCAGCAGACTTGTTAAGCTTAGTCATGATGTTTCTGATATCTTTTAAGGTAGCATCAGCACGTCCTTCCTCACGTCCTTCCTCACGCATAACATCCATAACACCCTCTTCATCAGAACATTACTGTTGGTGGTTGTGTAAAAGCCCTGTTTAAGGGCTTTTACAGCTTTAAGAATATCTCTAATCTGAATGGATTATCTACATATCTTCCAATTCCGGAGATAGAGGGGCTGTCATTATAATACACAATCTTACTTATGCAAGCTTTAAGAAGTGTATTCTTAACTTCTGCGGATACAGTATCATCATCAAGTGCGTTAAGGCAATCGCGGAAGCATACAATTCGTTCTTCATAACTGACAGGTTCAGGAGCATCCTCTCTTGCACGGTTAAGCTTATCTGTTGCTGCAGCTATCTGAGTCTGTAGCTGTGCATTACGCTGCATATATTCAGCTTTGCTATATATGCCATCCTCAAAAGCATCTTTCTGGATTAAATCTTTCCGGTATAATTGTTCAAGTTCATTTTCCAATGTCGAAATATTAATAGCGTGCAGCTCACTGGCGGTTGTATTATTATTAGACATCTTAACTTCAAAATCAGAAATAGCTTCAGCTAAACTTTGCTTAACTTTCAATAAAACAGCCTTATACTGTACAGATTTGGTGTGGCAGATAGACTGCCTATTACATGTTAAGCTATATACGCCGCTTTTACGGCCAGAACGCCGCAGTATCATAGCAGAGCCGCAGGTACTACAAAACAAAAGCCCGGCAAATGGATTACGAAGTTTGTTGCTTCTCTTAACTTTTGGGGAATTTTCCATTCTTTTAAGTATGGCGTTAAAGGTTTCATCATCAAATATGGCAGGATGTTTGCCTTGTACAATTATAACATCGTCACCACGATTGAGAGGCTTGCTTTTAACTTTCTTACCATCCTTCCATTTAACTACAGTTTTTCGTTTATTCCACACGATTTTACCATTATAAAGAGGGTTGCTTAATATGCGACTTATAGTAGAAGCTGACCAATGATCGCCTTTAGGAGCTTTAATACTTAAATCATCTAAAGTGTGTGCAATACGGACAAGACCATAATTTTCATCTAAATATAAATGTTTCATAAGTAATAGTACATCACTCTCTTCTTTAAATATTTCAAGTGTATGTATTTTATCCTTGCCGGTACCTATAACAACCTTGTTGTAACCATAAGGTCTTATAGCATTAATGTAGTTACCTTGCATAACGGAAGCAAGACGTCCTCTTGCAAGTATCTTCTTGGTATATTCAAGATAGTCATTTCCTCTGGTTAGCTCCATCTCAAAAAACTTTCTGTCATATTCATCCTGTAAATTATAAGTTTTGGTTGGGGTTATTACCAGGGTGTTGGTATATCTGAAAGAATTGACTATGTGGCCACAGTTCTCTAAGTCACCACGTGATAATCTCTGTGGCTCTACAACAAGAACACCATCAATGCTGCCACTTTCTAATAATCTTAATACCTGTTGTATAATTGGACGATCCTGTATAGTTTCGCCTGACACAACCTCCCGGTATATTCTATTCTCCGGAATACATTCACCATATTCTTTCATACAATATTCCTGCAATATGTGTTCGTGCCTTGCAAGGACCTCTTCTACAGACTGCGTAGGGTCATCAGAGCGTGACTTCCTAAGATAAATAATAATATTATTAAAAGATAGCATATTATTTCAACCTTCTTTCTCCTAAACATATAAGCTTCAAGAATGCAACCTTAAAAATGAGCACAAAAATAACACCACTTGCATAAGCGGTGCTCCAGGTGATATAATATGCTTGCTTAGGGCGATATTTATCATTGGAGCTTTATGCTTATGTAAGTGTCGTTATATAAAGGCTCTTGTGTTACCAGCACAAGGGCTTTTATTTATATTAGTTAAATGTAATTTTGATTCCTTAGATATAATAAATATATCAAGGAGACTGGATGCGTGAGCTATACCTGGTAGGCAACAATGCTTTATTGATTATCTAGTTCATATCTAAGCCTATATATATGTTTACAAGGTAATCTACGAACAAAATAATCACGACAGGTACAAGTCGATTCGGTAGTTGTATAAGGAGTCTTTCCTGAACCTTTAAAAATAGCAGTCCTGTTATCATAATCAATTTCAACAGGAGTACATTTAGAACTCATACCACTTTCACGTCTTTTTATCTGGTCTGGTTCATTATCAATGTCTGACGATTGCTTAATATTCATCAGTTTGTCTTTATCAAATGTGTGAACAGGCTTACGCTTAACAATATCAATATACCCAAGTTCTTCAGCGAGCCTATACATATGCTTGCAAGGCAAGTGACGTTCTTGAAAATCCATACACGTACAACTAGAAAGTGTTGTATCATAATATGGCAATTCACTTGTGCTTGAAAAACGTGCTGACTCTGTTTCCTCAAATAATACGAATGTAAAAGGGTAGGTATTAGCTCTTCCCTGCCTATCTATCTGTGGTTTTTCACAATGTATAGAATAATCCCAATCAGGCCAATCTTTTAAGATTTGGCATCTACCATAAAGCTCACTATTATCCATAAATAACCTCCTCTATTATAGCCTGCTATCCTTTGGGGATAATAATACCCAGGAGGTGCTTATGAAAGTATTAACTTGGCAGGCTAGAAATAGTAAAAATGTAACACTTGTCAAGCTGGCCAAAATGACAGGCATCAGTAAAAGCACGCTTAACAACATTGAGAATGAAAAGGTATCTCCAACCATAGCAGAATTAGAAGCCATAGCAAAAGCGTTAAATGTGAAAATAACTGATTTGTTTGATAGTGATTACAAATAATTTCCATAATATTGGAAATCGTATCTGTTTCCAACACAAACCCAACCAATAAATGTATAATGCAAGTATCTTATACGAGGGGGTGCTGCTATGCAGGAAAAAATACGAAAATCCATTATTGATATGCTCTTATGTATAAATGACGTAAAGCTGTTGGAAAGGATCCATCGCTTTGTACAGTACATATATACAAAAGAGTAAGGGGAAGGGACCAGGAAACTGGTCCTTATTTTTTACCCCGCAAAAATGTTATAACAATATTTCTCTGCTCTTTAGGCAGTTTGCAAAAGTCGCCTACCAGGTCTTTTTCTAAGTCTGTTAATTCATATTGTAATGCTAATTCATCAAGTATTGTTTCCGGAAGATTAGTAAACATATCACCAACACCTTCAACAAGCCAGGCACGATTAACATTAAATTCTCTACATATAGATATTATCGTTTGCTCTGAAATACTTCGTCTTCCATTTTCCCAAGCACATACCGCAGTACGAGTAACACCTAATGCTTCGCCAAATTTACTTTGACTTAAATTAAGAGCATTTCTTAATTCTTCAATTCGCTCGTTCATTTTTGCACCTCCTGATGATAATATAATACGACTTGTGAGCATTGTCAACAAAAAATGAAAAATATCGTTGACAATGTAAGCAATGTGACATATAATGTGAGCGTAGAGAACAAAAAACGTTGCATAGACCACATTTAAGAAAGGAGGCAAAGCCTATGTCAGAAGTAAAAACACAGGATGTTAAATTACAGACAGAAACAAGAGAAGCAATAGAATTCATAGAGCTTCTTAAGGCACTTACAAGAGATGAACAGAACCAGGTCAAGGGATATATGACTTGTCTTGGAAGTATAAAGAATGTGAAGACGGCATAAATAAGCTGGTGTAAAAATCCACACCAGTAGAAAGGAGAAGAAATGGAAAAAGCGCAGATAATTCTTGATACAGAAAAATATGAAACTTATATCAATGAAATTGAGGAAGCTTTAAAAGAATACAAAGAATGTGTAAAAGAATTAAAGACATCAGGTTTTATTCAGGAAAGGAGAAAAGATGAAAGTTCTATTAACAACAGAGGTTGAATTCAAAGATGAAAGAACTGCTGAAACATATAAAAGAATGCGAAAGGCAGCAGAGAAGATTACGGACTTGTCTTATAAGTTACAGAATTTACCAATAGAAGTTGTAGCTGTTACTGAAAAATCAGCAACAGCTACGAAGATTATCTAGTCTCTTTAATAATTTCATTCACAAGAACTGTAGTAGCGTTGATTAACTTATTAATGTCCCCAACGGTAGCAGGAGCATTAGAATCAGCATTACTTGGATGTGCATTATATACAAAATTATTAAGTGCAGCTTCTATTGCGGTAACGTCCATAAATAATATCCTCCCCTCAATGTACTAGGGAATGGCGGTTCCCAGTAGTTACATTATAGCAGAGGATGAAAGAAAAGAAAGAAGAAAGGAATGGTACATATGTTAACAGCAGAAGAAAAGACAGTAATAGAAAAATTATCTGTAATAATTCCTAAAATTCCAGAAAGCAAGAAGTTATATCTTCTTGGCATAGGTGAAGGAATGGCAGTTATGGCAGAGAAACAGAAGAAGGAAAGTAAGGAGAAAGAGATAGCATAGATGTTAACAGAAATAACTCATATTTCAGATAAAGAAAAGACAACTTTACGTCTGGATATAACAGATGAGCAGTACAAAGAAATAGTTGAAAAATATGGAGTAGGAAATGCAACTGTAAGAAAGCATAAGCATACCAAGATGACACCAAAGGAAAATGAAACTGCGTTTAGTGAAAACCATATTCATACAGAGATAGTTGAAAAAACAGTATTAAGTTTAGATGGACTGATTGATGCGATGAAGAAAGCAATATTGTATAAAGGCGCCTTCAGGATGGAATTAGTATACGATCCTGAAGACGCTATAACCAAGATAGCTATTTATCTCCCTGATGAATAAGCTTCAAGTGGCAATTATCAGGAAGTTTAAGTAATTCAAGATAATCAGAATGTTCTAATTCAAACCGAATATGGAAAATATTATCAGCATAATGCTGTGCACCGGTAAAAGCTTGTTTATCAATACGGTCTATTACAGCTTCTCTTTCGGGAATAGATAAATCTGATATATCTATTTCGTAAATACTAAGAGACATATGACACCTCCTCTGATATGTACTAGGGAATGGCAGTTCCCAGTAAGTTCATTATAGCAGAGGGGCGAAAAAAGAAATAGTAAGAAGGTGATAAAGATGGAATATATCACAAAGGTAAAAGAATATCCAGACGGAAGTGTAGTTAAGACACATAGTCCGGTACTGACAGATAAAGAAAGGGAGATAGCCTTTTCCATCCTTAACAGCGCTGTACGAAGTTACGCAAGAGAGATGTTTAAGGCTAACAGCAATACTAATGTAGTTGCATAGGTGAAGAAATATGAGCAGCATAGAAAAACTAAAAAGACTTATGAATACGAATTATAAAGATGATAAAGAGATAACTATAAGTTATGAGAAAAGTAGTGATAAGGACTTAGTGGATGCCTTAAAGCATTACACAGATTACAAGAAGACAAGACAAGGTGTAGCAGAGCAGGGAGCTTTTGAAGCTATGCTCATACCAGTAGATGAAGCAAAAGGACTACTTGAACAGAATGAGATAGTAGCAAGTAGTCCCGTGAGGATAATAGTAGATTATGCCCCTGAATATGAAACATCCTTAGTAAGGCTCAGGGAAAAGGATTATGTCAATGATCCTGGTGATGGAACGTGGCATTAGGCAGAAAATCTTTTCTGAATTCACAGGTATTGAATTCAGGACAGGCTTTGTTGCTTGTACCATTATCATTATCCTCACAGAAAAATTCACCATTTTTAGTACCTACTACTACGGCATTTCGTCCGCAGGTAGCCAATGAGGACTTAATATCGTACTCCTTCATAACATACTCTCCTCTCATATAGATTAATTAGGAAGTGGCAACTTCCTATGGGAGGATTATAGCACATAAAGGAAGGTAAGAACTATGAGACATTTAAAAAAGCCTTATACAGGTAATACAAAGACATTAAGAGCTTCTTTAAGATATTTTACTGATTATGAAAAAAATAAGATGTGTCTTAAAGAAAGGGAAGTTATAGAAGTTGAATTGTTTACAAGGGAAGATATGAAGCAGGAGCTTGAATCGAAAGGAGTTCATACTAATAAGCCTGTAAGGATAATATTCGATTATGACCCTGATTACAATATCGCCCTGGTAAGAGCAAAGCATAAAGATTACACAGTTAATCCGGGAGATGGGATCTACAGTTAGGAGAAATCTAATGATTAAGAAAAAGTATAAGAATCCAGCAACAGCGCTGGAAGTGGCGGGTAAGTTATTTGCAAGACATAAAAGAGCATTTGAAGAGTGGCCATACGGAGAGATTAAGGAAGTGTGGCCAGACAGCAAAGGTGTTATGTGCATAAAGTACGCATCCGGAACTTGGTTTCATTATGACATATGTGCCGGCACCTGGTGGCAATAAGGACAATGTTAAATCGAATAGTATATAGCAAAAGAATAGCGAGGCGACATATATGGATAAATACACGTTAAAGGAAACTACTGTATACCCGGATGGATGCGTTGTGAATGTTATGGTTCCGGTGTTGACGGATGAGGAAAGAGAGAAGCGAAAAGAAGCACTTAGTGAGGCAGCAGGCAGATATGTGCGTAAAGTATTTGAGCAGAAAGAGAAGGCAAAGAAATGAGCAAAGGACAATATATAGGTTACTGCCGCTACTGTAAGCAGCAGACTATGTTACAGATTGATGATGTAGTGGCAGCAGATTATGAGAATAATCCGGAAGAATGGGAAGCTTATCTGGAAGAGGAAGCTACAAAAAAATGTAAGTGCCAGGGTGCATCTGCCTGGTGGAATGTTGAAAGAAGAGTACGCAACGCAGAAGACAGATGCTTAGAGCTTGCGACTAATGAAGAGATAGGAAGTATATTACAGTCATCTGTAAGGCCTCTTATGAATGGGAAACTGGATAAGGTAACGATTAAATATGGTGATGTTGCTTACAATCTGTTCCTTGATGGCAATGAACGTATTCATATACGTAGGGAACGTAAGGTAACAGAAGAAAAAACAGAGTAAAAGTATAAAAAATGTAATAAAAAAGAGCTGTCGTGCAACAGCTCAAACCAGAGAGAAAGTCATCAATGACTTTAATATGAATTATATTCCGTATAAATATATTTG
>CDYY01031658.1_pt1 | contig 16899 bp, 17 predicted proteins | sample 480691 | NCBI WGS metagenome assembly CDYY01 (sample SAMEA3182107, study PRJEB8094) | gut metagenome | biome: human; feature: gut; material: Stool; isolation source: human stools | place: Canada | collected 2013-02-25
TCGTCCCGGCTCAGGCGCTCGTACAGTGGGGTAATTTTTTCATTTCTCATGGCTGTACCTCCTGAAACAAAATTCTATAAGTGATTGCTTCACTAACCATGACAAAATCATGATTAAGAAGTCACTTAGAGCATATATCACCGGCAGCCATCCGGTATTTGGCATATTGCCGCACTGCAAAGTGTTCCGGCTTTTCCGCTTTCAGCTTTTCAAACATCAGGTCAACAGGATTTCGGTATTCCTCGTCCTCCTCGCGAACTTCCATGCTGTTCAGCATGTCAATCAGCGTCGTAAAATTCTGCGCCGCGGGCGGAAGTTCGTAGTGGATGTAGCCAATCAGCGCCATATAGAGCAGCGTTTCCGCCTTAATCCAGAAGTCGTCGCCGCCTTTGCCCTCTCCCTTTGTGTTTGCTATGAGCGCCGTCACCAGCTTCAAAATGTCTTTTTCGCTTCGGATATACGCAAACGGGTTGTAGTGCATGGACTTTTGGAAACTGATAACATTGAAAACCCGCACGTCATATCCGGCAGCAGCAAGCATCTTTCCGCACTCCGTAATCAGCGTCCCCTTGGGGTCAGTAATCACAAGAGAGCACCCCTTCGTTTTGGTACACTGCATGATGTTCGGCTTGATGAAAAAGCGTGTTTTGCCGCTGCCGGAACCGCCGATGACCAGTACGTTCTTGTTCCGCGCGTTTTTGGGATTCGCCGGGCGGCTGCTCATGGTCAGACGCTCCGTCTGGGTCAGGATGATGTTGTTCCACGGGTCAGGGTCAACGAACGGCGCAATGTCGCTTGGCTTTCCCCAGCGGGCAGCGCCGTATTCTTCGCCGTGCCGATACTTCTTGGCATTCCTGCGTTTTGCATGTACCAGCAGGCACAGTGCGCATCCGCACAGAAACCCAATCAGCAGGTCAAGGGGCACAAAGCCGGACAGTCCGTTTCGGAACGCCATTGCCACGCCATCCCGCAGGTGCAGGAATTTCGCGGAAAAATCCGTCCCGGCTGACAGCCGCCATGCTTCACTCAGCTTCGCCGCGGCAAGTCCAATAACCCCGTAGGGCAGATGCAGCAGCAGACGTTTTTCCCATGCGGCAGTGTTCATCTTTCCCGCCCTTTCTGCCTGCTGCGCTCCTTCTGTTTGCTGGGGGATGCCGTATCCAGCTGAGGCTGAACATTCCGCTGCTCCTTCCGCTTCGCCAGAAAATCCATTGCATACGCGCGCATTGCCTGATCAATGGCTGCACGGTCGCGAGCTTTGAAGAACACCAGATAGCGCGTTTTTCCGCTGTCGGAAGTACCCTTATGGATGGCATAATCCACCCCATATTGGCGGGCGTATCGTTCAAACGCCTTCACCTCCTGCCGGTCAGCCAGTGCAGTCTGCTCAACGCCCTGATTCTGCCCGATGAGCTGCTTCACGCTCTGCCTGCCCTGCGGTTTCGCTTGATAATGCTCCTTGGCTTTATTCCAGCCGAGTTTCAGCGCTTTCGCGAACGCCGTCGCCAATGTCCTTTCAGTGAATTTGCTGGTATTGATGATGAGGGAGAGCGTTTTGTTTTCGATTTCTTCCTGCATTGGAAGCCTCCGTCATGAAAAAGTGCAGCGCGCCGCCCAAGGCGGGACTTCCAAGCGGCGCAGGAACAGCTTTTGATGATACACCATTCGCTTACGCCTTTCGCCGTCTGCGCATCAGCAGCATCGTGCCGCTTATCAGCATCAGGGCAATGCCGGTGAGCATCACCCCCGATGCCGCCAGCTGCACGCCGGTCTGAATCGTCGTGTAGTTGACCCACTGCGGCATTTCTTCGGGAATCTTGTAGTGCTCGTCAATGACCAGCTTCCGAACGTCACCGCTCAAGGTGTAGCCTTTCAGCGTTTCGGTTTCCTGCAAATAATAAGTGCCGGGCTGCAAGTGTTCGGCGCGGACAATGCCGTTCTCATCGGATTCCAGCGTTTGCAGGAGATTGCCGTCCGCATCCCGCAGGGCAAATTTCACGCCTTGCAGCGGTTTGCCATCGGCATCCACTTTCATGAACGCATAAGAATCAGGAATGTTTACCAGCAGCACCGGCGCTGTTCCCGACCAGCTGTCATCCACTTGGAAGCGATAGTCCGCCATGCGGCTGTAACCGCTGGGGGCAGCCGCTTCATGGACAGTCCATACGCCATAATCAAATGCTGTAAAGGCAAACGCACCGTTTTCGTCGCTGACAGCCATTTCTGCCACAGCGCCCGTTTCCGCGTTGATGAGCTTGAAGAGAATGCCTGCCATCGGCGTTCCGGCTGTATCCACCTTGATAAACAGGATTTTCTTCTGCTGATTCACCACCGTCGCTATCGGTTCTTCCGCATTCGTCCAGTTCGGCGTTACCGTCACCGAAATTGCGCTGCGGTTCAGCAGATACCCATCCGGCGCGGACGTTTCACAAATGGTGTACTGCCCCTGCGGAACGAAGCGGAAGCGCACCAGCCCGTCTGCATCCGAAACAGCCGATGCCGTTTCGCATCCATCCGCATCCAGCAGCACGAACTGCGCCCCTGACAGTGCCTTTCCATCCGCCTCGGTCTTTTGAAGCAGAATTTCGGCGGGATGGTTGATTGAAGAAACCGTAGCGGAAACAATCGGCGTTTCCTGATCCGACGCCTGAATTTCTACGGTGTACGTCGTCAAATCCAGCACATACCCGGACGGAGCGCTGACTTCCTTGACCGTGTATTTGCCCAGCGGCAGCAGCGGACTTTTCTCCACGCCTTCGCCGCTGGTGGTCATCGTGGCGACCAGCTCGCCGCATGAATACCACGGCGTGCCGTCTTGCCCGATAATGTCCTCCGCCGCCCGAATTTCAAATACCGCGCCTTTCAAATACCCCTGTTCACCCGTCGTCTGCATCTGCCCGGTCTTTTCCAGCAGAATCTGCCCCTTGATAGGCGTATTGCGGATGCTGACGTTCTGAATGGGTACGTCCTCCGCCAGCGATGCCATCGGCAGACAGAAGAGCAGCAATGCCGCCAGCAGCATGGGCAGGATGTTTCGTTTTGTGTTCATGGATGCCTCCCGTTTTCTGAAATACAGCAGGGGCACCATCTGCCTGATGCCCCTGTTGAAGATTGTCTTGTCAGTCCGCATTGCCGGGAATCGAAACGGTAACGACACAGCCGCTGTCCAGATACCCGTCCGGCACGGTGGTTTCGCGGATTTCGTAGATGCCCCACGTCAGCACAGGCGTGACTGCCACCCCTTCCGCATCCGTGGTGATGACCGCCACAACCTCGCCGCACCCTTCCTTGCCATGCGAAGGCAAGCCGCTCACGCGGATGACCGTAAAGACTGCGCCAGCCAGACTTCCGCCCGTTTCCGCGTCCGTCTTAACAATGCGAACCTGCCCCTGCATGGGGATATTCGTCACGCTGCGCTCCACGGTTTCGTCCATGACGACGGTCACTTTTTCGCTCCACAGGCTGTTCACATAGCCGACGGGCGCTTCATGCTCCTTGACCATGTAGTCGCCGACCAGCAGGCTTTCGGACATTGCCACGCCTTCCTCGTTCGTCAGCATGGTGGACACCAAGTCGCCCGTGCTGCCATCCTCATTCAAGGCGTAGATGTCGAAGCGCACACCCGCAATGGGATGACCGTCCAGTGCATCCGTTTTGATGACCCGAATCCAGCCGGGCGCATCCTCATTGACCACCGTCGTCAGAATCTGCACAGGGTTCTGATAAGTGCCGTCAATCGTCACCTGCCATTCGCCGGTGGATGGATGATAGCCGTAAGGCGCTTGAATTTCCCGGATGGTATAAGTGCCGTACCCCAGCTTCGAGAAGGTCAGATAACCGCTGTCATCGGAAGTCTGCTGCTGCACGAGCGTGTTGTTGGCATCGTAAATGCCGAACACAGCGCCGGGCAGCGGCTCGCCGTTCTCCTTGACCTTTTTCAGCTGAATCTTGTTGATTTCATCCCGGATTTCGGTTTCCCCGATGATTTTTCCTTCGCTTGTTACCGTGAAGGTTTTTACCGCCACATTCAGCGCATAGCCCTCCGGCGCATAGGTTTCCTTGAACGTATACGATCCGGGAACAAGCGGAATGTCCGGCAGCTGACCGTTTTCATCCGTATACGCGCGGTAAATGGTGCTGCCCTGCGCATCGTACACTTCAATCAGCGCACCGGGCAGCGTTTCCTTGCCGGCAACGTCCCGCTTGGTAATCGTCACCGGCGTGTAAATCAGGCGATTCAGGATAGGCGCATCCAGCGTGATTGCGATTGCCTCCTCCGCTGCATCCATGTTTTCGGGTGTCAGCTGCACCGGGTACTGTTCGGTATTCAGCAGCCAGCCATCCGGCGCGGACAGTTCTTTGACATAATATGCGCCATGCGGATACATGCCGGAGAATGTCAAATTGCCCTTGGCATCCGTGATGCCAGTCGCCATCAGCGTATGGGCAGGCAGCTTCTGGCTATCGCCGTAGGCAATCACCCCTGCATTGAACAAGCCGAACACGCAGCCTTCGCCGGGAACTGTCTCGATGGACGAGCGAATCATGCCGTCCGCCGTTTCATCCACTCGAATTGCTTCCTGCTGTTTGTGCAGCGTCACCCGAATCGGCAGATAGGTGTTGACCGCGGACACTTTCACTTCCACCACTGCCGTCTGCTTGCCTGCCGCCGTCAGCGTGAAGGGATACGGGGTATCATCCAGCAGATAGCCGTCCGGGGCGGAAACTTCCTGCAAGCAGTAGCTGCCCAGCGGCAGCAGTTTTGAGTTCACCGCGCCGTCTGCACTGGTGGTCAGTGTTTCCACCAGTTCCCCCTGCTTGTAGAAAACCGTCCCTTCCTTGCCGACAACATCCACCGCAGCGCGGAGTTCAAACACGGCGCCCTTCAAATATCCCTGCTGATAGACAGGCTTCATAACGGTGTTGCCCCATTCGTCCTGCTCGTCCGTAAAGCGCACCAGCTGCAAGCCGGTCTTTTCCAGCGCCACGCTGCCGCGCACGGGCGTGTTGGTTACATTCACCGTGATGGTTTCCGCCGCTGCTGCCGGAACAGACAGGCTCATCACCAGCAGCACCAGCGCAAGCACCCAGTGCATCCATTGCTTCATCTGCTTCATTTTTCTTCCTCCTGTTATTTGATTTGAACGATGGTCACAAAGTCCGTATCCACATAGCCGTCCAGCGCCTCGGCTTCCTCAATCCGATATTCTCCCCACGGAAGTGCTTCGGTCTGTGCGATGCCATCCGCATTCGTCGTAATCGTTGCAACGACTTTGCCAACGTCGGAAGCATCATCCGATGCGGGCGCGGTCAATCTCGTCACCGTGAACGTGACACCGGGCAGCGGTTTTCCCGTCATGCTGTCCGTCTTGATGACCCGGATGATACCCATCATGCGCTCGTTGATGAACATGCACGCCGTGTCTGCCCCCGCCGTCACCATGATTTCCTGCGCCGAGACAACCGACAGCCGATACCCCTGCGGTGCGGTTTTCTCGCGAACCTGATAGCGTCCCGGTGCAATCCCGGAAAAAACGGCACGTCCCTGCGCATCCGTCACTGCTTCTGCCAGCACCGCGCCGGATTCATCCAGCAGCTCAAACACTGCACCTTGCAGCAAAATGCCGTCCATGGACTGCTTGGTCACAAACACCGTGCCATACAGCAGTTCAAACGTGACAACAGCGGATTGCAGCGGGTATGGCGTTCCCTCTATCGGGACAAGCACTTTCTGGATGGAGGCGCTGGGGATTCCGACCAGAAAGCCTGCTTCTTCCGCGCTGGACGCGATTGATTCCATATAAACGGAGAAGCTGCTTTTGTCCGACAAAATCCGGATGGTATCGCCGCTCTTGACATAGTAGTACGCTTCATCCGAACCGCCGCTGTTCCCCGTGATGCTGCCCGCTGCCTTGGAAATCCGAATCAAATCCGCATCCGTCGTCAGCGTAACCGTACCGATATAGCCGCCGTCTGACGCTTGGATGCGCTGACCGCTGACCGTGATTTTCCCGGTGATTTTCGCGTGCGCAATCGCGTTTTTCGCCAGCCAGCGGGCATAGGTCAAGTACACTTCCGGTGCGCCGCCGGAGAAGGCGTAGAAATTATCCATGTCCCAATAACTGCGGACGTACTGCGCGCCTTCCAGCTGCTTAATCACCTCGCGAATAGCAAACTGACCCGCGACACGGCTCCACACTTCGTTGTTTGCATCACTGCGATCCAGCACCATAAACGGGTAGGTGTGCCGAAGCACCCAGCCGATGGCGTGCATGGTCTGCGCCTTGAATCGCACCCCGTTCACACCGCCGCCTTCTGCGGTGCTCACGAACGCCTCCATATCAATCAGCGCATACGGGCCGGTTTCTGTTTTGTTCGCGCCCGACCCTTCGCCGGGGCCGGAAAGCGTATGTTCAAGGCAGTAGACGGGGTAGCTCTCCAGATAGTGCGGTGTCGCATAAATCGTGCCGTGCGATGCCGATTTCGCCAGCTGGGGATATGCCGCGTCCCTGCCGGAACTTCCTTGCAGCCCCGACTGTCCCGCCTGAAAGCTGCCGATTTTGCCGTGAATGTTCTTCAGACTGAATCCGTCCGTTTCTGCGGTGTACGTTTGCATTTCCCGGAGCAGACGCAGCATTTCTTTGGGATACGCGAAGTCCGTCACCGTGCAGGCATCCGCATCCGTTTCGTCAGTTTCCGCCGCCATCACCCACACCGTTTCGTCAGCCGTCCACTTCATCTTGCCGCTGGGGAAAGAATCGCCGTACAGGAAGTGCACCTGATACCATGCCATCCCCGAAGCATCTTCCGCAGTATCTACTACCTTCACCGCAGCTGCTTTGACGAAATTGCCCTGATACTCGCTGGAAAAATACGCTTCAGACGCATCATCATCCACCGCAGAAAAGACGCGCGTGTCCGTACTGACGCTGATAAAATCGCCGAGACTTACAGGTGGCACCGTTTCGTCGATTTCTTCCGCGCTGCTAATTTCCGGATGTACCGAAGCATCCGGCTGCTCCGAATCACCGCTTTCATCCGCTTCGGGCAGATTCGATTCTTGGTGCGGCGCGTCCTGCGAAGGTGCATCCGCGGGCGTTTCTTCTTCATCAGATGCTTCTTCCGGGCGGCTGCCATTGACCACGAACAATCGCTTTTGACCGAAGGTAGTCATTCCGTCGCAGGATGGCACGTCGGCGATGCCCGACACATCCGCATCCGTCAAATAGCGGGTATCCAGCGACGCTGCCGGTACAAAGCCGCAGATGGTCTGCTGCTCCGCATCCAGAAACCAGACCTGCACGGCTTGATGACCGCTGAAAAACGCCGTCGCCAGCAGAATGGACGCATCATCAGCCGCGGCATAAACAATGCGCTCCTGCGATTCTGCGCTGGCGTACACGCTGACTGCCCGCACCGTCCGGACGTAGACATACCCATGTTCTTCAATCGCCGCCTGCAAAGGATGACGGTCGTCCGACGAACTTTCCTCCTCCGAATTGGGGAGCATTTCGTCATGGGACGGCTCATCCGGCGCATCGGATGCGGATTCGTCAGGCGCTTCCTCCACGGGTGGAAGCGCCTGTTCTTCTGCCGGAAGCACAATGACTTCCGTTCCCGTGATGTCCGAGGGTGTGGCTGCTTCTTCTGCTGCCGCACAGAGCGGAATGCAGGTCAGCACCAGCGCCGCAGACAGCATCAATGATGCAAATCGTTTCAAATTGGATTTCAATTTCATTTGCTTCTCCTATTCTTGAACCGCCAGCACAATCAGACGGCCGCTTGCACCGCCCGCACTGCGGTCGCAGGTAATCAGGGTCAGAATGTGGTCATCCGCACCGACTGCCGCGCCTGAATCATACAGTGCCTTGGCTCGTGCGCGGTCTACATACGCTTGAAACGCCTGTCCGCTGGCAAAATCAGCCGCCGCTGCATCCCAGTCACCAACCTGCATGTTGACGACGGCGAAAATCCGATAGGTGCGTTCGCCGTAAATCGTGTCCAGCTGAATGATGCTGTGCGCGGCGCAGTAGCCCGAATCCTTGTATTGCACAAGGCTGCTGAACATCGCGTCGCTATGGCTCAGGTGATGCCCGTAGATGGCAATGTTCCTGCTCGGTGTCTGATAATCCGCCGACGGCAGCGAGAACAGGCATCCCAGCTTGCTGTTTTTGCCGCTGAACAGGTGCGTCAGGTAGTAGTCCGTCCTGTTCGACCGCACAACCGGATAATCCACCGGCGTACCCGGAATGGTGAGCCATGCGGCAAAATCCGGATTCTGCGCAATGCATGCTTCTACATCGACACTGCGGGGATTTGCTGTCCGCTCTGCCTGTGCTGGCGCGGCAGTGTCGGAAGCAGCCGGGCGTACGGAGGGCGGCGCGGCAGCGGGCACAGCGGTTTTCTCTGCCTGCGGCACTTCCAGCAGCAGGGGCAGCACAGTCTGCGCGGCGGCTGCCGCGGGGGATGGCGCATCCTCCACCAGTCCCGAAGCCTGTTGAGGGGGCTTAACCTCTGCGGACATGCGCGTGTATACACGGTCATCTTCTTCGACCTCCTTTATCTGCCCGAAAATTGGGCAAAGAAAAATCATGCTTCCGAACAGAAACATGACCATCAGCAGAATATCCACTTTTCGTTTCATGCGTCTTTATCGCTCCTGCGACATTTGCCGCTTCCTCATCCAGTAATCCAGCAGCTTGAAAATTACCTTTTCCATCTGCTCCGTCGTGTAGGAACGTGGAAAATACTTGGTCAGCTTTTCCTGCGGCAGCACGACAGACCCCTTGACAGGAATCGTCTGCTTGTTCTCCGTCATGATTTCCATGATGCCCTGTTCCGACAGCGTGCCCTGTTTGCTTTCGCGCTTCATGCGCTGGGCTTGCGAGAGGGACGGTGTCTGCTGCGTGTTTTCCAAGGCGGTATCCAGCCACTGCTGTTCTTCCGGCTTCAAGTACGAAAGTTCCACGGCAGGGGTAAAGGCGAGTTTGCCCGCGTCCACCTTATCAATGAGCGGCGGCTCAAGGTTGTTCAGGCGCAAAATACGTTGGATTTGCCTTCCGCTTTCGCCGGTATCCTGCCCAATCAAATCCGCCGCTTCCAACTTCCCGACAAGTTGTCGGGAAGTTAAGTCACGCCGTTCGCCCTGATGTTTTATTGCTTCCAGCTTCATTTGATACGCCTTAGCACGTTCGCTGGGCAGAATGTTCTCGCGTTGCAAATTGCTGTCCACCATAATGATGACAGCTTCATCATCGTCCAAATCGCGGACAATAGCAGGAATCTCATTCATCCCTGCCAGCTCACAGGCGCGCTTCCGCCGATGCCCGGACACAATTTCATACCCGCCATCCGGCATCGGTCGGGCGATAATCGGCACCAGCACCCCATATTCCTTCACGCTCTCCACCGTTTCCATCATCCGGTCATCGTCCAGTACGCGGAATGGATGATCTTTAAAGGGGTGAAGTTCGCTTAGCGCAAGGCGCTGAATCTGCTCCTGCTGGCGTGAGGCTTCCGTGGAGAAAATGTCATCGTAGGAGGTCAGACTTGGCTTTCTGCCGCTGCTTTTCAAGCTGAAGCACCTCCTTCGTGAGCGCACGATACGCCTGCGCCACCTTGCCGCCGGGGTCGTACTCGAAAATACTCTTCCCGGTCAGGCTCGCTTCTGCTGCACGGACGGAATGCGGAATCGCCGTCTCGAACACTTTGATTTTGCCGCCGTAAGTCTCCCGAATCAGCGTCGTGATTTCCTTGGCGTTGTTCGTGCGCCCATCCACCATCGTCATGAGGATGCCGTCGATTTTCAGCTTAGGATTCATCTGCCTGCGTACCTTGGCAATGGTTTGCAGCAGCTGTTCCAGCCCTTTGGCGGACAGGTAATGCGCCTGCACCGGGATGATTACACGGTCTGCCGCCGCCAGCGCATTGATGGTCAGCATCCCCAGCGACGGCATACAGTCGATGATGATGCAGTCGTAGTCCTGCCGATTGCGGGCAAGCACCTGCTTCAAGATGGTTTCGCGGCTCATTGCATTCACCAGCGACACCTCCGTTCCTGCCAGCGCGATGTTAGCGGGCAGCAGGTCAATTCCCTCCGGATGATGCAGTATGCCTTCGCCCGGCGCAATCGGGATGTCGTTCATGACCTTGGTCATCAGGTCTGCGATTGTGGGCGCAAGCTGATCCGGCTGCTGATTGCCGAGGCTGATGGTCATGCTGCCCTGCGGGTCAGTGTCCACCAGCAGCACCTTTTTTCCTTCCCGTGCCATCGCTGCACCTATGTTGATGCAGCTGGTCGTTTTCGCTACCCCTCCTTTCTGATTTACAGTTGCAAGCACCGTGGGATTCATCCACTTCCTCCTTCCTGCACTCGTTCATCCGTGGCAGCAGAACTTCCCTGCCCTCCACTGCTGTTTGATGGTGGGTTCAGCCTGTCAATATTTCACACCTCCTGTTCTGGAAAATAGAAAGGCATCGACAGATTGCTCCGTCAATGCCTTCGTCTCTTTCGACACTACTATTATAGCACAGGTTTCGTTGCTAAAGCGTGCTAATTTGTCTTGTTCGCTGCTAATTTGTCCTGTTTTGTGCTGCGCGATGCTATTTCATGCTATTTGCTGCTATCTTGCGCGATTGCCGCCCGTGTTGTCCCCTATTCAGTTGCTTGCACTTAGCAGCATTTCCAGTTCATCAAGCGCCTGAGTGTGCAAATGATACACGCGCGACCGGCTTAATCCGATTCTTTCAGCAATTTTCTCAAAATTCATATGAGAAAGATAATAGTTCAAGAGGATGATCCGGTGCGCCTGATTATCCATGCTGTTTACGACAGCTGTGATTTCTTCAACGGCATCCCGATACTCCTGTGTCAATTTTTCCAACTCTCTGCGTGCTTCCGTGAGACGAATAATCGCATTCTCATTCGCACCCACGTTGCGCGCATGGGCGGTAAATTCGCTTCCCCAAGATGCCGTAACTCGCTGCGTAAGGCTTTTGTAGAGTTCTATCTGCGAGAGAAGGGCATCTATTCTCTGTTCAACTGCTTCTGCCCTTTTCAAAAATGCAACTGCTTTCCTCATGCAATTTCACGCTCCAATCTTTTCAGCAGCTGGATACCATCTATGTCAGTAAGCAATACAAAACGACCGGACTGAAAAAAGATTCGCAGTTCATCAAGCCTCTGCTTGTACTGCATGATGCGGTATGTGAGATAGTCTCGTTCTTCTGCTGTCAGCTTTGTCTCGCTGCGGAACTTTTGCCGAAGTTCGTACTGCATCCGACCGCAGCTGCGGAAATCCTTGACCGCCTGAACAATCACTGCACTCGCAAACGCTTTCCACGGTTCCTTTTCTCCATAAACATAATGGGAGCAGTTTTTTCTCTGATTCATCCCAGCACCTCCGCCAGATATTCCTTTATTTATTTTCGCATTGTTCTTTGCGTTTTTTCTGCTGCTTTTTGCTCAACATACTCAGTAACAGCTCGAAACAGCAGCATCATCAAGGGATGATTATTCCATTTTGCAGCTTTTTCACTGGTGTCCTTTACCATTGAAAGCCACCATTCTTCGGCATCTTGTGCCTGATTCTCCGGCGGATCACAATGCGCTGCATACAGGCGGAACGCATCGCGGAAAATCTCCCATTCATCATCGTTCACTTTGCCATGCATGTTCTCACCGCCATTCCATAGGAAGTTCGCCTTGATTGACCCGCGTGAAACCTTCCATCAGCATCTGCTCAATCTTTTCAGACCATGCGTGCTGCGGCGGAAGTCCCTTCACATCCGACATAGTTCTGCTTCGGCGGTCAAAATAGAGTTTTATCATCTCATCCACAACGCCAAGGTCACGGTTTTTCATGATTTCCACCACATTTCCCACATCCGGCTGAATCTCAAGTTTGGGATATACCGAGCGATAGCGCATCATAAAATCAGCATTGACCCGATGAACCATAAACACATTGTCGGCTGCATTTGTAAGGTCGGCTGTTCCGCTGATGTCGCCTTTGCGCAGAAATGCTTCTGTTTTCCGCGGATGACAGATAAAATGAACGTGAATTTTCAACGTCTTTGCCATTGTGGAGAGCCGTTTGGCAATTCGGGATTGCATCTCATATTTGTCCACATTGCCAAGCTGAATATCCAGTGCCATCAGATTATCGACAATCGCCACCGAAGCACCGTTCTGCTGAACCCAATCGTAAATTGTGCTGATAACGATTTCCCAATCAGTGCCGAAGTCATTGTCGTAGATGGCAAACTTGCCTGTCAGCATAGCATCCAGCTTCGCCTCAATGCCGGGCTTCAGGCAGAAATGATTGGGATTCAGCGGATCAGGCATTACATAGTCCGGGCCTGCTGCTTGAAGCAGTAGCCATTCTCGTATCCGTGATGCCGTCATTTCTCCTGAAAACAGCGCGACTTTATATCCCTGCGATACAGCTGCCAGACCAATCTGACTGACGAGCGTTGACTTGCCCGAAGCATTGCCCCCGCTCCAAATGGACATTTCGCCTGCATTGAATCCCCCTATCTTTGCGTCAAGCGAACTGAGCCGTGACCGAATCACCACAATTTTGCTGCGGTCTACGTTCGGAATCTCTGCAAAGTCCAGCATCCGTGCCTTCGCCTTGCCAAGCAGTGGAGAATTTTCCGCCGTGCTGACTTTTGCTGTCGGCACAGCAGGCGTTACTGCATAAGGGCTGCTGCTGTAAGCTGCCGGGTCTACCTTCTGCCGGAACTCATGCCAATGGTATCCGGCGCAGCTGTTATGGAAGCAGTGGAATCCGAAACCGCCTTGATGGTACGCAAACACGGCGGCATCTCCGTGCTGATGCGAATCGTCAAACGGACAGTGTGCTAATTGGTACTTTGTACCGCTGCTGATGGCTACTTTTTTCTCCACCTCCACGCCATGTGCGGAAAGAAAATGCTCAATGTCCCAAGTGCTTTCTTTGCCGGAACGCCGAGCTTCTGTCGGTATCGCCGCTTGATGCAGTTCCGCTGCAATATTCTTGACCAGCGCAATGGGTGTTTCCCGAATCTGCTCCGGATAGCGGATGATGCAGCTCTGTCGGTGCGGACGTTCCGGCGTATGGGCTCCTTTCGCTGCAATTGTTCCATACAGCTTGGTAATTCTTGATGGGTTATACACCGCCGTATCAATTTTTGCCTCGTCTGTGCTGAACCACATGTCCAGCACAGAGAGAAAATCCGCAACCACTTGCCGGTCATCTGTGCTGATATGTACCTTAAAAAGCAGATGATAGCCATTGCCGCTGTCTGCAACAATTGGCTCGCTGAATCCCGTTGCCATCAGCCTCTTCATTGTCTTTCCAGCAACAGCGTGTGCTGCTTCCTTTTCTTCTGCCGATGCACTGACACCGCTGGGGCGGACTGGGTCTGCATCAATCAAAATCCATTGAAATCCTATGATGTCATTGTCAGACGTTGTTTCCTTCGGACGTTCTACCAGACGTTCATGCTGAGCACGCGCATAGCAGGCACTTTTGACGGGGTTCAGCGACTGGTAAAACGTTCGATTCGGATACTTTGCCAATTCAGCAGCAATGCGCGGACTGTCCGCACGAAAATAACCGCTGACAGTAGGCTTAGGGTCTATACTCCTGATTTCAATGATTGCATCCGGTTCATGCAGCAAGGACAGCCACTTTACTGCGAGTTCCACTGTTCTTGATTCTCCTTTTGCGCTTTTTGTAGATTCGCCTCTCTCCACGGCTCACGCTGAAGCCATTTGCTAATGCCGGGGATATACTGCCCGCCATCTTTCGTCCATGCGATAGAACTTTTGGCTGCTTCAAGCGCTGTCATGATTATTTCAAGCGTCGCACCATGCCGCAGTGCCTGTTGATATATGCGAAAGGCCTCATCCCAGTCATTTCTGCGATTAGCCGGATAAGCAAACCACAGCTTTTCAAACTCATCCGGATAATGAGATAGTGTATCTATCGTATTACTATTATTATATTGCTGCTGGGTGTGCTGATTTTCAAGCCGCCTGCGATGTGCAAATGCTGAAAAATGCGCATTTGCACCGTTTTCCGCTCTTTCTTTCGTACCGCATATGGACTTGTTTTCAGCACACGGCGTGCTTATTTCAGTACCGTCTGCGTACTGATTTTCGGGACAGAGTAGCCTTATTTTCATACCGCCAGCGGTCTGATTTTCAAGCCAGTTCGATACGGTAACGATAGAACCGTCCCGCGCTGTTTGTATCTGAACATAGCCCATTTGAACCAGCGCAGCCATCTTCCTCGTCAGCTTATCACGAGACCAGCCCAGTTCAAGCGCTGTCTTTCTGTATGAGAAGAGCAGTTGTCCCGGCATAAGCTGTTTCCCGCAGATTTCAGCTTTCTGACGGCAGGCACAATTCATACAGTAGTAATACAGTTTGAAAACACTATCATCCTGCCACACAAGACTATTTTGAGAAATGCAGATAGACTGTCTATTCTTTTCGGCTGCTTCTGCCACATAAGTCACCTCCTGTTATTGGAAACGCGCTGGCTGTTCCCGGCAAACCAACATTTTCCCCCATTGCTTCCAACCCAAAGCTGCATCAGCCTTCTCCTGTTTTCATCATGTTGCCGCAGCACGGTCAGAGGCAGAAAGCGCTGCTCCTCATGATTCCAGTCATACTGGATGTTATTTCCTAATAAAAGTTAATGCCGGACATGCTGATTCCCCCTTCTTGCTGAAAGAGACTTTTATCCCTCTCACCATAACTGGTAAAAAAAATCGGTTTTTTACGCGATTTCAAGAATTTCTGCAAAAAAAATTTTCACGCTGACGAACAGAAGTGAAATGCAGCGCTACGCGCAAGCAGATGATGCGTCGAAACCGGAAATAATGCCACATCAAAAATCGCAAAATGTACTCCGATGTTCTCTTATATACTTCAGCATTTGATGCAGGCGATAATGCACTGCCCTGACCGTAAGATGCAGTTCTTTCGCAGTGCTTTCCAGCGTTTCACCATTGAGGTAGCACGCAATAATTTTCGCACCATCCGGATACGCAGAATCTGCATACCGACAGATTCGGGCACACAGTGTGTTGTATCGTTCCTCCGCGATGTACTTTTCCTCCAGCGTCGATTCGCAATTCACAACGCCATAGCCGCGCGCTGCATTGTCATTGCCGAACCCTTCTGCAAAGTGTTCCGTTTCATACGAAACAACAATTCCTTCCTTGCGCCATGGACACACGAAGCAATCCCCATTGCAGCGACGGTAATCCGCCTGTCCGCAGATTTTTTCCTGACGAGCTCTATAACGTTCCTTGTTGATGAGTTTGTCCCATTCCTTCTGCAGCTCCGAATTCAGATATACTTTCTTCCCTGCAATCCAAACGTAACGTCCTTGTGACATTGCAATTTTTCCTCCATTCCTTTGTCTCGAATGGAGAAAATCGCAAAAGAAGGGTATACTGAACAGTGCCGCCTACCATCATGAATTTCTCCATTCATTTGGTTGGCAGCAGCCATTGCCTCGGCTGATGCTGATATGCGCCGTATCCTTCAGCATACTATTTTCAAATGAGAATGCGCCTGATGCGCCGCGAATTTTTTCTTCTGCCTAACGCGAATGAAACGCAGCGTAGCAGCGCTACGCTAAGTGGAATGAGCGGACGGCAGAAGGAAAAAGGCGCAAGCAGCGGGCGCAGGCAAATGCAGAAAATAGTATTCGGCAATTTCTTCGGGGATGCCGGCTCCGAAGGGATTCTGCATACGGCTCTTTGTTACAAAAAAAAGCGGTCAGAAATAGTTCTCTTTTGAGAACTAATCCTGACCGTCAGACAGCTCTATGGATTTATCTTTTTCGCACATACATTTTGACTGTTCAAAGAAAGCAATTGAGCTGCTGGTCTTGCAATCACAGTCATTATGTACATATGGAAAGTGTTAGCCTTTTGACCAGCATTTGAGCAAACAGGTGTGATGTATTTGGGGGGCATTCGCGTTTTCCTAATCTGCTCTGTTGCGTCAGAATTGCCTCTTGTCACCACCCTATTGCCATTTGCTTTCACAATTCCACTTCTTTCAGCTTCAGATTATTCTGAAGTTCATTTATTGCTGCAAAAATCAGCATTAGATATATTTGCAGTAAAGTTTTCCATGTTTTTTGTAACATAATGTGATTGTCCTGTCAATATCATCTATCAACTTCTCCTCCCCTTTCACCTCCCATACAGCAGCAGCGCCAAGTGCGCCAGCGCGCGATCCTTCTTCTTGTAGGCGGAGCTCCGCTCCACGCAAAACCGCTCGCTGATTTCCTCTATCGCGTCTGTTTTCCCATTTTCTGATAGATAGAACATCGTCAGCACCGTTTTTTCGTCCTCCCCCAGCGCATCCCACGCCGGCTGAAACCACGCCATGAACTCTTCCGCCTGCCGCTTCCGCTCTTCCAGCACATCAATTTCCGCAATTCCATGCAGGATCTGGTTTTCGCCTGCCTGCGGATTTCGCGCACCATGCGCCGACTCCTCGAAGCGCATCCCGCCAATGCGAACCATGTCCTGCCGCACATTCGCAATCTCCTCCGCCGTTGTCGCCAGAATCGCCTTCATACTGCGATAATCTTTCAGCGCCGCCATTGCCGCGCTCCGCTTGTCCAGATAGTTCCATGCAATGCTCATTCCGCAAACCTCCTGTCGTTGCTTCGTAGCCTCATCATAGCAGAAAAGTTCGCGAATTCAAAACCAGAAACTGAAATCCTGAACCCCAGCAATTCCAAGGAATTCAGGACTTTTCTCTTTGCCGTCCGATTGAAAATCGGGACAATGCAAGCCTTCCCAGACTGCCTGAATTTCAGTTTCTGAAACGCGAAAATGAAGAAAATTTTCAGGCATAGAAAAAGCGGCACACAGCCGAGT
>CDYY01010833.1_pt1 | contig 16845 bp, 8 predicted proteins | sample 480691 | NCBI WGS metagenome assembly CDYY01 (sample SAMEA3182107, study PRJEB8094) | gut metagenome | biome: human; feature: gut; material: Stool; isolation source: human stools | place: Canada | collected 2013-02-25
TTTGTAGTAACTTTGCTTATGTTAAAAGCAAAAACTATGGAAGAACAAGCCAATTACATCAAACGTATAGAGATACACAGGTTGTGGGATCGCTTTGACATAGCTTGGGACTTACGTCCCGACGTGAATATCCTTTCCGGTATCAACGGAGTGGGGAAAACCACGATCCTTAACCGTTCCGTCCACTATCTGGAAGAACTTTCGGGGGAGATAAAGAACGGCGAGATAGAGGGCGTACGTGTTACCTTCGACCGTCCGGATGCCACGTATATTCCTTACGACGTAATTCGTAGTTACGACCGCCCCTTGATTATGGGCGACTTTACCGCCCGCATGGCCGATCCGAACGTCAAATCCGAACTGGACTGGCAACTTTATCTCTTGCAACGACGATACCTCGATTACCAGGTGAATATTGGCAACAAGATGATCGAACTCCTTTCCGGTGATGAGGAACAGCGTTCACAAGCCGCTTCCTTATCCCTTCCCAAGCGGAAGTTCCAGGATCTGATGGATCAGTTATTCAGCTATACCCGCAAAACCATAGATCGCCGCAGTAATGAAATCATCTTCTATCAGGACGGTGAACGCCTGTTGCCCTATAAACTATCTTCCGGTGAAAAACAGATGCTGATTATCCTGCTCACCGTGCTGGTGCGCGACAATGCCCATTGTGTCCTCTTTATGGATGAACCCGAAGCCTCTCTTCACATCGAGTGGCAGCAAAAACTTATCGGTATGATACGTGAATTGAATCCCAATGTGCAACTGATACTTACCACTCATTCTCCCGCCGTCATCATGGAAGGCTGGCTGGATGCGGTGACGGAAGTGAGCGATATTTCGACTGAGATATAAATAAAGGTGATAAAGTGATAATATAACCATGGCTACTTCTTTAAAACATAATCTTACATCCGCCTATTTCAATGCCGCCAACAAGCTTTATCCTAAGAAGGCGCGGCGTCGCATTGTGGCGTATGTGGAAAGTTACGATGATGTAGCTTTCTGGCGCACATTGTTGGCTGAGTTCGAGACAGATGAATATTATTTTCAGGTGATGCTGCCTTCGGCTACCTCTCTTGCCAAGGGTAAGAAGATGGTGCTGATGAATACGCTGAACACTACTGAACTGGGCAAGAGCCTGATAGCCTGTGTGGACAGTGACTACGATTTTCTGTTACAAGGCAAAACGAGCGTTTCACATAAGATAAACAGTAGTCCCTACATATTCCAGACGTACGCATATGCCATCGAGAATTTCCATTGTTATGCTGAAAGCTTGCATGAAGTTTGCGTGCAGGCTACGTTGAACGACCGTATGCTGATAGACTTTCCTGCTTTCCTGAAGCGTTATTCGCAAATTGTCTATCCGCTCTTTCTATGGAACGTCTGGTTCTATCGCCAACGAGATACATATACTTTTCCGATGTATGACTTCAATGCCTGCACCCGCTTGCAGGAAGTCAATGTACATCATCCCGAACGAACACTGGAGCCTGTGCAGCGTGCCGTTGCCAAGAAACTTTCCGAGATGCGCAGACGTTTTCCGCGAAATATCAAGTCGGTGGAGGCTTTGGGTGTGGAACTGGAGAAGCTGGGACTGAATCCTGATACTACTTATCTCTACATACAGGGGCATCACCTCATGGATGGTGTTGTGATGAAACTTCTTATCCCCGTATGTACTGTGCTGCGTCGCGAGCGCGAACAGGAAATTAAGCGTCTGGCTGCCCACAACGAGCAATTCCATAACGAACTGACCAGCTATGAGAATAGCCAGACCAACGTCAGCTTGATGTTAAAAAAGAACAGCGGATACAAGAACCTTTACTTGTATCAGTGGTTAAAAGAAGATATAGGAGACTTCCTGAACAGGGAGCGTTAATTACTAACCATTAACACCAAAATTAATTCTTAGTATCATGAGCATTGTACAACAAATTAACGAAGGACTTCAGGCTTTAGGTTTCAGCCAGTCATTGGCTGCCCAGTTAGATCAATTTATAGCATTCCTGGGAGTTCTCCTGGTGGCTTATCTGGCGGATACTGTTTGCCGGAAGATCTTGCTGAAAGTCGTTTCGCGTTTGGTAAAGCAAACAAAAGCCACCTGGGATGACATTGTTTTCGACCGCAAAGTGATGGTGCATCTTAGCCGTATGGTGGCACCTATTCTTATTTATATCCTGCTTCCTCTGGCATTTTCCGACGCAGAGTCGGCAACGTTGGCGCTTATCCTGCGCTTCTGTCTCATTTTTATTATTATAATGTTTCTTAGCTTTATCAGCGCTTTGCTTACTGCGGTTTATACCGTATATAGCGAGAAGGAACAGTTTCGCGACCGTCCTTTGAAGGGACTCTTGCAGACAGTACAGGTCATCCTTTATTTTGTCGGTGGTATCATCGTTGTCAGCATACTGATTGACCGTTCGCCCGGTGTATTACTCACCGGTCTGGGAGCTTCGGCTGCCGTGCTGATGTTAGTATTCAAAGACAGTATCATGGGCTTTGTTTCCGGTGTGCAACTTTCTGCCAACAATATGCTGAAAGTAGGCGACTGGATCACTATGCCTAAGTATGGAGCGGACGGTGATGTAATAGAAGTGTCATTGAATACAGTGAAGGTTCGTAATTTCGACAAAACCATCACTACTATTCCGCCTTACTTGCTCGTAAGCGACTCTTTCCAGAACTGGCGTGGTATGCAGGAGAGTGGCGGACGCCGTATCAAACGTTCTATCAATATCGATATGAACAGTGTGCGGTTCTGTACGCCTGAAATGTTGGCGAAGTATCGCAAGATACAGCTCTTGGCAAACTATGTTGAACAGACGGAACAAGTGATTAAGGAGTATAATGAAGAACATCATATCGATAACTCCATCCTTGTGAATGGTCGTCGCCAGACGAATCTTGGTGTCTTCCGTGCCTATCTGAATTGTTACCTGAAGAGCCATCCGGGGGTGAATCATAATATGACTTGCATGGTGCGCCAGCTTCAGCCTACCGATCACGGTATACCGTTGGAACTGTATTTCTTCTCTGCAACCACATCCTGGATACCTTATGAAGACTTGCAGTCTGATGTCTTCGACCATCTGTTGGCTATTATTTCTGAGTTTGATCTTCACGTATTCCAGTCACCATCCGGTGAAGATTTCCGCGAAAGGCTTAATTGAGATAATCGGCACGGATTCTCGATCTTTTCTCTCTTAGATGAGAATTTATGCCGGACAGTTCCTCTGAACTTGTCCGGCGTTGCCTTTGTAGAAGCTATTGCTTCGTGAATTATGTGTGTTTCTCGTTTTATTGTTTGATCCAGTTGCCGCTTGTCCAGTTGTCGCCTGTTTTTACAGCTCCCTTATATTCGGCTTTGGTGAAGAAACTGTCGGCACTGAGGTCTTTGCCACCATCAATAGTGCCTTCGTAGAGATTTTCCCAAGTGAAGTTCTGTGCAGTGAGGTTGCCCGTTGCTGCTGCGAACATATCGTTGGTGTAAATGCCTTCTTTGGAAGACAATGTTTTGCTGATAGCTACGTACTCCAGTTTAGATACACCCTCTTTCAGGGCTGTTTCAGTTTCTGTGGTTTCTACGGTCAGAGGTTGCCCTTTGCCGGTGATAAGCGTATTGTAAAGCTCCACTTGTGTTCCGGCACGCAGGCGTACGCCCTGTTTGCTGCCACCGTTGCCAATCAGTGTGAGGTTGGCGAGGATGGGGTGGGCAACGGGAGTAGCAGCGAAGTTCGTACCGTTGTTGTCACATTCCAGCAGACAGTCGCAGTCATACCCCAGTGTTTCCGCTGCTTCCTGATAGGCTACAAGGAACTGGGCTTTTCCGTTCCAGCCTTCAGTCCAGTCGAAGGAGTCATCGCTGCAACTGGTAGATACGCAGTATTTTATGTTAACGGATCCGCCGAAGAACTCGAAACCGTCATCAGAACCTTGGTAAGCCTGGCAATATTCTACTGTGGTGCCGTTGCCTACGCCATAGAAGGTGAAACCATTGGCTTCGTGTTCCTCATCGAAAGCGTATCCGCTGTATTCGATACGCACGTAGCGCAGTGTGCCGGAGTTGTCGGCATCGTTGTTACCCCCGTAAATGGCACCGCCTATTTCCGAGCTGCCTGTGCCGCCGGCTACATTAGTGTGTGCATATCCGCAGATGTGGATACCACCCCAGGCTCCGGCTTCTTTCTTTTCGGAGGTCATTACGATGGGGTTTTCGGCAGTACCTTGTGCATCGATCTTGGAACCTTGTTCTACGAGGATGTAGTCTACGATGTCATCGTGTTTGGCGATGATGGTTACACCCGGTTCTATTTTCAGTGTGGCGCCATTCTTCACTTTGTATTCTCCGGTCAGGTAGTAGGTTTTTCCTTCTGTCAGAGTCTTGCTGGTGGTTATTTCACCTTTCAGCTCTTCAATAGTCTCTTCGGCTATACCGCTTTTCAGTGTCCAGCCTTGTGTCCAGTCATTACTTGCGGGTACTGCACCCTGATAGGCGGCTTGAGTGAAGAAACTGTCGTCGCTCAGGTTTTTCCCGCCTTCGATAGTACCTACATAGCCGTTGGTGAACATGACGCTATAATTGATGATATTGTGGTTACCGTCTTTGGTGAATTCATTGGAAGAATAGATACCTTCCTTGCAGCTTATGTCCGTGGCCAGTGTGATGTATTGCAGCTCGGAGCTACCATCCATCAAAGCATTTTCTGTTTCTGTAGTTTCGGTGGTGAGGCATTGCCCTTTGCCTTTTACAATGGCGTTGTAGATTTTTGCCTTTGTACCGGCACGCAGGCGGATACCTTGCTTAGGCTCTCCGTTACCTATCAGTGTCAGGTTGGCAAGTGTGGGGCAGGCTACGGGCGTTGCACCGAAGCTCTTGCCGTTGTTGTCGCACTCCATCAGGCAGTCGCAGTCGTATCCCAGTTCGTCTTTGGGGCTTTGGTAAGCTACGAGGAATTGTGCTTTGCCGTTCCAGCCTTCGGTCCAGTCGAAAGAGTCGTCGCTACAGTCGGTAGATACCAGATACTTCACATTGACGGAACCACCGAACCATTCGAAACCATCATCGGAACCCATGTATGCCTGGCAATACTCTACCGTTGTCCCGTTTCCTACACCGTAGAAGGTGATACCGTTGGCTTCGTGCTCTTCGTCGAAGGCAAATCCGGTGTACTCTACACGAACATACCGCAATGTACCGGAATTGTCGGCGTCATTATTGCCACCATAGGGTGCGCCGCCTATTTCCGAGCTACCTGTTCCGCCTTCGGCATTGGTGTGTGCGTATCCGCAGATGTGGATACCGCCCCATGCGCCCGGTTCTTTCTTTTCGGAAGTCATCACGATAGGGTTGCTGGCAGTGCCTTGTGCATCTATCTTGGCTCCTTGTTCTATGAGGATGTAGTCTACCACATCGTCATGTTTGGCAATAATGGTGACGCCTGCGGGAATCTTCAGTGTGGCACCATTCTTTACGTGTATGCCGCCACTTAGCGTGTAAGTCTTTCCGGCTTCCAGTTCCGTATCGCTTTCGATGTCTTTCGTCAGTTCATACTTGTTGTCTTCACCGCCGTCCCCGTTTCCGGGTTCGTTGTTGTCGGTACATGCAGTGAATAAGGTCATGCTTGCCGCAAGGGCCATAGTCATGAATTTCCAATTTGATGTTCTCATACTAATAATCGTTTAGTTGATAAAATGAGTTTCTATTGTTTGTCTCTCTCAAAATTTTTCTTTTCTCTTACAGGTCATAGCTGAAGCCAACTTCAAAGCCTGTACCCTTTCTGAAGCGTTCCACTTCTACTTTATCTCCGGTGGTAGGCACTTCTTGCTTGAAGAGGATGTCTTGGTTCAGCAGGTCGTTGACTTGCAACTTCACCGCGAAACGCCGGTTGAAGCGGTAACTGCCTGTAAAGTTCAGTGTGTGTACCGGCTGTTGCTTGATGTCTCCCAGACCGGAGATACCTACGGAGTGGATGCGGGGACCTTGCAGATTGTAGAGCAGGGCAACGCTGAGTTGGCGATCGTTGCTGAAAGCGGGTGAATAGGTGAGGTCTGCATTTGCCAGGTAGGGCGATGCTCCCTGCAAGGCACGCTGGCTGTTGGTGTAGGCACCACCTTCGGGCAGTTTCACGTTAGTGTACATATACGAGCCGTTCACGCCGAAACGCAGGTCTTTCACTATCTCTTTGCGGAATTCTATCTCCACCCCCGTTGCCATACCGTTGTCCGCATTGCGGAAAGAATGCACGGCGGAACCACCTGACAGAGTCTGTACACGCTCTATCGGTGCTTTCAGGTGCTTGTAGTAGGCGGTGATGGAGAGCATATCCCCATTCTTTTCAAAGAGTTCGTAGCGCAGATCGATGTTATAGTTGTAGCCGTTTTGCAAATCAGCGTTACCGCGTATCTGTGCCGAACCGTAGGATTCCTGATAGAGGAAGGGGGCCATTTCGATAAAAGAAGGACGCGTCACTGTGCGTGAGAAGGCAAAGCGCAGACTGTTCTTTTCGTTCATCTGGTATTTCATGTTCAGTGAGGGGAAAAGGTCGTTTTTGTTCAGTTCACTGCGTTCGGCTTTTCCGCCATCGGTATAGTAGTCTACCCATTGCTTGCTGATTTCGTAGCGTACTCCCAGGTTCACCAATAACGGGGCTACGGGGTAGTATTCAGTGGCAATGTATCCTGCATAAATGCTGTTACCGGCTGTATAGCTGTCTTTGGGCTGCTTCTTCCGGTCTATGGTGATGGAACCGTTTTCTACATTTTCCATGTTGAGGAAGGAGTCGGTATCGTAGATGTCGGTGATGGTAGGGTTCAGTTTGTTCAGGTTGTAGTAGAAGCGTGTACCCATATAGTCACGATTCTTGTCTTTATAGGTGAAACCGGCCTGCAACTTGTTGTTGTCGCCAAAGCGGTAGCTGGCGGTGAGGTCGCCCACCCACTCATCTTCATTCAGTGAGCCAAAGTAACGCATGGTTTCTTGGCGGTTCAGTTTGAAGAGTTTTATCTGGTCATCTTCACGGATGAACATTACTTGGCGGCGGTCGGGTTCGTCGCTGGAGGTCTTGCTGTACGAGCCGCTCCAGTTGAGGTCCCACTGTTTGCCGAAGTAGTGCTTGCCGTTTACTTGATGGTTTTGCAGACTGTAGATGTGTGTCACGTTGTTGCTGCCTATCAGATGGTGGTCTTCGTAGTCCACACCTTCGCGCCTCATATAAGTGTCGATGGCATTGCGGGCGTAGAAGAAGGTATATCCGATGTGATCGGAAGTGCGGAAACTGTAGCCGAGATTACCCAGTGCGGCAATCTTTAACTCGTTGCTGTAGCTGTCGTAGTTAAATTCATTCAGGGTATTTCCTGTAGCTTCTAAGGTACGTATGGAGGCATTGTCCATGGTTTGCAGGTCGTTGCTTACTCCTATGGAGCCCAGAACGCTGACTTCATTTCCACCCAGGGTGAAACGTTTGCCGAAGCCGATATTTCCGCCGAATTCGGGTAGGGCGGTCTTTTTACTAACCTGAAAACTGGTGTTAAAGAGGCGGTTGTGGCGTGCATACTCTTCAAAGTCTGTTAATGACATGTCTATCAGTTTCTGATCCAGAGAAGGAGTCTTGAACAGAGAGCCGTCGCGGTCCATCCGGTAGAAATCTTTGCCTAGCGTATTGAACTTGCCACCTGCATTGAAGCTGATGGACAGAAAATCACTGCCTACATTCTCTTTGGTACTGATGTCGATGTGTGCTCCCGAGTAGTCGGCGAATGCACTGGCGTCATATACTTTGCTCACGGTAATATTCTGTACGGTAGATGCAGGGAAGATATCCAGAGGGATTAGTTTGTTGTCCGGATTAGGAGAGGCGATGGGAAGTCCGTTCAGAGTGGTGGTGCTGTACCGGTCGCCCAGACCGCGCACAATCAACTGTCCGGCACTGGCGATGGAGATACCGGTTATCTTTTTTACACCTTCTTCCACATTGCTGATTCCTTTGATGCTCATTTCTTTGGCACCGAGATTTTCGATTGCAAGGGTGGCTTTCTGCCGTTCCATCTGCAGGGCTCGTTCACCTTCCAGATTCTTTTTGGCCACTACGGAGACTTCGCCTAATGCTTGTGCATCACTCTCCATCTCAAAGTTCAGCAAAGTTTCGGCCTTGACTTTTATGCTGTTGAGCAGGATGTCTTTGTATCCTATATATCTCACGGTTATGGTATATGTACCGTCATTTACATTCAGTGTATAATTGCCGTCAATATCGGCTACCACACCCAGCGCTGTCCCGGTTATCTGTATGGTAGCTCCGGTCAGTGGCTCTTTCGTCTGCTTGTCGAGGACGGTTCCTTTGATGTTTCCAGCCATGGCGGTCATGGTGGAAAGCACCAATAATAAAATGAAGAAAAATACTTTTCCTAAATCCAGTTTCATGCTCATCTTTTATCGTTTCTTGTTTCCGGTGCAAAGATGCGGCAACGAAATTACAACCGTAATACACATGTCATACAATTGATTCTCAATTAGGTTACAATTAAATGACAAGCTGAATTGTTGAAAAAAGTGGTTGATAAACTCTTCTGACTTACTACATTAACGAACCCAAACTTTCTTTTTTTTGTTGATATGAATAGAGTGGAAATTAATAAGTAAGCATTATCTTTGCACTATTTACGAATATTAAAAGCACAATCGTATGAGTGGCAACCAATCACATGAGGCAAAACGTTTTCAGCTCCTTTCATCTGTTGGACAAATAGGCTGGTGGGAAGCAGACTTCGCTACGGGGGAATATCTTTGTTCCGAATATGTTTGTAATTTGTTAGGCTTGGAGGGAGACACTCTGACTTTTCGCCAGTTCGGCCAATTGATTCGTGAAGATTACCGTTGCCGTATCACACGTGAATTCCTTTCGATAGAAGAAATCGAGGTATATGAGCAAACTTTTCCTATTTACTCTTCACAAGGCATTGTGTGGGTTTGTTCCCGTCTGGGCGAAAAGTGGCTGACAGAAGATGGGCATCCAAAAGCATTTGGTATCCTTCAACTGGTCAATACCCCTGCAGACGCACAATCCGGTGATATTCTGAAACAGTTTAATGAATTGCTGTTCCGACAGCATTCAGTGTCCCAGTCCTTACGTAATTTTCTGAAAGATAAAAGCCTGAGTGAAGTGATTTCGGGAGTATTGAAAGATGTCCTCGAACTCTTTCATGGCGGACGTGTCTATATAGTGGAATACGATGCTGAATATCGCACACAAACTTGTACCTACGAGGTAGTGGCTGAAGGAGTTAGTCCGGAAATAGACATGCTGCAACAAATTCCTACTAATGGCATGGAGTGGTGGCTTAAACAAATGTTGGCAGGCAAACCCATCCTATTGAATACTTTATCGGATTTGCCACGGGTGGCACGTCAGGAGTCTGAGATACTTGCTATGCAGAATATAAAGTCACTCATGGTGGTTCCGCTCCGGAATACCGAACGGGTGTGGGGATATATCGGTATTGACTTGGTAGATAGGTACTATAAATGGACGAATGAAGACTATCAATGGTTCTCCTCTTTAGCCGATATCATTAATATTTGTATCAGCTTGCGTCTTGCCAGAGATGAGGCCGACCGTGAACGTAATTTCCTGAGTAATCTCTATAAGTATATGCCTATGGGTTATGTACGCCTTTCCATTCTTTGCGATGAAGAAGGTGAACCTTATGACTATCTTATCACAGATGCTAATCAGTTCAGTGCCGATTTGTGCGGTTCGCCTTTAGAGAGATATAAAGGGCGTTTTGCTTCAGAAATCTATTCTTCAGACAAACTGTCAACCAAGCTTCGGATTCTTGCAGATATACATAAGCATGGTCTGTACAGGGAACTGGATGAATATTTTGAAGAGTCAAAGAGGACTTGTCATTGTATTATTTATTCTCCCGAACCGGATGAATTGGTTTGTCTCTATATGGATGTCACTGAGATGCGTCGTACGTATATGGCTTTGGATCACAGCGAGAAACTATTGCGAAATCTCTTTTCCAATATTCCTGTCGGTGTGGAGATTTATAATAAGGATGGGATACTGATAGATCTTAATAATAAAGATATGGAGATATTTGGGGTTAAGGACAAATCAAGTACGATTGGAGTGAACTTCTATGAGAATCCGAATGTGCCGTCTGATATCCGTGAAAGGGTGAAAGTGGAAGATGAACTTGACTTTTCGCAGGACTATGAATTCTCCAATGTGAGCGATTATTATGAATCGGAGAAAAGAGGTGGAATAGAACTTTATACGAAAATAAGTAAGATATACGATAAGCAGGGCGATAACAATGGTTTTGTACTTATCAATATAGACAATACGGAACGTATCAGTTCCATTAACCGGATACGTGATTTTGAAAACTTCTTCCTGTTGATTTCTGAATATGCCAAAGTAGGTTATGCCAAACTGAACCTGCTTACCCGTAATGGATATGCCATCAAGCAATGGTATAAGAATATGGGGGAAGATGAAGATACGCCATTGGTTGAAGTGGTAGGAATTTATAATAAAATGCACCCGCAAGACAGGGTACGTGTATTGGCTTTCTTTGAGAAGGCCAAACGGGGGGAAGCTACGAGTTTCAAAAGTGAAATGCGCGTGCTCAAATCCGGAACATTGAACCAGTGGAACTGGGTACGTATGAATGTAGTGCTCAACCGCTATGATCCTGAGAATGGGCTGATTGAATTGATCGGTGTTAACTACGATATCACTGAATTGAAGGAAACAGAACAAAAACTGATTGAAGCCAAAGAGAAAGCTGAAGAGGCAGACCGCTTGAAGAGTGCTTTTCTGGCGAATATGAGTCATGAGATACGTACACCGTTGAATGCTATTGTAGGTTTTTCAAGTTTGCTGGTGGAGACGGAAGATCAGGGAGAAAAGCGGGAATACTCAAAGATGGTGGAAGAGAATAATGAACTTCTGCTGCAATTGATTTCTGATATTCTGGATTTATCGAAGATTGAGGCGGGAACTTTCGACTTTAAAATAAGAGATCTGGATGTGAATACTCTGTGTGGAGATGTTCAGCGCTCCATGAAACTGCGTGTGAAGCCGGGTGTTGAGCTTTTATTCGAACCGACTTTACCGTCATGCGTCATTGTGAGTGATCCTAATCGTTTGCATCAGGTGGTTGCTAATTTTGTAAATAATGCGATTAAGTTCACTACAACCGGCTATATCCGTATCGGATATGACCAACCGGATGCAAAGCATTTACGAATATATGTATCGGATACAGGTATCGGTATTGCCCCGGAAGCCTGTGAGAAGATATTCGACCGCTTTATAAAGTTGAACTCATTTGTTCAGGGCACCGGCCTGGGACTTTCTATCAGTAAGAGTATTATAGAGCAACTAGGAGGCACTATCGGTGTGGATAGTGAATTGGGTAAAGGATCGACGTTCTGGTTTATTCTGCCGGTGGTATAAGAGTTACGAGCTACGAGTTACAAGTGCTTTACGGTGTAATAGCGCAACCACTCGTAACTTGTAGCTCGTAGCTTTTGTAGCTCGTAACTAATTCAGTCCGAACGAGAACTTGTCGATGGACTGATAAACCACGCTCGCAAGGCTCAATACAATAATACCGAGCGTACAGATGACAAGGCTGGCACGCGTGTAGTTATCGCTACGGAAAGTGGCGATAGGCTCATCACTCTTGTTGATATACATGGACTTCACAATCTTCAGATAGTAATAGAGTGAAATAATCGTATTCACCAATGCGATGAACACCAGCAGATGGAAACCGCCCTGGAAAGCTGCTGCGAAGATAAAGAACTTCGAGAAGAAGCCTGCGAACGGAGGAATACCTGCCAATGAAAACAAAGCAAGCGTCATGAGGAATGCCAGTTTCGGATTGGTACTGTATAATCCGTTATATTCTTCGAGCGTGAAACGCTGGGCACGAAGGGCGATAATCGTAATCACTGCAAATACAGAGAGGTTGGCGAACATGTAAATAAGTACATAATACACCAATGATGCCATACCCTGTTGCGTTCCGGCAATCACACCCAACATGATGTAGCCTGCCTGCGAGATACTGGAAAATGCCATCAGGCGTTTCAGGTTTTCCTGACGCAGGGCGAAAAGGTTGGCAAGGGTGATAGAAGCTATGATAACCCAATAAAGAATTTCCTGCCATTGATCCACCATCGGAGCGAATGTCTTGATAAGGATAGTCATCAATACAAAAGCTGCCGATCCTTTAGAAATAACACTTAAATAAGCAGTTACTACACTCGGGGCACCTTCGTACACGTCTGCCGTCCAGAGGTGGAAAGGAACAAGGGAAAGCTTGAATCCCATGCCGGAGAAGAAAAAGACAAATGCCATTATTTGCAGGGCACTGCCGTCCAGGTGAGCCGGGATATCATCGAAATAGAGAGTACCTACTGTTCCGTAAATAAGCGAGATGCCATAAAGCAGCAGTCCGCTGGAGAAAAGTGCGGTGAGGATGTACTTGGCACCGGCTTCGGCGGAGTGGTGGCGGTACTTGTCGAAAGCAACCAATGCAGCCATCGGGATACTTGCTGTTTCCAGTCCGATGAAGAACATCAGGAAGTGTCCTGCGGAAATCATGAAGTACATACCCAGCAGGGTAGAGAGCGTCAGCATATAAAATTCGCCTTGCTTGATTACAGTGTCCGGTCGTTTCAGCCACTCATGTGCCATCAGGAAAACAATCAGCGTACCGATGCTGAGGATGGACTTCACGATGCTTTGTATCGGGGCGTTATGGTACATACCACCGAAAGCATCGGCAGCCGGACCGGGTATGATGGTAATCAGCGTGTGTATCGTGAGCAGCACGACGGGCAACATGGTGTTGAGTCGTGGATTACCGTCCTTCTTGTGAGCATCGGGGCTCATGAAGAGGTCGGCCACGAAGAGGATCACGATGACAGCTATCAGCGAAAGCTCTTCTTTGAGAATAAGGAATTGGGAATAGTCCATATCTATTGAATGATAAGTTATTAGTTATAAGTTATTAGCATACCATTATTGAAATATACTCACCAGGGGCAACACGCTGTCTCCAATCATATTGCTGATCCACAACGGAGCAAGACCGAGGCCTGCAACGCAGACAATGAGAATAATAACGGCAGTGCGTTCATCCCAGGTAGCATCAGTCAGCGCCAGATGGTGCTTGTTGGTGCAAGTTCCATACAGTATCTTGCCAACCAGTCGGAGGATATAGACTGCGGTAATCACGATACTGGTACAGGCAATGATAGTCCACGTGCGGTGGAAAACATCTGCATGCTGGAAAGCACCGTTGAAGATTGTCATCTCGGCAACGAAACCGCTGAGTCCTGGAAGTCCGAGATTGGCAAGTCCGGCAATGACATAACAGACAGCAAGGAACGGCATGATTTTCATCAATCCTGAAAGCTCACGTACGTCGCGTGTGTGGGTACGACCGTAGATCATACCGATGAGGGCAAAGAACAGGGCAGTCATTAATCCGTGGCTGAGCATTTGCAGGACAGCACCGGTACAAGCCGTTTGGTTCATCATCAGGATGGCGAAGAGCACGAGGCCGCAGTGAGATACGGAAGAGTAGGCGTTAATATACTTCAAGTCTGTCTGTACACAAGCCGAGAAGGCACCGTAGACAACGGAGATACCTGTCAGTATCAGGAATATCCAGCCGAGTTCCTGAGCAGCTTCAGGCATCAGATACATGGCGATACGGAAACAACCGTAACCACCAAGTTTCATCAGTACACCTGCATGGAGCATACTTACGGCAGTAGGCGCCGAAGCGTGGCCGTCGGGGCTCCATGTGTGGAACGGGAACAATGCACCGAGTACACCGAAACCGAGGAAAGTAAGCGGGAACCAAATGCGTTGCTGTTCGATAGGAATATTATGCAATTGGGCAATTTCCAGCAGGTTCATACTGGTGGCACCGGAACCGAAATAGATACCCAGAATACCAATAAGCAGGAATGCGGAACCACCCATCAACATCAGTGTCAGTTTCATGGCAGAGTATTCCTTACGTCCTGATCCCCATACACCGATAAGCAGGTACATCGGAATCAGTGCTACTTCATAGAACATGAACATGGTGAACAGGTCCGTAGAAATGAAGAAGCCGAACACACCCAGAGAGAGCAAGGTGAACCAAAGGAAATATTCTTTCGTCAACGGTTGCAGACGCCAGGAGGCGAAAGTACCGGTGAAGACTATGATGGCAGAGAGCAGCAGCATGGCTACTGAAATGCCGTCTACTCCCACGGAGTAGTGTATGTTGAGTGCCGGGTACCAGGGTACATCCGCGCGGAAGAGCATTTCGGCTGTGTCTCCGGCGGCACGCGCTTGCAGATAAGCAATGGTTAGGCCTACGGCGGCCAACACTAATGCCGATGCACCTGTCACCATCACCGTGCGTATCTGCTTGATGTTGCGACTCAGCCAGAGACCAAGTAACATCAACAGGGGGATGAGAACAAAAATACTTAATATGTTCATTTTTATAATTACAAATTACGAATTACAAATTACGAATTACAAATTACGAATTACAAATTACGATTAACATTTCTCTACTATAGCAGCAATAACAATATCAATGCCAGCGTACCCAACAGGAATACGTAAGTGTACTGTTGAATTTGTCCGCTTTGCAGACCGCGTATTTCATCACTGGTGGCATTGGCGCTCCAGGCAAGGAAGTCGAAGAAACCATCTACTACGTGGCGGTCGAACCAAGCGATGGGGCGGGAGATGCAACCAAAGATTATCTTATGAGTTACGAACTGGTACACTTCATCGATATAGAAGCGATGATAGGCAGCTGTCCATAATCCGCGGAAACGACGTGCAAGGGCATTGGCAACGGGTTGCTTTGCCCGTGCGTACATGGCTGTGGCAATTGCGATGGAGATGACAGCTATAGCAATGCTGGTACCTGCCACCGCCCAGTCGAGATGAATCTCGTAAGCCGTACCGTTGGAAGAGATGAACTTACCGAAGGGGATGAAACCGGCTCCGATAGTAACAACAGCAAGAAACATCAGCGGGAAAGTCATAGTTAACGGACTTTCGTGGGGAGTATGTTCAGCATGAAGCTCTTTATTCTCTTTGCCCCAGAAGATGCCGTAATAGAGGCGGAACATATAAAATGCCGTCATTGCAGCAATCACTGTCATAATCCAGCCCATTACAGGACTGAACTGGAAGCATGCTGTCAGTATTTCATCTTTAGAGAAGAAACCGGAGAATGGAGGAATACCTGCAATGGCAAGACAAGCAATTAGGAACGTAATATGTGTCACAGGCATGTACTTGCGCAGTCCACCCATAGCGGACATTTCATTGCTGTGTACCGCATGGATAATGCTACCTGCGCCGAGGAAGAGTAATGCCTTGAACATAGCGTGCGTGAACAGGTGGAACATACCGGCCATATAGCCCAGACCGCCATGATGCGGATCAGCAGAAGTACAAACTCCCAGTGCCACCATCATAAAGCCGATCTGTGAGATAGTAGAGAATGCCAGCACACGCTTGATGTCACTTTGCACACAAGCTACCGAAGCAGCATAGAATGCAGTGAACGCTCCAACGTAAGCTACCAGATGCAGCACGTCGGGTGCATAACCGATGAACAGCGGGAACATTCGGGCCACAAGGTAAACTCCGGCTACCACCATGGTTGCTGCATGGATCAATGCGCTGACGGGTGTCGGGCCTTCCATTGCATCCGGCAGCCAGATGTGTAATGGGAACATGGCACTCTTTCCGGCACCACCGATGAACATCAGTCCCAAGGCCAGAGGTATCATTGCCGCACCACCTTTCAGCAATGCCATTTCACTGGGATGGAAGGTGTAAGTTCCGGCATAATAACCGTAAATAAGGATACCGATCAGGAAACCCAGGTCGGCAAAACGGGTAACAATGAACGCTTTCTTGCTTGCAGCAACAGCAGACGGTTTCGTATAGTAGAAACCGATGAGCAAGTAAGACGAAACACCCACCAATTCCCAGAACAGATACATCTGGAAGATATTGGTAGCCACCACCAGACCCAACATGGACATGGTAAAGAGGCTGAGGAATGCATAATAGCGTTGGAATCCGCGCTCACCCTTCATGTAGCCGAAAGAGTAGACATGTACCATCAACGATACGGTGGAGATGACGATAAGCATCATCACAGAAATGGGGTCGAGCAGGATACCCAGGTCAATGCTCAGCGTTGAAGTGAAGGGCAACCACGTCACATTATAAGGCATAAGTGTGGCGAAAGTGCCGTCCGCCAGACGCGGAGCGGAGAAATACTGCCAGGCAGTGGCGTAGCTCAATACGGCTACCACAGCCAATACCGTGGTACCGATGGTGCCCGCCGTCCGGTGCGTCATCCATTTGCCGCCAATCCCCAATACAAGGAAGGAGAGAAGGGGAAGCAGGAGAATGAAGATTGTATATTCCATATTCTTTTCTTTTTTATTCTATTATTGATACTGTACTGATTCTACCATTTCAATTCGTCCAGCTTATTAACCTGGATACTTCGTATATTGCGGTAGATGTTGATCATAATCGCGATAGCTACTGCCGTTTCAGCGGCCGAGATGGCAATGGAGAACAGGGCAAAGAAATACCCTTCCATTCCGTCAGGGAAAAGGAAACGGTTGAACACTGCGAAGTTGATATCCGTAGCATTCAGTATCAACTCGATGCTGATAAGTATCGCCAGTGTGTTGCGGCGGGTGAAGAACCCGTAGATACCGGCGAAAAACATGATAGCCGAAACTATCAGATAATATTCCATGTG
>CDYY01006282.1_pt1 | contig 16607 bp, 20 predicted proteins | sample 480691 | NCBI WGS metagenome assembly CDYY01 (sample SAMEA3182107, study PRJEB8094) | gut metagenome | biome: human; feature: gut; material: Stool; isolation source: human stools | place: Canada | collected 2013-02-25
GCGGCGGGCAGCGTGGGCGCGACACACATCGGCGACGGCGACCCGAACCCGGAAGGCAGCCGCAACGTGCAGGCCAAGCTGAATTACCTCTATGAGCAGATCAAGCAGACGCAGATAGGGCAGATCCCCGACCGCAGCATCGAGAGCATCAAAATCGCCAGCGGCACGATCACGCAAAACGAGCTGGCAGACGGGGCGGTGACGACGGCCAAGCTGGCGGACGGGGCCATCACACAGCCCAAGCTGGCCGGAGGCCTGCTGGACCTGTGCCCCGTCGGCATGGGGCTGGTGTGGTGGAGCGATACGCTGCCCAGCGAGAAATGGATGCTGGCAGGCGGCACGCTGACAGAGGGCGTGCATGACGAGGCCATCGCGTTTTTTGGCGGCAACACGCTGCCGGACGTCAAAGGGCGGGTCATTGTCGGCAAGGACACGGGCACAGCGGCGTTCAATGCGCTGTACCGCACAGGCGGGTCGGCAACGCATACCCTTCTTACGGCGGAGATGCCAAAGCACAGCCACGACCGCCTATTATGGGTAGATGGGCAGCCCGCGACGCTGTCGGGCAGCGAATCCGGGGCGTACAGGCTATCCTTTGAATATGGCATGGGCGGCCCGAACATGGTAAGCACCTCGGAAGCAGGCAGCGGGCAGGCGCACAACAACCTGCAGCCCTACATCGTGGCCAACTACATCTTTAAGGTACTGTAAGGAGAAAGACAATGGCAGTAAATTATGATGCGCTAATCAATCAAATCAATGCAGAGCAGGCAAAACAAGAACAAGCGGCTAGAGAGGCCAATGCCCTGTTGGAAAAGCAGGCAGCTGCAAAACGAGACCAACTGATGAATACATACGCTGCGCAGGAATCAAATCAACGGCGCAATTATGATACGCTGGTAGATCAAGCAGATAAGCAGCTCACTAAAGACGGCGCGGCGGCTTACCAATCCATGTTGGTAGCAAGAAATCCTTTTGGAACCAATGCGGAACGACTTAGGAATAACGGCATGTCAGAGTATATGAATACGGCGGCATATAATACCTATCGAGGCGATTATAACAATGCTAAAAATACTCGGGACACAAACGTAAATAATTACAATATTGCTCTAGAAAACTATCTGTCAGAACTAAACGCGAACAGAGCCAATGCTCAAAAGGAATACGATATAGCTTTGTTAAACGCACAAAATGAATTGCAGCAACAGTTAGCAAATTTGCAGGCCCAGTATGGGCAGCAAAGGCTACAGATGCAGCAGGCAAAGGCACAGGCAGAAGCGCAAGCAGCGGCGGCGAGAGCTGCTAGGAAATCATCGGGGGGCGGTAATAGTGGGACGGGGGATGGCGGATCTGGTGATCAAGATCCACTTGGAATATTTCAGGGAATGTGGACTTCTTTGGCTAATGCGGCAAAACGAGGAGGAAGTTCTAATACAAAAAAGACAGATTGGAATGCCTTGGTAGAACAAGGCGCAAGAATGGCGGCAGAAGCAAATAAACCGGGATATAAATACAATCCCCAAAGCGCTGTGTATAACAGAGTAAAACAGTATCAGTGGTGATAAGATGGCCAAATTTGATTCGTTCTATGAAGCATTAAATAAAAATAGAAAAAAAGCTGGACTGGAGTCTATAGAAGAATTGGCAAAAAAGGCAGCGCCTAAACCCCAGGACACAACACTAAAGGATATAGGAAAAATTTTCCAGAATCTTTGGAGCGGTACAAAGAACTCCATAAGAGGAATGAAAATAACCAGTGCAGATTCTGATGTGCAATTATCAAAATTCGCGTACAAAGATCAGCTGAGCGCCCTAAACGATGCGGCAAAATCACCATGGGCAAAAACATGGAATCGGGACAACTTAAATGTTTGGTCCGGCATGCATGGCGGAGTTTATCAGGCCCGGAGAGACAAGGAAAGTACGGCCAAAAACAACCTATATGCCTTGTCGAAACGGGTTGAGGAAGAGCAAAAGCATCTCCAGGAACTCAATAAGGATTCTTCCCCACTTGTAAAGGTTATATCAGATATGGCATACAGTGCGGGGAATATGGCACCGGCGTTACCATTTGGCCCAGCCGGCATGATATTACAAGGCGCTAGCAATTATGGCACTAATTTGGCTGATGAACTTAACGCAGGAACAGGCATAGAAGAAGCTAGAAAAAGGGCGGGAACCAGGGCTACTGTAGAAACGGGTGTTGAATACATCAGCGGCGGACTTGCTGGTACAGCTTCAAGAAGCGGGGTGATGAAGCCTGTAGCAAAACTGATAGACAGTACGATGCCAAATGGTTTTACAAGAAAAGCATTGACAAGGATTGCCTCATCTGCTGGTGAAGGTGCTGAAGAAGCGCTTACTACTGCAATTATGCCTTACATAGATAGAACTTACTTGCAGGTTGATACACCAAACGCAAGCGTTGGAGACTTGGCAAAATCGTTTGGGCTTGGTGCGGGAACCGCTCTTGCAATCGGCGGCGGCCAGGATGTCACGAACGCACTGAGAAACCGAAGAGCCGTGAACAATATATCCGATAAAACTTCACTATCCAATGAAGAGGTCAGGAGCACGATTGACAATCTTTCCGAAGCAGAACCGTATCAAGTTGCAAAACAATTGAAAAAACAAGGTGCAGGAGAGAGTGTTGTAACACCCAAACAAGGCAATAACTTGTTGATGAAAGCCATTTATGGGGACGATATGCCCCAACAAAAAATCAATGGCTTGCCTGATTTGGAAGCACAGATTCAGGAAAATCGTGCCAATATAGCGAATCAAAAACCCATCAAAATTCGGGGCGAACGGTTTAAGATGGGAACGGGGACGCTCAAAACCGACGTAGAACAACTTTTTAGAGAGCATGGAAACATGGCGCATAACGATGTGTTGGGGGATGTTGAGTTGAACACAAGGGGCGTCAAAGACTCCATTGCACATGGAATGACAAAGGAAAAGGCTGCGGCATATGAGGCATTGCCCTCTCTGATAAAAAACGGGAAAATTGTTGACTATGTGAAAAACCACAAGGGGAGAAGATACGATTCTGTTGTATTGCAGGCGCCTATTACCATTGCTAGCGGAGAAGCAAAGGGAAATTATATGGCCGAGGTTATTGTTCACAGAGCGGCAGGAGACGAAAAACAAAGATATTATTTGCACGATGTGTCCATAAAATCTATAAAAAGAAAAAGACGGGATACAGAACAGGCTAATCCAACAATCGGAGCCGTGGGAACAAACCACGGGGCCATGTTGAACGAGCAAGTCTACCCGTCTTCTATTAATTATAATATGCCACAGGGTGAAAATTATGTCAACAGAGAAATTGCGGACAATACAGAGATAGACTATAATAAGCTTAAAGGGGGGAGAAATGATGAGGCAAGTATCGATTTACGGACACGAGAAATATACGGAAGAGGAATGGACGGAGGGCTTGATTCAGCTGCTTACGCCAGCGAAGGGACGCAAGGCCGCAGAGGAGATAGCCAAGAAAGCATATATGGAGCCGCCAAGCCCGGCAACGCAGAATTATATGGACACTTACGGATGGAGCAAGATGGAGGCAGAATACATGGGCTGGGTTCTATAACTACAGAAGATCCGGTTGTGCATCAAGCGTTAATCCAAAACAATGCAGCGGCATTTCCCATGAGAAGCGATGTTTCAGGCGTCGCTTTTTTTGATGCCATCAACAAAGTAAAGAGTGAAAACAAACATGGCGCCTATGTAACTGCGTATGAACCAGCGGACTATGATGGTTTCAGAACCCTGTTTTTGGATGAATCAGGTTTATCTGGCGTAGGAGTAAAGCAGGATGGGGACATTGTTTCGGTATTCAATTCCCCCAATTCTCCTCATACACACGCAGTAACCAACCTATTGCTGAATGCCTTGGATGCAGGCGGAAATAAGCTGGATAACTTTGATGGGAAATTATCTGATTTTTATGCCAAGCATGGATTCATTCCAGTGGCCCGTGTGGCGTTTGATCGCAACTATGCCCCGGAAAACTGGAACTATGAACTATTTGGCGAACCGGATGTCATTTTCTGGGTACATAATGGAGATAGCCCACAGGCTGTAGCGCAGAAAATCGGAGATTACCCGCGATATAATACAAGCAAGTTACCATTGTTTAACAGCTATGAAGAGGCGGCTGCTTACCGAGACAGCTTGTTGAATGGGCCGGACAATCCAAATGGAAAAGGAACGCCAATATCTCCTGCGATGTTGGAGAATCAGCAATCCAATTCCCCTGGGGGGAATATAGGGAGGCGGCGCACCACAAAACGCATTCTAAACGACGAAAGCAATCTTGTGTTTGATGATCCTCAAATGCAGAGCGAATTTTATGATGAGATCAACAATGCAAAAAATGTGTATTATGAAAAAGTCAGCACAAAAGATGCAACAGAAAAGGCATTAAGTGAAATTGAACAGTACGGCATTGATGGTGCTGCAACCCTTTTCTACAAAAATCTTGGCACATCGAAGAGGGGAAAGGAGCGGGCAGAGAACCTTATACTTGGCGTAGAGCTTGCAAAGGCTTATACCAATATAGGGAATGTGGACGGCGCAAGCAATATTATAAGCGAGATCATGCCCATAACAACGGATGCAGCACAAGTTATGAGTTTGACAAAAGCGCTGTATAAACTGGGGGGCCGTGGCGTGCTGAAAGGGATTCAATCTGACCTAGACAGGATCAATAAGCAGCGCGGAACGGAAATAGAAATTGATGAAACTTTGGCCAATCGCTTAGTGGGAGCGAAAACAGAACCAGAGATACAGGCAGCTGCACAAGCCATAGAAGCGGACTTAAAACAGAGAATCCCGGTGAAGCTGCATGAAAAGCTTGGTGCGCTTCGGCGTATTTCTATGTTGGCCAATCCTAAAACTCAGGTGCGGAACTTGGTAGGCAATGCTGCAATGAATTTGATGGGGCGTATGTCTTCTACCATAGATGGTATGCTTCAAAGAATGTTGATTAGTGATCACAATTTGCGAACCAATACCATCTTTAAGAGACGATCTCCCGAGTACTCCAATGCGAGAACATTCGCAAAAGAATATTTTAAGGCAAACAAAGAAGCGGTCAGTGGTGATTCACGCTATGATAGCAGGACAGCTCGTTTGCTGAGGGATAAAGACACGTTCAAAAATAAAGCAATGCGTTTTGTAGAACAAAAAACGAACCGTGTAATGGAATGGGGTGATGAGATTTTTACGGGAAATGCCTTCCAAAGGCATTTTGCCAATGAGGTCGTAGCACAGAAGTTATCTATGGAGGATTTGAAAAACCCTGCAAATCGTCAGCAGTTAGAGCAAATCATCAATCATGCAGCGCTCAAAGCCCAGAAAGAAACTTTTAGAGATGAATCTCATCTGGCCAACCATATTACATCGCTGAAAAATAGGCTCAATAATAGTAAAAATCCTTTGGCAAAGGCGGCCGGGGCATGGATAGATGGTGTAATCCCCTTTACTAAAACACCGATCAATGTTACCAAACGAGCGATTGATTATTCTCCGCTCGGAGTGATTAAGACAGTATATCAGGGGATAGAGTCACGCGGAACACCCATGGCAAAAGCAAATTTCATTAACTCACTTTCACAGAATTTGACAGGAACTGTAATGGCAGGCTTAGGCTATACGCTTGCACAAAATGGATTGATTCGTGTAGGCGGGGACGATAAGGAAGAATACTATGAAAGCGATCAGGGAAGACAGAGGTATTCCCTGGAGATTGGCGATACCTCTATTAGCCTGGATTGGCTTTCTCCTGCTGCAATGCCTTTTTTTATGGGTGCTGTATGGAGCGAAACAGATGGTGCAGATTCCATAGATGATGTTTTTGCCGCAGGTCAACAAATCTTTGGCCCTTTGATGGAAATGTCTATGATGTCCAGCGCTGATGACATGATTACCAATGTTCGCAAGGCAGATACGAATATAGAGGCAATCGCAGAAGCATTGATTTACACGCCATTTGAAAGCTATCTCTTGCAGTATTTCCCTACAGTGGGCTCGCAGCTAAATCAGGTCATTGATCCAACTAGGAGAACAACTTACACCAATGCAGAAAGCGAGGTGCTGAGCCGCCTAGAAAAGACAGGCAGAAAGGCATTAAATAAATTGCCTGGTGCAAACTTGTTGCTGGAGAATATGGGGCTGAAGAATGTTGCAAACGCACCTTATGTAAATGCATGGGGAGAAAAGCAGGTCAACGATGGGAATGTGCTAAAGCGTGTTTTTAACAGCTTTATCAATCCTGCCTACGTGAATGAAATAAAGAGCGATGAAGTGGATCAAGAGATAGAACGGCTTTATAACTCTAACGTGGAGGATAGTAAGTATATCATCCCAACTACATCGTTTGGCACTGTAACCAATGGTGGAAATAAATATAAGATGACTACAACGGAGGTGACAAGACACAGACAAACACAAGGCCAAATGAGCAAGCAAATCTTGCGCTCGTTGATAAACAATTCCGCATATCGTTCTGCATCCGACGAAGATAAAATCAAAATGATACAGGATATATACAAATACGCAGAGTATAGAGCGGATACAAACATGTTGGAGGGAAGAGGAAAAACCTATAATATTAAGGAAAGTGATTGGCGGAAAAAGGTTGATTATTTGGATGCGTCAGGGATTCCCCCAACTACATATTTCCTGGCCCATAACGCAAGAAGTAATGCAACAGGCCAGTACACACTGAATCAGTGGGGAGAAAGGGAATCAATCAAAGGGTCTGCAAAAAAAGCGCAAGTAAATGCAATCAATGGTTATGGAATGACAGCAGCGCAAAAGCTGCTCTTTTTATACCTCGAAACACCATCTTATTCCTATGGGAAGGAGTATAGCGGCATGTCCAACGATCAGGCAAGAAAAGTGGTGGCGAATTATGTAACGGGGCTCAATATACCATACGAAGAAAAAGTGAAAATACTTAAACGAGCTGGATACCATATCAAAAATGGGTATGCCTATTGGGACTAAAGGAGGAAAAATATGCAGCAAATCAAAAGCGGAAGCAAGGGCGAGGTTGTAGAGCTGGTACAGCGAATGTTGAATGAAAAGGGATATAGCTGCGGCACGGCAGACGGCGTCTTCGGGACGAAAACAAAAAATGCCGTGGAAACATACCAAAAGGCCAAGGGCCTGTCGGTGGATGGCATCGTGGGAGACAACACCTATGCCAAGCTGTTTACGGACTGCCTATTGAAAAACGGGAGCCGTGGGGAGCTGGTAAGAGAGCTGCAAACAAAGTTGAACGAGCAGGGATACAACGCAGGCAGCGCAGACGGCATCTTTGGCAGCAACACCGAAACAGGAGTCAAGGCGCTGCAAAGCGCGGCGGGCATCGCAACAGACGGCAAGGTAGGAAAGGATACCTGGACGGCGCTGTTGGAAGGCAGGAACGCGAGTACACCTGCCAGCGCGCACTTCAAGCTGAGCGAGTTCAAATGCAAGGACGGGACGGCGGTGCCTGAAAAGTACTACGCAAACTGCCAAAAGCTGATGAACCTGTTGGAGGAAATCAGGACGGCATGCGGGAACCGGGCAATCACCGTCACGAGCGGATACCGAACAGAGAGCTACAACAAAAAGGTAGACGGGGCCAAGCAGAGCCAGCACCTGTATGCGGCGGCCGCAGACATCAAGGTGAGCGGGCAAAGTGCCGCAGAGGTATACAAGCTATGCGACAGGCTGGTAGGAAGCCGGGGCGGCGTAGGGAAATACAGCACGTTTACGCATGTGGATGTGCGCGGGCATAGGGCGCGCTGGTGATGGAGATGGAATATGTAACCAAAGAATTTTGCAACGAGCGGCATGGACATACCAAGGATGAGAGGGCCACGCTAAAGGGCAGGGTAACAGAGCACGGCAAAGAGATCGAGGCCTTGCAAAAGGTAGCGGATCATCAAACCAGCTCGATAGAAAACATCATGAGACGGCTGGAAAACATAGACGCAAGGCTAAGCAAGATCGAGGATAAACCACGCAGACGCTGGGAACAGGTGGTCAGCAAGCTGGTGGATTGGGCCACGCTGCTGGTACTGGGCTTGATAGCCGCAAAGATAGGACTGTAACGCCAAAGGGGCGTTCTTTTTTTAGGAGGGAAAAGAAGATGAAACAATGGATCAAGGCGGCGGGTATCCGCGCAATCAAGACGGTGGCGCAAACGGCGGCGGCGATGATCGGCACGAGCGCAGTTATCTCCGAGGTGGACTGGGTGATGGTGGCAAGCGCGTCGGTGTTATCCGGATTATTGAGCCTATTGACAAGCGTTGCGGGCCTGCCGGAGCTGAAAACAGAATAAAGGGAAAAGGCCGGGGGAACCCGGCCTTTTTTGTTTGCGAAAGCCCACAGAAAAGCAGATAGAAAGGAAGCCCCTAAAAAGAAGCAACCGCAGAATGGTTTTTGTCCAAAGGGCGGAATAATGGCAGAAAACATTGCTTTTGCGATAATATTCTGATAAAATTAAGATAAAATATATGGTGTGAAGGGAGCATTTGAACATGATACAGATCCGGCCTGTTTCCGACCTAAGAAATAAATTTCCCGAGATTGAAACCATTGTAAATAGTGGAAGCCCTGTTTATCTTACAAAGAATGGGTATGGTGCAATGGTTGTATTAAGTTTGGAAGAATACGAGAGCTTGATTGGTAACATTGAAATAAAACTTGATGAAGCTGACAGACAGGCGGCAAAGACAGAAGAAAGGCTTTCCCACGAAACAGTTTTCAGGAATGCAAGGAGTGCTGTACATGGGAAATAAATCCTATCAGATTAGGTATTTGCCGATATTTGAGCAGGATTTAATCAGCACGGCGAATTACATTGCCAATGTTTTGAGGAATGAGACCGCAGCATTACGCCTGATTGATGATATAGAAGCTGCCATCATGGAAAGGCTACACAATCCTGTTGCTTTTGAACCATACCGTTCTATTAAAAAACGTGACCATCTATACTATCGGATTTACGTAAGAAATTATGTGGTTTATTATGTGGTGATCGATGATGTAATGGAGGTACGCCGTCTGATATATGGCGCAAGAGATACAGACAGACATTTATAACTGGATCAAGGCCCATATGAGTCATTTTGGATCTCGTTTGATATGCCATGAAGAACGGAAGCCTGTGATTGTTACGATGGATGGAAGAGAGGACACTATGATCTTAGGGATGCAGGAAAAAGCAGAGTCGGAATTGCTGCGCATGTTGTCCGAGGCAGAAGAGGATGTTTCTCGGGGGCATATTGCGCCTATGAGGGAAACATTTGATGAGATCAGAGAATCCCTGTGCCAAGGTATAGAATACTAAAGAGACAAGGGTATATGATCGTGGAAAAGCAGCTGGTTTTCTATAAGGTAGAGGAAGAGAATAAAAGAGTGATAATATATGCCGTTGTAGATAGCCGGAGGGAATATGTAAGACTAATTTAGGACTTGTATAGAATAAAAACTGTCGTAAAAATGTCGTAATTTTTTCAAAAATACAGGAATATAAAGGTTTTAGACTGACTTTTAATCAGGGTGTCCGGAGTTCGAGTCTCCGATGGATCACCAACAAAAAAAGCCCGAAAACACCGTAGTTTCGGGCTTTTTTCTATGCTTTGACTATCTTTGTTTGATGTATAGTTTTGGGGCTAAACGGCTAAAATCGGGTATTATTGGCGCAAAACTGTCGTAAAAACGTCGTAAAATTCTGAGGGCTTATTGCCGTAAAAGCTAGGATAGTTTTTGGATGGCTTCCATCTTTCTTTCCAAAGAATCATGTACATACAATTTGACGGTAATTTCTATGCTGGAATGTCCCATCAGCTTGCTGATCGTGACAATATCAACGCCGCGTTCATATAAGATACTTCCAAAGGTATGGCGCATTTCATGAGGATTCAACAAGGGCAAAGAGATGCCTTTTGCCTCTGCTGCTTGTTGTATTTTTTTGTTTACAACGGCATACCTCTTATAAGACCAATTATGAGGGTTCATGTTTTTGCCATTTTGTCCATTGATGACAAATCCTGTTCTTTGCATATTAGAAAAAAGGGTATACAATTCATCATCAAAGGGAATGTCACGGATGGATTTTAGAGATTTGCATGGATGAATTTCCAGACCGGAATTTGTTTCCGAGACGGATTCACGCACATGAATGATCTTTTTCTCCATGTCTATATTCTCCCATCGTAAAGCAAGCAACTCCGAACGCCTTAATCCTGTTTTAAGCAGTATGATAATATCAGTGCCATTTTTGATGTTTTGTGCGAGAGTAATGACATCAAGCGCTTGTTTATAGGTATACGCTCTTTTTTGTTCTGTTCTATCTGTGGATTTTCTTGCCAACTGTGTACCCTTTACAGGGTTTTTATAGCAATAGTCATTGGCAATGGCGTACTCAAAGATCCCGTATAACACAGTACGAATTTTTTGCAGGGAAGAGTAGGAATAATTTGATTTGGAGTTCAGGAAGAGCTGAACATCCTTTTGTTTAATATCAGCAAGGTTTGCATTTCTAAAGTATGGAAGTATATGCTTTTGATAAGGAGACCGATAAGATCGTTCGTAAGTAATGGTACGAACAGCATCTTCCTTGTAAGCAGAAAGCCATTGCTCGGCTACTTGTGTGAAAGAGATCTGTTGTAAGCCATCAAACGTTTTTATTTTTAAGAGATAGTTGTCGGCCTTTTCAAGGGCTTGTTTCCTTGTAGAGCCATAGAAACTTTTCCGGATAGGTTTCCCATCCATAGTTTTTCCAATGGTCTTTTTTACCTCTACAAGCCCGGTTGTTTGCTTTCTTTTTTGCTGCTTGCTTCTTGCCAAGACTCCCCTACTCCTTTTCCTCATAACCACATCTTTCGCAGCGAAGAACTGTTTTAGATCTGTGTTTATAGAGTTGATAAAGAACATAAATAATAGAAATGGATGATAAGAGGCTAGGATACACAAAATATACGCCAAACGCAGGAGAAAAAATAAAGGCAATGTAACATAGAATAAAGAACCAGCAAATATAAAACATAATTCGGCCACCTAAACCAACACAAATTTTTGTTCTAGGAATTTCTGTTGAAAACATAGCTCCATTACACTTAGGACAAAGTTTTGCATAATTAAAAGGTAGAGTATAAGAACTTTGAATTTGTTCTTCTACATTATTCGTATGTTCAGCAGCATTTTCCTCTGTAGGCTGAGTAATGTTTGCGCTGCTATTTTGGATAGTCTGCGGGCTTCCACAGTACCTACAAAATGCTGCGCTATCTCGGTTTTCTTTTCCGCATTTCCAGCAATACATAGCAACCTCCTATTTGCAACATATAGAACATGGCTTATAGCCATCCTGCCTAGCTGCTTCCTCGTTATAAATCCAAATGGACTCACATGACCGCCAAAGCCCACATTCATATTTGTGATAATATTTTGATCCGTTATCCCCAACAATTACAACATAGTTGTCTAAAAATTCTGCCCTTTCTCTGAGAAGATCCACCTCATTCTCATAGTAATCAATACTATTGTTTTTGTTTTTGATTATCTCATTCTTAAAAGCTACCAAATTTGCTTGTCTAATTGCTATATATCCGAGAACCCCACATCCAGCTAGAGCCACTGCAAGCAAGACAGACAACACAATAACAGCGCTGCTTCTTTTTTTCTTGGGGCTTTTCGGTGTTTCTTGGTGGAAGGAAACTTTCTCCCCACACACATCACAAAAAACACTGTTATCCGGAATTTCATTCCCGCATTTTTGACAAAACATTGTATTTTCTCCTTAATAGCTAATATTCTGCAATAAATTGACGAGAACACGAGATGCTTCTGATTGCGTAATACGACCGGATGGATAAATATAGTCAAATGTAATAGCGTCGCCATTTATAACGATTATTTCTGACATTATACCGAAACCATCATCATTGGGAGGTGTAATCACACGAAGACACAAAACGTCCCCAACTGGATGAATTTCATAGGACTGTTCAGCGTCAAGAATATCCTTGGCAAAAATATCAATGCTTGAGAATTCATCCAGCGATAAAGGAGGGTTATCACTAGAAAAGTATTGGCTAGTGAAGTTTTGAATAGTGCTTACAATGATAAAACCGCTCTTACTAGCATCATATTCTCTTTTTGCAAATATGCACTCAATTCCGTCCCCCGAATCAAAAATATCTTTTATATCTTCATTGGTAAATCCATACCAGCTTAGTTCAAGTTGACTGGGGAATTCTAGAAATGTTTTTTCAGAATCTATTGGTTGCAGAATATCCCAATCATTGAACTCTTTTAATTTAATACCGTTGCTCAGAACAACAGTATCATAAGTTTCCTCAGCGTCCGAACTAAGCTTAGAACTGGAATCGAACGACATTACTGCAAGAACTGCAATGAAAATCAAAGCAACGATCATTAAAATTACGGGTAAAGAGAGAAATTTTTCTTTATTAGTAGCATTAGCAGCAGAATGCGCAGAATTAGAATTTTTAGTTATCGTTGATCTTCCTATATTGGAATTTGCTTCTTGGGTAAGTCTAAAGACTTTTTGGCCACACACATCACAAAAAACGCTGTTATCAGGAATTTCGTTCCCACATTTTTGACAGTACATAATAATATCCCCCCTGTATCATGTAAAAATATTAGTTTATTTTTACCGATGTCCTTGATATAGCATCTGTAAGCGCATTTTCTGCACGTTCTGCGCTATATAGATCCGTATCGCAAGCATAGACATATGAAATACAAACCCCGTCCATATAAGTGATTGCCATCATTTTTTTCCATGTCGGATCAGAAGATTGCAGCTCTAATAATGCCCATTTTTGATATAGATTCGGAATGGTTTTATAAAACAGATCATCGGGCGCTTCTTTTTTTAATATAGCCTGGATTTCATTGTCGGAAAGAGAAGCGAAATCCAATGTAAGGCCTTCATTTCTCTGATCTATAAAATATCCGTCTACATATTCTCCTTGGTTGTTCTTTGCAAGTTCAGTATTAAGCTGATAGAATAACCGCCTATCATCTAGCATGTCCTTGAACCCGGCATATTTGCCCAACCACTCATCCGGCGTATCTTTTGTTATCATTTCCCAGCTCTCCGAAAGCATGGGCCATACTGTTACACTGAAACTGCCATAGTCCAAATCAAGAGACTGCGCATGCGACGTTGAGACAGGAGAAGGCGAGGGAGTGGGCGCTATTATGTTTTCTTGTTTCTTCAAGAATAAGGGGATAAGGGCAAGGAGGATGAAGAGGACACACAGGCCCCAAACGAATCGCCGCTTCATTGTGCATCACCTCCGATGCACAGCTTACAGGGCGTCCTGCCCATCTCTTGAGCCTCCTGGAGCGTTATGGGTGTTGCATTATCCTGCTTTGCATATCGACAAGAGGCATAATGATATTTTTCACCGTAAGGTGTGATATAGACGAGATTTGTTTGTGGTTCCGTTTCATTCGTTTGCTGTATGGTCGTTTCGGGAACAGAGGCGGGCTGTGCCATATGATTCGGTGCAAAAATCCCGTACCAAGAAACTACAGCAAATGCAATACAACAAACCAAGGCAATATAGGGAAAAGGGTTGTGTTTTCGCAATCCTTTTTTTATGGACTGAAACCATCTTTTTTTGAGACAGTGATCTTCAATAAATCCGCCATACTGTGCAAGGATGGATTTTTCCAGTGTAAATCCATCGCTGTCAAATTGCAACTTTTGGGAATGATAGCCAAGGCATGGTTTGGTTACGTCACAAATTCGGAGAATATCCTCGTCTGTTTGACAACCACATGCCCGAATCACAAGAGAAGGGATTACCAGTTCATAAGCAAATAAATTTGCTTCCTGTTCTTGTGGCGCATCAACGGTTGAAAATCCGAGACTTCCATTGTAAATGTGCTGTAAAACTATATGGCCTACTTCATGAGAAATGGCATGAAGCTTGTTAGGCGTGGAAAGTTCATCCCGAAAAAAGATAATTATGGTATCGTCTTGACGAAAAGTAAAAGCATCATACTTTGTATTCTGTTCCAGACCAAGCTGCTGAATCAAGACTTTCCCAGACTTGTAAGATACTAGCTCAGCGCCAATGGAGCCACAAATGTGCGTCAAATCATCCATGCACAATGGCGCAGTAACCCCGTTTTTGGAAAGAACTTCCCAGGCTCTTTTTGCTTCAAACATCATGTTTCCCCCTAATTATATTGATACTTTTATTGTATCTATAAGGAAACATGAATCTAGTAAATCGTCAGAAATTACCAATGGAAGAAAAGAGAAATTATTTTCTTCTTAGACGCAGTGCTTCTATGGTCGCCTGTGCAATCTCCCACTCTTCATCAGTCATATCCAGGGTTTCATAAGTTTGTTCTTTTCCGTTATAACGAATGACCGTACTTTGTCTTCCCTTATTCTTGACATATTCATCGATTGCCTTTTTTACATCGTCATTGCTTATAGCTGGGCGAGGTTCACCACTAGCACCCAACAAATAATCTGTAGAAACACCAAAAAGATTTGATAATAATATCAAATTTTTTCCAGATGGTGTTTTTTTCCCACTTTCCCATTCACTTACTGTCGGTCCAGATACACCAAGCGTAATTGCAATTTCTTTTTGGGACATCCCAATTTTTAATCTTGCTTTCTTAAAGTTTGTCATTTTACCACCTAATTTATAGTTTATAGCTATTGAATATATATGACAATATAAAAAAACTAGCATAAAGCTATTGACATGACGTGGAAAGGAGTATATTATTTAGCTATAAGCTAATTGTGGGGGTGAGAAGATGAAAAAATGGCTAATTGCAATTCGCAAAGAAAGAGGACTTTCACAAGTACAAGTAAGTGAAGCGGTTGGAATATCACAACCTTCTTACTGCAATATCGAAAATGGCGAGAGGGGTGTTGCTGTAGAAACAGCAAAAAAAATAGCCAACGTTCTAGGTTTTGAATGGACAAGGTTCTATGAAGATAAAGGAATCCAGCACAAGACTATGAAAGAGGGAAGGTGAATTAATGCAAGTCCCAAAGATTATTGAATCTCAACAAAGGAAGTTGGAAGAAATGCTGGAGCAGGACGATTCTCCTTATTTGAATGTACAAGAGGTCGGCAAATTCCTTGGGACAGATCCTGATTGTATCCGCGCATCAGCGGAGGGTGGGAAATGCCCATTTGCCTTTGGAGGTAGAAACGGTGTGAGAGGAGCACGATTCACCAAAATCCCAAAGCTGGCCTTCTATAACTGGATGACACAAGGCGCAATGTACAAGGGGAAATAATCGTCAAACGAGAGCCTGCCTTAAGCGGCACTCCGACCCTGCAAGATACCAACAAAAAACAAACGTCTGACTAAGGCAAATCCAGACGACCTATATATATGGAGTGCCGCGCAAGGTAGGCTTTCAGGATTTAACGGCGGGTAGGGTCATCTGAACGGCCTACGAGGTAGTCGAGGGATACGTCGAAATAATCCGCAAGGGCGATGAGCTTTGAAGTTGGAATGTCTATCTTTCCATACTCGATTTGCTGATAATGCCTAGGCGTAACAGATAGTAATTCGGCAATATCTGTCTGTCTAGCCTTTATAGATTGGCGAAGCTTTTTCAATCGAATAGAAAAATTTTCCATGTAGCACCTCGTATTTCTATTGACACGATGTTTAATATCGTGTAATATAAGACTAGAAACACGATATAAAAAATCGTGTTAAACCAAAGGAGAGGGTGATTGTTGCAGAACAACCTAAAAACTGAACGAAAGAAAGCAGACTTAACGCAAACAGAGGTAGCAAAGCACCTCGGGATCACGGTCAGACAATATCAAGCCATAGAAGCCGGCACTTCGGATGGCAGCATAAAAGTCTGGCGCAAGCTATCAGAGCTATTCCACAAACCCATAGACTACCTGCTGGAACAGGAAGTCTAACCACAGGATACCAAAAAGAACGAATGAAAATCAAGAGAGCCTGCCTTAAGCGGCACTCCGGCCAAACCATGAACAGCGTAACACTCCTTCAATATACAAGGATCTCTGCTGACTTCCCAGAGATCATAGGTACTGACATATGAATATTGTCCGCCAGGCCAGGGGGACAAAAAACGGAGTGCCGCGCAAGGCGGGCTTTCGGGAAAGGAACGATCTAAATGAAACGCAGGATAGAACCATACAGCGACGCCTGGTTCTACTGGATTTTTGCAGGCACAGCAATGGGATTTACCCTGTTTCGCTGGGCGGCCTGGACAGTATGGGCGGTGATGAGATGAAAACGGACAAAAGAAAAGCCGCGCAAGCAACAGAAGCTGCAAAACGCGGCAAAGAGATTGTATCTATTGGAAGTATAGCACAGAAAAGGAGAACACGCAAGTGAAAAGATATACAGAAGAGGATCTTAAGAAGTTCGAGAGAGACAAAAACGGAAAAATCATATGCCCGCGCGGCGATTATCAGTTGATCCAGGATTTTCCGGCACACTGTGCGTTTGACGATGGCTGTATCTTTGACGCATTTTGCAATTTTGGCGAGGGTTGTAGCTTTGGCGAGCGGTGCAGCTTCGGCGAGTGTTGC